>SXGQ01278232.1_pt1 | contig 10949 bp, 13 predicted proteins | sample 3178371 | NCBI WGS metagenome assembly SXGQ01 (sample SAMN11356859, study PRJNA531348) | freshwater metagenome | isolation source: freshwater sample F1-20 | place: China: Fuxian Lake, Yuxi | collected 2017-12-25 | reverse complement strand
GCGAAGGGGCGCGCGGCGACGAGCGCCTTGGCGAGCGCCGGCGTCATCCCCGGAAGGGCGGCGATCTCCGCCTCGGGGAGGGTGTTCGCGTCCTTGGCGGTGACGGAGGCGCCGACCTGGGCCTGGGCGGTGAGGGCCGCGACGGCGACGAGGAGGGTGGCGCGGGTGATCGAACGGATCGTGATCATCGGGTCGTGTCGGTGGAGGAGAGAAGGGGGTGACGGTAGGCGTACAGCAGGCCGAGCAATCCGAACTGCACCAGCGTGCCGGGGGCGAGCGAGGGGGCTTCGCCGCGGATGACCTCCAGCCAGAGGTCGAGGCCGAGGAGCGCGGGGTCGAACTCCCGCTCCATCTCGTAATTCCCCGAGAGATGCAGATAGATCCCCACCGGGCCCGCGATGATCAGCAGAAGCATCACCGCCTGGAAGACCCGCAACGTACGCCGGTCATAGGCCCACCAGTGCCATCCCGTCACCACCATCGTGGCGACCAGGAGGCCGAAGGGGATCAGCTGGGTCCGGTCCTCGTAGTGCTCCAGGAGGACGAGCTCACCGACGAGACCCACCGCCCCGATGAGCAGAAGCACCAGGAGACCGCGGCGCAACAGGGAGGAGGCGTCGGTGGGCACGGGGGAGGGGGTCAAGAGGAGCGGCTCGCCAACCTCATGTACGCCGCGTTACCGTTAATTGTTACCCTGCTGGTCCCCCTCCGCCACGGCCGAGGGGACGCTCACCGACCGACGACCCCCTTACCGGAGGTGCGCATGCCCAAGCTTCCCGTACTCGCCGATCACGAGATCGACCGCCGTCTCGCCGTCCTCTCAGAGTGGATGCGCCAAGGGGACGCGATCACCCGCACCTTCCGCTTCGCCGGCTTCCCGGAGGCCACCGCCTTCGTGCAGCAGCTCGTGGAGCCTGCCGAGGGGATGAATCACCACCCCGATGTGGATGTGCGGTACGATCGGGTCATCATCACGCTCTCCACCCACGAGAGCGGGGGGCTGACCGAGAACGATTTCGCGTTGGCGGAGCAGATCGACCGGCTCGTCGGCTGAAGGAACGAGGTCCCTCGCCTCACCCCCTCTTCACCGTCACGCTCCCATTCACCGTCGACGCCCTGATCGGCGGACCACCCTTCCCCATCGTCGCCTTCACTCGGCGCCGGGAGATGGTGCCATCGAGGGTGACCGGATGCTCGGTGGTGATTCGCCCATTCACGGTGGAGAGATCGAGCTCGGCTCCCGTGGCCTCGGGAAGGGTGATGGTGATGCTGCCATTCACCGAGCTGTAGCGGACGCCATCCCCCACCGCGGCCCCCTGCGCCGTGATCGAACCGTTCACGGTCGACGCCTCGACGCTTCCTTTCAATGAACGCGCCGAGATGCTGCCGTTCACCGTCGCGGCCTCTACGTCGCCGCCGATGTCGGTGATCTCGAGTGAGCCGTTCACGGAGGAGGCAGTGACCTTCGCATCAGCCGGGACCTTGACGATGAATGCGACGGAGGCATCGGTCCCGCGCCGGTTGGACCCGCCGCGATAGCTCTTCTCGTCACAGCGCGCGTCGGGCCCCCACAGGGCACAGATGAGCACATCCCCATTGCCCGCCCCTGCCATCCGCGCCTCGATCCGCACCGCCTCGACATCGCCACGGTGCGACCGCTTGGTGGCGACGACCTCGACGGCACGGCCGGTCCCCGGCGTCACACGGACGGCACCATTCACGTTACGAATGAAGACGGTGCGTCCGACGCCGAGGGTGCCGCTCCACTGCCAGGTGGTAGTCGACTGTGCGTCGACCGCCGGGGCGACGGTGACCAGGGCGGCGAGAGCGATGAGAAGGACGCTGAGACGGGGACGCATGGGTCGACTCCGAGGTGATGGATGCCTGCTACCGGAGCGTACGTCGGCACCCCGTCTCAGGTTTCACCCACCTCGAGCCGCGCGACAACCGGCCGGACCTGGTCGAATCGCTCGAGCCAGAAGGTAGGGACCGTCGGCGCCAGCGTCTCCCGTGCATTCGGTCCCCAGAGCGCGGCCGCCGTGTGCACTCCCGCCGCACGCCCGGCGTTCATGTCGTGCGTCGAATCGCCGATGAAGACCGCCCGCTGCGGGGCCGGCTCATCGAGCGCTTGCAACGCGAATCGCACCGGCTCGGGATCGGGCTTGTGCCGAGTGGTCGCATCGATTCCCACGACGACGCCGAAGCACGACTCCACCCCGATCAGCGCGAGCGAACGTCGCGCCCCCACCTCCAACTTCGACGTCACGATCCCCAACGCATGCCCATCGGCGTGCAGCGCGCGGATCGTCTCCACCGCACCGGGATACGCTGTGGTCATCGCGTCATGATTCGCGCGCTGGAAGGTGCGATACCGATCACGGACCACGTCCAGATCCTGCTCATCGGCACTCCATGGCCGCAGGAGGTCATCAAGCGGGCGCCCGATCCCCGCCACCCACTCGGCCACGGTCGGACGAACGGTCCGCCCCGCGAAGGCATGCTCCATCGAGGCGGTGAGGAGTTCGATCGAATCGACGATCGTCCCATCCAAGTCGAAGAGGACGGTCAGCGGAGGTGTCACGCTCACGTCGATGGGGTCGCGGAGGTGGCATCGGCTCCGCGCTCACCCCGCGCGATGATCACCGCCGCCGTCATATGCCCGGTCACATTCGTCGTCGTGCGGAACATGTCAGGGATCGTGTCGGCACCGAGGAGGATCCCGATCCCCTCGACGGGGATCCCTGCCGCCATGAGCACCGGGACCATCACGAGGATCGACCCCCCGGGGATCCCCGGCACCGAGAACGAGGTCACCACGGAGGTGAGCGCGATCGTGAGGAGCTGCGCCGCATCGAGCTCCACACCGTAGAGCCGCGCGATGAAGAGGACGCCGACCGTCTGCCCGATCCCCGCGCCGGCGCGGAACATCGTCGCGGCGAGCGGGATCAGGACGTTTCCGATCGTCGGCGGGAGCCGGAGCCGGTCGCGCACCGCCTCGAGCATCGCCGGCAACGCCGCGAGCGACGAGCGCGAGCTGAAGGCGATCATCTGCGCAGGGAGCGCGGCGCGCGCGAAATCGCGGAGCGAGGTCCGCCCCAGCACCACCGCCGCCGGATACAACACCCCACCCATGAACAGCACGCAGATCGCGGAGACGACGCCGATGTAGCCCGCCAGGGCGGCGAGTGCGCTCACCCCGAGCTTCGCCGCGAGTCCCACCGTCAGCGCGAAGACCCCGATCGGGGCCAGTCGCAGGATCGCGCGCACCAAGGTCAGCGACGCCTCCATCACCCCATCCAGCACCTGGATCACCGGGGTCCGCTTCGCGAGCGGGACCTGCAGGAGCGCGATCGCGAATGCCACCGAGGCGAGGATCAACGGGAGCATCGCCCCATCGGCCGCCGCCTTGATCGGATTCGGCGGCACCAGCGCCACCACCCACTCGGCGAAGGTCGGCACCGCCTTCGCCCCCTCTGCCGCGGTCGCCCCCGCACTCGCGGCACTCGCTTGCATCGCCGCCACCGCCGCGGGATCGAGCGGGAACTGGCTCAGCAACGGATACCCGACGAGCACCCCGACCGCGGAGGCCGCCGCCAGCACCACGACAAACAATAGGATCGCGCGCGCCCCGATCCGCCCGACCGTCTTGGGGTCCGGAGCGGAGGTCACCCCGACGATCAGGCTCGAGACGACGAGGGGGATCACCGTCATCCGGATCGCATTGACGAAGAGGGTCCCGACCGGGTCGAGCCCCCGGAGCACCAAGACGCCCGGTCCGGCCTCCACCCCGGCGAGGGGGAGGCCAAGGCCGAAGCCGGCGGCGAGGGCGATGAGGACCTGGGTGGTGAGCGACATCCCCGGAAAGATGGCGCCTCGGGCGTGGCTCGGATACATATCGGGGACGCCGTTCCGACCCCCTTTCGCCCTGTCCCTGGCCATGCGCGCACTCGTCGCCCTCTCCGCCCTCCTCCTCGCCACCGTCCCCCTCGCCGCGCAGCAGGCCCCCGCGCAGCCTACGGGCCCCCGCGCCAGCACCACCGATCCCCGCACCTCGCTCAAGGCGGGCTACCTCGACGCCGGGACCGCGATCCGGAACATGGAGCTGGTCTCCACCACCCCGCGCTCGGCCTCGTTCACCAATCCGGCGAACCTCGGCGACTTCGGTTTCGTGAACGCCGATATCGCCTTCCAGAAGGACTACGTCTTCCAGGGCGGCTACTACGGCGTCCAGATCTGGGACGTCGCCAACCCCAAGACACCGAAGCTCGTGACCGCGATGGCCTGCCCCGGCGGGCAGGGCGACGTCTCGGTGCATGGCAACCTGATGTTCATGTCGGTCGAGGAGACGCGTGGGCGCATCGACTGCGGCACGCAGGGCGCACGTGACTCCGTCAGCGCCGAGCGCTTCCGCGGCGTCCGCATCTTCGATATCTCCGACATCACCAAGCCGGTGCAGGTCGCCGCGGTGCAGACCTGCCGCGGGTCGCACACGCACACCCTTCTGGTGAGCCCGCGTGAGAGGCAGCACGTCTACATCTACGTCTCGGGGACGAGCCCCTCGCGTTCTCCCTCGGAGCTCGCGGGCTGCGATCCCCGCCCCGACGCCCCGGGGTCGGCCTACTTCCGCATCGATGTCATCAAGGTCCCGCTGGCGAAGCCGTCGGAGGCCAAGATCGTGAACTCGCCGCGTGTCTTCGCCGATGCGTCGGGCAACATGGCGGGGCTCTGGAAGGGCGGGAAGCTCAATCCATCGGCGCAGGAGACGGCGGAGACCGATCAATGCCACGACATCACGATCTACGCCGAGCTCGATCTCGCGGCCGGCGCCTGCTCGGGGAACGGCATCCTCCTCGACATCAGGGATCCCGCCAATCCGAAGCGCATCACCGAGGTGAGCGACCCGAACTTCGCCTACTGGCACTCGGCGACCTTCAACAACGACGGCTCGACCGTCCTCTTCACCGACGAGTGGGGGGGTGGTGTCTCGCCGCGGTGCCGCGCGACCGACAACCTCCTCTGGGGCGGCAACGCCTACTACCGGCTCGACCTCAAGACCAAGCAGCTGACCCCCGCGGGCTACTTCAAGCTCCCGGCGGCGCAGGGGGCGCAGGAGAACTGCGTCGCGCACAACGGGTCGCTCATCCCGGTCCCCGGGCGCGACCTCTTCGTCCAGTCCTGGTATCAGGGCGGGATCACGGTAACCGACTTCAGCGATCCCGACCACGTCCGTGAGATCGCCTCCTTCGATCGCGGTCCCCTCGATGGCGAGCGCCTCGTCCTCTCCGGCCAGTGGTCCACCTACTGGTACAACGGCCGCATCTACGGCTCCGAGATCGCGCGCGGGCTCGACATCCTCGAGCTCACGCCGAGCGGGGAGCTCACGCAGAACGAGATCGATGCCGCGAAGCTCGCGCGCGTCGAGACCTTCAATCCGCAGGATCAGCGCAAGGTGACCTGGCCCGCCGCCTTCCCGGTGGCGAAGGCCTACGTCGATCAGCTCACCCGGTGGGGTGGGATGCCGGCGGCGCGCCTCGAGGCGGTCGGGAAGCAGCTCGCCGAGGCGGAGGCCGCATCGGGCGCCGCGCGTCGCACGCAGCTGACCACGCTCGCCAAGGCGCTCGAGCAGGATGCCCGTACCGCCACGGATGCGAAGCGTGTGAAGGCGCTTGCTGAGGTGGTGGGCAAGCTCGCTGCCGCGCGCTGATCGCATACGCCCAATACGAGACCGACGATGACGATCAGGTCCGGTGCACAGATGATCGCGGAAGCGAAGACCCGCATCCGCGAGGTGAGCGTGCCACAGGTGCAGCAGCTGATCGCCGGGGCCGATGCCCCGGTGGTCCTCGACTGCCGCGAGCCAAATGAGACGAACCTCGGTCGGATCCCCGGGGCGGTGGTGATCCCGCGCGGGACCCTCGAGACGAAGATCGAGGCGGTGGTCCCTCGCGACCGCGCGCTCGTGATCTACTGCGCCGGCGGCAACCGCTCGGCGCTCGCCGCCGACCCCCTGCAGCAGATGGGGTACACGAACGTCGCCTCGATGGCGGGCGGCTGGGGCGCGTGGGTGGCCGCGGGCGGCGCGGTCGAGGGGTGAGGTGACCGGGGCGACGACGCATCCCTTCGTCGCCCGTGTGTCGCGTGCCCTCGGAGCGCGCGAGGCCCGGCGCGCCGAGCGAGACGAACCCTATGGGGAGGCGGCGGTCACGGTGATTCTGCGACCGTCCGTCGCATCGGGCGCCGAGCTGCTCCTCATCCGGCGCGCCGAGCGCGAGGGGGATCCCTGGAGTGGACAGATCGGCCTCCCCGGCGGGCGGGTCGATCCCACCGATCCCTCGCTCGAGGCGACGGCGATCCGTGAGACGCACGAGGAGGTTGGGATCGACCTCGCCCGATCGGGGGAGATCCTCGGCGTGCTCGACGAACTCCGGCCGCGCACCCCGCATCTCCCGCCGATCATCGTGCGCCCCTTCGTCGCGGTGGTGCACGAGGCGGTCGAGCTCCGTCCCAACCGCGAGGTGGCCGAGGCGCGGTGGGTCTCGCTTGACGCCTTGCTCACGCCGTCGGCTCGCGTGCGCACCGAGGTTTCCGTCCGCGGGATGACCTTTCACGTCGAGGCCTTTCAGCATGAGGAGTTCATCGTGTGGGGGATGACTGAGCGGATCCTGACCGGCTTCGCGGACCGGCTCACCCCATGACCGCTCCCGCATCGAGCCGAGCATTGCTCGCGCACCCGGTCGAGACGCGTGACCTCTGGCGCGCCCTCGGGATCACCCTCGTGCTCTTCTCCCTCGCCTGGGTCGTCGATCGCGAGGTCTACCAGCGGGTCTCACTTCCCTCGGTCTACGACAAGGATTGGGGTCGGCTGCTGCGCATCATGGGCTTCCTTCCGACGTGGATCGCGCTCGCCGTGGGGATCGCCCTCGCGGAAGGCACCGAGCACGCGGCCCGTCCGCGCGCGCGCCGGCGCGGCTGGCTCCTCCTCTGGGGCGCCGCTGGTTCGGGGATCGCCGCCGAGCTCCTCAAGCTCACGCTCCGCCGCGAGCGTCCCGGCCCGCACGATGGGCTCCACGTCTTCCGTGACGTCGCCGAGCGCACCTTCAGCTCGGCGGGGCTCGCGCTGCCGAGCTCGCACACCATGGTCGCCTTCGGTGGCGCCGCGATGCTCGCCCGCCTCTATCCGCGCGCACGCTGGGTGGGGTATACCCTCGCCGCCGGATGCGGGATCAGTCGGGTGCTTCATCGCGCGCATTTCCTGAGTGACGCGGTGCTCGCGGCCGGCGCCGGCTGGCTCGTCGTCGCCCTCATCGCCAAGCGGTGGGGCAACGCGGCGTGACCGCCAAGGCGACGTCCACGGTCACGCGGCGTCCGCTCACGCGCCAAGCCGAGGACTACCTCAAGGCGATCTACGCGCTGGAGCTCGGTGGGATGCCTGCCGGGACCAACGACATCGCGAGCCGGCTCGGCGTGGCGGCGCCGAGCGTGAGCGGGATGCTCCGACGGATGTCGCGCCTCGGTCTGGTGAGTGTCCAACGCTACAAAGGGGCGCGGCTCACCGCGGCGGGGCGCCGCGCCGCCCTCGCCCTCGTGCGGCGGCACCGGATCATCGAGACCTATCTGGTGGAACGGCTCGGCTTCGTGGGGGAGGCCGTCCATGAGGAGGCTGAGCGACTCGAGCACGCGGTGAGCGATGCGCTGATCGAGCGGATGGCCAAGGCGCTCGGCGATCCCGCCCACGACCCGCATGGGGCGCCCATCCCAAAGGCTCGACGCGGGAACCGCTGACCCCCACGCCGGCATTCATGACAGGTAGCCCTCTTGGCTCATCGTCATCTCTCTGCTGGAGTCACACCGTCATGAAGCGTTGGATGCTCGCCCTCGTCGCCATCCCAGCCCTCACCGCTGCCGCCGTCATCGCTCCCAAGCTGTATGTGCGCGATCAGGCGCACTCGCAGCTCAACTTCGTCGCCGAGTCGCGCATGCTCGACGCGCACGGCACCTTTGACAAGTGGGACGCGGATATCTCCCTCGACCCAGCCAACTGGGGTGCGTCGTCGGTCGTGATCATGATCGACACGCGCACGATCAACACCCGTATCGAGCGGCGTGATGCGCACCTCAAGAGCAACGACTTCTTCGCCGCGGACTCCTTCCCCACGGCGACCTTCAAGTCGACGACCGTGAACAAGGTGGGCGAGGATCGCCTGAACATCACGGGCGACCTCACGATCCGTGGCAAGAGCAAGCGCGTCACCCTGCCGACCCGCCTCGTCTTCTTCGACGCCGCCCGCAGCGTCGGCCGCGTGAAGGGCGAGACGGTGATCAACCGGAAGGACTTCGGGATCGCCTTCGACTCGAACCTGAACCCGATCAGTGACGAGGTGAAGATCCAGTTCGACGTCGCCTTCACCGAGAAGAAGTAAGGCGGGCGTAGGGCTCGCCGCGACGCATCCCCCGTGCGCGTGCCGATGCGCTGGTGGTGCACCCTGACCGGGGCCGTGATCCTCACGGTCCCGGTCCTGCGCGTCCAGGGGCAGGGGATGCGCACCCTCGCGATCGACGAGCGGCTCGCGACGGTATCGGGACTCTCGCTCGGCGACTCGGTCCGGCTCGCTCCCATAGCGAGTGCGCCGTCGGGCCAATGGGCACGGATCGGCGCGATCACCCGCCGTAGCGCCGACCCGAGTGAGATCGCCCGCAGTGAGTATCGGGTGCGCCTCCATCTCGATCAGTTGCAGAGCCTCACCGGGGTCGGGGACCGCATCGGGCGCTTCGCGGTGCGCACGCAACTGAGTGCGGGCGCTTCACCCGACGCGACCGCCGTAGGCCCCGACTCGGTCAGCGCCGCCATCAACGCGATGGCCTTCGGCTTCCGGGCCTATCCCGCCGCCGAGGTCGCCATCGAGACCTCGGCGACCTTCCGTGTGGTGAACCGCTTCCATCGGGCCATCGGGATCATCACGATCGTCGCAAGCGCGATCTTCCTCCTCTGCATCACGCTCCTGAAGGTCGATGAGCGTCGCCGCGAGGTCGGGGCGCTCCGGCTGATCGGCCTCTCGCGCGCGACTGTCGTACGCTCGGTCATGCTCGAGGCGTCGCTGATCGCGCTGTTAGGGAGCGCCTTGGGCACCGGCTTCGGCGCCGCCGCCTCCGCGATCGTGAACTGGTACTACCAAGGGATCTATGCGACCCCGCTCACGTTCGCGCTCGTGACCCCCGAGATCGTCGCGATCGCCGTCGCCTTCTCGCTCATGCTCGGGATCGTGAGCGGCTATCTCGCGGCGCAGCGCCTCGTGCGCACCGCGCCATTGGAGCTGGTCGGCCGATGATCACCCGCCTCGCCCTCGCCTCCCTCACCCGCCGACGCGGCCGCACCGCGCTCACCATCGCTGGGGTCGCCGTGGCCACCGCGATGCTCCTCGACATGGTGATGCTCGGCTCCGGGATGCGCGAGAGCTTCCGCGGCTTCATCGAGCAACAGGGGTTCCAGCTCCGGCTCACCCCACGCGGGACGATGCCCTTCGACTCCGAGGCGACCGTCGGTGGGGCGCAGGCCCTCGTCGCGCGGATCGCGGAGGATCCCGACGTCGCGGCCGTCGCACCGGTGCTCGGGGCCAAGCTCTTCACCCCCCGCGCCGACTCCGTCGTTCCCGCCTTCCTCCTGGGGATCGATCCTGCGGTGCAGGGGGATTACGTGCTCGCCGAGGGGCGCGACATCGCCGCCCCGAATGAGATGGTGGTGAATGGCGCCTGGCTCGTGGCCACCGGGGTCACACTCGGCGACACGATCCGCGTGGCGTCTGGATACGATGCGCAACTCCGTCGTTTCTCGGGTGAACGCACGGTGCGCGTCGTCGGGCGCGGCCGCTTCCTGATGCTCGCGGGGGGGGAGAAGGTCGCGGCGCTCCCCATCGCGACGGTGCAGGGGATGGGAGGGGAGGATCTCCGCGATCGGCTCTCTGTCGTCCTCGTCGCGACGCGCCCCGGTGCGGAGGTGGAGGTGGTGGGTCGCCGCATCGAGGCGAGCGACGCCCGGGTGAGCGCCCTCTCCACCGAGGCGGCGCTCCGCTTCGTCGATGAGCGCCTCTCCTACTTCCGGCAGCTCGCGTTCATCCTGGCCTCGGTCTCGCTGGTCACCGGCTTCTTGCTCGTCACCACGCTGGTGACCGTCTCGGTGAACGAGCGGATCGGGGAGATCGCGGTGATGCGCGCCATCGGCGTCGCACGCGAGCGCATCGTCCTCCAGGTGATGCTCGAGGGGCTCGTCCTCTCGGGGATCGGGGCCGTCCTCGGCCTCGGGCTCGGCATCGTCACCGCCAAGTGGCTCAACGGGATCCTCTCCGCCTTCCCTGGACTCCCCGCTGCCTTCGACTTCTTCCGCTTCGAGCCGTCGGCCGCGGTCCGCTCCCTCGGGTTGATCATCCTGTGTGGGATCGGTGCAGGGCTCTGGCCCGCCTGGCGCGCCACCACCCTCTCCATCGCTCAGACCCTCCGTGAGGAGGCGGTCGCATGAACCTGACGCTGCCGGTGCTCTCCGCTCGCGATCTTCGTCGCGCCTATCTCGTGGCCGGCGCGCCGGTCGAGGCGGTGCGTGGTCTCACCCTCGACGTGCATCCCGGGGAATGGGTCGCCGTCGTCGGTCCGTCTGGCTGCGGGAAGTCCACCCTCCTCAATCTGCTCGGCGCGATCGACCGGCCGACGAGCGGGCAGCTCCTGATCCGTGGGCGCGATGTCGCCGCGATGGACGACAAAGAGGCGACCCGTTTCCGACTCACCGGGATTGGCTTCGTCTTCCAGCGCTTCTACCTCATGCCCACCCTCTCGGCGGCGGAGAACGTCGAGCTCCCGATGGCGGAGGCCAAGATGCCGCGCGTTGAGCGCGAGGCGCGGGCGAAGGAGCTGTTGACCTATGTGGGGTTGGGTGCGCGTACCGATCATCGTCCCTTCCAGCT
>SXGQ01025895.1_pt1 | contig 10952 bp, 10 predicted proteins | sample 3178371 | NCBI WGS metagenome assembly SXGQ01 (sample SAMN11356859, study PRJNA531348) | freshwater metagenome | isolation source: freshwater sample F1-20 | place: China: Fuxian Lake, Yuxi | collected 2017-12-25 | reverse complement strand
GGATATTGGTATCAAAGGAATGATTGTGGCAGCTACCACCCTTTCTTTCTCAGGAATTGATTTACTGACTAACCCTGCCTTATTATCCCAAGCCAAAGAGGAATGGCAAAAAAATAGAGGCGCCGATTTCAAATACGTTCCACTAATTGGAAACAGAAAACCTGCTTTAAATTATCGGGATTAAAGTTTTTTCAAAAAAGAAATGACACCGTTAAAATAAGTTTCCTGGTCGTCATACATTGCCATGTGACTTCCTTTTGCACAATACAAATAAGAACCCTTTTGCACAAGTGTGCTCATTTTTTCCATGGCTTTTGGGTCCATTGTATCAAACTCTCCGCCGATCGTTAAAGTTGGAACGGCAATTTTATTTAGGTCATTAGTACGGTCCCAATTTTTTAACAGTGCGTCTCCAACTACACCAAATTCACTAGGTCCTTGCATTTTTAAATAGAGTGGGTAGTTAATATTTTTAAAAGCACGATTTACCGGATTAGGCCACTCACTGGGTTTCATACGCAGTATATGCTCGGGATAGTAATGCTCTTGAATTAATCCCAAATAAGCAGGATTAGTGTAATCGCCTTTTTCTTCGTAGGAGCGAATAGTTTTTAAAACCTCCGGAGGTAGCTGTGGTCCTAATACTTCGTTGGCATATTTTACATAATCAGGAATCGAAGAAACCATGTTTGAAATAATTAGCCCCTTGAGATGTTGTTGGTATTTCAAAGCATACTCCATGGCAAGAATTCCTCCCCAAGAGTGTCCCAACAAAACAAAGTTGGAGGAATCAAGACCTAGCGCAATTCGAACCTGCTCCACTTCGTCCACAAATCTTTCAACGGTCCAAAGGCGTTCATCATTCGGATTATCACTTTTACCAGAACCAAGCTGATCGTAATAGTAATACTCAATACTCGCACCCGGAAAATACGAGTCTGCTGCTTCAAAATACTCACTCGTGGCACCGGGGCCTCCGTGTAATAGCAAAACTTTCAGCGAAGGATTATTTCCTACTCGCTTGGTCCAAACGTTATAAGCACCCCATGGTGTATTGATGGGAATTACCTTATTACCACCACTGAGTTTTGAATCAGTTTGGCTGTAATCAAAATAATTGGTTTGGGGGTTTTGGTTGCTTGACTTACACGAGGCTAATGTCGTAACGGCAAGCAACAGAATGATTACTTTATACATTAGACTGGATTTTATTGTTTATCTAATGTAACCAGAATTTGGGAAATACTAATGTTGTAATATACTTAAGTAGCGTTTGCGTATAGTTCTATCATTTCTAACGCAGTAATTGCAAACTCTTTTCCTTTATTCATTTTAGTAGGAAGCGCGCGCTCGAGGGCTAATTCCTCATTTTGCGTGGTTAATATCCCAAAAATGATAGGAATAGGAGAAGTGGCGGCTAAGGTAGCATGGCCCTGCACCACATAATCACATACATATTCATAATGATCCGTATCTCCTTTTATGACTGCTCCAATTACTATAAGTCCTGCATACTTTTTTGATGCAACTAATTTATTGGAGAATCCCACTGTTTCAACTGCACCGGGTACCTCAAATAATTCAAAAGGAGTTGATGCCTCAATTAAACAATCAATACACCCCTTTAGTAATGCATCAGTAACTTCTTGATTAAAATTTGATTTTACAATTGCAATCATAGATCTAGAGATATGGAGTGGGCACCAATTGATGCTTTATCTGAAAGATATTTACGGTTTTGTGGAGTAGGCGTAGTTTGAATAGGTTCTATCTCAAAATTAAAAGACGCCTCACGAAGTAAATTAATCTTGTATGGATTATTGGTCAACAGTGTGAAAGCGGGAAGTTGTAATTTTTTCAGGATTTCAATTGCATCTGAAAAATCGCGTTGTTCCGGATGATAGCCTAATGCCTGGTTAGCTTCATAGGTGTTCATGCCCTCTTCTTGCAAAGCATAGGCTGCAATTTTTGCAGTAAGGCCAATTCCTCTTCCTTCATGTCCGCGCACATAAACAAGATATCCGTGACCATGTTGCTGAATAGCGCGTAAGGCAAATTTTAATTGGGATCCGCAATCACATCTTGCACTTCCCAATACATCGCCCGTTAAACACTCGCTATGCAATCGAATAAGAGGAGTTTTGGAGATATCCGCCTTATTTGACAGAAGTGTGTGTTCTACTCCCGAAAAACGATTACGAAAAACCTCAATAGTAAAATTGCCATATTTTGTAGGTAGAGAGGCGGTAGATACTGAAATACAACAAACTTCACGTTCACGCCTGTGGCGTTGCAATTGTGCAATGCTGATGATTGATAATTGATGCTGGTCGGCAAAATTGCGTAAACCTGCTCTGCGCAACATGGTTCCATCCTTATCTAGAATTTCACAAATCAAAGCCGCTGGTGGCAGGCCTGCTAGTTTACACAAATCTACTCCTGCTTCCGTGTGTCCGTTTCTGACCAACACACCACCTGAAACAGCTAACAAGGGGAATAAATGTCCCGGTGTTGAAAAATCAGCAGGGGTGCTATTTTCATTAGCGAGTAACCGTGCGGTGGTGGCACGATCTGATGCGGAAATTCCGGTAGATACACCATGCGTAGCAGTTGCATCAATAGCATCCAAAAAGGCAGTATGAAAGTGATCCTTGTGATTTGATCGTACTTTTCTAAGATCAAGTCGATTAGCGATGGTATCGTCAATGGCAACACAAAGCAAACCACGACCCTCTTGCACACAAAAGTTAACTAATGCTGGTGTTGCCAACGAGGCGGGAATAATAATATCTCCCTCGTTTTCACGACTCTCGTCGTCCACAACAATAATAGGTTTTCCTGTTGCAAAATCGGCCAGTGCTTTTTCTACTGTGTCAAATATGTTAACCATGTTTGGGAAGGAGGTTGGCTGTGTATTTTGCTAAAATATCTACTTCAATATTTACAAGGCTGCCTGTTTGCAGAAAAGAGAGATTGGTTTTTTCCAATGTAACCGGTATGATACATAACTCAATTTCACAATCTCGGATTTGATTTACCGTTAAACTAATACCATTCACCGCAATAGACCCCTTATAAACAACATATTTAATAAATGGTTCGGGAATTTCAATGGTAAAGAACCAGCTGGTGGCAGTAGCTTGTATTGATTTAACACTTCCTGTACAATCCACATGGCCTAACACATAGTGCCCCCCGAGTCGGTCTGTTGGACGAAGCGGTAATTCAACATTTACAGCTTGCTCATTTTTGTAATTCAGAAGAGCAGTTCTTTTTATAGTCTCGGGAGAAACATAAAATACTAGTTGTGCCTCCTGGTGTTCTACTACCGTTAAGCAAACTCCATCTATCGCAACACTATCGCCCTTTTTGCATAAGCCAACAAGTGTGGGTGCGCTTATACAAAGCTGATAACCGTTTTGGTCTTCCTTTAAATTACTAATGGTCGCTAAATCAACCAGACCGGTAAACATGGATATACACTAATTTTGGAGCGCAAAGGTATGAATTACATTACCCAAACCGAGTATTTAAGAGAAACCATAACATTAGCTAATCAAGTAGACCCGCGTCTTGTTAGAAACAATCCAAGAGTAGGTGCAATATTGGTAAACAGTTTGGGAGAAATAGTTGGAAAAGGGTGTCACGAGAGGTGGGGGGAAGCTCACGCGGAAGTAAACGCAATCAACAATGCAATTGAAAGGGGTCATAATCCGAGCGCTTGTACCCTATATGTTTCCCTGGAACCTTGTTCACATACGGGCAAAACACCCCCTTGCACTTCGCTAATACTAGAAAAGGGTATTAAAAAAGTAGTGTTTGCGTCTGCAGATCCAAACCCACATGTTGCGGGAATGGAGGTTTTGAAAAATTCCGGGGTGGAAGTAGTGCATGTTTTAATAGAAGAAGCGCTTGATTTAAACAAATGCTTTTTTATAAATCACCTATTTAGCAGGCCATTTGTAATAGTAAAAGCTGCTATTACAAAAAACGGAATGATGGCCGATGCCGATGGAAACAGCAAGTGGATTACGGGTACAGAAAGTCGTAAATATGTTCACGAGGTACTGCGAGAAAATGTAGATGGTATTCTTTCCACCGCAAAAACAGTTTTAAAAGATAATGCTTCTTTAAATATTCGAATAGGGAACCGGTCAAAAGAGCTAAACTGTATTGTGCTGGATAAAAACTTAGATCTTTTGAATAATACAAATCTCAATATTCATCAGTATAGAAATCATTCGAAACTAATACTGGTCTCAGATAATGATAAAGAGCCTGATCCATTGCCCCCTTATATCGAAATAATAAAAGGAAATTCTATAGCGGGCGAGGTTAATCTATCAGCACTATTTCGGATTCTCTACTCGAATTATAAAATAACAAGTTTACTAGTTGAGGCAGGACCTACGCTATGTCAATCACTATTGAAAGCGGGGTTAGTGGACGACCTTGTTTTGTTTATCGGCGATAAAGTTTTTCCAGCTAATGAACGATACGCAGGAATCAAATCCGAAGCGTATCCTAACTTCCAGTTGGTCCAAACACTGAATTTTGAAAACGATGTTTGCAACTATTACAGTAATGATTCATGGAAGGAATTGCTAAGAAAATAAACCCTATCGCTTACTGATTTTATTCAATGAGATCTGTCGCTGACGGCTACACTTGAAACGCACAATCGAAGCGTCCCTGATTTTTTGATGCTTAATACTAACACCACTATTCACGCGCTTACGCCATAAGTTGAAACTGCTTCGTTTCAAGGACCGACGCATGATTTCAATCACATCTGCTTCGGTGATTCCAAACTGAAATTCTATCGCCTCAAAAGGAGTTCTGTCCTCCCAAGCCATTTCTATTACCCGATCTAATGTAACAGGATTGGATAGAACACTCTTTATGGTTTCTGGCGTTGCCATACTTCAAAAACAAAATTGTCCTGAATTTGTTCTAAGGGTCATGCGGAATGCAAAAAATAAGACCGTTAAAAAAGAACACCTGCCCAGCAAGATTTGCAAAACATGTAATCGGCCATTTACCTGGCGAAAAAAATGGGAGCGGGAATGGGACAAGGTTTTATATTGCAGTGACAAATGCAAACAAAAAAAGGACTCCTCGCAATAATTTTCGCACTCGTGCCTTTTGGCTATGCATTCTATTTATACCCCTCCCTGGGTGATCAAATTCCAACACATTTTAATATTGAGGGAAAGCCGGATGATTGGTCCTCTCGGAATAGCATTTTCATCATGCCTGTGATAATGGGTTTTGTTTCGATTTTTACATTTTTATTGCTCACCAATATTGAAAAGTTTGATCCAAAGGCTAGCGCGGCTAACATAAAAGATACATTGAGTCCCGTAGCCATATTTATCAGTGGAATTTTATGTGCCCTTACATTGGTGGTATTGTATGGCATTTCGCACGAAAACACGCCGATTGATCAATTACTTTTTGGAGTACTTGGTTTGTTATTTATCGGGATGGGCTACTATATGCCTGCCATGAAACAAAACTATTTTGCGGGTTATAAACTTCCCTGGACCTTAGAGAATGAGGAGAATTGGAAAAAAACGCATGGACTGGCTGGAAAGTTTTGGCTGGTGGGTGGATCCATCCAGGTTTTAGCGGCTATTTTGTTGAGCGGGGAGATTCTGTTTTATATATTTATGTTAATCACAATTTTGGTTAGTTTGTCTCCGATCTTATATTCGTATTCAATATTCAAAAAGAACAAGCAAGGTGCTTCCAAATAATACCACATTTTTCTCTTGGCGTTGGCGTGCTAAATCGGCAGGCCTAGGAAGCTGTGGTAGCTGGCGTTAATCGCCATATCATCTTTTTTAGAGAGGTCTGTCTTCACAAGGGGCAGACCTCTCGTCTTTTTAGGACCCCCGAAGACTTCACTTATTTTTTTAATTAATCAACAAGTAATCATGAAATACTTTTTAACCGAGGATCAAACCCCTCGCCATTATTATAATATTAGCGCAGATATTACCGAACCATTATTACCGCCACTTCACCCCAAGACAAAAAAACCAGTTGGACCCGAGGATTTAGCCCCTTTGTTCCCTATGGAATTAATCAAACAGGAAGTCAGCAAAGACCGCTATGTAGAAATTCCAGATGAGGTTCGTTCTTTATATAATTTATATCGACCCAGTCCACTGGTTCGTGCTACACGTTTAGAAAAACAATTGAAAACACCCGCGCGTATTTATTTTAAGTACGAAGGGGGTAGTCCAAGTGGTTCCCACAAAACCAATACAGCTTTGGCGCAAGCTTATTATAACAAACAAGAAGGAATTAAAAAGATTGTAACAGAAACGGGTGCGGGACAATGGGGAACAGCGCTGAGTTTTGCTTGTGCGCAATTTGATTTAGAGTGTGAGGTTTTTATGGTGAGAGGCAGTTATGACCAAAAACCTTATCGAAAAGTAATCATGGAAACCTATGGGGCAACCGTTCATGCATCACCCAGTACTATCACAGCAACGGGAAGAGCTCAATTAGAAAAAGAACCTAGTTCATTAGGATCGCTTGGAATTGCTATTAGTGAAGCGGTTGAAGTAGCTATTCAGGATAGTAAAACTCACTATGCCCTGGGAAGTGTCTTGAATCATGTGTTGTTACACCAAACAATTATTGGGCAAGAAACACTAAAACAGTTTGAATTAGCCAATGATTACCCTGATGTTGTAATTGCTCCGCTTGGGGGTGGTTCAAATTTTGCAGGCTTAGCATTTCCTTTTGTGGGAGAGATGTTGAGAGGGGGCAAAGCTGTTCGGGCTATTGCTGTTGAACCCGCCTCTTGTCCAAAATTAACACGCGGTGTATTTGGTTATGATTTTGGAGACAGTGCCGGTTTCACTCCATTATTACCCATGTATAGTTTGGGTCATGATTTTATGCCGCCCGGTTTACACGCAGGAGGACTACGCTATCATGGGGCAAGTGCGCTTTGTAGTCACTTGTTGAATATGAAAAAAATTGAAGCGGTGGCGCTTCAACAATTAGAGTGTTTTGAAGCGGGGCTATTGTTTGCAAAAACAGAAGGAATCTTACCAGCACCCGAAGCAACACATGCAATTGCACAAGCAATTCGTGAGGCAAATCAAGCAAAAGAAAATGGAGAAGAGCGTGTGATTGTATTTAATCTGTGCGGGCACGGTCACTTTGATATGAGTGCTTACGAAGATTATTGCAAGGGACAATTAAAAAATCACAGCATTGAACAAGCTGTATTAGAAAAGTCCATCCGCTCTGTGCAGTTGGTACCTGAAGAAATTTCCTAACGTGTTAATCGATACAAAAACACGGCTGTTCGTTGTATCAGCTTTGGATATTCTTTAAGGTTGATGGTTTCTCCGGGTGCATGTGCACCACGTCCGCTGGCGCCCAAACCATCCAGACAGTCAAGATATTTTGCTACATACGAAATATCACCCGCTCCCCGGCTGCCTGGATTACCCGGAGAAACTTTTCCAAAACCAAGCGCTTCGCTTACTTCACTTAGTTGTGCAGCCAATTTTGTATTTCCTTCGGTTGGAGACATGGAGGGAATACCATCTGAAAAACGAATAGAAGCTTTAGTGCCTGGTAAAGACTGCCCCACAATCTCTCGCATCACAGTTCTTGCATTTTCTTTTTGTTCTTCACTCAAAAAACGAAGATCGCCATTGGCATAGGTGCGAGGAGATATAATATTTGTCTTTCCCGCTACTTGACCTTGTTGTGCTTCGTCATTATAAGAAACCTCGGACCCCCCTACAATTAAACCCGGATTAAACGTGAGATATTGCTCTTTGCTCAACCGCTCTCTGAAAGAATTGATAATTCGTGCTGCTTCGTAAATAGACCCGTACCCCGCATTTCCAAACACTCCCGAGGAATGTCCTTGCTTTCCTTCTACTTCCAACTTCCATCCACTAGCACCTCTTCGGGCTGTAGCAATAGTGTTCATTCCGCTTGCGGTCTCAAAAGCCAATGCTATATCATGTTGCTGGGCACGCGAAATAAAATCTCCTCGAGATACCTCACGAGGATATCCTGCGTTTTCTTCATCACCCGTCATATAAACAGTAATAGTAGTTTGATCGAGTAAACCATATTGATGCATGGCTTTTAGTGCCGCTATAATAACCACATCACCCCCTTTCATATCGTTAACACCTTGACCCGTTGCCGTACTATCATTCAATAAGGTAAAGGGGTTGGCAGGCATATCGGGTTCAAACACGGTATCTAAATGACCAATCAAAAAAAGTTTCTTTCCTTTTGTTCCTTTTCGATATGCCACCAGGTGGCCAGCTCTCTTCAGTGAGTCTGGCAACAAAATCCACTCTACGGTAAAACCAAGCGCTTTTAGTTCTTTAGCATATAAATCGCCCACAGCGCGAACCCCTGCAATATTATAGGTGCCGCTATTGATATCAACAGATTGGCGAAGGAGCTGAAGCGTTTGTTCCATCTGTTGCTCAACAGTCTGAGCTAATTTTTTTTCTACCGGTGAAAGTTGTTGAGCCGTAGCAAAAAAAGAAATGAATAGGACGAACGAAAGAAAAATTGTTTTCATAATTACTTGTTGATTCCTTCTAGTGCAAACAGAAAAGCATATTGAAGCGCTACGTCTTTTAAATAATCAAATCGTCCGGAGGCGCCACCATGACCTGCTTCCATATTTGTTTTTAATAGCAAAACGTTTTTATCGGTTTTGAGTTTCCGTAAGCGGGCTACCCATTTGGCCGGTTCAAAATATTGTACCTGACTATCGTGTAGTCCGGTGGTCACTAACAAATTGGGATACGTGGTAGCGGTTACATTATCATAGGGTGAATAAGACTTCATATAAAAATAGGCTTCCTTATTAGCAGGATTACCCCATTCGTCGTATTCATTGGTGGTTAACGGAATGGTGGGATCAGACATGGTGGTGATTACGTCTACAAACGGAACCTGTGCAATCACGCCATTCCATAATGTAGGCTCCATATTCACAACAGCCCCCATCAACAACCCTCCGGCACTTCCACCCATTGCATAGAGATGCCCTTGGCTGGTAAATTTTTGTTCGACTAAATATTTTCCGCAATCAATAAAATCATTGAAGGTGTTTTTCTTTTTCAACAACTTCCCGTCTTCATACCATTGTCTGCCCATTTCTTGTCCGCCGCGAATATGTGCAATAGCATATACAAAACCACGATTTAATAACGAGAGACGACTTGTTGAAAAACTAGCATCCATACTTGCGCCATAAGAACCGTATCCATAAAGAAGCGCAGGTGCTGATCCATCCAACGCTGTTCCCTTTTTATATACAATAGATAAGGGAATGCGCGCGCCATCTCGTGCTGTTACAAATCGACGCTCCGTTACATAGTCTGTTCGCTTGAATCCTCCCAGAACGGGTTGTTCTTTGATGAGATTTCTTTGCTTGGAAGCAATCGTATAATCATAGGTAGAAAGGGGAGTGGTCATAGAAGAATAACGATAGCGAAACTGTTTGGAAAGATATTCCGGATTTTTTCCCACAAAAGCATCGTAAGCGGGTTCGCCAAAATCAAGATAGTGCTCTTTTTCACCAGGAAATTCACGCACACGTAATTGTACCAACCCTTCTTTTCTTTCGGTAAGAATCCAAAAGTTTTTAAACGGTTCAACGCCCTCTAGTAACACATCGGGTCTATTGGGAATCACCTCTTTCCATGCTGTTTGCTGAGTTTGATTCAACGGACAACTCATCAACCGAAAGTTTTTTGCTTCCCAGTTAGTAACAATCAAAAAACGATCTTCCCAATGATCAACACTATAGAGCACCTCTTTCATGCGAGATTGAAACACTTGAAAACTTCCATTGGGCTGGCTAGCGGGTAAGATGCGGACCTCAGAGGAAAGTGTAGCCGCCGAATAAATCATGATGTACTGTCCGGAGCGCGTTTTAGTTACTCCAATATAATTAGTAGGGTCTTTTTCCTCATAGACCGTAACATCAGCTGTTGCTGCTGTACCTAATTGGTGTCTTCTGATTTTTTCAGACAAAAGCGTTACAGGATTGTTTGAGGTGTAAAAAATAGTTTTGCTATCAGCCGACCAAACGGCATTACCACTGGTACCAGGTATTATATCAGAAAGAATCTCGCCAGTATTCAGGTTTTTAAAATACAGCGTGTATTGTCTGCGAGAAACCTCGTCCACGCCATAGGCCATCCATTGATTATCGGGGCTAATACTAGGACCAGAAATCGAATAATAATTTTTTCCTGTTGCAAGCTGGTCCACATCTAGCAAGAGTTCTTCTTTTGCACCAGCGGTTAACGCCTTTCGATAGTATTTATAATACTGCTTTCCCTCCTCTGTTTTTGAATAATAGGTATAGCCATTTTCTACCACAGGTTCTGATTCATCTTTTTCCTGAATACGCCCCCGCATTTCTGCAAATAAATTTTTCTGAAACTCCTTAGTACCGCTCATCATCGTATCGAGGTAAGCGTTTTCCGCTTGCAGATAGTCAACTACAGCCGTGCTATCCGGTCCTTTTTTAAAAAAATCGTTCAACCAGTAATACTCATCGGTGATGGTATCGCCGTGTTGCACGAACGTGCGTATTTTTTCAGTGGCCTTCGGGGCATTGATGTTGGACGGCCAAGCATAAGGCGTTTTTTCCATGTTGGATTGTTTACAAGCTACAAGCAATAGCAGTGCTGATAAATAAAAAAATGTGTTTTTCATATGAAATGTTGTTTTGATACCTCCAAGCAGAACAAATTTGACACAATTACTCAAATTCTCCGCCCTTTTATTTATTTTACTACTATGCAGTTATTAACAAAAACAAAGCTTCTGTTTTTTCTGTTTGGTTTTAATACTGTCGTGTTGTGGGCCCAGTCGGCTGTATTTACTTCGGGAAGCGACAATTACGCATCCTTTCGGATTCCCGCCATCAT
>SXGQ01645765.1_pt1 | contig 10953 bp, 10 predicted proteins | sample 3178371 | NCBI WGS metagenome assembly SXGQ01 (sample SAMN11356859, study PRJNA531348) | freshwater metagenome | isolation source: freshwater sample F1-20 | place: China: Fuxian Lake, Yuxi | collected 2017-12-25 | reverse complement strand
TTTACCCTTATGGAACTGTTTATTGGCGGCTTGCAGGCCTATATCTTTACTGTTCTGAGCCTGATGTACCTTGCTATTGCCGTTAACCACGCCTCTGAGCACGCCGCTCACGATGAAGAAGCCCATGACTTGACCCGTAATCGTGCACCTGAAACAATAGGGGTATCGGCGGGGAGAGCCTAATGGGTTTGTATCTGCATGTATCAAGCAAAGTAATAAGGAGTACTACATGGAAGAATTAGCAATCATCGGTAAGGGTCTTATGATCGGCCTCGGCTTTATTGGCCCAGCTATCGGTGTTGGTTTAGTGGGCGGCAGCTACCTTAAAGCAGTTGGCCGAAACCCAGAAGCGGCTAAGTTTTTTGGTATATTCACAGTTGATCATAGGATTCCTAATCTTTCTGTTAAGATATCTAAATTACACGAACAGGGATATACTGATGTTGAAATCGCCAAAAAACTTAGTACTTCAGAAAGAACATTTGATCCGTCTTATATTAGAGACGTGAGAATAGCACACGGAAGAAGACATTATTATCTTGTTGCAGAAAATCAAAGTTTGATAGAAGATAGTTATAACGATCAGGATTCTATTGAACAATTTTTATGTACTGTAGCATCGAATGATAATGAGGATTTTATATTAAAAAACAGAGTTCTTGGTGATATGTCTAAACAGGATGTATCTATACATTTAAAGATTAGTATAGAAAAAGTAGATCATATTGAAAACATTTTAAAAAATAGAATTAAAAAATCAATAGAGGAAATGAGTTAATGTCGGAAAAGAAAAGAATATTATTTATTGGTGAAGCCAGTTTTCTCAATACGGGCTTTTCTACTTACTATAGAGAACTTTTACCAAGATTAGCAGAAACTGATAAATATGAAATAGCGGAAATGGGTTCATATGCGTATCAAAACGATCCACGTGTAAAAGAATTTATTGCTGGAAGATGGAAGTTTTATGGCGTTATGCCAGAAAATCAAGAAGAAGCTAAGGCTTTTCATCAGCCATGTCCCCATCCTCGCGGCCATGGTCAAAATACAAATCAATTTGGTGAATATAAATTCAATCCAGTTTTAGCAGATTTTAAGCCAGACATAGTCATCGATATTCGCGACTGGTGGATGTTAGAATTCCAAGAGAGAAGTGTATTTCGTCCTTGGTATAAGTGGGTTGTTATGCCTACTGTTGACGCAGAACCTCAATTAGAACAATGGATCGATACCTATGAAAACGCTAACATGGTATTGTCGTATTCTGATTATGGCGTTCATGTCCTAAAGAGACAGTCTCAAAAATTGCCTGACGGAAGAAGAAAGATGAAGATATTTCCAAAGGCAATGAGACCGGGGGTAGATCTCAAGACCTTTACACCCATGAATAAAGACGAAGTTCGTGGATGGTGGAATCTTAATAAAACAATGCCAATTATAGGCACTGTAATGAGAAATCAAAGTCGAAAACTCTATCCTGACTTGATCGATGGTTTTGCAAGAATGAAACAAAAGTATCAAGGAAACTCATCTGTTGATAAAGCCGTATTATTGATTCATTCTTCGTGGCCCGATAATGCTCATTCCTATGATTATCCTAGACATATTATGCGTTTAGAATCGTATGATTGGATGCCATATCATAGCAAGGGAATTCGTGGTAGCATCTTACAGAGTATGTTTTGTCATGCTTGTAACGAACCATCTGTTACCTCTGCTATGAATTTATGGGCTAAGCCAGTACAGGACGGCAGAATTAAATTACCATGTCCTCACTGTGGAAAAGTGGAGGCATCTCCTCCAAATACTAGTGTTGGTTTTGATCGTCCTACTCTCGCAAAACTATATAATTTAATGAATCTCTATGTTCAATGTTCAATCTGTGAGGGTGATGGTATGCCCATTCAGGAAGCCAAAGCCTGTGGAGTACCAACACTTGTCATGGACTATACCGCAATGCGTGAAAAGGGTCGATATCCAAGCTACGATCACTTTGAAGAGATAGGAATAAATGAATCAAATTATTCTTGTCAAAACGGTGGTGAAATTATCAATGTTGGACGTTATTACTATGAACCAGAAACGTCATGTAAAAGAGCTTTGCCAGATATAGAAGACATGGCTGACAAAATGTTTGAAATAATATCAAACGAAGAGAAAAACAAACAAATGTCTGCTGATGCACGTAAGTGTACAGAAGATAATTATGATTGGGATGTTTTATTTAAACAATGGGAATTTGTATTAGATAATATAAAACCATTAGATAGATCAAAAACTTGGGATAGTCCCATAATAGAGGCAAAAGATCCCACTCCACCTAGTCTGCCATCTAAAGACATGACTGATGATGAATTTATTGAGTGGCTTTATACACAGGTTCTTGGATATCCATCTATTGATCCAGACGGAGCAAAGACATGGATAGCAAATCTAAAATCAGGTGTCACTAGACAGCAATTATTGCAACATTTCTATACAATAAGTAATCAAGAAAATCAGTCACAAAAAGTTAGAGATAGTATTAGAAAACACTTCATGAATAATCAGTTAGTAAAAAATAATCCAGACAATCGAAACCAGGAGTTTATATGAAAGTTTTATTTACTGGACCAATTTTAGATTTCTCTGGTTTTGCACATGCGTCTCGTAATTTTTTACAGATGTTAAATGAAGACAAGAGAATTGAATTAGTTGCACGTGCATTAGTATATGACAAGTTAGACGAAGGACAGGATTTTATTGCTCCAGATTGGTTAAACAATCTAATGGATAAGCCGCTGTCTAATATAGATATGGTTTTACAAATGACAACCTGCAACGTTGAAGCTGTCCCAGTTAATGGCGTTGTAAACGGACTATATACATTCTTTGAAACAGATAGAATTCAGCCTTCTTGGGCAAATAAAGCCAATGAATTTGATTTTTTAATAGTTCCATCAAAACACAATGCACATACTTTAATTAGATCTGGAGTTGTTAAGCCGATTTTAGTTGCACCACCACCATGCAACAAAGACGTTTATCAAAAGACGTATGAGCCGTTTGAGATAAAAAATGCTGAAAATAGAACGATTTTCTATAACGTGTGTCAATTAACAACAAAGAAGGGGATTGACATCCTGCTTAGAGCATACTATGCCGCATTTGCTGGAATGCCAAATGAAGCTCTCCTTGTTTTAAAGACATATATAAATATGTACGATAGATCTAATGATTTAGATACAATCAGTAGATATGTAAAAGACATTAGGTCTAGATGTAGAATTCCAGTTCAAAATCATCCCCCTGTATTGATTCTTCCGTATACAATGACAGACGAAGAGATAAATCAACTTCATGTTCGTGGCGATGTCTATGTTTGTTCTTCAAGAGCCGAAGGCTGGGGAATACCAGTTTTTGATGCTTTGGCTCACGGAAAAACAGTAATATCTCCAGATAAAGGTGGGTTGGCAGATTTTGTTAATAACAATAATGCCCTAGTAGTTGGTGGATGTCATACGTTTTGTTTTGATATAAATCATCAAGACCCTGGACTATTTACAGGCATAGAACAGGTTTTTGAGCCAAGTCCAGTAGAGATTGCTGCTCATATGCAACAATATCATTTACTTAAAAAAGCTGCTGAAGCTGGCAACTTAAATGACAACGGCAAAAAGGAGTGGCAATCAATTATTGATAAAAGAAATAATGCTTTAACTTTAGCTCAAAAGTTTGATTTTAGAACAATGCACGATAAAGTTGTAGACCAGTTGTTAGCTGTTCATAAATCTTGGAAAGAAACTGGTGTAGCTACATACGATAACAAGTCCGACTCAATAGAAAGCAAACTATGAATTATTATGTTCCACAAATGCAGTCAATAGCTGACAGAGTAAATAAGCCAGCAAGAATAGTGCAATGTATTCAAATGCACAACGAGGAAGAATTCGCACCGATAGTTCTTTCTTCGATTTATGATGAAGTTGATAAAATTATAGTAATTGAGGGTGCTGTGACAAATAGACCAAATGCCACTCCAGATGGTCATTCAACAGACAAAACCGTAGAAATAATAAAAAACTTTAAGGCAACTAAAGATCCTCTAAATAAAATAACATTAATATCTATCAACAAACCATGGAAAAATTTAGAACAGATGAAACAAACTTTTTTAGATGTTTCATCTCATGGTGATTGGATATTGATTAACGATGCTGATGAGATTTATAGACCAGAAGATATTAAAAGACTTCGAAAAGCCATAGATCTTAATCCACATGCATGTGAATTCGTGCCGAACTTCTTGCATTTCTATAGAGATTTCTATCACGTTGCCGTACCAGGTCCAGAATGGCAACCACAACATCAAAGAATATTTAAATATGTACGTGGAATGAAGTATAATTCCCATCCAGTAGTGACAGATCCCGCTGGACATTGTACGTATTTTTCACATCATTATCAGAATAGAAGAATCATGCTAAATGATTTCTGGATTTTTCATTATGGATACGCCAGATCTAATATGAATGAAATAATGAAAACTAAGCAACAGTATTATGAAAAAGAATTGGCCGCACATAATGAAGCGAATAAAAAATTTGATCAAAAAGTAAACGATTGGTTTAATCAATCAGAACCAGTTTTATATTATGATGGTCAACATCCAAAAGTAATGGAATCACATAGTTTGTTTGGAAAACTAGACTCCATATTTGAGCGTAACCAGTCTACGATCCCTAGCTGGCGTGACGATCCCTTCTATTCCCAGGTTTTAAGCAACAAAGAATACGGAAATATTTGGTTATGTATGACACGTCAAAGTCAGCCATATATGGGACATTATCATAACGGAATGACTGTATAATATATAATAAAATGGTTAAATTATCTTATCTAATATCTACGTATGATTCCGGTTCATATTTAGATTCTCATATAGACGATATAATTAGATTTCAAAATGATCCAAATTTTGAAATAGTAATCGTTAATCCAAATTCTCCTGGAACCGATGATTTTATTGCTAAAAAATGGTCGGATTTAGACAATAGGATTAAGTATATATATCATGATAAAAGAGAATGGTATGGTGAATCATGGTTAAGAGCTTGGAAAGCTGCTAGTGGCGATTTCGTGATCAATTCAAATACCGATGATTTTCATGAGCATATAACTACTTCATGCGTTCATGAAGAAATGACAAACGCTATAAACAGTAATAAAAAAATTGGCTTTGCATACGGCGGCATCACTGTCATAAACAAGGATAGACATATTTTAGGCAAGGGCTTGAAACCAAAATTTGATTTTGATGTTATGTCTAGAGAGTGTTGGGCTGGCCCTCAGGTCGTTTGGCGAAATGATGATGAGTTTAAAAACAGTCTAGATTGGGATCTAATGTCAAAACGAGCGTCTCAATATAAATCTGCTTTTGATTATTGGTTATGGTTATATTTTATGAGTTTAGGATATCATGGACACGTGATACAGAAATTCTTAACCGTATACATGCAGCGAGAAGATTCTATAGAGAATTCTAATAAATGGTTGAATAATTGGGAAACTTATGCCGCTATCAGTGAGTTCTTTCCTCATAATTTTAATAATTATTTGAAACATGCCGCAGAGTTCAAAGACTTTAACAATCTTCCTTCTAAAGATGATTGGGTTACTTGTATGAAGATGGGTAATAAGTGGAAAACAACATGATTAAGGTAATTCATTATCTTAGACATCTCGGACTAGGCGGTACAGAAAAAACCTGCCAACTCTTTTTCCAGAACCTAAATCCATACGAGTTTAAAAATTATGTTGTATATGAAAAATCTGGTAGTCATCCAAGACTAGATGAATTTATAAAATCAGCAAAAATTTGTAATGGAGAGCTTATAGAAATCGACTCGTATGGTGATTCTAAAACGCCATCCTCTACTGAATTACAGAAAATAATAAATATAATTAATCCTGACATACTACATGTCTATAGAAGTGGATATATAGAATTTCCAGAAAAGGGGATATCTTCATGTCCGAATATTAGTGTTGATGTCAAGCACTTTGTAGAGACAAATGTTTTTGGTTTTTTTGATCAGAATCCCAACATAGACCGTTCATTATTTATGAGTGAATGGCTTATGAAATATTGTATAAAAAATAATTTTAATTTTAATGATTTTAAAAATTATGCAAATAGACTAGATTATATAAATAATCCGGTTGAACTTCCTCACTGTTCTGATGTTTTGCCAATTAAAGACACATGGGGAAAGGATGTGATAATTCTTGGAAGAGTTGGTAGACCAGAAAATGGCATATATAATGACGTAAATGTTAGGGCGGCAAACATATTACGATTACAAGGATATGATATTAGATTTTTAGTTGTTGCACCACCCGAAAACATGATAAAAGATCTTGAGTTTTTGGAGATACCTTATTATCAAATTCCTCCTACTACGGATCCCGTCTTATTAAGTAAGGCATATAATACAATGGATATTTATGCTCACGCCCGTGCTGATGGAGAAACTTTCGGAGTAAATATAGCTGAAGCTATGATACATAAGTTACCAGTTGTCACGCATATAGCCGTTCCAAGTCATCCACAAATGGGTGTCTTTCAATCTCAAACAACTCTAGTTGATAATAACATAAATGGTTTTGTCGTAAACAACGATGCTTATGAATACGCTGAAGCACTAAAAAAACTTTTAGACAAAAACATTAGGCACAAAATGGGTTTAAATGCCTTTGAAAAAGCCCTAAAAGAATATCATGTTACTCCCTGTATTGAAAAATTACAAACTATATATAAGAGTGTTTTAAATGGATAAAATTAAAATTGTGCATCATAGTAAAACGGTTGGGTTTAGTGGTACAGATAAAACCGCTCAGCTATTTTGTAAGTACTTAGCTAAAAGTAGTAAATATGAACCATATATCGTTTATAGAAATAATGATGGTGCAAACACAAGACTTGATATTGTTAAAAAATGGATAGGTGACGATCACGTTATTGGCTATGATTGGAATCCTGGAAAAAAGGGACGCACCCCTCCATTCATGCCTGAGAGCGATAATTTTTTTGATGTTGTAAATAAAATAAATCCCGCTATCGTATCTATACATAGAAGTGGATATACAGAATGGCCTGGTTTTAAATATTTAGCACCGAATGCCAAGTGGGTTGAGCACAATATTTTTGGCTATTCTGATCCAGATAATCAAATAGATTTTAATCTATATATATCTGATTATATTAAACAGAGGTCAATATCACAAGGAAATAAAGATGGTTTTGTTTTATACAATCCTGTAGAACAACCAGCTTTAGATATGACGCTTGAAAATAAAATAACATGTAGAGAGGCTATATTAAACAAGTTTAAAATTCCGCATAATGCCGTATTGCTTGGAAGGGTTGGTCGTGCAGATAATTTTGATCCAATCTCATTGCGAGCATTTGCAGAAGTTGAAAAAATCTGTCCTGAGGCTTGGTATATTGTAATTAATCCGTGTGAAAGTTGGATTAATGAATCTAAAAGACTAGGTATCAATAATATTAAATTTGGATCACCTATAATAGAAGACGATACACTTTCTAATTTTTATCAAGGATTAGATATTTATGCACACGCTCGTCACGATGGTGAATGCTGTCCATGTAACATTCAAGAAGCTATGATGCATGGAATACCAGTTGTATCTCATGAAAGTCATATTTATAATGGACAATCTGAAATTATTGGTGACGCTGGTTTTGTTGTACCTTTTGCAGATTATCAAGCATATAGAGATATATTAGTCCAATTAATCTTAAATAAAGAAGTTTTAAGCGAAGAAGATAATAAGATAGTTAGAATTCGTGATTATTTTGGAAAATTAGCTCGACGTAGAGCAATGAGATACTTTGAGGCAGAGACGATAACTAAACAGCTAGAAAAGATATATGATTGGGTTTTGACAAAATGACAAAAATAATTTCATTTAGTCTTTGGGGCGATAATCCTAAATATTGTATTGGTGCTATTAAAAACGCACAACTTGCTCAGGTTATTTATCCAGACTGGGAATGTTGGTTTTATTATCCAATCGATAATCCTCCTTCAATTATTCCTACACTTGAAATGATGCAAAATGTTAAGCTTAAGCCAGTAAATCAACCAGGAGATTGGCGTGGTATGTTTTGGCGATTTGAAGCTGCCGCCGATCCAAGTTGTGAAGCCATGATTAGTCGTGATTGTGATTCGCGATTATCTATAAGAGAAAAAATGGCAGTAGACGAATGGCTAGATTCTGAAAAAACATGGCACATTATGCGAGATCATCCATGGCATGGTACTCCTATTCTTGGTGGAATGTGGGGTGTAAAAGGCTGTATAGATATGTCTAAATGGATTAATTCATGGATAAAAGAGGATCGTTATCAAACAGATCAGGATTTTTTAAAATTTGTTGTATATCCAATAGCTAGATCTAATGCTATGATACATGCGTCATTTTGTGCCATTGAAGCATATGCCATTCCATTTCCAGGACCTAGAGAGGGATTAGAATTTGTTGGACAAGTTTTTGATGAAAAAGATACAACTATAGCTGAACATCAAACAATGCTAGCACGGACTTTAAAATGAAAATCTTAGTATCATATAGAGGTATACCACAATCTCCAGGATGGGCAACTGGCGATATGGTTGTTAAGGCACTAAAATCTTTGGGGCATGATGCCTATCCATATGCTAAATTTTATCAGAGAAATGAGTGGGTTGACCCGAGACCGCCATTAGATCAAGAATGGGATCTTCTTTTATTTTTAGAATGTAATGATGGGGATCCTCAATATCCAGAATTAAGATTAGTTAAAACAAAACATAAAGCATGTTGGTTATTCGATACTAGCTATTACGCTGACAAGTGTCAGTTTTTACAGCATTATTTTAATTTTGACTTTATATTTTTAGCAAATCCAATCAATGTCCAAGATTATAAAGTAGCTGGTTACAATAATGTATATTATTTACCATACGCCTGTGATCCAGATTTACACGGAAGATTAAATTATAATAAAACACGCGATATAGTTTTAGTTGGTTCGATAAGAGAAGACCGGAAACAACTAGCTTCTAGCTTGGCAAAAGACGGAATTAATCTAGAACTAATTGGCGGCGTTTTTAGACAAGATTATATAGATGCACTTGCTTCTGCAAGGATAGTAATAAATCAAAATCCAGAACAAGGCAGAGGACTTTTGAATATGAGATTTTTTGAAGCCCCAGCCGCTGGTACAACTTTATTAACAGAAAAAATCGACCTTAATATTCAGCCCATAGATTTAAAGTTTGCTATTCCATACGATAATAATTTAGCAAATATTTGTAAAAACCTTTTGACAGATAGCGATAAATTGATACAATTATCTACAGAAGCTCAACAAGAAGTTTTAAACAATCATACATATAAAAATCGTTGTGCTGAATTATTAAAAATAATATTCTTATGAAAGAATCAGACAAAATAAGTGTTCTTGTTTGTGTACACAGCACAGATAGACAACATGACGTTCTTTTGCAACGGGCTTTAGAATCGTTAGTTCGTCAAACATACGCAGAATTTGAGACTATAATTGTTATGGACGAGTGTTGGGAAGACACTAAAAGTATTGTAGAAAGTTACAAAGAAGTCTTAGATATAAAAATTTATGAAAGAAAGCACAAACAAGGACTTGCTGCCGCTAAAAATTATGGAATAGAAAAATGTAATGGTGACTGGATAGCTTATCTAGATGCCGATGATCAATGGTTTGATTGTAAATTAGAGTTCCAAAGAAAATGGTTATTACAAAATACTGATATTGATTTCTGTGGAACTGGTGCATGGGATTTAGTTAATGACACTATACTTCCAAATTGTTTTGAAGTAAGTCAGTACAATTCACATGATGAAATAGTTTCTAGAATAGCAACTGAAAACGTAATGTGTCACGGCAGCATGATGATAAGATTAAATGCTTTAAAAGCATTAAAAGGATACAACCAAAGCATCTTGTATAAAGGACAAGAAGACTGGGAGCTTTGGATTAGGGCAATTAAGTCTGGATTTAAATTTGGCAAGGTTCCCGAAAGACTTTATGTTTATAGTATGGGAACGTCAGTAGAAAGATAATAGAATGACTTCTATAGATGTTACTTATGGAATACTTCATTATAATCCTGAAGCTAATAAGGATGCAGAATCGGCCTACATAGATGCCGTAACCAGTTTTTTCGAGAACTGCAATAAATCCATATCTAAAGAAGTTTACCTTATAGATCAGTCATCTCAACCAGATATCACAAAAAATTTAGCTAATAAGTTTGGCTGTAATTCTATTTTGTTGTCTAAAAATATTGGAATCAGCCGTGGAATTAATTTAATAGCTAATATTGGTCGCGGTAAATATATATCATTAATTACATCAGACGTTTTGTTTGAAAAGAAGCTTGATGATATTTTATTATCCGACTTAGAGTCGAACAAACATATATATCAAATTTGTCCTGTTTCTGACAATGCTTCAAATGAATTTCAAAGATCTGCTTTTAAAAACGAGTCAGGGAAAATAATAGAAAATGCAATTACTCAGGAACTAACTATACAATATTGGCCTAAGGAAGTTTTTGACAAAAAAATTGGGTTTTTTGACGAAAGATGGAAGGCTTGTTTTGAAAATCTTGATTTTGGTTTAAGATCATATATTCACGGTGGAACGATAGCGGTGTCTCAAAAAGCTTTTTGTAACCACAAGTTGGGTATGTCTATAAAAAGTGGTGCTAGAAATAGCACATATAACAATTATATCAAAATGCCAAATGGTTTTAATCAAGAAATATTACACGCAATGTGGAATAAAAAGTGGCACGGTTTAGAAGCTCTTCTAAGTTGGAATCAATTGTATGAACCGACTCTTTTTATGAATAACACACAATTGAG
>SXGQ01302122.1_pt1 | contig 10953 bp, 9 predicted proteins | sample 3178371 | NCBI WGS metagenome assembly SXGQ01 (sample SAMN11356859, study PRJNA531348) | freshwater metagenome | isolation source: freshwater sample F1-20 | place: China: Fuxian Lake, Yuxi | collected 2017-12-25 | reverse complement strand
GTAGCAGAAAGTCCAACTGGAACGGAGTCAGATTTGGTAAAAGAAATCAGAGAAGTTCTACCAAACAGCGACAGAACGATTGGTGAATTGATTGATGGAAAGTTCTTAGATTTTTCATATGTCTTGCACTTAACCGGGGAGATAAGAGATAGAAAGACAAGCGAACTCTTAAGTCAGGTCAGGCCTGAGGTTTCAGAAAGTTTGGGAGCACTACTTATTGCCAGGAAACCAAATGGTGGTCGTCTGAGAATCATGTCAGATGGCACCCTAGTTGCTTATTTTGAAGATCATTGGGGCTATTTGGCACAAGTTACTCCTGAACAATGGTTTCCTAGTCATCTATTCCACCAGATTTAAGTCAGCACTTCTAAATTGTCGCCCAAAGTTCTTGATGTAGCTTGTGTTGCTCAGAGATTGCGATTTTACTGGGTGCTGATAGGGGGTCTTTAGGTAAAACTACTTCTCGATCATTAAGTTCTGCATAATCTTTAAATGCATCTTCATGAACTTTTACTCGAAATTTCCGGCTGCCGTGATCATAAATTACTCTTATTAGCCCCCGATCAAAGAGGCGATGGATGTCTATTCGCATTGGAATTGCATTTTGAAGCTCATCGCTCTCTGGGCCAAAGTAGGGGACTATGTGAGCAACTTCGATGGCCTCAACTGTTTTATTCTGTGTAATCGCGCATTGTGAATCGTATTCTGTAAGAACCAGATCGCGAAAATCAGCTGCACCAGGACGAGTTGCTACTTCGCGTAATTCTTTGGGCAATGCAACTCGCATCTCTTTCCAGTCAACATTGGGCGCCCATTCATCAAAAATCACTTCTGCTGGGAGTGGGTCGATTGGTTTGCCTAGCCACTCCAAAACCGCATTCTTTACTTGAAGAAGTCCAATCGCAGTGACAGTTCCTCCGCCGCCAGAGGGAGTAAGCTCACTAGAAAACTTCTCATTCCACTGAAGATGACTTGATTCGATGATTTTCCTCGCCATTTGTGGCATCCCTTGAACCACCGGTATCCCCATCTCGATGGCGATGCTTGTAAAGAAAGCGCTCGGAATCGAGGATCCTCTATTTAGAGGAAATTCAGGAATTCCTATTAACTGAGAGATCTCTTTAATCGTCTCAGCTTTTCTCGGCACTCGTTGGGTCATGTTCAGAAATTGTCCTACCTGCAAGCTATCTTGTGCAAGTGGGCATAACCTTTATTGATCTTTTTGCTGGAATCGGGGGATTCCATGCCGCGGGTAGTGCCTTCGGTTGGAATTGCGTGATGGCCAACGAAATTGATGAAGCAGCCGCCAGAATCTATGAAAAGAACTGGGGCATGAACCCTCTTGGGAATATCCATGATTACACGAAACCAAAATCTAAAAAAGTGATTCCCAAGCATGATGTTTTATTCGCTGGTTTCCCGTGTCAACCATTTTCAAAAAGTGGCAAGCAACTGGGAATGGAAGAAGCTCGAGGTTCTCTCTTTCATGATATTGCTGTGGTCATTAAAAGTGCCAACCCAACCTTAGTAGTTCTCGAAAATGTTAGAAATTTGGCTGGTCCAAGGCACTCACATGAATGGAATTATATTATCTCAAAACTTAGAGACCTTGGTTATCGAGTGTCGAGCAAGCCATTTGTCGTTTCTCCGCATCGGATTCCTCCCTCACATGGTGGGACACCTCAAGCACGTGAGCGAGTTTTTATAGTGGGAACTAAACTTCCTAAGAATTTTAAAAAAGTCAACCAAGCATTTCTTGATGTTCCACTGTTTTTTCCTACAGACTTTGATGGATGGGATCCTAATCGCTGGGATCTGATGACTGATCTGCCAATAAAAGAAAATCCAAAAGACTTTTTGAAATATAGACTATCAAGTGATGAAATAGAAATTATCAATGCTTGGGATGATCTTGTTGCAAGAATGCTGGAGGATAGAGATGGTGTTCGGCTACCAGGATTTCCACTTTGGTCAGACATTTGGGGTAAGAAACCTCTGTATAAATATGACGACAAAGCACCAGATTGGAAAATGGATTTTGAATTTAAAAACAGGCAGTTTTATCTTGAGCATAGAGAAATAATTGATTCTTGGTTTAAAGCTCACCCAGAGATCAGAAAAGCTTCACCATCAAAAAGAAAATTGGAGTGGCAGGCTCAGGACTTAAGTAGCATTTGGGAGGGACTAATTCATTTCCGACCTTCAGGTATACGTGTAAAGCGATCAACTTATGTACCGGCTCTAGTCGCAATAACGCAAACTACGATTTTAGGGCCGCTTCAGAGGAGAATCACGCCTGGTGAAGCCGCTTTACTTCAAGGTCTTCCAAAGAATTTTTCATTCTTGAGCCAGAGTGACTCTTTATCATACAAACAACTCGGCAATGGAGTCTCTGTTGGAGCTGTTTATCAGGTGGTAAGAGCAGCAGCACAAAGAGACCAAGAAATAATGAAAATCACTAATCCAAAGTTGTTAAGTTCAATTTTAAAGTCACATCAAACTCCAACATTTGTTAAAGGTAAAGAGAAGAAAAACGTATCGAAGCTTATTTCCTAGTTGTTTTTGTCCCCAACTTTAAATAATTGCCCTAACATTCCTTTTTTATTATTCGGGACTATTAGTCCAAGAGCAATGACGTCTGGTCTTTTTGTTTTTTCATAAATAGGTCGAACTCGATGTACTTGAATACTCAAACATTCTCTTAGAAACATTTCTGAGTCTCCTGGATAGTTACCTCCAGACTTTGGTGTTGGGCCCTGCCATAAAGTCGCTATTCTTTGCTCGTCAGGCGAGAGTTGAGGATTCGCCTTAAAACGTAACATAGATCTCTCGCGTACGTATTGAGTTTTACTCTTTGGATTCCAATCCATCAAGACAATACACGCCTTCTGAATTTCTCTTTCGTCCGCGATTACCCTCAGTGCCCAAACCATGTCACTAAGTTCTGCTCTGTTATCAGGGGCCATGGGCCAATCTGCCAATAATTCGAGAGCGTCATCAAGATTTACTTCGCAAGAATAATTCCTAAAGCTAGTTCTGTGATCATTATTCATGGGTTTAGGATCGTTGCAAAGTGAATAAATTCTTTCAAGAAATGGCTCTTTATGGGTCTGCAATATTGGATCAAAGAGAGTTTGTTGTTTAAAGGTAGACAAGCTCTTGTGAAAAATTCCCATGGAAATGACTTGTTTCCTCACCGGGTTGTACTGAGGATCAAGAAGGAATCGGCGCCGCCAATCGGACAATTTCTCCTTTGCTCGATCAATTTTCTCAAGTTCACCCCTGATGGATTTTTCGTGCATTACGTAATCAAAGTAAGCCTGAGCATTGTCTTGAAAGAACCATCCTCTTAGTAAATCTTGATAACTTCTCTTATAGCCAAAAAAACGTCCACGCTGTTGGATAACGTCAACGTTCCCTACTCCAATAGACCTAGGCATAAATGTAACGGCAAGATTTTCAATGGTGAAACCTCTCTCAAGACTGTTCCCCCCGATAACAATCCAGCCCGCATACGACTTCCATTCGTCTGGTGTAATTTCGTCGCGCTTAGAGTTCACAACTCGCACTTGAATTTTTGAAATCCACCACCTCAACTCTTCTAGTGCAGTGTCAAGATTCCAATCTTGAGGAAATTTGTAAGTTTTGCCTAATTCTTGTTCAGCAGGGGTAAAGAACTTTTCCTTTTCGGATTGATAAAGTAATTCAGTTTGATCTTTAAGAATTGTTTGCCAAGATTCTAGAACACTATTTACCCAAGCAAAATGCCTTAGGTGAGAACTAATCTTTGCATGCGGATGAACTAACATGGAAATAGGCTTTGGTAAGTCTCTCTTTTGCGCAACATAAAGAGTTAGTAAATAATATGCTAGTGCTTTCTTTAGACTGTGAGGCACAGACACAGACTGGCTCGTATCAAATATGGCTGGAGCTTCAGTGTTTGGTATATACCTGACGAAAGAACTCTTTTCGTAAAAGAGATCTTCTCCACCTAGGTAATCTGCTCCTGCTTCTAGGAGAGTTACATATTTAGGCGACAGAGTATCTTCGATACCAATTAACAGCGGGCCTTGAGGTGTTGCTGTGTACATAACGTAACTGTGTCTTTTTGAAGCTTGTCTCATTCTTTTAATTGCTGCATAGATTGGAGATTCTTTGTCTTCTGTGTGCAATAAATTAAGGCCTGCTTGATCTCCCTCGTCATCTACAATCAAAACCGGGTAATTGCCTATACTGAATCTTCCTTTGAGGGACTCCAGAATATAGGTTACTTCATCAATCGACTCGCGATTCTTTAAACAAGTAATTATTACAGTTGGTTTGAACAGATCCGGGGCTTTGACCTCTGTCCAGATAGAAAGTGACTTCAATATATTGTTCGCATTTTCTCGGCGCTTTGCTCGAGTTAATTTCCGCTCTATGATCCATGGATTTGCTCCGCCATCACCGTCAGCTCTTAAATCTCTCCTTAATCGGTCAGTTGTTTGACTTAGAAGGATATTCTTGGTTCCTGCCAAGACAATAACCAAAGGAAATCCATTCTCATGAGCCAGAGCAATTAGCGCCGTAAAAGACATCGTCTTACCACTTTGAACCTGGCCCACCACGAGCTGGCAATTCGATGAAATTTCTCCGTTTAATAGGTCAGTTCTCTGCAAGATTCTCTTTGTTGTTTCAAGGAGTTTTGTTTCAGAATCCTCTGGAAGATTCTGCCTCTTTATAAAATTGGAGAATTCTCCACCTGTGTTAATCATTGTCACCTTCGCCATAAACTAAGTCAGCATCAGAACGACTCGAAAGAAAATTGCGCAAGATTTCATTTACCTGGATTCTTAAGAATTGTGCAGACTCATACCCTGCGCTCACGCCTTGAATTTCAGCAATTCCTAAAGCTAAGGCAATTCTAAGTATTGGTTCTAAAGAATCCGGATCGGCAACAGTAAAAGAATTCATAAAAGGGTGTTCCCTGTTAAGCGTAATTACCCATTTGTCTCCCTCTTTGGGAGACACTCTCAGCCAAGAGAAATCGTCTGCTTGATCTTTCACTTCCAAAATGATGTCCGACTTGAATTGTGGAATCAATTTTATGCTACTCCGAATAACTTTCGTATCGATACTTCTTGGTGGTTCAGGAATTTCATTCAGCAGCGGAGTTTCAAAACCCTCTCCGAGCGAATCGACCCCTCCTTCAATGAGAGCCTTGGTGGTGGTTTCAACGACTTCCTCAAGAGTTGCGGAAACTTTTGCTTTGGAGGCCTTCGAATTGTCAGTAGCTCTGTAATTACGAGCCATTTTTAAAAGGGGACTTGGGTCTGCGTTTAAAATCTCTTTAATCTTTCTAAGCGCTTCTTCTTCTTGACCCTCCCGCCAAACTACCGAGTCCTTAAATGATGTGACTTTTAATTCTGATACGTCTAACTCGCCAATGATTCTCTGTCTTTCAAAACTATTTGCTCCGCCAAAAATCAGAGCGGGCCTGTAGAGATCATCAGGGCTATCGGCTAAATTTCCAGCTCCTTGAACAACTTTTCTTCTCCAAAGCAGGGCTAGCCCAGCCCGTTTTGTATCTCCTTTATCTAGGATCCCGATTCGCCCTCGTATAACAGGAGGCTTATCGCCTGCGTGTTCCGCTACAAAGGATTCATTTAGTTCTACTTCGAAGTCCTTGAACCATTCAGAATTAACTTCTCCGATGGGGCCTTTATCGTTGGGCCAGTAAGGCGCTTTTAACCAACTGTAAGTTATAGCTTCTTGAGTCTCGCCATTAATCGTGAGAACCAATTCACCAGTCTTGAGAAAATCCCGATACATTGACCTTAAGTAACTTCTTAATCTTGAAGCAGCACCGGCTGTGGGAATAGGTTGGTTTAGTTGGCTTAGAATAATTCTAGTACCGTGGGTCTTAGGGCTGCTTATTACTTCTTTTTGAATATCAAGAGAGTAAATCTCGTTTTCAATTATCTTCTTGATATCAAATATAACTATCCTCGCGGCCGGCTCCCCAAGAGCCCTTGTCCTTATCGTGAAGTAGTTTGAATACCAACACGCTGAGCTCTTCATTCCAATTCCATATTGTGAAATCTTCGTCTTGTCTGGAGGCGGCATAGCCGGGGTAAATGCTCTCGAGATGTCTTTTGTAAATATTCCTGCTGCATTATCAACTATTTGAATTGTAGGATTTGCTCCTCCATGAAAATTTATGTCAATTCTTAATCGATAATCTGGTCCATGCAGGGCCCGTAACTCATCTTGATGTTCTAGATAAGACTGTATTGAGTTGTCTACCATCTCCCCCAGGGCCACCCAAGGCGTGTAGCGAAGAGAAGGGAAAAGAGCATAGAGGCCGACACCGGGGCGTATTTGTACATGTTCGCTGTCCCCGGATTCGTCTATCATGATCAGATAGTAGTTGAGGTATTTACTGTGCGTCTACTACCTGCACATTTATCGACCTAAAGGATTGGACCGAACTAGTGGCTCGAATATACAAGAGACCTGAAATCCCTCTGCTTTTAAGTGTTAGTGAACTATTTTTGCGCGATGTTGTTTTGAATATTCCAAAGTGGCAGCGTGAATATTCTTGGGAAGCTGACGAGGAGGTCAGACAACTTCTCGATGATTTGACCACATTTGCAGAAAGTAAAAAAAATAACTATGTGCTCGGCTCAATTATTACTTACTCGCTTACGGATGGTTCGCATGCGGTTGTCGATGGTCAGCAGCGCACAGTAACTCTCTACACCTTGATTGTTTCAGCTCGTGATGTTTTAGAAAACAAATTGATAGCAGACTATGGATCTGTTTTGTCCGCTCCAGAGGGCTTCAAGGCATTGCATCAAACGCTAAACTCTATCACTCGTAAAATCTCTCTTGATACTCAAGCTAAAATCACAATCCCAATTAACATGGAATATGGTGATGGAAACGTACTACTCACTACCCTCGCTATAAAAGAGCAAAGGCCTCAAGATCTAATTTCTGTTACACAGTCCAACATTTTGAATGCCTACGAAAAATGTAAAGATCACATAGAAAAGACCTTTATTGACTTAACACAATTAGGTGAGTTCATTCAAGGAATTCTTCAAGGAACTTTTCTCGTTGAAACTAATGTGGGCGACCAAAGACAAGCGCTTGATATCTTTTTCAAGATGAATTCAAGAGGTAGGGATTTGGAGGGAGCTGACTATCTTAAGAATTATCTGTTCCAGTTCGTAGACGACACCCAGTATGACGATTTATCCGAAAAGTGGACTGAAATGACCAAGGCGCTTAGAAGTGCAGATTCTTCTCGAAGCAAACTTAAGACTCCAGAATTTTTTCTTAGAAATCTAGCCATTGTGAATCATGGAGAGAAAATCAGTGGAGACCTCGGAGTTTATGCTTATTGGGAAAGAAAGTTTAACGAAGATCCGAATCAGGTTAATAACTTCCTTGAAGATCTTCAGGGTATGGCTAAAGTCTTTAGCTCTATAGCAGGAAATAAATTGATTGGTGTAAACGAGGTTAACGCCAATATGTTGGGTGCCGACTTTTTCAAAGGCACTCAATACCTACCGGTTCTTCTGGCAGGCAGCCATCTTGTTCAGTATGACCACTTATCTGAACTGGTTAATGGCAGATATTTGATCTATATTCTCTCTCAAGAAAGAACTCAAGATTTTGAATCAATGATCCCGCGGTGGGCGAAGAAGATTGCTGACCTTCAGAAAACTGCATCAAAGAAAGAAATAGAGGAAGCATCCTGTAGCGTCCCGGGAGTTCGGTTAGACCAAGGCAAATTAGCAGGACTTGAGAATAGATTGATGGACTTAAGTTCACCAAGAGACGATAGAAAAATTCGACTTGTTTTAGCTACTGCATCTCTGACTTACGAAAATGGATTATGTGAGTTGCCGGAATTTCTAAAAAAATACAGGCCGAATAAGCACACAGGTTTCGATCTAGACTTAATTTTGAACAAAGAAGATATCTCCAACAAAGCAGACGAAGTAGATTTAAAAGATTACTACGGAATAGGTAATGTTGCTTTAATTAATGGACAAGCCAAGCACTACGCAAATAAACAACCACAATCTAAAGAGGATCTATATGGTAACGATAAAGGAGTTCTTACCAGAGCACTTAGCTCTGCTCACTCAGTTGGTGATAGAACCTTAAGTAAGATTTGCAAAGAAATTAGAGAAGATTTCGCGGCAGATCTGTACGAATGGAATATTGAACAAATCAGGGATAGAAGTCGCTTTATTATCGACCGTTTTATTTACTCATTACCAGAAACTCTATTACCTTAAAGTTCAATAATGAAAAATGTAAGTAGTCGTGGGAGCATTACATTTCCTTATCTGCCTGGAGAATCATTCAAACGCTCTGAGTTACACAAGAGGATCGGTGGTTCTTTTCGACATGGCATGACTTCAGCAAATAAAGGTGCTGATTTTCTGCTATTTCATGATGAGGAAAGTAACTATCGGTTTGGATACGACCAGTGGCAAGGATTTCAAGCAGATGGTTCATTTCACTATACAGGACAGGGGATTAAAGGTGACCAAAAACTTACACGTTCCAATTTAGGACTACTCCGAACAAATGAAAAGTCATTACCTATACGATTGATAGAATCAAAAGGTGGCATTTGCACCTATTTGGGACGCTTTGCTTTAGGTGCTCCACAGTACTTCGAAAAATTGGCGCCAGATGTCGAAAAAGAAAATTTGCGAAAAGTATTCGTCTTCAATCTTATTCCAGTTTCGGCAATAAAAGACATAGAGAAAATAAAATTGTCTCAGTCTCAGGTGATTGGACAAAACCAGGACTGGGCAGCACCAAACAGCACTCCTTTAAAAAAAGAAGTAAGTCAGCAAGAAGAGTCCATAATTAATTTGATTGAATATGAACTTCAGACTCGGTTCGGAAAATACTTAATAAGCAAAGGCCATACCCCTTTGAGCCACACATTTAAGTTTTCGAATCTTCAAGGTGGTCTTAAACCAGATTTCTGGGTACCTGATCTTGAACTAGTTATTGAGGCAAAAGCTTCCAGTGCTCGTGATTACGTTAGGCTTGCGATTGGTCAAGTATTAGATTACGCAAATTTGGCAAAGCTTGAGGGTGCCCCAATGTCTCCTGCAATATTGTTGCCAAGTTACCCAGCGCATGACTTAGGTGAACTCCTGCAATCTCTTGGAATAACACTCATAGTCGAGTCAAAAGATGGTTTTGACTTCATTGGCTAGATTTTGGCTGCGTAAGTTACTTTGTGATCTTGCTTTACAGCCATGTCGGGTGATTTCAGGTGACTATCTAAGTTTCTAATTCCTTCAAGAGATCAACAAAGTGATTGAATTCTTGTTCACTCAAGACTGGGACACCCGCTTCCGTCGCATGGCGAATCTTTCTCACTCCCGCGTCTACATTTGCTTTGACCAAAAAGGCTGTGTTTCTTGGTCCAGGTGTTGTCTCTTTGTAGAAATAACCTACTGAGTCGAGTAATTCAGCAAAAGCCGCTTTCCCGATTTTTGGAGTTCCTGTTAGCGCTACCTGCCTCTTCCCTGAAGAGATTATTTCTGCGTACGTTTCATGTGCTAAGTTCTCGTCTCGATCCAGAACCTCAACCGACTTTCTGATCTGTGGTTCAATGTGGACTCCTATCGGCTCAGGAAGTTCCGTTATTTCAAACTTTGCCTTTTCAATTTGTTCTTTTACTAAAGAAGATCTCTTTGACATGTTCTTCAAGAGAAGAGCACACGCTGTTGCATCTGAGAGAGCGCGGTGAGCATTTAGAGTAATATCAAAGAGGCCGGCTAGATGGGCTAGGCGATGTATATCAGTTTCCAGGTTGATTTTGCGCGAAAGTTGACATGTGCACACAAATGGAGGCACCTTGGATATGCCTAAGTTCCCAAGTTCGGCTCTTAGGACTTTCATGTCAAATTGAGCATTATGCGCAACTAAAATTCTGTTGTTAATAAAGGGATATATAGCGGGCCAATAGGATTGGAATGATTTTGCAGAGTTGATTTGTTCCATTGATAGACGTGAGACGCCCAGTGAACGTTTATCAACTCGTTTCCCTGGGTTAATTACAGTCTCATAGTGTGCAATCGGATCTAGATTAAGATCAAGGGCTACTAAGCCAATTTCGGTTGCTCTAGGATTGTTAATTGAGGTAGTTTCAAAATCAATGACTGTGATGAAGCCAGGCAAAACCACGCTTTCTCCTTTCTAAGCAACTTAAGGCTATATCAGCAATCTACGGCGAGCACTTTTGTCCTCCACGCGATGCATAACTAACCACACCTCCCCCAAGGCTCTAGCAAAAAGCGGATCCCTATAGCCGGCTACGGCTGACTTAAAGTTTGGATAGTCAATACTTCTAGCCTGATCTGATACCCAATCTACAAAGTTCTCACTTGATAGCTCTAATCGGTAGGGGTAATCAGCGAGTGGGGTGGGCTTAATTTCAGTCTGGTACTTCTTGGAGATCGGAATAAGCGATTCCCGGTCTCTCGACCGTACGATAATCGTACGGTCGTCGTTATTCCTAACGGCACTCACAAAGCCTGATGTAGTAAAGATCCACATAATTTTTCTCTCTTTCTCTAGTTTTGTTCTGAATCTTGGTTTGACCAAATACCTTGACCGGTTCGCACCTCTATGGTGTCCGAAGGTGTTATGCCATAGACCTGGCGTAAGGTTTTGGTGAAAAGCTCTGCAACGACTTGCGGATCGGCGTTCTCCTTATGGAGAAACTTGAAATAATTCGGCATGTTTTCCTCTTCGGAAAGTTCCCAGCCAAACTCATTCATAGTGTTCTGAGCATCGACTGAAAGCTTGGGCCGTAAGAACTTGTTACTTACGGCCTCGATCGTCATGGCTCTGTCATCCTCATAACAAATCTGGAGATAGGGATGACAGCCTGAATATCGCTTTGAATGTGTCTGGATGATCAAG
>SXGQ01691656.1_pt1 | contig 10954 bp, 10 predicted proteins | sample 3178371 | NCBI WGS metagenome assembly SXGQ01 (sample SAMN11356859, study PRJNA531348) | freshwater metagenome | isolation source: freshwater sample F1-20 | place: China: Fuxian Lake, Yuxi | collected 2017-12-25 | reverse complement strand
GTTGCCCCAAACACCACCACAACAATTGTCGAGCAAGGCATCAGCGAATCTGGACAACGTAGCGGCCCAAGCACCATGGCTGCACAAAAGAAATTGTTGCAACTTGGTTTCTGGCTACACAGCCCAGACGGCACGTTCGACCATTGGCCACACGTTGGTAACACCAAAGCCAACACAAGCAAAAGCAATTTGTGTTGATGATGTGTCATGACAGTGAGAGCGGAAGTTCGAACCAAATGGTGAGGCTATATTTGGTGCCTTTGGTAATTCGGGTGCTGTGGTGCGGATGCGTCACCAGGCTTGGCCAAGCAAGTAGCGACCCAACGGGTAATGCTGAGTTGTTGGCGCCCTGACGAGGAAACTCGAGCACGGCGCCCTCGTAAGTGTCGTTCAGTTTGATGCTTGCCGACACCTGTGCAACGTCGTGGTGTGGGCGAAGCTCTTCTTGGCCGCCCTGTTGATATTTGATAATGAATGCATCGTTGATGCCGTGATAGTCGATGAGTGGCCAATGTTGTTGCAGCTGAGGCCAGATGCGTTCGCCCATGTCGTTTTGCACGGCTTCGAATAAACGGGGGCTAATCATGGCCAATGAAATCTCGTGGCCCGGCACTGGGTCGCCCGGCTCGGCGGCAAAGCCACCCGCTACTTCGGCAGCGCGGATGAGTGCTTGGCAAAACTGCGGTGTCCAACACGACATAGCAAACATCTCATTTGCCACCTCATGCACGTCGTTGCGCTGGTCGATGGCATCGACATAACCCAGTACGCGAACGAGATCGTCGAGGGGTTCGTGCGGTGAAACAGACATCACCTCCATCGTTACACGAATGACGCGCCAAATAGCCGCATTGCGTCGTTGGATAAGAGCCAGTAAATGCCGCTGGTAGCATTTCACAGGTATGGGGGCACTCAATCGCGACATTCCTCAGCTTGATGTGCGCAACGTGTTTGCTGCCTTGCGTCGTGCCTGGTGGGTGCTTCCAGTATGTATGGCCATTGGTGCTGGGGCAATGTTTGTAAATGAAAGCGACTTGCAGTCGACGCCCGCCTACGCCACGGTGATTACCTCGTACGAGGCACGTGACGAAACGCTTGCTCTTGGCGTGTACGGCATTAACCCAACTGCGGTTGCCGAGTACCCAAGTTTCCAAACCCAAATCCGTTTGATTACTGAAAAAGCAAGTGGTGCAGTGGATAGCGCGCTCGGCGAAAGCATTCCTGTCACCATCAGCAAGACCAGCCCGCGAGTGTCGCTCATTAATGCCCCGTTGCAAGAGGACGGGCAGCAGTTCACGGTTTTGAGTATTGGTGCAAGCAATTACGAATTTCGTTGTGATGCCGCCACAGCTGAATTGTGCAACGAGGCAATCGACATTTATGTTGCCGAAACAGTGGCACAACGCAAGGCCTCTATTGCTGAAGGCATGACTCGCCTAGCCGACCAAGTTGCCAAAGTTGATGCAGCTGCACCAAGTGCCACGTTGCAAACCCAGCGCGCTGCGTTGCTGAGCGCAGCCGAGGGTGTAACCGGCGATATCACGCTCATTGGTTCGAAGGTAGAAAACTTCGGCCCCACCATGAGCACGGTTGATCGAAGCACCTACGTGTTTGGTGCAGCGGCCGGTTTGTTGGTTGCGCTACTGATTGTGTTGCAATTAGCAATCGTCGACAGGAAGGTTCGTTCGGCTAGCCGTCTTGCAAGCCGACTGCCCCACTTGGCAATGCTTGGCGAACTTGCCGCATCTAATGAACCATCGGTGCGCCATATGGCTGCTGCGTTGGTGGCACAGTCAAAAACGCATGGCGTGGGTTCGATATTGTTGGTTCCTGCTTCTGGGGCAGCACCGCACGAACTTGAGCAATTGGTGTCTGCGGTTTCTGGTGTGCGCATTGTGGTGGGCAAGAACATCGACGAAATGTCGATTGACGAGTTGTCGGCAATGCCAAGTGCTTGTGTTGTGGTTGCCACCAAGAATGAAGCCGACATGCACGATGTAGAGCGCACCCAGCAGGTGCTGCGCCAGGCCGGCAACAACGTGGTTGGCATGATGCTGATTGCCGCGCACGATTGATCGGCGAATGAAGACTGGCCCAAAGATGCAGGTGTCGGCCATGCTGCTTCGCCTCACGCGCTCGAATAAGTTTTCGCCATTCACGTCGGTGCTGCAATTTGTTATCGACTCGGCCACCTGGGCGCTGACAGCAACTGTTGCCTCCTATATGCGCTTTGTGTACCAAGGCCATCACGACCCGATGGGGGCAACTTCCGATTCGGTACAGCGCGTAGTGCCCATTGTGTTTGTGGTGCACGCCATTGTTGGCCTTGTTGTTGGTATTTATCGCAGGCGCTGGCGATACGGCAGTTTTGACGAAATTGGTGGGTTGGTTATTGCCTCCACGATTACCACCAGCATCTTGTTGGTACTTCGCTTTTTTGATAACTCGTTCAACGCGTTTCCACGCAGCGTGATTGTGGTTGCAGGTTTTGCCGCGCTGTGCTTAGTGGGTGCAAATCGTTACGTGTGGCGCCTGATTCGCGAACAGGTGCACCGCCCAACATCGCTTACCGCAACCAAGTTGTTGGTGTACGGCGCAGGCGAGGGTGGTATTCAAATTGTGAGCACCATGATGCGAAACCCTTCGTCGCAATATCTGCCAGTTGGTTTTATTGACGACAACCCCGAGACACACAGGCTTTCTATTTCCAGTGTGCCAGTTTTGGGTGGCCGCGACAACATGGCTGAAGCACGCAAAAAGACTGGTGCAACCACGCTGCTTATTGCTATCCCCTCTGCCGATTCGGCATTAATTACCGACATCAGCCAACTTGCCCAGTCGTTGGGTATGGAAGTGAAGGTTGTGCCGCCAGTGCAAAGCCTGCACGAACGCCCGCTTACCACTAGCGACATTCGCGACCTTACCGACGAGGACTTGCTTGGTCGTCGACACATTGACATTGACTTGCAACAAATTTCTGATTACGTAGTGAACCGCCGAGTGATGGTGACGGGTGCCGGCGGCAGCATTGGTAGTGAGTTGTGTCGTCAGCTAGCGCGTTTTAACCCTTCCGAACTGATCATGCTCGACCGCGACGAGAGCGCGTTGCATGAAGTGCAGTTGTCAATTCATGGCCGAGCATTGCTAGACACGCCGCAAACCGTGCTTGCCGACTTGCGCGATGCCGACACCATTCACCGCATCTTTGCAACGCGCAAACCTGAAGTGGTGTTTCACGCAGCCGCACTTAAACACTTGCCACTGCTGGAGAGTTACCCGCTTGAGGCATACCAAACCAATATTCGAGGCACACTCACATTGCTTGAGGCTGCAGAGAAAAATGACGTGGCTGTGTTTGTGAATATCTCGACCGACAAGGCTGCAAACCCCATCAGCGTGCTTGGTTACTCGAAGCGCATTGCCGAACGCCTTACTGCGGGGTTTGGTGGCAATGGAAGCAAGGGCAAGTACATCTCTGTGCGCTTCGGCAACGTGTTGGGCTCGCGCGGCAGCGTATTGATGTCGTTCCGCGATCAGATTGATAAGGGTGGCCCAGTCACAGTCACGCACAAGGGCGTTACCCGTTACTTCATGACCATTTCGGAAGCCGTGCAGTTGGTTATTCAGGCCGGCGCAATTGGCAACAACGGTGAGGTACTGGTTCTGGACATGGGCAAGCCTGTGTCTATTTATGAGGTTGCCGCACAGCTTGTAAAGAACTCGGGCAAGGCCGTGGAGATTGAGATTGTGGGCCTACGTTCTGGCGAAAAAGTACACGAGGAACTTTTTGGAGATGGTGAAGTAGACACCCGCCCCCACCACCCGCTGATCTCTCATGTTGCCGTGCTTCCACTAGGGAGCGAACTAGTGCTTTCTACGCCGTCGGATGCACGGGCGATGATGATTGATGTTATTGCAAAGCCCTAGGGCTTTTATCGCGTAACGAGCCGGCAATTGCTGCAACGAGCAGCAGCCACAAGAAGTGGTTGCCAATAAAGAAGCTTTCTTGCGTTGCCGCGGCCAACACAAAAAACATGATTGCGGGTGCCCACTGGCCCGCAGGTGTTGTTACTGCGTGATCGACGTGTCGAGACCCACCCCACACGATGGCAACAATGAGTAGTGCTGCGCCGACGAAGCCGCCGCCCAGCAACACGTCCATGTAGCCGCTGTGCGACCATTGCATGTTGTTGAGTGTCCACCACAAATCGCGCGTAAAAAATTTGGGTGTTCGCCATGCAGATAGCCAGCCCCAACCAAAAATTGGGCGCTCTAAGAATCCAGTCCAACTGAAACGCCACAATGCGGTTCGGCCGTTGAAATCGACTGTTTCGCCAAAAATGCCAAGGATGGTGTTTTGAAATTGCACCCCGGCCCACGTGAGCACTGCGGCGCCGGTTACGAACGCTGGGTATACGGCGCGGTGTAAGGCGCCTGGTTGCAACCGTTGTGTTCGGTGTAAGTAGCGAATGAGTGTCCAAAACACCCACACCACAACAAATGAGATGCCAGCGCCGATAGAGGTGTTGGAACTTGTGCGATAAAGCATGACGGCGGCAAACAACGCCACATCGAACAAAACGAACAACGCTATTTTCGACCAACGCTGATCACGGCGTAAGAACACGAGCCACATCAATGCGGCGGCCACGAGCAAACTAACCATGGCAACGGGGGCAAGTGAATTGCGGTTGAAGTAGATGCCAACCCAATTGCCGTCGATGCTTACTGCCCTGTCCCAATTGTTGGCAACCGCATACCTTGACAACAACAAGCCTGGTTGCATGGCAACAAGTACCAACACCAATTGTTCGAACAGAGAAAAGCTGCGGGCGAAATACAAACCGACGGCGCATGTGAGGCACAACGACATTGCCTCGACAATGGTGTGTTGACCAAGCGTTGCCCACGCGGTGCTGAGCACCATCCAGCCGCAGAACGCGGCAAGCACGCCGATTGGCCCAACCATCGAGGTGCGTGGAAGGCGTCGATAACCCAACAGAAATAGCGCTGGCAATTGCAGGGCCGCAAACGTTGCTACGTGCACCTGATTCATGGATGAACCAACGACATTGACCGAGCTGGCAAACCACAAGGTGAAGACTGGGCCCTGCGTGAGTGCAAACAGCAGCACTACGACATAGCCATATTCGCACCAACGAACCAGTGTGCGCACACGTTCGGCCGTGATCTGCATTGGGTTAAATCTACACGCGCTCAAAGATGGTGGAGAGTCTCTGTAAGTATGCTGAAAGAGATGTCTGAAGGCGCCGACGACCGCGACGAACTGATCAAGCAACTGCTTGCCGAGTCATTTGGGCTGCGCACCAAAGCCGAGCAACTGAGCCAATACGTAGAAACAAAAGTTGCCGAACTGGTGAAGACCAAGCGCCAACTGCAGGCCGTGCTCGACGACGCCACACGAAAACAACTTGAAGAAGAGCTTGCACTCTTGCGCTCTGGCATCGAAGAAGCCACGAAACAACGCAATGAAATGCAGGGCCGGCTCGACTCGCTTCTGGCCGAACATGAACAGCTTGGTGTGGCTCACACCCAAATGACCGACCAGCGCGACAGGCTGCGAACCCGAATGGCCGAAGTTGAGGCATCCAGTGAATATCGGCTTGCCCAACGGTTGGTGCGCTGGTTTCCGTTTATTGCCAAGGGCAACTAGCGAGCATGCAGCAATATCCAGTCATTATTAATGTGCGCGACAGGCTGTCGCCGCTTGTTGATTTAGTGAACTGGCTGGAACGCATTGGGCAGAACAACATTTGGCTGTGCGACAACGCCAGCACGTACCCGCCGCTTGTGCAATACCTTGATGCTTCGCCGCATCATGTTGTGCGCAATGGCACCAACCTTGGCCACCGTGCGCCATGGCTGAGCGGGCTTGTAACCGAACTTGGTTTAGACCAACACTTCATCGTTACCGACCCCGATGTTGTGCCAAGCGAAGAATGCCCCGACGATGTGCTTGAGGTGTTTCGTCACACGCTTGATGAAAACCCGGAGTTTGACAAAGTTGGATTTAGCCTGCGCCTAGACGACTTGCCCGCAACGTATGCACATCGCAACGATGTAACGCTGTGGGAGTCGCAGTTTTGGCGCAACATCCACAAGAGCGGCATGTATGTTGCCGAAATAGACACCACATTTGCCATGTACCGCCCGGGCGAGCATCATCAGAACAATCGATGCTTGCGCTCGGCCCCGCCGTTCACCGCGCGGCACATACCGTGGTATCAGAATTCGGCCGAACCAACGGAAGAACAGTCCTATTACGTGCAACATGCCGATGCGCTGATCATCAACTGGGATCATGCGGTGCTTCCCGCTTCGTTGCGTGCGCACCTGCAGTTGCTTCGCAAACAGCACTCGGCTCCAGTAAATCAGTAAACTTGTACACAGATGTCTGAGCACGCAATCACCGTTGATTCGGTCTCCAAAAACTTTCGGTTGTATCACGAACGAAACCGCTATATCAAGGCTGCGATTTTGCGCGGCAGGCGCGCCCGTTACGAAGAGTTCTGGGCGCTCGACGATGTCTCGTTCAATGTGGACCACGGTGCAACTGTTGGAATCATTGGCTCCAACGGGTCGGGCAAAAGCACCATGCTGAAGTGCCTCACCGGCATTTATCGCCCCGACAAGGGCAAAGTTGCGATTAATGGCAATGTTGCCGCACTGCTGGAATTAGGTGCTGGCTTCCACCCCGAATTGTCGGGCCGCGAAAATATTTATCTCAACGCCGCAATTTTGGGCATGTCGAAAAAAGATGTCGACCGCCAGTTCGACAGCATCGTCGAATTTGCTGGTTTGGAGAAGTTCATTGACACCGCGGTAAAGAACTATTCGTCGGGCATGACCGTGCGCCTGGGCTTCTCGATTGCCGCCCATGTGGAACCCGAGATCTTATTGATTGACGAGGTGCTTTCTGTTGGCGACCAACAGTTTCAACGCAAGAGCAGCGAAAAGATTGAAGAGTTTCGCCGCGAGGGCCGAACAATTGTTGTTGTTAGCCACAGCCTTGGCGCCCTGCAGACACTGTGTAAAGAGATCGTGTGGCTTGAAAAAGGCAAGTTGCGGATGAAGGGCCCTGCAGCAGAGGTGATTGCTGCATACACGGGCGGCAGCTACACGCAACATGCAGCCAAAGACGCCGACTTCCGCGAGCGCTGGGGCACCGAAGAAGCACGAATTAACAGTGTGGAGTTGCTGGATGCACAGGGTGCGCCAACAACTCGCGTAGACACCAATGCGGCTATTCAAATTAGGGCAAACATCACTGCACAAACAGCACTTCGCTCGCCTGTTATCAAGGTGTACATCAGCAAGCTTGACGGAGTGGTGATGTGGTCGACAACGTCGCACCGCGCCGAAGGCAAAGTTGGCAACATGCAAGAGGCAGTAACTGCCACTATCGACATCGCTCACTTGCCGTTGCTAGAAGGAACGTATTACATCTCGGTTGCGTGCACGGATGCCACGGGCACAACCGAATACGACCACTGCCAGAATTGGGTGCGCTTTGAAGTGCACCAGACCGACTTGTTTGAAGAAGGCCTGGTAGCAGTGCCGTCCACCTGGCACATCAGCCGCCAGGCCAAATAGTTTTTACAGTTCTTCGGCCAGGCGGCGGGATTGCTTGACGAAGATCGTCCAGCCAGCAACAAACACAATGACTGACGCAATAACCAAATATCCAATGTGGCCCCAATGTGGCGCCCTGCCCGAATACAGCAAGTCTCTAAACGCCTGAACAAACACGGCCATGGGGTTCCAGTGCAAGATGAACTCCAGCACTTGTGGCACCTTGCCCTCAATTTTGTCTGGCGTATAAATAATTGGCGTTGCAAAGAACATCACCTGAATGATGATTGTCCAGAGGTATCGCAAGTCGCGGAAGTACACCGCCAACGTTGAAAGGGCTAAAGCAAAACCCGCCGCATACACCGCTAACAGCAGCATGAGTAAAAAAGCGACGGGGATCCATGGCGCGATGGGGCTTCCAACAATGATCAGCACAAAGCACAAGAGCGACATTTCGATGCAGAACTGAACAAACGAGAAAATCACTTGTGCAAAGACGAGTGTTTCCCAAGCGAAATACACCTTCTTGACTAAACCCGAGTTTCCGAGCAACGAGCTAAGCCCGAGGTTGGTGACCAGCGAGAAAAAGCCCCATGGCAAGATGCCGCTGAGTAGGTATAGGGCATAAATCTCGATACCGGACGGGTCGCCAATGGGAGCAGTTGCCCCAAAGACCACGCCGAACACGAACCAATAAATGAGCATGCTCGAAAGCGGATTGAGCATCGACCACGCCCAGCCCAAAAACGAGCGGCGGTACTTCGACCGCAACTCGCGCAGGGTGAGATTCCAGAGCAGGTTTTGTGATCGACGAAGTTGGGAAAGTTGTTGCACGACTGGGGAAAACCTTACCAACATCAGTTGTGGGCGAGGGGGCTTGACTTCGGAGCGCCTGCAAATTCTCCACCCATGAGAATGACCAACCTTTGTCAGAGGGGTTCGCCTTGATTCGAATTCACTAAACCCGTGCACTCCGCCAATACCCAAAGCGGCTGCGAGCATCAATGTGCCTTTAGTCAAATCACGAAATCTTCGGCCTCAGTATGGATCAATTAATCCCAAAGAGCTCAATAAATCAAGGAAATATTGGCATATTGACAAAATCGCTCAAATTGGCAACCATTGCCTGATCGGGTATTGGCGGAGCTGAATTTTTCCCCAGAAATAGAAGAAATAGGAGTTTCCCCGATTTTTTCTAGCGAATGCGTTGTGGGTCATGATTGCTTGCCCAACAGCGCCACTGGTTTTCTGAAACCGTGGAACTCTGAGATTTTCTAAGTTACCTGTAATGACTCCGACTTGAATACATTTATTGTCAATAACCGATTAAGCCCTGCTTGTTTATGCCGTCTTCATCGAGGCTCGGAGTAATAGAGTTCCAATTGTCGTATTTGATTGAAAAATTGAGATCTAAACAATCTCAGAAAGGAAATGTATTTAATGTCTTTCTGTCGAAAGCTAGCCGTGGGTTTGGTAAAGAGTTTTACATGACGGGTTGCGCACTATGAGAAGTGTCGAGATTTCGGTTGTCAGCCCAGTCTTTAATGAAGAGGAATCGCTTCGAATATTCATACCCGAACTTCTCCGAACCTTGGAAACAGTTTGTTCAAACTACGAAGTAATCTTTGCTGTCGATCCTTGCACTGATTCCACGATTGACGTTATCGAGAAATTTAGGCTTGTAGATTCACGGATTAAGTACATTGAGTTCTCCAGAAAGTTCGGCCAGCCTGCCGCCACAATCGCGGGCATTGAGTGTGCGGTTGGGCGTGCAGTAATCGTCATGGACTGCGACATGCAGGATCCCCCTTCTTTGATTCCCACCTTTGTTAGCAAGTGGAGAGAGGGATTTCAGGTCGTTTATGCACAAAGATCTCGACGGGAAGGCGAGACTGCATTTAAGAAGTTTTCTACAAAAGTTGGCTATTTTTTCATCAATAAGTTTGCCGAGGTTGACATTCCACGAAACACTGGTGATTTTAGATTGCTTGACCGACTGGTGGTTGATCACCTACGTGCCTTTCCTGAAAGCCACTCATTTCTTCGAGGGTTGGTAGCACTCATCGGATTTAATCAATCGGTGGTGGTGTTCGATCGCCCTGAGCGATCGGGTGGTTCAGGGAAATACAACCGCTATTTTGGAAATCTGCGATTTCAATTCAATGGACTGGTTGCATTTTCAACTGTGTTGCTGAATATTTCAACTGTTCTTGGGTTTATAACCGCATTCACATCCGTCGTTCTTGCGGTTATCTATACAACACTGAAGTTGATTGGTACTTCGTTCCCTTTGGGTAATCCAACAATTGTGATTTTGCTACTTTTTTTAGGGGGCGCCCAATTAACCTGTCTAGGTATCATTGGCCAGTACATAGGCAGAATTTATGATGATGTGAAAAGAAGGCCTCGTTACATCATCAAACGCAGGGTTGGATTTGAAATTGAAACTTAATGGTAATTACACAATCAAAGACCATTTCTTCCGCACAAATGATGTTTGGGCGAACTTCAAGTATCGATTAACCCTTAATGAACTTAAGCATCGTTTTGCTGATCCCCATAAGCAACGCATTTATGATCTTGGTTCTGGCTCTGGATATTTCTGTGGCATGCTTAGCAATCTTGGTTATGAAGTGATTGGTGTTGAACCTGACCAAAATGCTTTTGATCTAGCGGTTAAAAATCAATCGTCAGGTAGTGCATCCTTTTTGAATAGTTCAATCGAAAGAATTGATCTGAAATCAGATGCCGATGTCGTAATTATGCACGACGTTCTCGAGCACATTGATGCAGAACATGCAACGTTGGTTGCAGTATCAGCACTATTAAAAGATTCAGGGCTACTTATAATGTCGGTACCTGCGTCAGAACTGCTTTGGGGGCATCATGATTGCCAACTAGGCCACTACAGACGGTATTCGAAATCCTCTCTACGAAGAGCTCTAGTTCCGCTATTTCATATTCATTCAATCCGATATTTGGGCGCTATCGGAATAATACCAATTGTGCTCTTTTCAAAAATCCTGAAGACTCCCTATCCAATTAGCTCAGACACAACCATTCCAATGACTCAACGTATCTTTGGTTGGCTACTCCATGTTGAATGGCTACTACACCTCCCGTTTGGTGGGGGGCTAATGGTAGTTGCGACAAAAAGAGATATTCCATCAACCGTTTGACGATTTTACAAAATCTTTCTTAAGTAGTCATCCAAAGAATTTTTGATGCTTCGAATCCCGCGATTACCTGAGGTCAAGGTCCGGGCCGCTAATTCTTGGTTCCATAAATGTTCGGCCCCCTTGAACCATGTGATCAGAGAAAGTGCGTTTGGATCCAAATTGGCTTCCATCACCTGTGGGCG
>SXGQ01101815.1_pt1 | contig 10955 bp, 16 predicted proteins | sample 3178371 | NCBI WGS metagenome assembly SXGQ01 (sample SAMN11356859, study PRJNA531348) | freshwater metagenome | isolation source: freshwater sample F1-20 | place: China: Fuxian Lake, Yuxi | collected 2017-12-25 | reverse complement strand
TATCTTTCCGCCTGCTGGCGCACCTACTGATTGAAGATATAGGTCGCTACAATTAAAATCTTTTACATCTGCAAATACTGGTCTTAACATTACCGCCTCTTTAAAACTGCAATAAAATGATCATCAATAGGATTATTGGGATCTTTAGAATACTCAATATTATCAATTATAAAATATTTTTCAACAATTGGCAATACCTTTGAGTTAGAATGATCTATCCAGGTTCTACTATGAAGCACAAGCTTATCTGTGATTTGAGACAAATCGTTTAAATAAGAATCTAATTCTGTGTCTTCAATGTGTTGAAACACAAGACTTGCCAGAACCATATTAAATTTACAACTTTTTACATATTCCCAATCGGTTGTGTATATTATATTGCTTAGTTTATTGTCTTCTGGAACTAGACTTATCATGCTAGGTAAATCAAAAGCAATAACATTACTATAATTTTCTGATAATGCCACAGAGTTTCTTCCGACACCACATCCAAAATCTAGTGAGTATTCTCCATTACCAAATAAGGAAGATACTTCATCATATACTGGCATATCTCTAAGTTGTCCAGTATATCCAGTAAGTATTAGGTCGCCAGCCGTTTCTTTATTTGCATTTAGCCAAAGGTCTTTGCTCATCGTTTTTTGATTAACTGAAATTTCTCTAAATATCTCTGTATAGTCATAGCAGAGACCTTACACTCTTCGGCAATTTCTGTTACCGTTTTCTTCTGAACTACATATCTTCTATGTAGCCAAGTCTGACTTTGATATAGTTTCATCGTTCTGTTAACACCTTGTTGGCATAATGAGCAATGCCGAACGAATCCGCTACATCAAAATCTTCTATAGATAAATTATACTTCTTGTTAAAGTAATCTACCGTTCTTTGTTTACGCATATTTCTTAATTGTGTTTTATACCACGAGTCAGCGTAACCTGGATTCTTTACTCTTATAGCCGCCTTTTCTTCTTTGGTTGGGTTCTTATTTCCAATATATGCCTGCCAAGAACTAGGGGATATAGTAATAACACGAGAGCCAGTAGACATAAGCTCAGCAATAACGACACCATAGACATAGGACAATTTTATCACAGCATCAGGAGATCTGACAAGTATGGCTCCCTCTACTGCAATATAATCACTTTTTAACTGATCAAGCATTACGTTCATTTTAATTTTAGCGTCATATATTTTCTCATATATGTCTGACCCCACAAGATTTACCTTTCCCCATTTAAGTGGGTAGTTATCTTCCATTAAACAAAATGCTATGGAGTTTGTTGAAGCATCTATGCCCAGAACCCTGTTAGCTTTTAACTTAACCAGCTCACCCAATTTCATTTAATATTCCTAACAACTTTTTCTTATCTGTAATTTTATTATTTTTTTCACATATACCACAGATGTCTATTTGATTATATCTACTTAAAAGAGTTTTACATTTTTTACAATGCCTTACAGCTCCGCCTCTTATTGCTTTTTTTTCATAATATTTTTCCATAATTCTTCTGTTAGTAGCTAATCTGCAACACTCGTCGTTATGATATTTTTGATTGTGAGTTTTAGGGGTAAAATCTATATTGCATTCTTTATTAGCACATTTCATAAATTAGACACATCTAACATCTCTATTTGAACGGTTCCAATTAATCCAGAATAACACTCTTTTTTAATTGGGCAATATGTGCAGGGCAGCTTAGTCTTAGAAGAACCAGGAGGCTTCATTGGTAGATCTCCGTCTTTAAAATTATCCCAAACTTCGCACATCCAGGAAAAAGTATCTTCAATAATTTTGGTATTTTTTTCATTCATTGATATAGGAATAACAATTATTTCTTGGGTGTTTTTGTTTTCGTACAAAAAGAATCCCTCTTTGGCTTTTTTAATTTTCATGTACGTTAACAGCTGAAGCAAATGATTTGGAGTAGACTTCATCTCTGATTGTCTGGCATCCCAGACCTCTTGCTTTGCTGTTTTTATTTCACCAATTACTATTTCGTTATCATACTCCATAATTAAATCTGCAAACCCTTTAATTGGAGGATAGTCATTTACTATTTCTTCTTCTTCTGATCTAAACTCTGGCATAGTTTTAATTAAATTTTGTAATCTTTCGTGGGCCTGAGTTCCTTGAGCCATGTTAGCAACTGCAACGGAATCGTTGTCGTCTATAAACATTGCACCACTAAAAGCCATGTACCAATATCTAGGACAATTACCATGACCATATCCTAAAGAACTAGGGCTAAATGACTTTTTTGTCATTTCCCCGTCAGCTCTTTTTATTTTTAAATATGACTCATCCAACAAAGAAGCAAATTTTTCTGGGTCAAAGTGTTTACCGCTATGTTTTTTAAATTTAAGATTTTTTACTATTTTCCTACCCATTATTTGGCACCCATAATTTTTCTTTTCCTTTGTTGTGATATCTAGCCATAACAAACAGTAGGTCTGATAGACGATTTAAATACTTAGCAATGTTTGGATTTATGTTTTCTAGTTTCCAAACTTCACGCTCTGCTCTTCTTACAACAGTTCTTGCATTATGCAGTGGTCCTGTAGGCAAAACAAAAGATCTAAGTGTTTCTAAATATTCGTTATAATCATCGATTACATTTTCTAAATAAATAACTCTATCTTCAGATATACTTATTGTAGGAGCCCCAGCAAGTTCTGCTCCAAGATCAAACAAGTCGCCTTGAACTTTTTCTATAATGTCATTGTACTCATCTGTAGCCATTCCAATAGCGGAGTTTGCTTCGTCTATGGCTCCAATAGCTTCCATTACGGGACTAGTTTTAGAAACCCTTTGATTTTTTGCGTCAGATGTTTGACCATCGTCTCCCGTTTTAGTATAAATTTTACTTAAGATAACCATTATGAACTGTACCTAACAACATACTTAAGCGCATCTACAAGCTTGTCTATAGACTCTTTTGCTGAATAATAAATATTCTTTTTATTATTATTTACTGAACCAGCTTTATCTTTTGCAATAGTAGAGTACACGGAAGCCATCATGGCAAACTTAGTAGACATAGCCTGTAATTCTATAATTAAATAAGGAGCTTTAGCAGAAGGAACGTCTGGGTTCATTAACAACTTAACTACAATTGCTAATGCCTTGTCTAACTGCTCATCCTTCATGTATTCATGAAGATCATTAAATTCTGTTATGTTGCTAATAATTTCTAAAGTATTTTTAGATTCAGATATCATTTTTTACCTCTAAATTACACAAGCATTTGTTGCAAAGAAAAGCGCCTTTTTCTAAGTTAAATATGCGTTTTTTAAGAGGCTTTAGCATGTGTAATACTAAAAGAAAATCTGCTAATAACCCCACAGATAATCCAAAGCAAAACCAAATTAATTCATTCATAAATGTAAACTTCCCTTCTTAGGCTTTGTCTTGTGAGGCCCCAGATCAGCTTTTATAGTACCGTCTTTTCTAAGCCTTACAATTCTGCCATTTTTAATTTGCATTCCGTTAAACGGATGATTTTTATAATAAGAACCAGAGGATCTATTTGCCATTGTTTTTCTCCCAGAACTGAATTAACTCTTCTAATACAGCCCATTCAATAATTCCAAGACGGACCTTGGAATCTTTTCCTATAATAATTTTTAAAGCTGGATGCATTTCTCTACTTACTTTAAAGGTGTCGGTACATATTTTAGACCATACAGATTTATTTAAAGTAAATGAAACAGACGCTTCTTTGTAGTCTACAAGAAATTTATTCCATTTAGCATCACCCTTTTGATAGTCTCCACGGCCACTATTTTTTTGTGCCTTAGCCCCATCTCTTTTTATTTCAGATTTTTCTGACATTATAAATTTACCTTATGTTGATTTTCATGACCGTCTGGACACTTCCAGGAAAGAATAAAAGTATTGGGATTCCAAAACGCACTCTCCGCATCCTTGTCACATTTTCCACAAGGCTTTGTTCCAGGAATGGTTTCCAGATTATCTTGTTTTAAAATCTCTGGTTTATCAAAAAATTCATTGAGATTTGGCATTAATTGCCTTTACAATTTTTTCCATAACCTTTGGGTTATCACGAAGATACTGAACTGCTTTTGCTCTACCTTGAAATCTTTCTTCATTTACTGTATACCAAGCTCCGCCTTTTTCAACAACGCCGCACATTTCAGCAACGTCTAGCGTTTCACCGACTCTATCTACTCCTACAAAATCCCCTTGGTAGTAAAAATCGTACTGTCCTGATAAATTTGGGGGTGAGACTTTGCTGTAATCAACAATCCAATTAACTGGTCTTCCGACCCTTTGCTCAATAATTTTGTCGCCAACTTTAATACCAGCCTTAATAGCATTAGCCTCAGCTTCTGAAGACCAAAGCTTGATGACTGTGCTGCTAAAAAATTTAACTGCCATTCCGCCCGTGGGGATGTGGCTAGCATGCATAGATCCAAATTGATTTCGTTGTTGTGAGATGAGAACAAGTAGTGTGTTTTTGTTTGCATAGTTTAACATTTTGACTGCGTGGGTCATATCCTTTGCTTCAGCGCCTATCTGTTTTGTGTCTTGTAAATCTTTCATTTCATTTCCATCTTTTTCAAAATATATTGCAGGAAGTAAAGCTGAAATTGAGTCTACTACAACTAGATCTACTTCTGCTTCCATTAATTTTGTAGCGACGTCTACCATGTCGTTTACAGTTTTTGCAGTTGAATAAATTAATTTAGATGAGTCTACTCCTAGATCTTCTGCCCATTTGGGATCATAAGAGGCTTCTGCGTCAATCCATGCACAAGATTTTCCTTCTTTTTGAGCCAGAGCTATAATTTGTAAACAAAAGGAAGATTTGCCAGAAGATTTATTTCCCCATACAAGGACCTGTCTTCCGTAAGGAAGTCCTCCACGAAGAGCCATGTTTAACCCAATACTTGGGGTAGACTGTTTGTAAATTTTAACATCTTGAGCAGACTGAACTCTTGCCCTAGTTTTTGGATCTAATTTTGCCATTACATCATTTAATACAATTGTCATTTAGTTATCTTTTCTCTTTTTATTATTATACCATTAAAAACAAAACCTGTCATTATCAATTTTTAACCCTTAAACTAAAGGTAAAAGTTAAATTATTTTCGTCATAATCAATAACAAGTTCTTTTTCTTCAGAAGACACTTCTAAAAACTTTGAGGTTGGAACAGTTAATTTTGTGTGTTCTTCTAGCAGGGCAACTAAGACCTGGTTAATACTAATTGAGGTAATTAATCCTTGCATATCTTCTGTCATTTTATCTCCTTAACCATAAGAGTTCCATCATCTAATTTAGACAGAACCATTTTACATATCATTCCTTCACGCATTTTTCCTACAGCTTTCCCATACATAGCAGGGAAAGCAATTGCTCTAGTTAATTCTTTATTCTTATCTGTAAAAACTATATGGGCCATAGTTTTACCAGCCTTTGTTTTGTAAGGGGTAAAATTAATAACCAAAAATTCGTCTTCTGCCATATCATATTCTTTTCTGTATAAATAGTCTACAAAAATATTTGAGCTTTGAGGATCTACATCTTTTACATTAATATACGTAGCTATTCGATTATCTCCCACAAGGACAAAGTACATTTGGTTTGTTTCTATTTGAGTTTGTTCGTTGTGAAATAATCCTACAGACCCAGTCTCATCTACTATCTCTACTCTTGCCCAGCCAGTTCCTCGTTTAATTGATTTAACCATACCAAACATTACAAACGATCCCAAGTCATCGAACTCTTGTATTGGTCTAGCCTGAGCTTTAATTCTAGGTGGCAGGTCTAAATTAAATGTTGGAATTCCTAAGTATTCGTAGTACGATTCCTTTTCCTTACCGCTTCTAAGATTGTCCTCAAAAGCAGCACCGCCAATAGCATTAAGAGCAGATACAGCCCTACTGTTAATGCCACTACCTTTTGCAGAGGCTTTTTGTATGAAATCGGAATAAGTGGCATAAGGTCTCTTTTCTATAATTTTATTTGCAATGCTGTCTGATATAAACTTTACTTCTGCAAGTCCAAATCTTACTCCGCCACTTTGTAAAGAAAAATAAACATCTGACTCGTTAATGTGGGGAAGTAAAACTTTAACACCAAGTCTTTTAGCTTCAATTAAGTATTCAGTCCTAGCATTTTTATCACCTTCATTTTTAAGAATTGAAAACATAAATTCAAGAGGGTAATAAGTTTTAAGCCAAGCTGTATAATAGCTAAGCATAGAATAAGCAACAGCATGAGAGCGGTTAAAAGAATAACCTGCGTGAGCCTCAAAAGTATGCCAAAGGGTTTCCGCCTGCTTCTTAGAAATGTGTTTTGAAGCGCCGCTAACAAACTTATCTTTGAACTCGTTGAACTCTGCCGCATCTTTCTTCTTTCCAATAATTTTTCGTACCTTATCGGCCTCTGACCAACTCATGCCACCTAAGTGTACGCAAGCCTGCATGACCTGCTCTTGATATATGATAACACCATATGTATTTTCGGTAAAAGGTTGCATAATTGGGTGAATATATTTAATAGATTCCCCCCCATTTTTTCTTTTAATGTAAGATGATCCTACCGTATTCATAGCACCTGGACGAACCAAAGCGTTTGATGCAACCAGATCTTCAAATTTGTCTACACCCATTTTCATAAGTAGGTTTGTATATGGAGTTGCTTCAGCCTGAAACACTCCTTTTGTGTAGCCATCGCTTAAAATTTTATAAACATTTGAATCTTTAAAATCTAAAGAAGAAAGACTAATTTCTTTATTATATTGTTTTTTAATAGACTTTAATGTATCTGAAATAACAGATAAAGTTTTAAGCCCTAAAGCATCTACTTTAATAAGTCCTATGTCCGCAACCGTGTCCATGTCGTAGGCCACAACAGGAATTCTTCCAGATACATCATTATCCGCATCAGCTCTAGATTCAACTGGAGCATACTTTCTAAGATCGTCTTTTGCAACCACCACTCCAGCAGCATGAACTCCTACAGATCTAATTTTTCCACGCAGTTTATCTGCAAGCCAAACCACTTCTGGATACTTCATTCTAAATTCTTTTGTGTTAGGAGAGTCTATAAATTCCTCAAAAGTATCTACGGACTTCATGGCACGATTAACTTCTGAAAGGGGAACCATAAATACACGAGCAGCGTCTCGGACAACTCCTTTTTCTTTAAAGTAAGTAAATGTAGAAATAGAGGCAACATATTTAAACTTACTTTTAAGATATTCTTTTACTTCTTTTCTTCTACCGTCTTCAAAGTCTGTGTCTATATCTGGAAAATCGTTTCGCTCTTCATTAATAAATCTAAAAAACAATAGGTCATATTCAATTGGATCAACGTCTGTAATTCCTAGGGTATAACAAACTAACGACCCTGCTGCAGAACCACGTCCTGGACCGACCATAATATTATTTTCTTTGGCCCAATTAACCATATCTGCCACAACCAAGAAATATGAGGCAAATGACTTATCTTTAATTACAGACAACTCTTCCTGAATTCTGTCAACGTAGACCTTGTCTTTGTCCAGACCTAGCCTTTTAAGGCCTTCTAAGGCCATCTGGGAGAGTTTTTGGTCAGCATTGGTCTTAGGGACAGGGAGAAGGTCTAAACCCCTGTTAAAATCGTATTCTAGGACTTTATCGGATATCTCTACAGTATTCTCATATATGTCTGTTCTAACGATACCAATCTTGTTAAAGTCATCTTCAATTTGTTGCCTAGACTGGATAAATAGATTATAGTTTTGAAAAGATATTTTCCTGTCTGGGTATAAGTAGTTAAACCTTTCCAACATATCTTTCATCTCACGAGACATGTCAAAACTTGCCTCTTTATCTGACCTAGGGGAAGTAGACAAAATTAACATTGCTTCCTCTAATATCCTATCCTCTTCTTTGGCATAATGGGCATCACTGGTTGCAACCATTTTAATACCCAACTCATCCGAAAGCTTTATTAAGCCATCGTTAACTTCTTTATCATTATGCGCTTGAATTTCTACATAAAAGTCTTCTTTAAATTCCCTTTGAAATTCTTCTAGCAACATTCTTGCTTCATCAACATTGCCTTTTGCTATGCACTTTGACATAATTCCATTCATGCAGCCAGACAAAACAATTATTCCCTCTTTATATAAAAACAATATTTCTCTATCAATTCTTGGTTTATGGTAAAACCCTTCGTTCCACGCAAGCTCTTGTAACAAATTTATGTTTTCTAATCCTTTTTTATTTTTAGCAAGTAGGATCAAATGATTGTATGCCTGTATGCTTTTGTCAGTTGAAGATGTTCTGTCAAATCTATCTGTTGGGGATAGGTATGCCTCTACTCCAAGAATAGGCTTGATGCCTTGTTCCTTACAAGCTATTTGCATTTCACGATGTGATGACAAGGTCCCGTGATCTGTGATGGCTATAGCCGTTTGACCAGCATCCTTTGCTGCTTTAACTAAATCTTCGGGTGAGTTAAGACCATCCATTAATGAATAGTATGAGTGTACGTGTATATGTGTAAAACTCATTAATAACCGCCACAACATTTGTTTCTAGTATGATAAAGTCTAGTCTTTATCATAGTTTTTTTATTAGGTGCGTACAAATCCTCTTTACAACAACTGCATTTCATGTGCCATTCTTTAGTAAAAAAATTATAAACCACTCCAACATAGTTTTTATATTTGTTTGAAATAAAAACCTGAAAGGGATCTGGTATATCGTATGTTGTCATATTGATATTTTACTAAATAAAGCGGAGGCGGTCAATGCCGCCCCCGTCAATATTATTTACCAGTCTACGCTGCTACTTGAGGCAGACACTGATTCTTTTTCAGTGTTTTCTCCCATGTAAAAAGCTTCTTGCTCTGCATATGGGACATGTCTAACTGCAGTTTTTTCTAAGTCATACAGCTCTAGACCAGAGATATCAAATGGTGTCTCATCTTTGGCTAAAGGAATAATTGTATAACTTGTGTCTGTTTTTGTTCCATTACGCTTAATACGCCACATAAGGTTTGAAATGCTTCCCATTTCGCCAGCATACTCAATTAGGGTAGGAGTAACTGTTTTACCGCTAGTTCCTTGTGAAAGGATTGCAACGTACGGCTCTTCTTTGCCGTCATCTACTAAGACGTTAATATATAAACGAGTCCTGGCTTTCCAGCCAGCCTTTGGGTCTTTGCGATGTTGTTCGTTTGCCCAGTCACGTCCTTCTGACTCCATTGTATCTAGAGCCTTACGACGATAATCTTTTGGGTTAGTGTGTTCTAATGCAATAAATCCGCAACCAAGTTTATTATTGTAGTTTGGTGAGTCAGCGTCTAACTCTTGCAGAAATCTAATCTTTACGCTTTCGCCGTCTTCAATTTTAAGCCAGCGACCTTTGTTTTCATCCCCACCGCTATAGGCAGGTTTATCTAGTGCTTTGTTAAGGTCTTTTAGACCCTTTACTATACTCATATGTATCTCCTTGTTTGTAGTTGATGGTATATATCCATCTGTGTTTTCATTATATCACGAGTTCCAAGATCTGTATTCCATGTCGGACACAGAATTTTTTATACAGGCTTTTATTTCCTCATCAGTTAAATCGCCAGCATCTTTTGCACCATGAGGGTATATCTTACCATATTCGCAAGAAGCCCACAAGAGGTCTTTAAATCTTAATTTATTTGCAATACTATATCCCAGCTCTCTGCCTGCTAAATCGTTGTCAGTCATAATGGTTATCTTATTAAAATATTTGTTAAGTAAGTTGTGTTGCTCTGTAGACAAGAACCCCCCTAGGGTTGCCACAACGTTTGGGAAACCCGCCTGATGAACACGTATTGCGTCAAAGCTAGACTCTACTACTATGACTTGGTCTCCAATTCTTTTGGCACGATGAATGTTATATAATGTTTTGCTCTTAGGAAGATTTGTACTATTCTTAAATGCTTTGCCCTCAATAGATCTACCTACAATTCCTATCGGAGTTCCGTCTGGACTGTGAACTGGCACGGTCACCATATTCATGTTTGCAGAGTATCCTAAATTAAAATGTAACGCCGCTTCTGCCATTATGCCTCTAGACTTGAAGTAGTCTTTTGCTTTTTGACTTGACAACAATCCGCCATGTAGTTTATCTAAGGTGCTTTGATCAAACTTTTCGAATACGGGCTTATCATCCATTGCTTCTTGCAGTAGTTCGTCAAAATTATTTAACGCTTCTGTTTCTTGTGTTGATATAAAACGCATGGCCTGGAAATCATTTTTTTGTAATACTCTTTTGACTAAATCAACTAGTGTGCCCGACTCTCCGCAGGCAGGATTAAAGCAAAGCCAAACTCCTGTACTTTTATTTATGCAACAAGATGCGGTATGTCTATTAGAATGAAATGGGCAATAGAACATAACCTCATTGCCTGGTTCTGCAGATATATCAAGGCCTAAAGATTTTACAATTGACTTGATATGGTTTGGCGCATATTGCGTGGAATTGGTTTCCCTTGCGCTATACCCTCTATTTGCCATGCCTTCTTCTTTCCCACATAAATACCATGAATGCTCATTAAGAACCCCCATGTCTCACCCGTAAATTCTACCGAAAAGGCGGGGTCTATGTCAAGTACCCTAACGTAACCTTTACCCCTCATGTCTTGAGTTAATAAATTTTCATACTGCGGTCTCAAGCTTATTAGCTGAGAGTTATCCGTAAACTCTACTTCTATCTGAAACCGTTTAATTTTTCGATGGGTCATTGTTCATATCTGGTAGGTTTTCATAAATTGGAGTAATGACACCTCGATTAATATCCCAATCGAGATAGAAATCAAAATCTTGACCGTGACGATTCTTTCTGGAAACAACTTCAATCATATTGGTTCCTGGATATCTGTGAACGGCCATAGCCATATCAGCATCATATTCAATTGCCTTAGACCATGCTACTTGGCTCATCATAGGAGGATTATC
>SXGQ01503597.1_pt1 | contig 10956 bp, 16 predicted proteins | sample 3178371 | NCBI WGS metagenome assembly SXGQ01 (sample SAMN11356859, study PRJNA531348) | freshwater metagenome | isolation source: freshwater sample F1-20 | place: China: Fuxian Lake, Yuxi | collected 2017-12-25 | reverse complement strand
TGGATAGTCTCTTAAACCTGAGTCAAGCCAAGCTGTTCGTGCCATTGTGCCGTAGTACCAAACGTTTTCAATGTAGTTGTAAATAACATAGCGATTAATTGTTGTACTACTCTCTGAACAATAGAACCACCAGATCTCATTGAAACCCTCATTGACCCCAGCAAAGACCTGTAGGTTCTGATCTTGGTTAATGTCAGTAAAAATGTATCTGCGTAAGTCACAGTTCAATGTCTGGACTCGGCCGTCGTATTTATAGAACTTGTCTATGCCCATCCAATACACAACGCCTGAAGCTACGGCCACTGCGTTCGGGCCATAGATGGATGTGTTATCACCTAAGAGCTGTGTCTGCCAAACAACTGGTGGGCCAAGATACTGTAATGAATACACCGCAGAGTCCGTAAACACAATCTGCTCTTGCCTTGTTTGAACAACCGCAATAATTTCAGAGCCATGTGATAGCGTCACACTACCGGCTTCATTGGTCGCGGCTGGATTCCAAACCAAAATATCTTCTTGGTCTGACCAGCGTATCAACATCGGGTTGAGGACAGAACTTCCATAATCATCACAGCCAAAACAAAACACAAATCTTGACGTATCTGAGACTGCCACCAGATTAACAACCGAAGGCACTTCAGCATCCGCACCCGGAAGACTAGATACCAACACACCTCTGGTAGTTAGTGGGTTTGATCCATCCCAGTAATAAAGACCGCCACCACGGGGATTAAATACAAGGTCTTCACCAAAGTTCTGCTGACTCCAAAGTCTTAAAGCCGATGTACTGGTTAAACCATTACCCCAAGTTCCCAAACCCCAGCCACCAGCACCCCAGCCCGTCAAAGGAATCTGTGTTGCTGGGCCGACAGTAATTTCATATGCGGCTACAACAGAAGCACCACCACCTGGAGAACCAGAGGCGTCAGTTGCATTGGCTGTAGCAGTGGCTACAAAGGTGTAAGTATTTGCGGTTAGAACAGTAATTTGATAGTTTGCATTTAAAACTGCGGCAGTGATATTGCCGCCCAATCCTGTAGCGCCGCTGAAAGTAACAAAATCATTAGTTGCCGAACCGTGAGCGGTGTCTGTAACTGTGATAACAGCAGAGCCGTTAGTCGCTACAAAAGGATTATTGTTGATTGTAGAGCTTGCCCGAATAGGCGTAATGTCGTAATACGTCCCGTCATTCTCAAGGTAAAACTTAAGATTTGTGCCAACACCAATGATGTTTCTACTGTCTAAAAGTACCCAGTTCCACAAAGACCGGCAAATACCTAAGAATGTGTTGGTAGAAGTACGCACCCAACCGCCAATAACTTCAGGATAGCCCTGCCGAAAGCGAATCTTATCGCCTTCATACCAACCGTTCTCGTTGGTATACCGCGTGTTCTCACGATTCACACCCGATTTAAACAGTATTTTCTTAAGTGGCATCAGCAGTCCTACGATAGAAACAGTGCTTTTTCAGCGTCCCTGCGCTTTTTTAGCCCTAGGAGTATTTTGCCACCAGCCATGCAATACAGCAAGAGTGCATCGGCTGCGCCCTCCCAATCACCCCTGTTAATTTTCATCCGAATAGAAGAGCGCTGAAAAGCCCCCACTCCGGCGTTGAAGGCAAAGCTGACACACGCATCAAAAGCCCCTTGACGACCAGATAAAGCGGGAGCAAGTCTAAGAACACCACGTTCAGTAGGGCCGACATCATCTTCGAATAGTTTCTCGATCTCTTCTTTAGTCCAGACACGGTTGTCCTCCTGTTTCAGTGGCATCTCTTTGCGGATCATGGGTATGTCCTTGCCCTCTACCCTGACTACAGGCAGGCGGATTTGATCTTGGTACAAGACATGACCGTACCCGATTGTCCAAATGTGGGCTGGGCACAGGTACGGCTTAGTCCTATACCCCTCCCACTGGTGCATCAACTTAGCGCCAGCTTCGCCCAGTTTCATTTCTTGCTCCAGCTTCTGCTTCCAAACCAGAACCCGATGATGCCTCCAAGCATTGCCATCTCGTCCGTTGAGAAGATGATGTCAGCCAAGCGAACCAAGTCTTCCATGCTGACAACCAAAGCAGGGTGCGTGTAAACGTAGTAAGCAATCCAGCCATTGATGGCACAAAGCTCTAAGACAAAGATGTAAGTGACCATCGGGCGAACCGTACCGACAAAGTTCACCACCCAGCGGCTGGCTTCTTCCATGATCTTCTTGTCGTGGTCATAGGCCGCGACAGTCATCTGCGCGTCTGTCTCCATCGCAATCTGGTCGGTGCGGATTTCTTCCATGCGCTCTTGGGCGGCAAAGCCCTGCGCCATCATCTGAAGCTGTAGCTCCATCTGCACACGGGCAAGGGCCAGTTCATGCTTCTGATCTGCTTTGTTTTGGAAGAAATCTAATAGTTTAGGCAAGCCTGATATAAGCAAGCCGCCAAGAGTTGAGAGTAAAGATAGCATTATTTTTTCCCCAGTTTTTCACGTTCTTCAAGCAATCTGACTTTAACCTGCAACTCGTTGATGTGTTGCATCAACTGCTCTTTCATCATGGCTCTGCGCTCTGCTGAAATTGGGCTGTCTGTGGGCACACCTTCTTTGGTAATTAGCGCTGGCATTGCGCCCTCAATCTTTGTAAGGCGTGTAGAGAAGTCGTTAACCTGCCCCAAGAGCCATGCAAGGGACGCCACGATGATAGGTATTATCGCCTTGAGTACGTCTGCCCAGTTCATCCTAGTCCAATCATTCCTAGTAGTTTATTGACAACTTTGTCGGCCAAATCGTCTGGCAGGAACTGGAGAAACCCCAACACCCACCACGCAATGCACAGCCTGACAAAAACTTTACAGAAAAGGTCAAACTGTTTTTGGTACTCATTCACCGCCCACACCTTGCTGTAGCGCACAGTTCGTTAATTTGTGTAAGCCCCCAGCCAACAGCACCAACAAACATCACAATAATCACAATGGCTACTGCCCACTCCATCTGTTCAGCCTCGGCCTCTTTGCGCCTCTTCTCTTCAGCGTGTAAGGCCGCCATCTCTTTGGCATCATCCCTGTCCATTTCAGCTTGACGGGCTTTGGTTGCATTCCACACATCTATGCGTCCAGCCTGCATGAACAACATTTTTAACTGCTCTTCAAACCGCTTGGCCTCATCCAAAGCCATCTCAATTTGTAACGCCGCACCAAGGTTAGACTTACCGCCTGTGCGCTTGGCTTGAAGCATGGCTTTCGTAGCGGTTGACTTGGCATCAAAAAGCTTTGCAATTGACGGAGTTAGACCTGCCAGATCACTAGCGACTTTACTAGCTTTTTTAACGACACTGATTGCAGTTTGCAATCCTTCTAGCGCCGTGATCGGATCAATCATTTTCTAACCTTTTGCCACTCAAGGCATACTACTTTGCGGTTATACACATCCCCCGACCAAGCCCAACGCACACAGCGGTATTCATCTTTCTTTGTCGGGCTGGGCGGTAGCATTAAGAATATCACAAGCACCCATTTCATCCCCAAATCCACACAAGGGTGAACGTACCCCAGACAACAAAGATGGTCAAAAAGGCCGCAACAATGAATGCTTCAGTCCAGTCTTGCACGTTAATTCACAGTGTTATTACTACTGTATCTGTGTCGTCAAAAAATAACATTTGCCCTACGCAAGCAATGTTCCAATCCTGTCCGTCAGCTTCACTCCATGAAGGTACTTGAATTCTGACATGTTTGGCTAAAATCTCATGCCCATTTTCAAACACTCTCCACACATGATCTACTGATCCACGTCCGGGTTGACCCTTAGATTTGTTAAACCGGATTAAGTACTTATTCATTCTGGCTTTGTAGGCCACTGAATATTAGTTGGGAATCCCACTTGCAATGGAATCTCACGCAAACCCTTACGGTATTGAATCCACTCTTCGCGTTTGGCTACAGTCATAGGAACGTCTGGTAGTACGGCCCAATCAGAAGCCTGAAGATCGCTTGCAACACGGGCATTAACTAAAGCCGCTTCATCAGCTTCTAGTGGTGGAGCCATTTCGCCAACCACAAACCACCCAAGATCAGCGTAATCTTTACCAAGCCACGACAAATCACCAAGTTTATCTTGAATACCTGACATGCCAAAAATTGGCCCCCAATTTTCAGGCAACTCTCGTAGCGGCCCTTGTGGTTCGTTTGTCGACAGTCTTTTTAATTGCCACAATTTCATTTTTAACTCCCAGTAATTTTTTTGTTTAACTGATGTTGTTCTTCCGGCATAAGAAAAACATTTGCACCGCCAGAACCTTTATTTTCGCCAAGCCCCGCAGCACCGCCACCTACCTCGACTAATTGCGCCTTGTTTAATAGCGCCTGTTCAATTTCGGGATCCATGCCTTTAACACCAACTTGGTTGTATGGAGCCATATCATTTACAAAAGGCGCGTAACCGTTATTGTGTAACTTTTCATTTTCTGTTACACGCCACTCTCGCCAACTTGCAAAATCGGTACGCGGGTTTATGGTTATATGGCAACCAACACTTGCGGCAAGTTGATGTACTAGCTCTATAACTTCAACAGGTTGCATTTGGCACCATATTGATCGGCCACAATCATCTCGCATTGTAATTTCAGTCGTGCCACCAAAAGCAGTGCCCACTGTTACAGACATGGCGCGGTTACTATTAGATTGCGCGTTTCTAAGCAAGCGTTCTTCTTCAGCCGCTTTTAAACGCTTTTTAAAAGATTGGTTGCTCATTGTGGGTTCCATGAAATAGTTACTTGACCGCCAGACGCCCCCACAGTAATAGGGTATGAACCACCGGGTGTTACTGTAAGACAGTTAAACGTTGATGGGTTAGCAGAGGCTCCCGCATTACCCGGGTTGCCAGCATTACCGGCAGTCCCGGCGTTACCACCGCTACCGGGGTTGCCAAGATTACCTCGGCCACCACCACCACCTCCAGCGCCGTATGAACTTTGATAAGAACCCCCACCGCCCCCAGCTCGCGTTACGTTTGCAGCCAGCCCGTTCGTGCCCGTGTTTCTAGGATCAGGCCCAAAAGCACATACTGGGTATACGCCACGCCCATGACCACCAGCACCGCCACCGGAATTACCTGCTGGAGCACGTGGTGCATTAAAGACAGGTTCGGTTGGCCCAGTCGCGCCATCATTTGTATCGCCAGCACCTCCGCCTGCAGCAGCGCGACAGCAACCCCCACTCTGTCCAGCGCCCCCACCGTTACCACCGGCACCACCACCACCTCGCACGCACGTAGTACCGGTATTAGGTGAAGAAAGCGTATAGCCTACATTACCCCTACCACCCGCTGTACCGCCAGAGCCTGCGTTACCGCCAGTACCACCATTCCCTCCAGTACCACCATTTCCAGCAGTGCCGCCGTTCCCAGCAGTGCCACCGGTAAAAGTTTTGCATAAACCAGTTGAAGAAGCGCCAATATTTCCAGCGTTACTCGCTGCCCCCGGATTACCCGATGCGCCTGTACTACCCGGACTACCCGCACTACCACTAGCCCCAGCTCCTGCTGCATTAGGCAACATTGAACCATTCATTATGGGGAACGCTACGTTGGGTACTTGAGGAAAAGTATTTACATTTGGGTAATTGTAGCTATTAGGATTACCACCGGAAATAACATTGTAAGTTCCCCCCGCTGCACCACCACCGCCAGCACCGCCGGGGCCACCTAGCGAAGTAGCTGTAGTTTTGACTGACATGGCTAAGCATGGATTAAAACTGTAAAAGCAACTATGTGTGCCCGCAGACCCGCCACCAGCGCCCGCCCCTGAATTACCAGCATTTCCTGAATTACCAGTAGCACCGGGGTTGCCTGATCCACCAGCATTACCCGGATTACCCGCGCCGCCTTTTCCCGTAATACTTACTTTTGTGACACCCGCAGGTACTGAAAAAGTACCGGGGCTATTAAATGTTTGTGTGCCGCCCGGGACACTTGAGCGACCAAACATTGTAACTTTGGTTGTTCCAATGGGCATTATGTTCTCCTAGCACTAGGGGGTTGACCAAGTTTATTACGTTTGTCATACGCATAAGAAGCATTGGGGCCATTTTTATCCACGTAATGCAACATAAACTGCACAACAAGCTGGTCGTCTTTTAACGGTACGCGCCAATGCTTAGCTTCGCATCCTTTGTATATTACCGCATCTCCGGGATTTAGTACATGCTCTAACGGGTCGTTGTCTTTGTAGTGTGTCCAAATTGAAGATGTGTCGCCTTTGTGCGCCACGCTCACTGTGGTACTTATTTCACATGAAGGGCGATCAACATGGGGTTTGAGTTCTTCTCCCGGTTGGTACACGCGACAGTAAGAATACGTCGGTAACAATTCTTTGCCGCACAACGCTTCTACTACCGGCAGTGACTGCTTCAAAACGGTTTCAATTAAAGGGTCGGCGTAGTATGAAATTTTGGTCACCCACTCAGATTCATTTGGCAACCACTCGCCTCTAGTAAGCCGATTCTCAAGATACTGAGAAATGGTGCTGGTGGTTGTGGGGTCTAAAAACCCATCCACTTTTACGCAACCTTGACTTTCAAATATTTCTGGGTTATTCATAGTAAAACCATCCAGTCACAATGTACTTGCTGTTGTGTCCGTGTACTACGTTACCACGATGCGCATGGGTGTACGCAGCGGGCCAAATAATCATGGTGTTCTCTTGGGGGCGCAACCTAGTTTGCTGGTACAAAAATTCTGTTTCACCAGCTTCTTCTGGTTGAAGTGTATTTAAATACAACATATACACAAGTACGCGTTGGGCATGATTACCGGGGCCTTGTTCGCCATGCCATATATGGTAGCCACCGCCCGGATCAGTGCGCTGCATTTTCATTGTGGTGGCTTTAATTTTGCCATCTTTCAATACTGAATACTGATTGGTGTATTCGTCGTAACACTTTTGAAGGCCAGAAAAAAACACATCAACTGTGTCGTCACCATTAAAACGCTGAGTGTTATGGATACCTACATCAAGCCCCAACTGCATATCGTTTTTACGATGTTTAGCCGCGCCTTCGCTTTTTTGGCGATCTGAACCAGCCCCTCCAGCAACAAGCCGTTCAAACTCGTTAATAAGATGTTGACAATATTGTTCTGGATACACATCAGTGTATTGCGCAATAAAATCTTTATGGGTTACGTTCATTTGAAAGGTGGCCCCGAAATCCATGCAACAAGGGATTGACGGCTCCCTTGAGTAACCGGCGTTACTTGGTGTAACGTGTATGCGGGGAATGCGGTAATCAACCCCCTTTGTTTTCTAACATTTATTGGCTGACCGGTTGTCATAACCTGTAAATTACCGCCCTCGTACTCAGATGGGTCGGCTAACTGCACCACTAAAGATAACTTGCGGCTTACAATGCCGCCGTAATCTTGGTGCCAGCCATACATGCCATGTTCAGACTGATCGTAATTTGTTAACTGTAGCGGTTCACCAAAACCGGTTAAATCAAACCTAAAATATTGGGCGTTCAATCTTGCCGCAATATCCCCCAATCGTTCAAATACCCAAGCGCTGTCTGCGTCTTTATTAACCCAAGAAACATTAGAGCGTCTAACATCATTGTTTAATTGACTGTTACCCACTTGCGCTTTAGTTTCTGCCCTACGTGCTTTTTCTTGTAATGAGTTAAGTTCTTGGGGTGAAAAAGCTCCTTCCCACCAAGCAAATGGTTGCATTGGTTCGGAATAAGGGGTTAGCAGATGTTGCACTGACGATCCTTGTGTGACACTATGAAATGGATACACCGTGTTGGTAGTTCAGAAGTACCGGAAAGCAGTTGATGCTGCATCCAAGAATTGCCAAACATCACGGTGCCCGCTTTAACATTGTTAAAATTGATTGAAGATGTAGCGTTTGTGATTTCGTCACCTTGTACAAAATCCAGCTCAATCATTCCTTTGTTCATACGCGTGTCGTAATAAACAGGGTACGCACCGTTTTCAGGTACGTCAAGAAAAAACCAACCGCATATTTGGCTGTTTTTGTGGGCATGAACATTTGTTGCATTACCCTTTTTTATTTCCTGCCCCCACATGCCAGAGAAATAAAAGTCATATTTATCTACAGTGTATCCTTGACCCCTGAGAATATCTACAGATGACACAAGCAAATAATTTACTAAGTCTTGTATCTCAGGGTCGTTCCCCAAATGTTCTGTTTGAACAATTGGTAGCTCTCGTTGTTCACCGGGAAGCTTGTTTAAATATTTTGTTAAAACTCTAGAAGAAGAGTCAACAAGATCAAAACGTTCATCCCGATAAACAGTCGCTGGGAAGTACGAAAAACCTTCCATTACGCATCAATATAGGCTACAAGCGTTTCTGCGTATGCCTGAATATCTGCTGCGGTCACTTCACGTGAATCAACAGGTTGACTCAGTTTGTTTTGCAACAGTGCTTCTTTTGCAAGGCGCACAGCTTCTAATTTAGCGCGGCGTTTTTCAAGCGCTATTTGAGCACTTGCATTTTCCTGTGCTGTAGCAATGCTGTTTGCATGGCGCAAATTTTCCATAGCCAGTTCATGCGCGCGGCGGCCCGCTTCACGAGCTTCTGCCAAGTCAATATCCGCTTGTTGTTCAACTGTAATAGCCATTTAAATTCTCCTAGTTAAGCTGTCATGTTTTTCATGGCAATATTGCCATAATAAGTCGTCCCGCCGTCTGGCGTGAAGAAAACCCATATATCAACCGCATTTGCAGTTGTTGTTCGTGAAAGCGCTGCCGCGCCTCCGGGGAACAAGAATGTACCACCCGCCCAAGCCACAGTTCTACCGGGCGTTGCATCATTTGTCAATATTAGTGTAAACGAAGACGCACCCGTTGCAACGGGGTAGCGTAAAGTGATTGTGGCATTACCGTTAAGTGTTGCGCTAAATACACCACCGCTTGTCACATCAAGGTTAATTGCTGTACTGGTATTACCTAAAGCAGTAACAGTGTCAGCGTAACCAATACCTTTAATGTAGTTTCCAGTTGTTACAGCGGCGGAAATTGACAACAGGTTTGTAGAAGAAGGTGCAGCGCCTGCGCCACCCCCAACCACTACGTTGTTTGCCGCTAACGCAGCAGACGATGCCAAAGTACCGGAAGCCGTATAAGCCAAGATGCCACCAGATGTACCCGCAGTAAGCCCTGTACCGCCGTTTGCGACGGGCAGTGTGCCAGTAACGTTGGTAGTCAGATTAGCAAATGTAGTAGAGGTTGTTCCAGTGCCGCCCGAAGCAATTGGTAGTGCAGACCCCAGAGTCAAAGAAGTAAAGTACGAAGCCGCATCAACAACGTTTGTGCCATTGTTAAAGACCAAAGTTGCTTTTCCTGCCGGAACAGATATGCCTGTACCTGAAGTGTTCTTAACTGTTTTAGCGCCTGTGCCGGTATTGTTAATAAGGTAAAACTTCTCAATCTGGCAGTTAGAACCCAGTATCAAGTTACGCACACACCCTACACCTGCGCCGCTTTCTGTGATGTTTAAACGCAGATTTCTAGCAGCCTGTGAGGTGGCTGCATTTGTTAATGTAATTGTTACGTCTGCATCTGCGGGAAAATCTACAGTGGCGGAGCCTGTAATGGCTTCGCCCAAAACCGCATCACCAAGATTTACGTTGGTAAGTGTTCCCCATGTGCCTGAGTTGGCTCCTGTTTCAAGTAGTTCTACTTGTAGTGCTGACCATGATGATGCCATTATTTACTCCTAATTCGTTGAAACCGCAGCCCAGTTAGCGGTCTGTGTATTATCTATCACGCTCCAAGCAAATGCTTGTGAAATTGAACCTACCGATCCCGTTGCTGACACACCTGAAAGCAGAAGGCCTATTCCAACAGAACCAGCCGCGCCTGTAGCACTCACACCCGTAAGAGCAATGCTCTCTGAAACCCCTTGAGTACCAACCTGTCCCGTGCCAGAGACGCCCGTAAGTTCTATCCCTACACCAAAACTACCCACTAAACCTGTGGCCTGAAGACCCAGTAAAGACTGCCCAACATCCAGTAATCCAACAAACCCAGTTGCATCTACACCTGTAAGAGCAGCAACTGTCGTAAATTCTATCGATCCAACACTTCCCGTTGCCTCAAGACCCGTCAACTCAATGGTTGATATGGAAGATGAAGACAGTGTTCCAACAAAACCCGATGCACCAACACCTGTTAACGGCATGATGCCGCCAACTTCAATCGCCCCAACATTTCCTGTTGCCGCTACACCAGATAGCGACACACCTACATCCAAAGAACCTACCGCGCCTGTTGCCGAAACACCACTTAAATCAGCAGACGGGCCTCCAATAATTGTCCCAACAGCGCCCGTGGCGGCTACACCTGTGAGCGCAGTTTGACTGCCGCCCCAAGTATTATCACCCCAAGCGTCGTCGCCCCATGCTGTTGCCATGACTTACCAATTACGCAATTCGCAGCAATCCGGTCGATGCGTCGTTGGTTGGCATGGTTAACGTAAACGTACCGGCAGAAACTGTCTGCGCTGAAAACGTATAAACAGCAACTGATTTTTTACCTGAGTTTGTGTCGTTGTACAAAAGCATTGCATCAAAAGACGTAGACAGCGTGACTGTGGAATACACAATACTGGCCGAAGGCGTTAGAAATGATGTCGTTCCAGAACTGTTTGGCGCTGTACCAAAGGTAACCGTTACTCCGCCCGCTGTGTATCCTGTACCAGACACCTCGGTTGTTGTGCCCGTATAAGTTGTCGTGGACGCATTTAAAGTGCTTGCCGCTGTAAATAACGCTGCTTTGAACACATCTGCTGTTGATACAGTGTGAGCAGGAACGCCTGTGCCGTTAAACGCATGTACCGCGTTAAATAAGTCCACCTTGAATGAAGTGGTCATTGCTTGTGTATTTGCCATAATTTTTCCTTAAAATTCAGCAGTTTCGCCAAAACTAACAACTGCACGTTTCAACTGCACATGCACC
>SXGQ01323930.1_pt1 | contig 10956 bp, 10 predicted proteins | sample 3178371 | NCBI WGS metagenome assembly SXGQ01 (sample SAMN11356859, study PRJNA531348) | freshwater metagenome | isolation source: freshwater sample F1-20 | place: China: Fuxian Lake, Yuxi | collected 2017-12-25 | reverse complement strand
TATTAATAAGAGATAGATTATCTCAATTCTCTCAAGTCGAATGTTCTTACACCATCAACTGTAATTCTACCGTAGAAACGGTTGTTTACCACCTTCTTAGCGTATCTTGTCATAATACCTTTGATTGGTGTGAAGTTGAATGGGTTGTACATCGTAGGAGTTAATTGTAGAGGTACATACGGTGCGTAAATGTAACCTGTATCAAGTAACGATGTTCCTTTGTGACCTAACAACACTTGGTTTGCTGGGAAGTAAGGGTCACGGTAAACTTGATATCTACCAGCCAATGTTCCAACTCTCTCGATACCCATATTGTATTGGTCTTGCTCAGGAGCTGCGTTTGAAACGTGGAAGTACTCCAAGTCATCAAAGATAGCAGATACCTCAGAAGATACTACAATCCAGTTAGCTCCACCTCTAAGTGTAGACTTGTGGATTTGAGCTGAGATTTGGTTGATTGCTGTGATAAGAGTTTGGTTCCAGTCCTTCTGTGTGTAAGGAACTGCGTTTGAACCTAATCTCTTCCATCCGTTGTAGTCCCAACGTAGGTTCCAAGCTGCCGCTTTTCTCAAGTCTCTCAAGATTTCACGGTCGATTTCAGCCGCCACTTGCTCAGACAACAAAGCTGTCAATTCAGCTTCAGCGTCGATGTTGTGGAATGCTGCAACGTCTTGAGCCATTTCAGGAGACCATTGAGCTCTAAGTTTTCTTTCTGTTACAGATACAGTAACTGACTGTAGGTCGAAAGAAACTTCACCAATTTTATCTTCGAATTCAAGATTCTTGTAGATTCTGTACGTAGTAGTGAACGCTTGAGCGTTTGCTGACGTAGAAGAGAATGTTGAACCTGTGTAACCGTCAATTGAGTTAGCACCTACTTCAGCAGGAACTTGTAAATCAACTTCCAAGTAAATTTTACCTTCAGCGTCACAAACGTCGTAGTAGGTACCACCGTCAGTCAATGACTGTGGGAATGCTAATGTTTCGTTTTCTCCGTACTGAACGATACCTTTACCATATCTCTGAGTAACAACTCTGAACAAGTAGTTATTGGTAGTGTTAGCTGAAGTTGTAGCGTTACCTGCCGCTCCTCTAATTGTCAAATCAGCTAAGAATTCTTCAGTATCCATTGGTTGACCGTTAGGACCGATAAGTTTACCAGCACCTGCAGATGCAAAACCTGACATAACAAGAAGAACTTTTCTGTAGTCACTCAGACCGTAACCTGAAACTACTAATTGGTCACCTACCCAAACCACAGTTCTGTTACCAGCTGTGATTGAAGAGAATTGACCTTTAGAGTAGTCGTAAAGACCTGGTGGGTCCAAAGCTGGTTCGTTACCTTCGTAGAATCTATCGTAAAGGTCTTTCTGTGTGTTGTAGTCATAACCACTGTTTGGAGTTTGACCTGCAGCAGCGTTTGGTGAACCGTAAGGAGCCCAGTGCTCGTTATCACCAGCACCTGTGTATGACTGAATGTTTGGTACAAAGTAGAACAACTTACCGATTGGTAAGTTCATAGCTTGTACTGAAACGATATCGTTAGCTAAAAGTTTTGAGAAAACACGTCTAACGATAGGAAACACAACTGTTTCGAAAGAACCTGAGTCAGCAGTAGACGCAGCTTCGTTGATGAGGTATGATGCTTGGTTTTCATATAACTGAGCAACGTTCTCTTTTAGGTGGCCTTTTAAGCCTTCTAGGAAACCTAATTTTTCCCATTTGTTAATAGTATCTTCTTTGATAACTTTGAGGTGCTTAAGACCGATGTTACCAACAAGACCTGATTCTAATAATGCTCCCATTTTAGTATTAAATTTTTGTTTTTTAGTTTATTTATTTTTTAGAGTTTTGACATTAAATCTTTAATTCTTAAGAATTGTGGATTTTCGTAAGCTCTAGATTCGATTAAACTTGTTGAAGAACCTGAACTTGCTTGGTTGTTGATTTTTCTTTCAACACTTTCATTAAGTCCTTGTGTCTCTACTTTTGAAAGTTCATCTTTCATTGTTTTGTAGAGTTGTTTTGATTCTTTCAAAGTTTCTGCTGAGTCGAATCTTCTAAGAATGTTTATTTTTTCTTTCTTTGTAGTAGAGTGTTCAGTAAACAAACGTGTTGCATAAGCTAAGTTTGAATTAAATACAGCAACTTCGTTCAATTTTTCTCTGAAAACATTTAACGCTTTTCTGTATTCTTCATTCTTTTCTCTTAACACTTTCATTTCTGTTTCGATAGACTCAACTTTAACACCATTGTCTGTGTAATTGTAATTACGATTATTTGTAATACCTTTTCTCAAACCTCTACCTTCTTTAGAACCAAAACCATAAGTTCTAGCAGCTTCTTTCGTTTCTTCTTTTTCGTAATCTTTGTAGTGACCTTTCTTTTCACCAGCTTTCTTTTCAACACCATCTACATCCTTACGTTTGTATTCGTGTTTCTTAGAACCATAGTTCTCTTCCATTTCACCTTCTTTGAATTCGAATTTAGCTTTACCAGTTCCCATTTTAGTTGGTCCTTGTTTTTTGTGGTCGTCAAATCCTTTTTTAGGTAATGATTTACCATATTTGAATTTAGGACTCCCCATACCAACGCCTTTAGGTTTTACAGTCATTTTTGCTTCTTCGAGGTTGTAATCTTCAGAACCTTCTTCCATTTCGTCATAAGATTCTTCCATCTCATCATAAGACTCTTCCATTTCCTCATGTGAACTTTCTTCCATTTCATCTTCTTCCTCGTCCATAACGATTTCATACATAATTTCATCCTCTTCTTCCATTTCTTCTTCGTTGTATTCGCCTTCAGCGTACAACGCGTCTAAAACAGCTTCAAGGTCTGTATCTTTTTCATCCAATTCAGATTCTTCCATTTCCATTTCCATTTCTTCTAATTCATATTCTTCCTCTTCATTCATTTTAACGAGGTATTCAACATCTTCATCAGTATCTTTGATATGAACGTCGTCACCGTCTTTTTTAACGATAATTCCGTCTTCATCTCCCATACGTTTGAAAATTGCCAAAATTTCTTCATCAGAAGCATCTGTCAAATCAATGGTTTCATCATCATCTTCAAATTCGATGTCATCCATCGTTTCCATATCTGAATCATCAGAATCCATTTTTAGTTCATCAGCACCAACATCCATTGTGTCATCATCGACATCAACGTCTGTCATTGCATCAAGCTCAATCTCATCTTGCTCAGATAGAGACTCTTTTACCAACTGACTGATTTCTTCCTTCATAGTTGAAGCAAGTATTCCTTTTGCGTTTTCGGCTATAACATTCTCCACATTTCTCATTTGGAGCAAAGCCTCTTCTACTAAATCTTTTTGCGACATAGAATTTTTTTACTATAAATACTGCACAAACACTAAAAAATTAAAATTATCTTTACACAAATTTTTATAGCAAAAAAAGGGGGAGTAAAAACTCCCCCTTTTATTATTCAATTACTTCATCAATTTTACTTTCTACGATTGCCGTTATTCGCCAATCGTGTTGAAAACCCGTATACTTTTGAGTAACTTTAGCTTCAACGTCTGTGGGAGAATATCCTTTTACAAGTTTTTCTTCTCTCATTTTTTTTAATCTTCCTGAGTTTTCATCGGGTAACTCATAAACAACTTTTGCTACAAAATATTTTTCATCCATATGTTTAAATTTTATTTACCCAAATAATCGGTTAATCTTTTCATTAAATCAACTGACTTACCCAAACCTTTTGCATCTTGATGAACTTTTCTTTCTTCATCCAAGTTTTCTTCGTAGTTATTTCTGTCTTCAGGATTCGAGAAAAGATAAGCACCTGGGGTTGAAGGTGAGGATACTAAGTCAAAACAGATTAATTCAAAATCATCTTGTACTTCATTTTGCTCACCAACTTTTTTCAAGGAACCAACCCCACGAGAGGATACTCCCATAGTTACACCTTGTCTCATTAAGTTCGCAGCAATATCACCTTTTGTAGAGACTACTCCACTTTCGTGAAAACCAGGAGAAGTCAGTAACTTCAATTTCCCCATCAAAATATTACCTTCCCACCACACATCGGTTATAATGTGTGAAACTCTATCTAAATCAATTAATGATGATTCTGGATGGTTTAATTCGGAAGTTGACAATCCTTTTTTAATTGCCGTCTTGTATCTGTCAGATTCTCTTTTTAATATTCTTTCAGGATAGACACGACCATTTCTATTTGGTACACCATATTTTTGTAAAACGGCATAAAACTCAAAAGGATTTCTATAATCAATCTCTTTTTGTTCTTTAATAAAATCTTCATTTAATCTATCCTTCGGGTTTACGTAACCAGCATCCATTTCAATTAGAATACCTTTACCCGTCTGATTAGGTCCCAAAATTTTCATATTAATTTTCTATTTCTCAATAAATATACTTCTTTAGATAGTTTGGTACGTTTCTGAATTTTTAGACAATGAAAAATTAAAATTTCTGTTGTTAATAATGTTATCTCTGTAAATTTTCTTTATGATTTTTTTCACAGATTCTTTAATTTCATTTGATTTGAAATCCAAAGAACTATTAGTGTATAAGTTAATTTCTAAGTTCATAAATGATTTTTTATCTTTTCTGATTCCACTTGTTCTGAGGTCCAAATCTACTATGAAATTTTCCCTGAATAGTTCTTTGTTCAAAGATGAAAAAACAGAATGTTTTATTGAACGTGTTAAAGTATTAACTACATTAGTCCAACTATCTTTGTCCTCCAAGGGTGTAACCCAAGTTTGAATGTTTATGTAAATTGATTTAAGTTCTTTTGAATCAACTGTACCGTAAAATGTTTTGAGTGAATCGTAATGATTAATACAAATTGTCTTTCCCTTCTTCATAGGGTTTTTTTATACCACATAGTTTATTTTGAAAAAAAATAGTAAATCTTTTTACATATTCCAAATATATGTATAATATATGCTTGTAGTAAAAGTTGGTTCAAATATTGAAAAAGCCTTGAAAACCTTAAAATCTAAGGTTATCAAAACAAAACAAAACCAAAGATTAGTTGAACTAAAAGAATTTGAAAAAAAATCTGTTATAAAAAGAGAACAGATGAAAGTTGCAAAACACCTTCAATACCTCAAGACTCAGTCTGAGAAATAGTTTTTTCTAAATGTTTAAGTCTGATATAATTAACTTGCTCGTAATTTTCCATCTTGATTTTTTCAATAGTTTCAACCAATTTTTCTTTCATCTCATCCTCGTTCTCTTTTTCAAGAAGGGTTTGTAACTTAGAAACTGTAGTTTCTTTTATTTGAAAAAATTCTTTTTCTAAGTCCTCAGGTCTACTAGCTAGTATATGAAACACTTCTTTTTTTGTTGTTTCATCCAAATTTTCCAAATAACTTTGAATGGTTTGATTAGCTATGTTTACCATAGATTTCAATGGAATTTCAATCGATTCTTTCACGGATATAGTATTTGATTTTAAATTTTCCAATATTTTCTTCTTAGAAATAATTCTTTCTTTTAAATTAATATTTTTAAAATAAATTAAATTATCTAAGTCTTGGTAATTATTATTTACCTTTTCCCCCATTTTAGGTAAACTAACGTTTTCAATCAAATGTCTAATTAATTCGATACCTTCGTTAAGATATAATTCGGCGTCTTCCGCAGACAAACCCTGTGGTTTGTACAAGTCATCGTACAAAGAGTACAACTTAGAAAAGTTTTTATTTTCGAGAATATTGTGTTTGAATTCTCTGAGAGTTTTTTTGAAATGTGCAGAGTTATTGTAAGACTCTACTAGGTTTTTTTCAACAACAGATTTTATTTGTCCAAAGGTCATCTTAAGGGGATTTTCCAATAAATATTAGGAGTTGAGTAACTTATTCAGTTCCTCCTCAATTTTTCCTAAACTTTGTTGTCCTACTCCCAAGTCTAACCATTTTTTACTATACATATCTGACTCCAAAAGGATATTCATATCACGATTCTTCGTAGATTCTGGTGTTATTTCACCAGGAGGTGGTGCTGGTGGTTCTCCTCCTCCGAGTTCACCTCCTGGAGGTGCTGGTACTTCTCCACCGCCTAAATCTCCACCTGCAAACGCTCCACCCAATTCAGGTGGTGCTCCCGCTTCTTCCCCTCCTGGAGCTGGTGTTCCTGCTGGTGCTTTACCTGTTCCATAAAGTTTGTCAATGTTATCGAATATACCCGTTTTAACAATAACAGTTGGTGTGTTTTTAAGTTCTTCACCAACAGCTTTTTCCATTCGTTGTTGTAATAAATCAACTCTGATTTCATCATCAGACCATTGGAATAAGTGTTTCTTTGCCCAAGTCGATGACGTTGCTGCAATACCTGTGCCAGGGTCAGAAACCATATCTTTATACAACAACATTTTTTCTTTCCAAATGTCAATCTTAAGAAGGTCTGCCTGAGTAGAGGGGTTTGTAAGTCCTAAAGTAAAATTAGAAATTTCTTCATCAAATCCCAATAAGAACAAGTGAATGATTGCAATTTTGTTCAACTCCTGAACCATAGATTTTTGAATCCTATTAATTGTTCTTGCAAATCGAATATCCATAAGTGCTAAACTTTTTCCATCTCCAACAACATCTTCGAATCCAAGGAAAGCTTTAGGAATACGAAGAGCGGTAACAAGTTTCTTTTGGAGGTATTCAATGTCCGCAATTTCTGACAAGTTCTGAGCTCCCGCCAATGTGTCAATTGGGTTAGGTGATGCAGGGTCACGTACAGGAATAAAGTAATCTTGGTCAACGGCCATTTGGTTAAATCTCATATCAACCTGACCTGTTTTACTGTCAACAATTTGTTCTCTTTTGAACTTGTTAGCAACACGTTGTACATACGCCTCAACGTCGTCGTCGTTCATATTTCCTACGTAGACTTTGAATACTCTACGTTCTGGGGCTCTTGAAGTACGGTAAATTAACATCGCATCCTCCGATAATAGAAGTTGTTTCCAAATTCTACGGGACTTTTCCAACATTGACGTACCATACGGCAATTTTCTATCGTCACCTAATAATCTAAAGTGACCAATTTCCCAAGGTTGAAATTCCATATTTCTGGCTTTCCAATAAAATTTCAGTCCTTTTTGTTCATCTTCTTTTTTGATTTCATAGTTAGAACCATTCATCAAACCTCTCTCGATTCTTTCGACTTCAACGTTTGGTAACTGTTGACAACCAATAACCCCACCTTCAGGGTCTAATCTCAAGTAAATAAAGTTGTCACCATACTTACAAGTGTTACGAGTCCACATAGGTAAGTTGGTGTTAATATCTAAATTGTTGTTGAACAAATCTGCCAAAACAGATTTAATTCTTTTTGACTCAGAATAAATTTGAAGAAGAAAACCATCCTCATTCGGTGTTGTTGATTCTTCAGCATAGATATCAAGAGCCGCAGAAATCTCAGGAGTATACTCCATTGATTCATAGTCGTAATACGAAGCTAATCGGTTCGGTTCATAGTAGACAGCTTGTGTATATAAATTACTTTCTACTTTCGCAAATTGACCAGCTAAGTATGAAGTCTGACGTGCCTGTAATTTTTCTTTTTCGTATTCGGCTTTGTCTGTAGTTCTTAGAAGTTCTTTTTTGTCGAATTTATATACAGGAAAATCCTGACTCATAAGAGCGTCAGGTCCCAAAGCCCTACCTAATTTTTGCCATATAGTAAAATTCTTATCACTCATTAGTTATAAATTTACTTCACTTACACCTTTTATAAATACTACTTGGGACCAAACAACCATTTATATTGTTCATAATCATTTCGAGTTGGGGTATAGTGTTTACTGGTTTTGGTCATTGACCCCGGTGTTTGTGGTACAGAAGGATTAAAAAATTTGGATTGGTCTTTATTTTCAGAAACCATAGTGGTCCAAGAATTTAACATAGACTTTGTATGATTTTCAACTTTACTCAAAGATGGAAACGCCGCTTCTGCTGCAAAACACGCCATAGAAATACCCATAATACAATCATCGTGGTGACCTCTTTGGTGGTCTGGTCTCCCATTGATGTACACAAAAGTTCCCATTTCATTCAAAAGTCTCGATGAACGTATTTGGAATTTATGTCTGATTGCTTCCTCGAATGAAGCAATTATTTGTACTCTTTTAGCATTGAAATTTATACCTGGAATTTTTTCTTTAAGTTTCGGGTCGTATTTCCACTTGTTAGCAAAATCTACACCTTCAATATAAAAGTTTTCATATCCAAGTTCCTGTAACTTTCTAGCGGTTGCAACACCCATACCCCCTGTTAAATCTGTTATACAGAGTGCACTGTACATAATACCCCATTTATAAGCTATTTCCGCTAATACATCGGGTGGTATTTTTCCAACAAATTCTAATACCTGTTCACGTGCGTCAAAATCAATTATCTGAATACTCGAAAAATCTTCTGAATCCCCTCTAGATACGTCTATACCCATAACATATCTATGTCCGTTTTCAGGTTCTTTCCAAATCCATAATTGATTTGCCATCAATTTAGCGTTCGGTTCTTTGATAAAATTTTGAGAAATTTCCTGAAGAGTGTTCGAATCGAATACGTTATCACCCGAACCCAAAAAGTTACATTCTAATTCTTGTGCAACTTTTCTGCGGTCGTATTTAAGTTTTTTTACCATCGCCTCAAACCAACTTGAACAGGGTTTATACCCGTCTGATACGTAAACTTGTAAACTTATTAAACTCCTATCTTGTATATCAATGTCCTTTAAACTTATAACATCCTCGGGGGAATATTCTTCTTTGTTTAGTAAGTAATGAACAATGTCTTTGGTTTTTACCATATACAAATCTTTTGTATATCTTGGGTCTCTGTACCAATACATTTCAGTTATTTTAAAATCATTCATTCCTCTTAAGGCTTGGTCATAAATTTCATAGTAAATCGGGTCGTAACCGTTAGGGGTCGAAATAACGATGACTTTACCACCTGTAGAAAGTGAAGCCATACAAGCCGCCCAGAAATCACTGTCTGCCTCAATAAACGCAGCCTCATCGAATATTAAGACAGTCGGGCTATAACCACGAAGTGCGTCCTTCGATGTCGCCACAGCTTTAACTTCACAACCATTAGATAGTTTGAAGTGACGTGCAGAATTTTTTTCACCTGAAAATCCAATACCAACCCAATTAGGCCATTGTTCCGTAAAAGCACGAATTTTATTAGCAAATTCGACTGATGTTTCCAATTTGTTTGCAATAATAAGAATTTTTTCAGGTTTTTCTTTTCTTGCAAAAGCCAATTTTTTACTAGCCCACGCAGCAGTTACTGTGGAAACACCAGCTTGACGATACTTCAGAGCAATGTTTTCATTGTAACTTTCATAATCCTCAATCAATTGTACTTGGTCTTGGAATAGTTCAAGTGGTACGAATTTGGAAACAGTATTATCGTAAGTTTGTAAATAAGTTCTCAAAGCGTATGGAGAACTATTCATACACTTTTTATACTCGATTAAAAGTTGTTCTTTTGTAAGACTCATTATTTGGAGGGACTGATACCTAGTCCTGCCAACAAGTCATCCAAACCATCTTCACCCGAGTCTTTTTTCTCTGGTTTGAAATTTTCGTATTCTGTTTTAAGTTGGTTCGCTTTTTTCATAATCTCACGGAACCTATCGGTTGCTTTGGAAATACGAGATTTATCTTCTGAAATTGCGTCTCCTGTAAGTTTTATTACCTCAGCAGCAGGAAGTTTATAAAGTTCCATTTGGAACCAATTTATTAAGCCTTTATTTTCATCTTCAAAAATCTCATCGGGCAGTGCAAATCGTAATCTTTCAACGACTGGCGGACCAATTCTCAAAGACCACGCCTCCATAGGTAAAGTGTCCGTTTGACCCATAACTTGTTGTCTTACGACAGGGTCTTCAGGTAATCCGTATCTACCTTTTGCTTCTTCCAAACCTTTCAAAATCTCGTGACACAAGATTGGAAATAACATACCCCAAGCGGAGATTGTTGTGTCAGGTTTTTCATCACCTTCATCACCTTCATCTTCATCGTCACTATTTCTGCCTTGAAGTTCTACTTTACCACCAACACCTTGTCCTGTTTCAGACATATAATCTATTGAAGCCTCATCAGTGAAATAATTGAAGTCATTTAATGCCATAATTAACAAATAATTGTCATAGAGATTTGGGTTAATTCTGTTAAGTTCTCTTTTGACACTTGGTTTTTGGAATACGTAGTGCCCTTTTTTGGCAGTCCCCTGAATAATTGCATTAATGATATTTCTCTTGTGAATTTCAAGTTCAACTAATTCCTTACGAGTAAGTTCATCACCATCCATCAAAGCATTTGCTTTGATTTCTTCTTCAGTTTCATCTTCTAATTCTTCAGATTCGTTTCGAAAATTTTCTATATTGATTTGTTCACCTAAGTGTAAATCAAAATCGAACCAATCTTCAGGAACTTCAGATTCTTCAAGACAAGCCCTCAAAGCCAGTTCTTTTAACTCTTCAAGGTGACCTTGCTCGATTTGCCAAGTTGGCATAATTTTACCATACGCCTCAGATTTAATCATCATTGCAAGATTTCTTGGGGTAACAAGTGTTTGATTAGAAGTGGCACTTCTCAACTTATCAACAACTTGTTTGAATCTATTTGTAATTAATCTTTGTACGTCTTGTTCACGACGGGGCAAGGCCGGATTTTGAGCATATGGACTTTGAGGGTTAGAAATTTTTCTCTCTAAAGATGGGTCCATCCTTTCGGGATAATCCCCATAATCAATTTGTTCCTGAATTTTTTTACTTTTTGCCATTACTTAGTAAACTTTTGATTGCGTTCAATACATCTTCTTTAGCTCTTTCTAAATCCTGTGCTTTAGGTGCAGGATTTTCTCCTGGATTTGGATTTTTACCAGGGTGTGGTGGTCTTTGTGGTTTTACATCAGGTTTTACACCTGGTTTAACTTTTGGTTTTGTTGGGGCT
>SXGQ01247060.1_pt1 | contig 10957 bp, 8 predicted proteins | sample 3178371 | NCBI WGS metagenome assembly SXGQ01 (sample SAMN11356859, study PRJNA531348) | freshwater metagenome | isolation source: freshwater sample F1-20 | place: China: Fuxian Lake, Yuxi | collected 2017-12-25 | reverse complement strand
TAACAAGGAATCAAAACATCCCATGCGCGCAATATTTCTCCTTTTTGAACGTTGTTTTTCTGAAGGGAATCGCTGCATTTTGATTTAACTTCGTGAGATCCAATATCCAATGGTATTAACCAGATAAGTTTTTCATTAAAATCTATACTTTCTGGCATTGGATCCTCATTTCATCAATTCTTTGCAAAAGGCTGTTTTCTCTGTCATGATGTTGATTTCAATGGCAGGATACGGTCAATTCAGAAAGTATTCCAATGAATTCATGAATATAGGCGCAGGAGCACGTGGACTCGCGATGGGTGGTGCGCAAATTGCCACTTCAGAAGATGCATATACAGGGTTTTGGAACCCGGCTGGTTTATCAGAGTTAAGGGGGCATTCATCCTACTCGCTTATGCACGCAGAGTATTTTGCCGGTATTGGAAAGTACGACTATTTCGCTGCTGCAGCTCCCATAGGCGATCCTGCCAGGGCAACCATGGGGCTCGGCATCAGCTTTCTGCGATTTGCAGTGGATGATATTCCCAATACATTGTTTTTGGTCGAACCAGATGGCACCATCAATTACAACAATATCAGTTCTTTTTCCTCTGCCGATTATGCAATGATTGTTTCATATGGACAAACATTGTACAGCGATGCGAATCAAAATTTTTCCTTCGGAACAAATGCAAAAGTCATTCACCGATCAGTTGGAAAGTTTGCCAAAGCCTGGGGCGTAGGACTCGATGCGGCATTGCAATACCGTTCAAAAAAATTAAGCCTGGGGCTAGTCGTTAGAGATATTACCACTACCTACAACGCTTGGAGATTTTCTTTCACTGAAAGTGAAAAAGAAAAACTTTATTTGACAAACAATGATATACCAGTTAAGTCCGTTGAATTGACTGCACCCCGTTTGTACCTCGGCGCTGCCTACAATACTGATTTGAATCAGCGTTTTTCCTTCTTGGGTGAACTGAATCTTGAACTGAGCTTCGACGGACAACGAAATGTCCTGCTGAGTTCCAGGTCATTCAATGCCGATCCAAGATTGGGAGTTGAGATGAGTTATGCCAAAACAATTGCGCTCAGAATGGGGGTATATAATTTTCAAAGGGGATTGAAAGACGGAGATACCTCGAATCTGACCAAAGTATGGATATACCAGCCTGGAATAGGTGTGGGTTTCAATATCAAACAATTCAGGATTGATTATGCATTTACCAATTTGGCCAATCAATCCAATCCACTGTATACACATGTTTTTTCTCTTCACCTGAGGTTGCCTACTAAGAAGTTTATTTATTGATGAATCAACGCATTCTACATATTATATTTCTTTTATTGACTTTTGGATCATTGCATGCACAAAATGATATTGGAAATGAATGGATCAAAGACTACAACAAAATATATTATAAAATAAAGGTTGGAGCCGATGGCCTTTATCGCATACCTGCCGCAGCACTTTCAAATGCTGGACTGGGAAATGTAAATGCGGATGCGTTTCAATTGTGGAACAACGGAGCTGAAGTAGTGCTGTATGCCACCCAAGCAAACACACCTCTTGCCCCAGATGGGTTCATTGAATTTTACGGAAAAATCAATGACGGAAAGTTCGATACAAAAATGTATGCGAATCCCAAATACCAAACTTCCGACAAATGGAGTCTTCTGACGGATACTGCTGTATATTTTCTGACGATCAACACGTCATCACAAAATCTGCGGTTCACGGCCAAAAACAATCTTTCATCCTCAAGTGCTTTGAGTCCGGAGTCATATTTCAATCATACTTACCGATATGCTTTCAAAGACCAAATCAATCCTGGTAATCCCAATGTCATTGCAGGTGTAAATGTTTATTCATCAAGTTTTGATGAAGGGGAAGGATGGACCAGCAGAGGAATCACATCTTCAAAGTCTCTCAATCTAATGCTTTCTGACTTGCAAACTGCCTCAACTGGTTCGGATGCTGTACTCAGGATCAATTTTTTTGGGGGCTCACAAAATACAAGAAATGTGTCGGTGTCGATCAATGGGACAAGTGCACTCGCGCCTTTCCCGGTTCCAGGATACAGCAGCAAGGATACAACCATTCAAATTTCAAGAGCTAGATTAACAGGAAACGTTCAACTGGATTTTTTAAACAACAGTCTTAGTTCATTTGATCAATACATGGTTGGGCAAATTGAAATTTCTTATCCAAGAAAATTTGATTTTTCAAATACCGGTGTATTTGAGTTTTCTTTGGATGCATCTGTGGGAGATAAGTTATTGGAAATAACTTCATTCAAAGATGGGGGGTCGGCTCCGGTTTTGTTGGATCTCACAAACAACCATCGATATATTGCTGAGTCGATCAGCGGTAAATCAAGATTTCTTTTACCAGCGGATGCTAAAAAAAGAAATTTTGTTCTCTTGGCTGCATCCACTGATGCTGTTAAAATTTCAAATATTTTATCACAGCAGCGGTTCATCAATTATGCGGAAACGGTTCATCAGGGTAATTTTATCATCATTGCTGATTCGTTGTTGCGGAAAAGCACATCGGGTGATGCTATTGAGAATTATCGATCTTACCGTTCTGGCTTGTCAGGTGGTGGATACAAAGTGCTAGTTGTAAATGTTGATCAACTTGTTGATCAGTTTGCATATGGAATCAAAAGACACCCTTTGGCATTGAAAAGATTTATTCAGCTTGCATACAATTTATTCAAGCCCAAACATGTATTGCTTGTCGGGAAAGGTGTTACGTATGACCAATATCGTTTGAATGAGTCTTCGTCATATGCAGATCGGCTCAACCTGGTTCCCACATTTGGAAATCCCGGCTCAGATCATATTCTTGCATCCAAAGATTTGAGTCCTTTGATGCAAGTCCCCATTGGTCGACTCTCTGTCGTCAATGGCAACGAGTTGAATGCATATTTGGAAAAATTAAAACAGCACGAAGACTTGCTGAACACATCATCTGCCTATCAGCGTGTCGATAAAAAAGGCTGGACAAAAAACGTATTGCATTTGGTGGCGGGTGGGGTCGTTCAATCAATCATCTCACGATACATGCGAGATGCAAAGGAGAAGATTACAGATTCACTGTTTGGTGCAAAGGTTACCACCATTGAAAAAGCAACTGCAAGTGCTGTTGAAACGGCCAGCAATGTTCAGATTGACCAGGAATTCGCGAATGGAGTTGCAGTGGTCAATTATTTTGGACACTCATCCTTGAATGCCATGGAGTTTAATTTGGATGATCCCGGGCGTTTCAACAATCAGGGAAAATATCCTTTGTTTCTAGCCAATGCTTGCACTGCAGGGAATAATTTTTTCTATGACAGCCTTCGGCTTTTATCCAACAAGAAATCCATTTCTGAAGCTTATGTCCTTGAGCCGCAAAAGGGGAGTATTGCATTTGTTGCAAGCACGCATTTTGGTATTTTGACGAATTTGAATGATTTTATTCAGCGTTTTTATGAACGGTTGGGCCGCATTGATTATTTCAAATCTATCGGCGAGGTGCATCAAAATACCATTGCTGCTCTTCAAAAGGATTTTGGTGCATTGCCCAACAATCTTGTTACCATGGAGCAAATTCTTATCCATGGTGATCCTGCAACCCGATTGCATCCACATCCAACATCTGATTATGTAGTAGAAGCCCCCATGGTAAGTGTGAATCCACAGCCATTGACAGTAGCTGAATCTTATTATGATCTCAAAATCAATGTGAAAAATATTGGCAGTGCACACAACGATTCAGTAAAAGTGCATGTGAAAAGAGAACGGGCGGATGGAAGTGCGGAAGAGTTTTCAAAGGTCTTCAAATCGATTTATTATGGTGATTCAATTGAGTTAAAGTTTTCATTGGATCCCAAACGCGACCTGGGTGTTCAGACCATATCAGTCAGTATTGACCCAGATAATGCTTTGAGTGAATTGAGTGAAACAAATAATTTTATTGTTCAGAAAATTAACATCATCGATAATGAAGTAAAGCCGGTCTTTCCAAAAGAGTTTGCCATTGTAAACAAGTGGCCTGTCAAACTCTCCGCCAGTATCGGACTTTTTTCTTCTTCTTCCAGTCAATATATATTTCAAGTAGATACGACTGCAAATTTCAACTCAATTTTGATTGACAGTACGGTAGTTACTTCCAATGGTGGACTGATTGAGTTTCTGCCAACCCTTCGGGTCAGTGACAGTACCGTAGTGTATTGGCGTGTTGCTAAAAAGCCAGTACAGGGAGCTGCTATCAATTGGTTCAATGCTTCCTTTGTCTATATTTCTGCACCAGGTGAAGGATGGAGTCAATCCTCTTACTTTCAGTTCAAAAAAAACAGTTACAATAATCTTGATGTAGGCACCAACAGGGTATTTGAATTTTCAAAAAAGCCATTGACCCTGTTCGTTCAGTCAAGACTCAAATCAAACTCGAATGCAAACAATACCGTGGAAATTGGAAATGCTGTTGTATACAACCAAAGTTGTGATGCTGCTTTCGGTACGCTTGAATTTTCTTTGATTACGAAACGCACGGGTAAACCAATTAAAAACACCACTCCTCCAGGAGCGGGTCGCTATGGTAGTTTTGTGCCGGCAGCTTGTTTTGTCAATCTTGACCTGTATCAATATTGGTTCAATTACAATACTGTCTTGGGTAGAACAAGTGCTGCAACATTTTTTGATCTCGTGCCCAATGGAACCATCCTAATTCTCAATCATTGGAACAAAGCAGATGATACCGGACTTAAAACTGTCGAACAGTGGAACAAGGATGTATTGTACAATAAATTATTGGGTATTGGCTTTACCTTGATTGATTCATTCACGTCAAATGTTCCATTCACAATGATCGCGTATAAAAATGAGGCAGGTGTGTGGAGTCTTTTGCAGCAAAAAATGGGGAAAAATTCAAGGGATGAAATGTATACTGAAATTTCAGTGGATGCATTGGAGAACAATGCTGAGATATCATTTCCTTTGATTGGACCTTCAAAAGGGTGGAAATCGCTTGCCTTGAAAATGAATGCATTGGAGTCGTCCATTGGTGACAATGCTGTGTTGAACATTGTTGGTGTGGACAACAACCTGAACGAGTCCAAACTTTACAGCGGAAACATTGCCAAAGTTGGATCCATTCTTTCAAAGGATACTTCACTCTCATTTATCAATGCATCCAATTTTCCTTGGATCAAACTGACAATGAACCAGTCTGATCCAATCAATCAAACACCTCCTCAAATTAAATATCTTCAGGTCAAATACGATCCAGTGCCAGAGGGAGGCTTGGGAGATGTGGATGCTGCATCGCTGCTGTCTTCCTTGGACATGGGAAATAATTATCAATTCAAGGCCAGCTTCAAAAACATCAGTACTTCATCCTTTGATAGTGTTAAGGTTTTGTGGAAGATAACAGATGACAGGAACAAGGATTCCATTTTGTTTGACGGGTTAAAAAAGAAATTAGGTCCTGGGGATACCATCATATTTGACAAGACCTTCGACACCAGAAAACTTTCTTCTGATAATTTAATTTCCTTGAGTGTCAATCCGCAGAATGCGCAGCCTGAGCAGTTTATGTTCAATAATTATTTACTGACCAGGTTGAAGGTCAATGCCGATGTAATTCCTCCATTGTTGGATGTTACATTTGATGGCGTACATATTCTGAACGGTGATATTGTATCCTCGAAACCAAATATTTTAATTCAATTGAAAGATGACAATGCCTATTTGCCATTGAATGATACGTCTCTGATCAAGGTCAGGTTGAGGTATCCAGATGGTTCTTTGAAAACCATCCGATTTGATGGCGATACCTTGACATTCAAGCCATCTGAAAATCCATCTGGCGGAACAAACAACACTGCCAGCATTCAATACAAACCAATATTGCAAATGGATGGCGATTATGAATTGATGATTTCTGCAAAAGACAGAAGTGAGAACTCATCTGGGGCTACTGATTACAGTGTGATGTTCCAGGTGACCAATCAGTCGATGATCACCAACTTATTGAACTATCCCAATCCATTCACCACATCAACTGCATTTGTCTTTACACTCACTGGTTCGGAGTTGCCAACCAACATGCGGATACAGATATTGACCATCACGGGTAAAATTGTCAAGGAGATCACCTTGGCCGAATTGGGTCCGCTAAAAATTGGCAATAATATCACTGATTATAAATGGGATGGCAGAGATCAATATGGACAGCTCCTGGCCAATGGGGTATATTTGTACCGGGTGATTACAGACATCAAAGGGAAAAAAATTGATAAGTTAAACAGGGATCAGTACAACACGGATCAATATTTTAAAAGCGGTTACGGTAAGATGTATCTGATGCGTTAAAATGGTTGAATGATGGAATCGAGGGAAGCCATCTTTTTCAGATGGCTGTTGGGTGAGAAGGAGTATATCAACTGGACTGAATCAGATCTGCAAAAGATGGCAGATCGTCACCGTATTTTATTGTATCCTTTCATTAACAAGCATCAGCACTTTTTTTATTCAGATGATTTTATGGAGGCCTCAAGACTTGAATATCTGCAAAACATGCAGCGTGTTCAATCAACAGATCTGTTTTTAAAGCGACTGAATAGATTTTTATCTTCTATTTCAGCCATTGGAATTGTATTGAAGGGGGTTCCCCTTGCAACCAATTATTATGCAAGCAGATTTCATCGTCATACCAGGGATGTAGATATTTTGATTGAATCAGGCAACATCATGGCGTTGTCGCAATGGTTGGTCTCACAGGGATATCACATGCAGTCAGACTATATGCAATTCAACAGTAAACAGCAGGCTGATTTTCGGGAACAAAGCCATCATTTCTGTTTTTACGGGCACTCAGCAGTGTTGCCACAGGTCATTGAATTGCATTGGAGATGCAGGTCCAGCATTGATGCATTTTCATTTGATCCATTTGCACTAGATGCGCCACTGTTGAAAACAAATTGGGATTGCATCTTTACCATGAATCATCTTGAACAGTTGATTTACCTCTGTGTGCATGGTACTGAGCATCGGTGGTACAGGTTGAAATGGCTGCTGGATTTGCCTATGTTGATGCAACATAAAAAATTTCATTGGACTGATGTATCAAAAAGAGCGAGGGAATTGGGGGCATGGGAGCATCTAGCGGTTTCCATGCAACTCTTGCAAAAGCTAACTGGAAAGTATTTTATGGAAGGATATGATAACATGATCAATGATACTGCTGCATGTAAAAAAGTTGACAGTGTACTTATTGCCTTGCAAAACAGCGCAATGCTTGAAACCGGGTATGCAGCTGCTTTTCGACAAATTTTTTTTCAGGCATCATTCAACCGTCGCTTCCGCAAATGGACATTTTGGAAAAGATGGCTGATGTCGCCTGCTGATTGGAAACGCTTTCCTCTTCCGGAAAAGTTTCATTTTCTATATTACTTCATGCGCCCACTGTTTTGGGTGATCAGAAAATCTTGGAGCTGAATGATGCATCGTTATTGGGTATATGGGTTGAGAATTTGCTCTGAAATAGCATTTCCTGAGTTGTTGCAAATCAATCATCCAGGTGCAGCGGATGTATACATTTCTTTGGGTGATCCATTTTTCAGCCTCAATGCCATCGATATGGCGAAGCCACTTTCAGTTGTCAATACAGAAAATTACACTGCAATCGGAGTAAAGGACATTGCCGTATATGAGATATGCGGAGGAAAGCGCATCATTGTGCATCCCAGACCATCTGCCACCTCTTCAGATATCAGGGTTTATTGTTTGTCAAATGCTTTCGCTGTTTTGTTGTATCAACGAAAGTGTCTGCCATTGCATGCAGGCGGTATCATTCAGAACAATCAGGTTACATTGGTAATGGGTGCATCAAGATCGGGGAAGTCAACCCTGATGTACAGAATGATGCAAGGAGGTTATCAGGTATTTTCTGATGATGTTGTGGTTGCCGACACAACAATCCAAGAGAACGTCCGGGTTCATGCCTCTTATCCCATGATGAAGCTCTGGGCAGATCAAATGCGGGCAATGGGGCATCCGATGGGGGCGCCCATCAGATCAGGCATTGAAAAATTTCCCTGTTATTTTCATTCACAGTTTGACTCTCAGCCCAGGTCTGTGGCCAACATTGTTTTACTTGATACGTCCACAGCCATTCAATCATGTGAATTGCGCCGTTTGGTTGGCTCAGAGCCTTTGATTGAAACCATGCGCAATATTTACCGCAGAGAATGGATGCCGGAATCCATGGCAAAGCTATCGGTTGGTGTTTTACTTCAATTGATTAAAAACAGTGCGTGTTTTGAAATCATACGTCCCTTGGAGCATCAAAGCGAGGATGAAATGACACGTATTTTCACATCCATCCTGGGTGAAAAAAAGTAATATTTGAAAGAAAAACCTGCGCGTAAAAATTTCACAATAGCTGAAGTGAAATCTAATTTGCCTTCATGAAAAAATTCAAGAAAAAGCAAACACTTCATGCTGAATGGATCGATGGAGAAGTTTTCATCATGGATGCAGAGGCGGGTAAATATTATGCCATGAACAGGGCGGCTTCTTTTGTTTGGATGCAGTTGGATGTTCCCATATCCTCCAAAGAATTGGCTGATCGTGTGATGAACAGCTATGTTGTGGAAAAGGACAGGTGCAATGATTCCATTGCTAAACTGTTGGAGAGAATGTGCAGCATGAAGATGATCGTTGAAGTTGCATGAAATGGAGGTTGTTGATTGTTTCGTTCCTGCATGTTGTTGTTTATATCATCATTCATTTATTTCCATTTGCTGTATGGAAAGGGTTGCTCGTGATGCGTATTCCTTGCAAGCTCCACACTCCAAAAAAGGTGAATGCGCCTCAGTTTTCTAAGCGAATCATGTATTGGATCCGCCGTTCATATTTCAGGACACCTACCTGTCTGGAGTCGTCGTTGGTAATGCATATAATTCTTGCATGTTATGGTATCAAATCTTCATGTTGTCTGGGTCTACAAATTGAAAATGAAAAGCTCGTTGCACATGCATGGGTTGAATCTGGGGGAGAGGTGATGGGAGATGAATTTCCATTGGGGGCTTACGTCAGGCTATATCCTGAAATTGAAAAATAGCAAGTGATGAAGTTTGCCGGAAATTTTGATGGCGAGAAATTATTTGTTACCGAGGGCGAGCTGGAATCTTTCGGCAATATTCAAATGCTAGGAGATTTACTGCTTTTCAAGCGTGATGCATTGACGGATAAACTTGGCATCATGCATGCAGATCAGTATTTATACACCGATGCTCATTTGGTTGTTCTTGCATTTCAAAAATGGGGAACTGATTTTTTCAAGCACTTGCAGGGTGTCTGGACCTTTATCTTGTTCGATACAATGGAGCAGAAGATTTATTTGTCCAGAAATATTTCAGAAAATAGCAGTTTATTCTACTGCAGTAAAAATGCTGTGCTTTATTTTTCATCGGATACAACATACATACAGAATGTTTTGGGTGATGATTTGGAAATCGATTCATGTGAATTCGCAGCATTGAGTCTTCGGTTGATTGGCAATACACCTGGAAAAACCATCCTAAAAAATATGCATCATGTTTTACCGGGTAGTTACATTGCTGTAGATGCTCAAATGAATCAAGTCAAATCAACCATTCCAAGGGAACCCAGGCAGGCCATTCGTTTTAAATATGAAAAGGATTATTTTTTAGCTTTCAAATCGCTTCTTGCTGATGCGGTCATTCAGCGAGTGAGCCACGTTAAAAAGGCAGGACTTTTTTTGAGCAGTGGATTGGATTCTACTTCTGTGCTCTATTTTCTGTCGAACGCAACCAATGCAAATCAACAGATCATCACCTATACAAGTGTGCCCTCATTTACCGATCACAGAGATTGTGCAGAGACCATTTCAGAGGAGCCGCTGGTTCGACAACTGCTTGCTGATTTTTCGGGAGTTCATTCCGGGTTTTTGCCTTTTCATGAGATCTCATTCATGTCGATGTTCCATGATCACCACAAGAGGAGTTTATCTTATCCAATTGTTCATTCAAACAGTTTTTGGATTGAAGGTATCTTAAAGCAAGCCGGGCAGGATGGAGTGGATGCGATGTTCACAGGACAAATGGGGAATTATTCCATTTCTTTCCGCGGTAAAAAAAAGATCAGATTGCTTGCTCTACATAGGCTCATCTTTTTTTTGAAGCAGTCGCTACCTGGTAGATATTTTTCTAAGCAAAAAAATTGGCAGTTTTCGGTTCTGCATGATCGCGTATTGAAAAAGTATCTAACCCGACAAGGCTTGAACAATATTTTTGAGCAAGGTTGCAACCGTCACCGCGACATTTCATCATTCAGGAAAATGGCATTCGAGCGCTTGCATGCTTTTGCGTCAACCCATTGGTCCATTCTATCACAAGACCATGGCATCAGGGTCTTTGATCCCACAGCAGATCATGCATTGAATTCATTTTTGGAACGCATACCATCAGGTTTGTTTTCAAAAAAAGGGATTGAAAAATACCTCTTGAAAAAATCCATGGAAGACATGTTGCCTTCTTTCATTTTGCATAACAGATTCCCCAAGCCCCAAACGGCAGACCTTGGAAGGCGGTTGGCGCAGGAGAATTTTCTAACAGAAAAAGTTGAAATGCTCATGGAGCGTTTCAGGGATTCTCATTTCTTTGATGTGAGAAAATTGGTATCTGTCCACAGCGAATTGGTCAGATCCAAGAGCAGGGGAAGACAGCATGTGCTGGGCTTTCATTTATTGTACATGATATCTTTGATGGATGCATATGATCGAATCAGCAGAAGAAAAAAAGGAGCTCAACCGATTGCAGTGGGATGAGCCAGTCATTTGGGAGCTGGACATCCGCGAAACCACAAAAAATTTCATACAATGTGATGGGATAGGAGTCCCAGGTGAAGATTATGCTTGTTTTTCTTAAAAATACCCATATCTTTGCCCTCCTTAAAACTGAAG
>SXGQ01128844.1_pt1 | contig 10957 bp, 8 predicted proteins | sample 3178371 | NCBI WGS metagenome assembly SXGQ01 (sample SAMN11356859, study PRJNA531348) | freshwater metagenome | isolation source: freshwater sample F1-20 | place: China: Fuxian Lake, Yuxi | collected 2017-12-25 | reverse complement strand
CCGGCGCCGTCGCCGCGCTGGGTGTGGCCGGCGCCGTGCTGCTGGGCCTCGCCGACCGGCAGCGCCGGCGAGCGGCGCAGGCCGACGCCGCAGCGATGCGCGTCGCAGAGGAGCGGGCCGCCGCCATCCGCACCCTCACCGGGATCGTGCAGGAGTCCCAGGACCTCGACGAGATCCTGCCCGGCCTCGCAGTGCAGCTCACCGACGAGCTGGGTCTCGCCGGCCTGGCGCTCACCATCCGGACCTCGCGGGGCGAGGAGCGCGCCATCTTCGCCCACGGCACCCCACCCGATGCTGCGGTGCGGCCCTCGGCGCACCGGGAGCCGGTCGTCCCCTGCGGTGCCACGATCGCCGTGGGCCTGCACCGGGCCGACCGGTCGATTGCCGTGCTGCGGGCGGTCGCCGGCGAGCCGCTGGACCGGCAGGGCATCGAGCTGCTCGAGGTGGCGGGGGAGCTCATCACGTCCACGATCGTCGCCGGTCGCAGCATCGAGCAGCAGCAGGAGGCGGTGAGCCGTCTGGAGTCGCTCGACGAGCTGAAGACGACGTTCCTCGGCGTGGCCTCCCACGAGCTGCGCACACCGGCGACCGCCATCTCCGGCCTCGCCACGCTGCTGGCCAGCCGCTGGGACGATCTCCCGGAGGACGAGCGTCGGGCGTTCGCCACCCGCATCGCCACCAACGCCGACGCGCTCAGCGCGCTCGTGCAGGACCTGTTGGACTTCGCCCGGCTCGAGCGGGGCGACCTGCGCCTCGCGCTCGCTCCGGTCGACCTCGCCGCCACCGTCGAGCGCGTGCTGACGCGGCTGGACAGCGTGTGGGGATCCCACGCGGTCGTGCGCCACATCCAGCCCGGCGTCCCGGTGGAGGGCGACGTCAACGCGCTGGAGCGGATCGTCACCAACCTCGTGTCGAACGCCGTGAAGTTCTCGCCGCGCGACGCCGACGTCACCGTGACGGTCGAGGAGGTCGACGGTCGGGCCCGGCTGCTGGTCGACGACGCCGGCGCCGGGGTGCCGCCGGAGGAGCGGGACAAGATCTTCGTCCGGTTCTTCCGCGGGTCGGGCGACGCCGTGGTCCGCACGCGCGGCGTCGGCATCGGCCTGTCCGTCGTGCACGACTTCGTGACGCAGATGGGCGGATCGGTCCACGTCGGCGAGAGCCCCGCCGGTGGTGCGCGGTTCACCGTGGAGCTCGACGCCCTCGACCGCTCGACCCTGGAGGAGCACGATGCTGCGACGACGTGACCGGGTGCTGCCGGCGGTGGCGTTCCTCGTGCTGCTCGCGGTGGGCGGGCTCGTCCTCGTGCTGCTGACGAACGCCGCCGACAACGGGCGCCAGGCGCTCGAGTCCTCGCTGCTGGCCGAGGTGCAGGCAAACGCCCGGAGCCAGGACGCGCGCGTCGAGAGCCAGCTGGCGACGTTCGCGACGCTCTTCGCGAACCTGCAGACCGAGGTCGAGTTCGAGCTGGAGGTCGGCAGCCAGGCCGACCTGGACGCGTTCGGCGACCTCATCGACCTCGCAGAGCTGCTGTCGGAGTTCCGCACCGGCTTCTTCCTCACCGATGCCGAGGGGACCGTGACGCAGGGCTTCCGGGTCAGGGACGACGCTCTCGGCGCGCCCGTCGACCGTCCGCTGGCCGGGGCGGTCCTCGCCCTGCTCGCCGACCCGGCGAACGCCAGGCTCCCCGGCGGGTCGCTGCCCGCCGGTCCCGGCGTGACCACCGACCTGCCCAACACGGCCTTCATGCTCCCCATCCGGGACCCGGCGACGAAGGAGCTGCGGGGCACGTTCGTGATCGAGTCCGAGGTCGGTGCGGACACGCAGTTCAACACCGAGATCCGGGAGCAGCGGCGAGGCGAGACGGGTGAGGTCGTCGTGCTGGACCAGACCGGCTTCGTGATCGCTGCGACCAACCCCTCGCTGGTCGCCCGACCGGTCCCGGACGGCTCGCTCCTCGACGAGGAGCCTGGCGTCCGCAGGCGGGACGGGCAGGTGCGGGCCGTCGCCGACATCCCGACCGCCGGCTGGCGGATCGCGTTCACCCAGGACGCCGACGAGTTCGACGAGGACCTGGCCGCGCCGCTGCAGCGGATCGGCCTGCTCATCGTCGGCATCTTCCTGGTCGCCGGCATCCTCACCTTCGTGGCCCTCGCCCGGCGGCTGGCGGCGGCCCAGGACGAGCAGGAGCGGCTCCGGCGCCTGAGCGAGAGCCAGGAGGAGTTCATCAGCATCGTGTCGCACGAGCTGCGCACCCCGGTCGCCGGCGTGCTCGGGTTCCTGCAGACCACGATGGACCACTGGGGGGCGATGACCGACACCGAGCGGTTCAACGCCCTGCGCCGCTCGGCCAGCAACGCCCGACGCCTCCAGGGCCTCACCCGCGACGTCCTCGACTCCCAGTCGGTGGAGTCCGGGCGCATGTCGTATGCCATGGCCGAAGCCGACCTCGTGGAGGAGGTGCACGTCGCGGTCGAGGCCGCCTCGGCCCTGCACCCCACGCTCCGCCTCGTGACCGAGGTGGACGCCGAGCGCCTGCCGGTCGTGGTCGACATCGACCGCATCCAGCAGGTGCTCACCAACCTCCTCGACAACGCGGCCAAGTCGTCGCCGACGGACGGGACGGTCACGGTCCGGGCGTGGGAGGACGGGGCCCGGGCGCTCGTCTCGGTGTCGGACGACGGACCGGGGTTGACGGCCGAGCTGCAGGAACGCGTCTTCGACAAGTTCGTGCGAGGCCGCGACGCCAACGTGAGCGGCACCGGGCTCGGGCTCTACATCTCCCGCCAGATCCTGGAGGCCCACGGCGGCGAGATCGAGGTCGAATCGGGCGACGCCGGCGGGGCCACGTTCACGTTCTCCCTGCCGTCCACCGCTGCGACGGCGCCCCGCTAGTTTCGCCGCCGTGTTCATCGAGATCGTCGCCGAGGTCACCGACGAGCTGGTGGCCGCCTTCGACCGGCTCATCCCGCAGCTGTCGCGGTCGAACCCGCCGCCCGGCATCGACGAGCTCGTGGACATCGTCTCCTCGCCGGCCACCGACCTGTTCCTCGCCACGGATGACGACGGCACGGTGCTCGGCACCGCCACCTTGGTGACGTTCCGCATCCCGACCGGGCGTCGAGCCTGGATCGAGGACGTCGTGGTCGACGACGCGGCCCGCGGCCTCGGTGTCGGCGGCGCCCTCACCCAGGCGATGGTCGACCGGGCCGAGGAGCTCGGCTGCACCACGGTGGACCTGACGTCGCGCCCCTCCCGGGAGGCCGCCAACCGGCTCTACCAGCGCGAGGGCTTCGAGCAGCGCGACACCAACGTCTACCGCCGGACCCTCGGAACCTGAGGCCGGCTCCCTCGGCGCTCCGGGTGCGCCGGACGCAGCGGGTCGTCATCGCTCGAACAGCAGCTCCGCCCCGATGACGTCGGCGAGGATGTCGCGCTCGAGCTCCCCGTCCCCCTGCACGACCGTCACGTCCCCGGTTGTCTCGAGCACGACGTAGCGGACCTGGTCCAAACGGAGGACGTTGGCCTGCCGGAGCTTGGCCCGGACGTCGTTCGGCGTCACCCGGGCGCGGCGGAGGTTGTCCTCGAGCATCGTGGGTCCGACCATCAGGAGCAGGGGTTCGTTGTCCACGACGCTGCCCACCCCGAAGCGGATCCGTGCGTGGGAGATCGCCGCCTGGGTGAGGAGCAGCGCGGCGGCGGCGGCGAACCCCTCGACGAGCGAGGAGCGCGACAAGGTCACCGCGGCGAGGAGGGAGCCCATCGCCACGGTGACCGCGAAGTCGAACGACGACATCTTCGAGAAGCTCCGCAACCCGACGATCCGGACGCAGACGATGATCGCCGCCAGCATCGCCGCCGCCGACAGCAGGACGAAGCCGATCTGGCCCCACGAGCTCGTGATCTCCACAGACGTCATGGTCCGAGCCTGGCAGCAGGCGCGTGGAGCAGCGAGGACGTCGACGTCGGGTAGACAGCACGCCGTGCCGCCGTCCGCCCCTGATCACCGGACCGCCTCCTGAGCCACGACGAGCGGGGCGTGCTCCGCACGGACCGCAGCTACCCGCTGGAGGACCCGCCCGCCGTCGTGTGGCGCGCCCTCGAGTCGGTGGAGGACTACCGGCGCTGGTGGCCGTGGCTGCGTTCGTTCGACGCCCGCCGGCTCGCCGCAGGGGAACGGTGGACGGCGCGGATCCGGGTGCCGATGCCGTGGGACCTGCGCTTCCGGCTGGACCTCCGGTCGGTGACGTCGCCCGAGCGGGTCGAGGCCGTGCTCGACGGCGACATCGAGGGAACAGCGTCGATCACCGTCGCCCGGGTGGGCGGCGGCTCCACGATCCGCCTGCAGTCCGCACTGGCGCCCCGGCACCGCTGGCTGCGAGCCGTGAACCGCTACCTCCCTGCGGTGTCGCGACGGGTCCACGACCGGGTGGTCGACACCGCCTTCCGCCAGTTCGCCGATCGCCCTCGCTCGGAGCCAGCGGAGGCGGACCGGTAGGGTTCGGCCCCGAGAAGGGGAGTATCCCTGGCGCCACGGCGCCATCGCAGTCTCGTCACCACGGCTCCGGCCCGGGATTGCGGCCCACGACGGGCGGGAGAGACCTTCGGCGCACGCCCGTCGTCGATCCCGAGGTAGCACCCCGTGTCCAACCCCGCCCCCCCAGCCGCGACCCGCCCCGCCGGTCCCGTGTTCCACGATCGCCCGGCAGGCGACGTGCTCCAGGAGCTGGGTGTCGATCCGGCAGCGGGGCTGGCGACGGACGAGGTGTCCCGCCGCCGTGACCAGCACGGCGCGAACGAGCTGGACGAGACGCCGAGGGACCCGTCGTGGCGGCGCCTCGCCCGCCAGTTCAAGGACCTGCTCATCCTCATCCTCCTGGTGGCCGCCGCCGTCAGCTTCTTCGTGTCCGGCGAGCTCAAGACGCCGATCGTCGTGCTCGTCGTCGTGCTGCTGAACGCCGTCATCGGCTTCGTGCAGGAGAACCGGGCCGAGGCGTCGCTCGACGCGCTGCGCAAGATGCTCGTGCTGGAGGTCCGGGTCCGCCGAGACGGCACCATGCGCACGGTCCCCGCCGCCGAGCTGGTGCCGGGCGACATCGTGGCCGTCGAGGCCGGCGACCGGATCCCGGCCGACGGGCGGGTCATCGAGGCCGTGCAGCTCGAGGTCGAGGAGGCGGCGCTCACCGGCGAGAGCCTCCCGGTCTCGAAGACGCCCGAGCACGTGGAGGGCGACGACCTGCCGGTGGCCGACCGCACGTCGATGGTGCACATGCAGACGACGGTGACCCGTGGGCGGGGGGAGCTCGTCGTCACCGGGATCGGCATGGGCACCGAGATCGGCCGCATCGCCGGGCTGCTGCGCGAGGACGCACCGGAGAAGACCCCCCTCCAGCGCCAGCTCGATCACCTCGCGCACAGCCTGGCCAAGCTGGCCGGCGTCATCGTCGGCCTGGTGTTCGTCATCGGACTGATCCGGGGCGAGGACGTCTCGGACCTTCTCCTGACCGCCGTCGCCCTGGCCGTGGCGTCCATCCCCGAGGGCCTGCCCGCCGTCACGGCGGTGACGCTCGCCATCGGCGTCTCGAAGATGGCCAAGGAGCACGCGATCGTGAAGCGCCTGGCCAGCGTCGAGACCCTGGGCGCCACCACCGTCATCTGCAGCGACAAGACCGGCACGCTCACCCTCAACCAGATGACCGCCGAGGAGCTGGTCGTCGCCGGTCGCCGCCTCGCGGTGAGCGGCGACGGCTACGCCCCCACCGGGGAGATCGCCGGCGCCGACGAGCTGCCGGTCGACCTGACCGAGGTCCTGGCGCCCATGGCCCTGTGCAGCGACGCCAGCGTGCGCCACGACCCGGACGACGACGTCTGGCGCCTGGTCGGCGACCCCACCGAGGGCGCGCTCGTGGTGCTCGCCGGCAAGGGTGGCGTCGACCCGGCGACCTGGCGGGCCGACCACCCCCGGGTCGGCGAGGTCCCCTTCGACTCCGCCCACAAGCTGATGGCGACGCTGCACCGCGGCGAGGACGGCGGTCTGCGCATGTACGCCAAGGGGGCGCCCGACGCCATCCTCGACAGGTCGAAGTCGGTGCTCGGCTACGACGGTGACCTCGTCCCCGTCGATCGCCTGCGCGGCGAGCTGGAGGAGCACAACGTCCGCCTGGCGGCCAGCGGCATGCGCGTGCTGGCCGTCGCCCGCCGGGACCTGACCGAGGAGCAGTGGGAGGACGACGACGACCTCGACGCAGTCAGCGAGCTCACCCTGCTGGCGCTCATCGGCATCGTCGACCCGCCCCGGGAGGAGGCCCGGGCGGCCATCGACGAGGCCGAGCGTGCCGGGATCGCCGTCAAGATGATCACCGGCGACCACGCCACGACGGCGAGAGCCATCGGCGAAGCGTTGAACCTGGGCGAGGAGGGCTCCGAGGTCATCGCCGTCACGGGCCGCGACCTCGATGCCATGAGCGACGAGGAGCTGAGCGAGCGCATCGAGGACATCGCCGTGTTCGCCCGGGTCTCGCCGGAGCACAAGCTCCGCCTGGTGTCCGCGCTCCAGAAGCGCGGCCACGTCGTTGCCATGACGGGCGACGGCGTGAACGACGCACCGGCGCTCCGTCGGGCCGACATGGGCATCGCGATGGGGATCACCGGGACGGAGGTGACGAAGGAGGCGGCGACGATGGTGCTCGCCGACGACAACTTCGCCACCATCGTCGAGGCCGTCCGGCGTGGGCGCACCATCTACGACAACATCGTCAAGTTCGTGCGCTTCCAGCTGAGCACGACGCTCGGGTTCGCCACGATCTTCCTCGCCGCGTCGATCTTCGGCATCGCGAGCGGCAAGCCGTTCACCGCCATCGCCATCCTGTGGGTCAACATCATCATGGACGGCCCGCCGGCCATGGCCCTCGGCCTCGACCCGGTGGACGAGCGGGTCATGGACCGCAAGCCCCGCCCGCCGTCCGAGCCGATCCTCACCCGCCCACGGTGGGCGGCCATCGTCCAGGCCGCCGTGGTCATGGCCGCGGGCACGCTGGCCGTGCTCGCCTGGGCGCCGGGCGAGAGCCCAGAGGCCGGGGTGGCCACCGTGGCCGGCACCATGGCGTTCAACACCTTCGTGCTCTACCAGTTCTTCAACATCCTCAACGTCCGCAGCGACCAGCAGACGGTGTTCCGCAAGGCCACGCTCGGGAACAGCAAGCTCTGGATCGCGCTGGCTGCCGTGCTCGTCCTCCAGGTCGGCGTCACCCACTTCGGACCCATGCAGGAGCTGTTCGACACGACGTCGATCTCGGCCACCCAGTGGCTGGTGTGCATCGCCGTGGCCTCCACGGTGCTGATCACCGAAGAGGTCCGCAAGGCCGTCCGCCGGTCCCGCACCGGCGAGCCGGCCGCCTGAGTCAGCGGCCGGTCCAGCTCGACCGGTAGTCGAGGTCTTCGACGCTGGCGGCGTCGGCGAGGGTGGTCAGCGGTCGGAACGTGTCGACCATGACCGCCACCTCGCTGGTGCCGTCGGCTGCGTCGGCCTTGTCGGAGGACCCGGGCTGGGGTCCGTGCACGAAGCCGGCGGGGTGGAGCGAGATCGAGCCCCGGCCGATGCCCGACCCGGAGCGGCTCATGAAGTCGCCCTCGGCGTAGAAGAGCACCTCGTCGCTGTCGACGTTGTGGTGGTGGTAGGGCACGCGGACCGCATCGGGGTCGAAGTCGTAGGGCCGGGGCACGAAGGAGCAGACGACAGCGCCGGGGAGCGCCCAGGTCTGGTGGACCGGCGGCGGCTGGTGGATCCGCCCGACGACGGGTTCGAAGTCGTGGATGCTCAGGGCGTGGGGGTAGAGGGCGCCGTCCCAGGCGACGACGTCGAAGGGGTGCGTGGCGTGGCGGTACTGCATCCACCCGGTCCGGGTGCGGACGAGGACGGCGACGTCGGCGCCGTCGCGCACGAGGGGCTCGGCGGGCGCCCGGAGGTCTCGCTCGGAGAACGGGGCGCCTTCGAGCAGCTGGCCGTGCGGTGAGAGGTGCTTGTCGGGGATCCGCACGTGCCCACTGGACTCGATGACGAGCGCCGACAGGCCGTCGGGGCCGGGCACCCAGCGGTGCGTGATGCCGGCCGGCACCACCACGTAGTCGCCCGAGCTGACCGCCAGCTCGCCCTGGGCCGTCTCGACCGCGCCCTCGCCGTCGTGGACGTAGGTGAGCTCGTCGCCCACGACCGATCGGTACAGCGGCGACGGTCCGGTGGCCCGGGCGAACGCGATGGTGACGTCGGGGTTGGTGAGCAGCCGGTGCCTCCCGGTGACGAGGTCGTCGGATGCGGGGAGCCGGTCGGCCCGGAAGTGCCGGGGTCCGAGCCCGCCGCCCGATGCCGGGTCCGGCAGGACGACCGGATCGACGCCGACGATCGCGGAGGGCGAGCAGCGGTGGTAGAGCAGCGCGGACTCGCGGGAGAAGCCCTCGGTACCGACCAGCTCCTCGAAGAGGCGCTGCCCGTCGGGACCGAACGCCTTGGTGTGCCGCTTGCGGGGGACGGCGCCGACGGATCGGTAGTGGGGCATCAGGGGGCCTCCTGCGCGGGGACGATGGTGCCGGTGACCTCGGCGAGGTCTGCGACGCCCGCCTCGCTGCACCAGCTCCCGGTGAGGGTGACGACGTCGCCGTCCTGGAGCCACGAGCGTGTGGCGCCGTCGTCGAGGGTCACGGGGGCCCGGCCGTTGCGCGCCGCCTCGACCAGGGAGCCCTCCTCGCCGGACCCGGGACCCGAGATGGTGCCGGATGCGAAGAGGTCCCCGGCCCGCAGCCCGGCGCCGTTGGCGGTGAGGTGGGTGAGCTGCTGGGCGAAGGTCCACCACAGGTGGCCGGCGGTGGTCCGGCCGACCTCGGTGCCGTTGAGGGACCAGGCCACGTCGAGGTCGAGGCCCCACGGCTCCCGCGCCGCCAGCACGGGGTCGGCCGGCGGGTCCTGGACCGGCGGGGTCACGCGCGGGATCGCTGCCAGCGGGGTCACCCACCCGGCGATCGACGTGGCGAAGCTCTTGCCGGCGAAGGGGCCGAGGGGTCGGTACTCGAAGGTCTGGATGTCCCGGGCCGACCAGTCGTTGACGAGGACGACGCCGAAGACGTGGTCGGCGGCGTCGTCGGGCGGGACGACCTCGCCCATGGCCACGTCCGTCCCGACGACGAAGCCCAGCTCGAGCTCCAGGTCGAGGCGCTCCGTCGGTCGGCGCTCGCCGGGTCCGACCAGGCCGACGGGACGCCGCACCGGCGTGCCGGACACGACGATGGATCCGGCCCGGCCGTGGTACCCCATCGGGAGGTGCCGCCAGGCGTCGGGCAGTCCTGGCTCGCTGGGGCGGAGGATCCGACCGAGGTTCGCAGCGTGGTGCTCCGACGCGTAGAAGTCGACGTAGTCCCCGGGGACGACCGGCAGCGCCACGTCGAGGTCGGCCACCGCCATCGTGGCCGGGTCCGACGCGAGGTGCGCCTCGACGGCGCCGTGCACGTCGTCCCAGCCGTGGCGGCCGAGGGCGAGGAGCGGGTGCAGGTCGTGGGCGTCGGCCACGTACCGGGGGACGCCGTCGACCCCGCGCAGGTCGACGGCGCGGTCTCGGACCCGGGCCGCCAGGTAGGGCGGCCCGCTCCCCGGTCCGGTGACGATGCCGTAGGCGTGGCGCACCGTCGCCTCAGAGGTTGCCGCGGCGGGCCTGGTCCCGCTCGATGGCCTCGAACAGGGCCTTGAAGTTGCCCTCGCCGAAGCCCTTCGCGCCGTGGCGCTCGATGATCTCGAAGAACACGGTGGGCCGGTCGGTGACGGTCTCGGTGAAGATCTGGAGCAGGTACCCGTCGTGGTCGCGGTCGGCCAGGATCGAAAGGCGCTGCAGCTCGGCCCAGGGCAGGTCGAACCCCTCGAGCCGCTCCTTGGCCTCGGCGTAGTAGGTGTCGTGCACCTCCATGAACCGCACGCCCCGCTGCCGCAGCGCGTCCACCGTGGCGACGATGTCGTCCGTGCGCATGGCGATGTGCTGCACGCCGGGGCCGTCGTAGCAGTCGAGGTACTCCTGGATCTGGCTCTTCTTCAACCCGTCGGCCGGCTCGTTGATGGGCATCACGATCTTGGAGCCGTCCCACACCACCGTGGACATGAGCGCCGAGTACTCGGTGGCGATCTGGTCGTCGTCGAAGTGGACCAGCTGCTCGAAGCCGAGGACGCTGGCGTAGAAGTCGACCCAGCGGTCGAGCGACCCCTGCTCCACGTTGCCGACGACGTGGTCGATGCCGTGGAGGCCGACCGGCGGGCCCACGGGTGCGGGCGGCAGGCGCTCGTCGTGGAAGCCGGGCTCGAGGCGGTGGGCCCGCTCGCCGGCGTAGCGCTGCCGGTCGACGAAGGTGTGCACCGTCTCGCCGTAGGCGGCGATCTGGGCGAGGCGCAGGGTGCCGAGCTCGTCGGTCTCGTCCCAGGGTTCACGCACCGGTCGGGCGCCGCGGGCGACGGCGGCGGCGAAGGTGGCATCGACGTCGTCGACGACCCACGCCAGGTCGTGCACGCCGTCGCCGTGGAGGCGGACGTGCTCGGCGATGGGGGAGTCGGCCCCCAGCGCGCCGGTGACCACGAAGCGGATGTCGCCTTGCTCGAGCACGTAGCTGGCCCGGCCGGGCACGCCCGACTCGGGGCCGGCGTAGCCCGTGCACTCGAAGCCGAAGGCCGACATGAGGAAGCCGGCGGTGCTGCGGGCGTTGCCCACCCACCACTCGATGCAGTCCCAGCCCAGCAGGTGGGTCGCCGGGGCGTCGGTGCCCGCGGTTCGCTCGACGGTGGTCATGGGTGGTGCCTCCGGTGGGTGTCGTCGTCGTAGGAGTCGAAGAAGGCGCCGAGCTCGGCGAGCATCGCGTCGGTGCTCTCGGCGGCGAACAGGACCGGTTGGTACTGCGTGATGTCGTAGTCGAGGGTGCCCATCGCCCGGAT
>SXGQ01452594.1_pt1 | contig 10958 bp, 5 predicted proteins | sample 3178371 | NCBI WGS metagenome assembly SXGQ01 (sample SAMN11356859, study PRJNA531348) | freshwater metagenome | isolation source: freshwater sample F1-20 | place: China: Fuxian Lake, Yuxi | collected 2017-12-25 | reverse complement strand
TACTCAATGATTCCCAAGAACCGCTAGGCATTAGACTTAAAATGGGACGAACAATTGCCTCTATTGGACTTAATATTGAATCAAGAGAGGACAACACTAATTTTTTGAGAAATGATATGATATCTGGTGATGATAACAGGGCAAAGTACTTAAAAATATCTAGCGGTAAATCTGGGAAAATCGGCAGCTTTACCTTTTTTCCATTAGGCAGAGTTATCTCAACCTGATTTGATTTAATTTTCTTGAGTTTAACTATTCCAAATGAACCACAGTCAATTTGACTAAGCACGTCGTTTGCGCTTAAATCAGAGTTAATGCCTTTACCGTCTTTTTTATTGAATAGGTCGGCTAGCATTTTGAAAATTGCAGTAATTAAAGCGGCTAGTGCAAGTTTTAATAAAGGCTTAAGTATTGCATCAATTGGAATTTTTATTTGAATCGGCAAGATCGGTCGAGCTGGATTTGGAGCTTCAGGTAGAGAGATTGCTGACAGAATAGGCACAATTAAGGAAGAAACTAAAGCAGTTGGATCAACTAGCTTGGGAATGCTGATGTCAGGTATCATAGAAATAATAGAATCAAATCCGCTTTTAACTAGATCAGCACTGACCTGCTTTACTCCACCAAAAAGATTTGACAAGTCATCTTTTGATAGACCATCGATTAGAGCAGCAGATAAGCTAGTAAAGACTGATAAGATTGCTAATATTTCTGGAGGAACTCCTTTAAATAGTGATTCGGACTGGACTTCGCAACATGGTTTAGTTGGATCAAACACTGAAATTTTGGGAGGTGATGCTAAAGCGATTGCAGTAAACGATAAGCTCTTTACAAGCAGCTCTTGAAATTCGTCATCGCCCTTTGATATTTCTTCAGCCTGTTTTTTAGAAGTGGCCTCACTAGTATCAATTGATTGTTTTTTACCCTTCAGATAATCAACACACGAGGCTGACATATCTTTAAGTGCTTTCTTTAATTTTGAAACATCTTCGTCTTTTTCTAAATCGTAATTTTCTTGATTGGCGAACTTTTTTGCATCAAGTTTATTTGCAATACGCTTAATTTTTTTAACTAAGTTAGTATCGCTTTGATTTGAAAAATTTCCTTTACTGGCGAGCTCCAATAAATCAATTATACTAGTGATTGCTGCTGGTAATTTTGGATTTAGTTTAGATGGATCATCCGGATAAGTTATTGTGCCCAAGTTAATTGAATCAATCATTGAATTAACTTCAGCAATCATTGTGTCGATTTTATCTTGAAGAACTGCTGGATCAATTGCTCTTGATGCAGTTTTTAGCTTGCGACGCTTTTCAGAGTTTGGTTCAAGCTTGGCCTTAGCCAACGCTGCATCTCTAGCATTTTTTGTTTTGTCTTTTATCGCTTGTAACTTTTCAGTTGCAACATCGCTTAACGAATCTAATTGATTGGTAATACTGGTTCTAATTTTAAAAACCATCCTATCAAAATCTTGAAGAGGAGTAGTCTCTGCAGCGTCTAGTGCAAATTCATTTTCGCTTTTTAAATCATTGAGTAGATTCGCGACAGTTAACTCGCCAACATCGCCTGGTGCAGGTTTACCATTTGGCAACTTGACTTCAATTGGTTTTCCCATCGCAATATCTGTTGCGATTTGTGCCAGTCTAACTCCCTTTGAAGCATTCGCTGATAGTTTTAATGGTATACTGAATGCCCCTTTAATTGGAAGACCTGAATATGGGCCTGACAAGCCTATTGGATTTTGAGAAGCTGGGCTTGAATCAAACTCAAACCCAATATTAACCTGTTTCGGCTGAATCAAAAAGGGTAGATTTGGCGCCAATATCATGTACTTATTTCCATCTGGTGCAATGTAGAAAATAAAGATCGATGGGATCGGAATCGGTATTGGCGATGGAAAAGTTATTGGTACACTGACCATTGGTACAATCGTGCCTAATGGTGATGAAATAACTGAAAGTACTTTCCAGCGTTGAGGTAACGTTAGAATTATAGGACCTGGAAAAGCTGGAATAACACCATTTACTGGATAATATCTAAATAACGGTGACGTAATGTCAGGAATGGGTAAGATTCCAAATTTTGTTAGTTCTTCTGCAAAATACTTCCAATAACAAAAGGTAGTTGGATCAGGTAGACCAGCATTTGTTCCATTTAATGTTTTTATGCCAAACGGATCAGTTCCTTTCTTTTTTAAAGCAGCTGCTTCGCAATTATTTTGGACTTGAGCGGTCTTAAAACATGGAATTGCGGCTATTTTTGCTGCAATTTTATCTGGGTCAACCGCATAATCCTTTATCAATACGTCGAGGTGTTTGATTTCTTCTTCTATCTCTGCCTTCTTTTGTTTAACTTTTTCAGCAGCATTCTTAAACACTAATAATGCATTAGACAGGGCCGAATTAGTTGGCTGATATGTTATATTGTTATAGGTAGTTTGCTGGCTAATACTTTCTTCTAACTTATTTAGTCGCATAACCGTTGCGGCTTCTCTTCGAGCAAACGTTTTTAGTTTAGTCAAGTTAGAATCAATAACTGCTGGATAATTAATCGTCTTTTCTGCCTCAATTCGTTGTGGCAATTCTGTTTTTATCTCATCGTAAAACGATTCATACTTTGCGAGATTTTTAATAAAGAAAGTTAACCCATCTTCCTTAATTGTTTTGGGAGCATCTGGATTCTGCTTTAGAGTATCGTCAACCTGATCGGGACTAGTCGTCAAGCCGCGTTCATCAAGCGTAAATAGACTCTGAATCGGAGTTCTTAAGGTTCGATAGAGGCCTCGATATTGAGCAGTACCGTCATATAAAAAGCAAGATTCCTCAAAGATCCCATTCTGTTCCTTGGTTGAATTAGTTAATTTAACAAAGTCACCAATGTTGTCTAAGACTTTACGGTTATTAAAAAACTCACTATTTTTAATTGGAATATTGTAAGTAGTTTGTCCATCTCGCACTTCGCCGAAATCTAATTCAAAGAATTTAAAGTTGAAAGCATAAGCCTTATCGACATACTCTGGAAAGATTTTTCCACTAATCTTGCTAAGCACTTCTCGAAAAGTTGCTAAAAATGGATCAGTATCGTTTATTCTAATAATTAATTCCAGGTCATTTACCTTCTGTAAAAACTGTGCTTGAGCTGAGGCGGCTAATTCTGTTTTTCGGTTTGTTAATGCTAGTATGGAAGCAGCGTTTGCGGTAGGGTTAAGCTTTGCAATGTCCAATTTAGCAAGTACTGACATTTTTTCAGCATTTATTGGATTGGTTGATTGAGAAACGCTTAAAAAGAAATTAAGGCGCTCATCATAGTAAACTTCCGCAATATTTAAATTATCTAAGTATTCAATTAGTCTAGCTCTAACTTTGGAAACTTCGCTAGCTTTTTTAACATTAGCCTGCTCTTTTTCAACTATTTTCTGCGCTTCTTCGAGAGCAGCTGGCAGACAGCTTTCCTTAAACGATGGTTCAGCTGGTGGCGGAGTAGGTTTTGGTTTTACGGCTGGCGGTAAACACGCACGAACTTTCGCCAAATCCTCTTCTGAGAATGTTGCTGGCGTAATTTCACCGCATTTAATCTTTGAAATTAGGTCTCTAAATTCTTGAGCCACAAAATCGATTCTTTATTTTATCTATCAGCCCGTTAAAAATGAAGAGCGCCCAGTTTTTAACCTGAGCGCTCAGCCAACTAGATTGCTTTATAGTTAAGCGTGAGTTTGGTCAGTAGGCGGCTGTACCATTAGGCAATCTGTTGTAATCAACAGCGATGAGATAGACACGGCATTCTCCAATGCGCATCTAGTAACCTTGACTGGGTCAATGATTCCAGCATCAATCATGTTGACGTATTCTTCAGTTTTTGCGTTAAAGCCAATTTCACTAGCATCAGCTAGGACAATATTGTTCCAAATGACTTCTGCGTTTAAACCAGCATTTTGAAGGATTGTTGAGAACGGCTGTTTACAAGCAGTCACTAAAACCTCTTTTCCGAGTTGTTGATCTTTATTTTCAAGAGTAAGGCTTGCACCAACTAATTCAGCTGCTTGATAGAGAGCAAGGCCTCCACCTGGAATAATTCCTTCAAGAACAGCTGCTCTCGTCGCTCCAAGTGCATCATCAATTCGATCAGCTTTTTCTTTGGCTTCAATTTCGCTAATTGCGCCAATTTTAATAATCGCAACTCCGCCTTGTAGTTTTGCCAAGCGCTCCTTTAGCATAATTTTAGCTGAGTCGTTTGTTGTTGATTCAATCTGGGCTTTAAGTTCAGCAATTAACGCTTCAATCTTAGCTGAATCGCCAGCTCCACCGACGATTGTTGTAGAATCAGCGCTAACCGTTATTCGTTCACAGCTGCCTAATACTTGAGTTGCGGTAGTTTCCTTTAGTATCATGCCTTCTTTTTCAGAAACAGTCTTTGCTCCGGTAACTGTTGCAATATCGTCTAATCGAAGTTTTCTTTGATCTCCAAAACCTGGAGCCTTTACTGCAGCTGCTTTAATTGTGCCCCTTAATCGATTAACAATCAGAGTATTTAAGGCTTCTCCATCAACTCCATCGCTAATAATAAGCAGTGGACGATTTGATTTATTTGAAAATTCTAAGAACTGTAAAATATCATTCATTGACGAAATTTTACCATCATAGAGTAGGATTAGTGGATTTTCAAATTCAACTAGGCCCTTTTCAGTGTTATTAACTAGGTATGGTGATAAGTAGCCATTATTAAATTGCATGCCCTCAACGATTTCAACAAAGGTTTCAGCGGTACGGCTTTCAGCAACAGTAATAATTCCGTCAAAACCAACTGCCTCCATCGCATCTGCAATGATTTGCCCTATTTCTTCGTCATTGTTTGCGGAAATAGTTGCAACCTGTTTTACTTTTTCAAGGCTTTCAATTTTTTGGCTCTTTGAAATGATTGATTCAATAATTGCCTTAGCTGTTTTTTCAATACCTTTTTTAAGTTCCATTGGATGGGCTCCCTGTGCAACCATTCGATTACCCTCTGTAAAAATTGCATGAGATAACACAGTTGCAGTAGTGGTGCCGTCGCCCGCTTCAATTGCAACCTTTTGTGCAACTTGCTTAATTAGCTGAGCTCCAACATTTTCAAGGTAGTCAGCTAAGTCTACTTCACGAGCAACAGTTACTCCATCTTTTGTGATAGCTACGCCATTGCCTCTGGCGATGATTACATTACGACCACGTGGACCAAGCGTTATCTTTACGGCTTCTGTTAATTTGTTGATCCCTTCTGCGAGCTTTTGTCTAGCCTCGGCTCTAAAATGCATATCTTTCAAATGTATTTAATCTTTTTACTTAACTATTATATTATCAGGTTCAATTAAGTTTTGCCCGCTGAGCTTTAAAAGAACTTGGGCCAGAGCAGTCACGTCTTTTTGGCAATACTCTGAAATTCTAGAAATTTCGCCGTTCCAATATGCCTCATGTACTTTATCTCCACTAATGTCATCTTTTGGAGAATCGATTCCCAGAACAGTTGTTAATAGGTCGAGGGATGCAAATCCTTCTTGCCAGGCGCCGAAACTCCATAACTCAGTAGTATCAACAAACGGCAATTCCCAAGGTTTCTTATCCCAAACTTGAAGAGCGAGCGGTAAGTCTAAAGAATTAATCATTGCTCGTTTACACAAGAATGGAATATCAAATCGCTTAATGTTGTGGCCGGCTAATTTAATGCTGGCTCTTGCCATTTTATCAATTAAGGCAAATGCCTGCTTTAGGATTAGGTCCTCGTCTTCTCCAGAATAGGTCACAATCTGAAAGACTGGTTGTTGATCTTCATTAAATTTTATCTTACCGAAAGAGATACAGACCACTCTACCAAATTCAGCCTGAAGTGCAGACTTGGCTGCAAAAAGTTCGGAATCACTTTTTTCTTGGTTGTCTGGATACTTTTCGCCAAGGTGGTTTCGTAAGTACTCAGCCCGCTTCTTCCATTGATCGGAAAGCCGACTTGGTAGATTTTCTAATGACGATTGTTGACCAGCCGTTTCGATATCGAAAATGACTAATTTTTCTAATTGGTTGACACTGAACATATTAATATTCTTTTAAGATAGTTATCGAAAGAGTTTTAGTGAATAGACTTAGGTCGAATGTTAAGGGTTCCCCCCTTTCTATTCGTAGGCTAACTGTAGGTAAAACAAAAAATATATTATAATTTTCTATTATTTGGAGTCGTTTCATTTGCTGTAGTTTTTTAATTATACCAATTTTGCCCGCGCGCGGTTTACTTAAGTAGTCTACTTAAGAAGTGTCAGACTATTTCTTTATTAATCGTATAAAGACATAAGGTAGACTTAAGTATCTCTTATCTACTCCCGCCCTAGCACCCTTATCTTACACACACCCTGGGAGAAGTTTTGAAACTTTTCTATATTTTTTAATAAAATATTCTGAAAATGACCCCATGATAGTTGTTAGTTATTGGTTTAGACTTCTCTGTTAATTACCCCGCTTTTTGTATTGCAAAAGACTGGCAGAGTTTTGAATGGTTAGCCGCTGTTAATACTAACATTCCTAAAAACTATCAAAAGCAGCTCGAAGATTTTCAGAGCGAATTTAAAGCAATTAACATCATTCAGTTAGAGGCCCGTCCCAAAAAGACTGACGTCTATTCAACAAACGAGAGAAATAAGCTGGTTAGTTATTCGTTAATGATTGACTCACTCATCAGTAAACTTCAGCCAAAGTTGCTTAGTCAGAGCATTGTAGTTTCAATTGAAGGAATTGCATATGGCGCACAAGGCAATGCCTTAGTTGATATTGCTCTCGCAACTGGCATGATTAGAAAGGCAATTCTAGATAAACTATTGAATGGCGATGCTAATCGACTCTATATTTTCTCACCAAGCGAGTTGAAGAATGCAATTGGAGCAAAGGGTAATGCCAATAAATTTGAAATATTCCAGCAATTCAAAGCTGATCCAAAAATAGAAGCGGTTAAACAAAGCGATCTCTATAAACTAATAAATAAGTATGAAGCCCTTGTGGTAAAAGGCCAGGAAATAAAGTCTCCTTTTTCAGACATGGTTGATTCTTACTTAGCCGCTCTAAAAATTCACGAGATCCTAAAAGAACCCAATTAACTGTGTCTAAAGCAAAAGCCAGCAAGTATTACATCAACAACAAAGATTTTACAAATGAAATAGTCAGATGTAAACATGGTTATCTAAACGAGGAGACTGGCTATCAGCACATAGCTGGTGAACTTTCACCAAGAGCCATCGAATATTTTATCACTTTAGCAAATAGGGCGATCCTAAAGCTTAAGTTCTCAAATCCACTAGACAAGGAAGACTGTATTCAATCTGCCCTACTTGATCTACTTCGATATTGGAGAAACTTTAACGAGGAAAAATCCAATAATGCATTTGCCTATTTTACGCAGATTGCAAAGAATGGGTATGCAAAAGAGTACAAGAAGATCTACAAGCACATCGGTAAAGGCGAAAAAATTGAATTTGTTTCGCTAAGCCAGTCTTCTGACAGCGAGATCTTTACAATTTGATCCCGACTCATTGAGCTAATAAATAAACCCAAACCAATTGGCTCATAAATGAACATTAGTAACCTTAGATTTTTTGACAAAAATGGCGAAGCTTATAATCTCGAGTTAGTAACCTCAGGTTCTTCGCAGTATTGGTATGGAGCCGACTACTTTATGCCGGTTTCTACAGCCTTGTATGACGTTTCAAACCTATTCATACTTGAAGTAACTAATGGTGAACATCACTTTCCTAATTTAGGAGCAAATGGCAAATTTATCGCACGTTGGAAGTCAGCTAAGGACTCAAATCACTTTTTTCTATTCAATATCACTGCTCCAACCGCAGCTGATGAAAATTCATACCTAACCAAGATAAATGAGCTTGAAATTAAAGAGAGCGACTTTGGTTCGGGTTATAATTTCACAGCTTTAAAGTATCCACTACAAGTTAATGTGGCATTTACTCCAGATATCGAGAGAGCCTTTAACCGTTCACTAGAATTTTTTTGGTACAATGGAACGACTACCACAAAAATCGCTGAAATTGGATTTTATGGAGAAGGCGAGGACGAAGATGAGAGATTTAGAGTGTGGTTAGAGAATTTTGGCATTAAATTCAATAGAGAAGACGCTGAAATACTTAAAAATTATGATCTAAAGGAAGGATTACCTGATTGGCAAGAGGTTAACTTAGCCAGAAAGGAAATATTAGTAAACCGTGATCAAATCTATCCATATGTCGGTACATATAAGGGGTTAATCAATCTTGTAAACATCCTAGGCTATCGAGATGTTCTAAAAGTTAAGGAATATTGGCAAAATGTCGAAAAAACCTCACCATATTATCAAAAGTTTGCACAAGTTGACATAACTGATATGATGGATGACGGTATTATCCAAAATCTTGACCTAGTTAATCGAAATGCTCAAATAAAAAAGGGCGAGCGATTTGTAAAAACTGAATTTTTAGCACTAGTTTATCAATTTTCCCAACCGAGCGGAGAATATGATGACGATGGCTTACCAGAAGTTGAATTTACGACTGAATTTACCGTAAATGAGATATTCCATAAGCTCAACAAAATGTCGGTCAAGCTTAAAAATGAGATTTTGCCAATAAATGTAGTAATTAAGGACATTATTGGTGAATTTATCTACTTTGAAAAGTTCAATTTACGATATTGGACAGACCGAACAGATATCGTTGAGACTGAAATCAACGAAGATTTTACGGCAGAAGTTCTTCAACCTAACACTAAATCATTAGAGTTAATAATCAGAGACATTAAATCATTATTTCCAAAGGAAAACCTAACTTCTGCTTTTCCGTTTGTGACTTTTAATATTTCCCAAATACACCCATATCAAAACAATCAACTATACGATACGACACAGGCACCTCTTTTCGTACAAGCAATTGAAAGCTACTATGCTAACGAAAAAGCCTATGAATACAAGTATCATGGGGAACAAAATCCATTTAAACAGGGCGATGATGCTCACGGACAAAGTGGATGCCCGATCGTGTTGTATGCAAATATTCAAGATCTCACACTGTCTGATCTAGACGGCTCAACATTCGATGAATTTAGAGTTTCTAAATCATTTGTTAGAGTCGCGACTACGTCAAATATCACACTAAGTGGTTTACAGGAAATTGATGGAGTCATGGTAAACATTGGAGATAGAGTATTAGTAAAAGAACAAACTAATCCAATCCAAAATGGAATTTGGATTGCCAGCGATGCAACTTGGGCAAGAACAACTGACTTTACAACATATGTAAATACGCTTGGTGCAATTGCATTCGTTGACGAAGGTGACACGCTTGATGGAACAGGCTGGTATTGCGTAGATAATCTACTTGAACAAGCAAATATCATCCCAATTTCGTTTGGTCCATATACTGCCGAAACAGCAGCATCAATGAAGTCTCATCATACGATTGGAACATTAAAATACAGAGATTCATTTGAAACAGAATGGATTATAACTGGCCCGAACAATTATAAGTTTCAGGTTAGAGGTAAGACTACGGATTATGCAAAATGGCCTCATATTTTACCGTATACTGGAGATTACACAGTTGAACTTCGAATGTACGATCTTGGAGCTGGCGTATCGGTAGACTTTCTTCATTTTACAGTTGAGGCAGAAGAGCCAAATCTCACAGTATTTACCAGAGTCGAAGATAAGTTCAATTATCAATTCGGCAATCTGGATAACGTAATGATTCAGGATTTTGGTGCAAGCTCTATATTCAATGCAGCAGTTAACGTCGTCGATCCTGATCCAGGTTCAATCTTATTGGATTCAAATCATTTTAGTCTGTTCACGTACCTTAATAATTTTGGATTAGGCTCAAGTGTTTCTCGTGTTGAAATTTTCAATGGAACAACCTATGAAAACTTAGAAACATCAACCTTATCTGCTGCAAAACAATGGGGTCTTGGATTAAATGATGGACGATTAACAATTGGAGACCTAGGCAATGTCAGATTAGGCTCAATGTATCATACTAGAATCGGCCATTCGGTGTATCCAACCGATTACTTAAATGGCTTTTCAATTGATCCTATTGGATTAATTAGTATGCAATATGGAAATTTTCCAGCAATAACTATTCCGCCACAATATTCCTCAAATTTATCGCAGTTCGTAAACTATATGAACCAAGTGCCATTTGCAGGTTGGTCGGATTATACTTATAAAATTCTAGGTAGTCAAGTTAAAGCTGATGCAAAATTTATTGATAGGAAGAATCATGCAATCCTAACATTTACTTTCCCAAATTCAATAACTGTTAAGAAATACACATTCAGTTTTCCAACCAAAGTATATTCAGACTCAATAATTGACTGGCTAGAAACACTATTTCCACAAGTAGACAGAGACCTATTATTCTTAAATGTTCCATTTGACGATCTAATTCAGGGACTCGGTGGAACAACTCAATACTGGATAAATAAAGGCTTTGTCAATTATTCAACAACTCAGCAAACTGGTTACTTGCCTTCATACTATGATCAAAATGCATTTGACTTTGTTGGATTAAAAGTATCTGACGATACAATTAGAGTTCCATTACAATTACCCGTATTTGTAGTTCTAAATAATATTGACTCAAAAACTGAGACTATCTGGACGCTAACTAAAAACGGATCCGAAGTAGCAAAAATTAAATCAACCTCCTATTTTACTTGGAGGTTCAATGAGCCGGGCAAATACTATCTAACTGCAGTGTCTACCGACTCATTCGGTAATCAATTCTCAACGGCCAAACCGTTAATGTTTGTAGACGTCTTACCTAAAGACGAGTACATTCAGTATATCGAGAATACATTAAATCGGAGAAAACTTGATCTACAGAGATGATAGATCTACTCCTGATAAATAACATAAATAAAAAGGTGTAAACAAATGGCATTCACACAACTAAACCTTCAAAC
>SXGQ01606494.1_pt1 | contig 10959 bp, 3 predicted proteins | sample 3178371 | NCBI WGS metagenome assembly SXGQ01 (sample SAMN11356859, study PRJNA531348) | freshwater metagenome | isolation source: freshwater sample F1-20 | place: China: Fuxian Lake, Yuxi | collected 2017-12-25 | reverse complement strand
TGGCCCGCTGGCCTTACTAGCTTGCCGCTACTTGCTATATCTAGATTAGAAACTTTTCTCATTTTTTTATTATACCATTTAAACTGACTAAATAGTTCTGCCAGTTATTTCAGTCGTTAACCCCCCTTGAAATCTATGATTAACCTTTATTACTATAATTTTTGTAGAGGTGGTCATTCCCTGATATGCGTAGTTAACAGTAATTATATCCCCAGTAGATATAAGAGGATTTCCAAAAATCTCCATAGAAATAACTTTTGATTTATTTATAACCTTATCCTGCATCCAGTCTGCTAGGGACTTTACATCATTTTCATTTTGAAGCCATTGCGATTCAAAAGTAATTGGTTGAACTTGTGAGTATGGAGAGGGGTTGGCGGTTGAATATTCTATTGGCCCAGAGCTGTCTATGGTATTAGCAATCATGGCTAATGAGTTTACTACTTGATCAGATATTGGCACTATAATTGATGTGTTGTTTAATGCTAAAACTTCTGCGCCAAATTGATTATAATTTTGAGATAAAATTCTTATGGACCTGTTTGCCCCTGCACTCCATTTAATAGGAATTGCTGGCGCTTGACCAAACCTTATTTTTTTATAGTATATTTCTCTAACTACAGTACCAAATTCATCAAAAGAATTTTGTTTTTGCGTCATCTCTACGTCTAAATTATTAAAATTATAAAGTAAATTACCATAAGCGGTATCAACAAAATCAGTAGAAAATTGACCATTATAAAAATTAAGGGATTGATAATCTTTGTCATATTGATCTGCATTAATTGTTTCTGCATAACAATAATCAAAAAGACTAACTCCAGATACTCCAACAAGACCTACTTTTTGAGTCGGATACAGTATTTCATTTGTAGCACTTGCGGATGTTGTGTCTATGGCCTCTATTTTATATCCGTTTACATAAGCTGTAATGGTTACAGTCTTTTCATAAATCTTAACCTTAACATCAACATTGTATATCTTGCCAGCAAAAACTCCAGCTATTGATGATGTATTTCCTTTTGTAGAAATATTTAATTTCTTTTTTTGTTTTCCTCTAGACAATTTAAATATAGTTACTGGTTCCGAAGACTCAGCGACTGCTGTTTTTGTTGGGAGTACCTGAACAAAATATCCACTCTCTACATTTTCTCCTACAAAAAATCCTATTGCTGCTCCTTGTGCTGGGTAGGTTACGTTTGGCTCAAATATTATAGATGTGCCAAAGGAATAAAATAATTCTGTATTGTAGTGTCTAACTGGTCTTTGAAGAGATGTTTCTCCGAATGTAACTTGATTATACTGCACCCCTTGAGTTCCTAATTGTATGGCAAGAAAATCTCTATGTGCAGTACTATATTTATTATCTGTTTGCTTTCCGCCTTTAATTGTTAAATAAGATTTTGCGGTAACTGGTTCTCCAACATTTTTTGGAAATCCTTTTTGTCCTGGGACTTCAGGAGAAGATGCAAGATAAAAAAATCTAGTCATAATGTTTCCTACGCCAGAAGCATTTGTTAACTGAGTGCTAATTTTATACCAATAATTAGTATTTAAATTTGAAATAGTAATATTATTTGTAGCAGAGGTTTGAGTTTGCTCTGATGCTGCTGAAAATTCATAATCTACCATTTGCTGATATTTAACAATATAATTTGTTGGAGTTCCTGATACTCCAAGCATTGAAATGTTTACAGTTATTGAAGTGTTTGAAGCTTTTGAAACAACTGCTTCTTCTATTTGATATAGTTGAGGAGCCTGTACTGAATTTCCGTTTGCAATAGTTGCTATTCTGTAAACCATTATGTCCACTCATCTTCTGGTACGAGGTACCAATTTCCAGATTGAGTTTCGCTTGTAGATTTATGCAGGGCTGGCTTTGTTCCAAAAACGCCCCTTGCTTTTATTCTATATTTACCATTAGGTTTAAAAAACTCTTTTCCAATTTTAGATTGTGATCTGTATTTTGCCCAGTCTGCTAAAGAAGAAATGTAGGCTGTTTTAGGTTCATTAGCCAATGTAATATAATCATATTCAATTGCATCGTATTCAAAAATTTCTGAATTTACAAGAAAATATCCAAAAAAATTAAAAGTGCTTTGAACATCTGTTATTAAAGCAGCCTCTGTATCTAAATTAAAATCAACTAGTTCTGCTGGCGTTTCTGCTAAAATAGTATTTCTTAATCCGCCTGAAATTAGATATGTTGTCGGGAGCGTAAATATTGGTTTTGCATTTTGATTATAAAGAGATGACATTGGTGTAGACCAAATAATTTTAACTTGATTTCCTGATATAATTTCTTTTTTATTAAAAGACACTATGTTTGGAAGCTTATTACCATTTTGTTCATAATTAAATTCCCAGTCTATAGATCTTGTTGTAGAATATAAAACATCTCTACTGTAAAATTGCAATACATTGTTTTCATCAAAGAACGCATTCATTTGAATATCCCTACATATTTCTTGAAGACTATCCCAAACAAATTTATTGTTTTCGCTCCACCATAGCGTAATTGTTGGAACAGATTTATCTATAGATTCTCCAGCATCATTTAAATTAATATTAATATTGTAATTTGAAAATCCAATTGAATCAAGTATTCCTGAAATTATGGAAGTTGCAGGAGAATTATCAAATACTAAATCTGGAACAAATGATTCCATAAGCTGTTTTGATCCATCTAGGCATTGTAATGAAGACTCTCCATATTCAGAAATTGAATTTGAATTTAGATAAAATGTTCCTTGCTGTACTCTATCATACTTTAAAGAGCCTTCTGTTACAGCCCCCGTAGAATGGTAAATTTTAAAGTGTGGCAATATCTCTGCACCTTCTACAAGATATATTACGTCATTTGGGGCAGGGGTAGATGTCCAAGCTGAATCTCTATTGTATTGTAAAATTTTAAGATTTGTCTGATCGTATTTAGCTAAATTAATTTGAAGATTATTGGCGGTTAAATTACCTACAGGAATAATATCTTCTGGGTTTGATGTTGTTTCTTTTTGAATATCAAAAGAAATTATATCTGAAGATATGTCTTTTACCCATCTAGCCGATATTTCTGTTACTGCTATTATTCTTTCTGCTCCCGCCGAAGGAGTTGTTAGAGTAATAGATTTAATTTCTTTTGGAGCGTAATACAATACTGCTTGAGAAGAAGTAAATGTTGGAGTTGTTGACCAACTTGAACCGTTATAGTAAACAACAACCCTACCAGTATTTGCAGGCACTGCAGCATTTGTGACTGATGCGGTTGTGTTGTCGGAATAAGTTATTAACAATGAGCATGTCGCTGGCAAAGAATGATACTTTTCAAATGCTACAACTATTTTATTTGATAATGCTGGTTTTGTTGGTGTAGCATTTCCATTACTATCTACCAAGGTGGCTGTTTTTGATAAACCAGACGAAGTCACTTCAGCCAATGCATTTGTAACTGAGAACGTTCTTGCATCTGGGATTTCTGTTATTACTTGATTTACAAGATTTAAGGATCCTGTACCAGAGCCAGATATAGTTACTCTTTGTTTAAGAGTAAATCCGTGATCTGCTGTAGTTTTATATACAACCTTAGAGCCAGTTGCATATGCTTCACTTACTGTTGCGGTACTTTGAATATATTTAACAGTTACATTTACGCCAGTATTTTGTGGAGTAACCCAATACTTATAGGCATTTGATACTCCAGCATAATAAACTCTTGGATAAACTGGATATGGGATTGTTCTATAATCATAAAATTTATTTAAATTAGAATTGTCTTCTGTCAAATTAACATAGTATTTAATGCCAGAATTAATTGGTCTGTAAGCTTTTAAAATTGAATCTAATGGAAATAGCTTTTTAAAAGGATTTACCGTTATCAGCTCTCCCTGTATATCTTCTATATAGTCATCATCTATTGCTGTTGTGGATATGGTTATATTGTCTAATAGGGTATTCATATTGTATTCTATTGTTGCCCCCACCGAAATATCAACTGTGCGGGAGTTGTAAAATATATTTTTTAAGTCATTGCTAGCAGTTATCATTATACCTGCTCCATTGACATAGATACGTTATAGAAAGGGACCTCTCCTCGTTTTAAAAGGGTGGCACTAAAAGATGTGCAAGAAACTGTATATTCTTCATAGCCTGCAGATTCTTGATTTGTTCCGCTTTTAGCAAAATTTAATCTAATATTAAATGTTCCTTGTCCCTCTGTGCTATTATAAAATGTAATTAAATCTAACGCTCCCCATTGTCCATCTACTGTATATCCTCTAGTTCCTGGGAGCATGTTCCAAGAAACGTTAAATTCTTTTTTGTCCGCCACAAAATATTTTCTTAAAGAGCCATTTGCCATTCTTTGACTCTGTTGAATTCTTTGAATAGATATACTCAATTCGCTTCTATTGTGCTCAGTTAATTTAATCCAGGCTTGGGTTGTATCATTTGGGTCGGCATAAAGGTCTCTGGCATATACCTGTATTGCAGATCCTCTAGGTAGAAAACTAGTTCTATTGCCGTTTGTCATTACTGATATCTCCTTGTTATGTTTCTCTCTGTGCCAGATTTAACCTTAGTATTTTCTAGGGCTCTTAATGTCATATCTGTTGCCATTCTAGCCAAAGCCATTTCATCCATTCCTGGAGCGGCGTTAATAGTGGGCTGGATATAATATGTTCCTCCACCTGTTGAGCTCATTTCAAATGGATTATTTGGATTCATTCCAGATGGAACAACCATTTCGCCTTTATGCAATTCTGCTATTGTATCATCATATACATACTTTGCGCCAGTATAATATGATGGCATTGACATGTTTGATGAATAGGACGGATTTACATATCCGCTAGAAGTATTTACATATCCGCCGCCTGCAAACTTTCCAGCAGCAAAACGTTTAAATATTTCTTCAAGGCTTTGCATTTGCTCAGCCATTTCAAGTGGGAGCCTAAGATCCAGGTTTGGTCTGGCGTCAGTCATTTGATTTAAAACCAAAGACATAATTTTTTTAATATTAGTTAAGTTTCCCATTCTTCCTGAAACGTCAGAAAAGCCCCTATAAACATTCGTTAAAAATTGTTCGTCTGGAAATTGTTCGGCTGAGATTTTGCCAAAAGAAGCTCTATTCAAAAGTCTTTCAAATGGTTCTTTAAGCAGTCTTAACGTTTCTGAAGTTTTTGAAAACATATCTGGAAACGGCGCATCTTTATCCCAAGCAAATCCAAAATCTAAAGCTCCCAACCTTGCGCCAACCTTTGACATCATTAGATTAGAGTCATTGACAATTGTATCTTTGCTTTGAATCATGGAACTAAAACCAGATAGCCTTCCAAGGTCTTCCGCAAGTTTTGTTCTTAATATGTCAGCATCTGGCAAGATGTATCCATGCTTAGACAGGTCTCCTGTCCCATATAAATCTTTTGTTGCACCAGTGGAAAATCTATCCAAAACAGTTTCAAAACCACGTTTTTTAAAGTCTTCGCTTAAAATTACTGGACTTAAAATATCTCCTGCTCTAAATCCTAAACTATTTTCTGGAGACGGTATGCCTAAATATTTAGCGAGCTTGGCGCCATACAGCTCGCTAAATATTTCCATATATGCAGTTTTTACTGGTAGTTCAGGAGTACTTCCTTTTTCATAGAATATTCTAGATGTCTCTGGGTCCCGTAATATTCTCATTAATGCAGAATGCACTCCAATGTCAGGTCTTAACAAACTTACCTTACCGTCTTCGCCAACTTTTGTTAATGGTTTAAATATAGAAGTGTCAAGAAGTCCTTTTTTGGATACGATTTCAGATATTTGCTGAGCCAGCGCCTGGTCTACATTTAGTTTATTAATCGATTCATATATAGATTCTCTTGTTGGAATACCAAAAAATGTAGGATTTTGTCTGGCGAGAATATAATTAACTAAAGTTTCGTAATCCCCAGATACTCCAGCTTTTTTAAGTATATCTATTTTTAGATCTACATCCTCTCCAGGCTTTCCACTGTCTTGATAGAATCCTTTTGCTGGAGAGGGATTTCTAGGTATTATAGACTGAGGCAAAAATTTATCAAATTGTTTTTCTCCTCTTGCGAATGGGAACAAAAGCATTGCATCTTCAAATGCTGCTTGTTCCGCCGCAAGTTGTGCTTGATCCGCTGCTGTCTGTGAAGGAGTTACATCGTCCCAAATAGAAGCGTGAGTAATTTTTCTAGGTCTATAGTCTACTCCGCCTCGTCTAATCATTAATTGTCTAGCAGCTTCCTCTGGGGAAACTCCCCTATCCAATAAATATCTTAGAAAAACTTTTTCTTGAGGATGCGCTCTTATAAAATCTGGATGAATTTTGCTAAGCTTAAGCGGTTCGGGAAGTACCGCTGGAGGCAGTGCTGGGGATCCGCCCTTGCCTCCGCCAGATATTTTTTCAAAAATTGAGGCAATTTTTTGATCTGCATTTACTCCAAAATTACTAAATCCAGATTTTAGTTTTGTTCCTAATTTTTGCAATCCTGGAATTTTAGCATAAGGAAAAAATGTTGCCGCAGTTATAGCATTGTCCCCTATGCTTGACTTCATTTCTTTTCCAGCTAATCTGGCAAATATTGCATTTACTGGCGTACCGTATTCTGCAATATCTTGAAATGTTTTACCTATTGAGGGAAGGCTAAATAAATCAGAAGTTTTTTCCCAATTTTTTTTATCTGCCAGCCCTCCGAGAGCAGAATCAATTTTGCTTAAAATGCTATGCTTATGTCCCGCTTTTCCGCCTTTGTGGAATTTAGATACAATTCCTCCATAAGAGTATCCTTCAATATATCCAAGCCTTTTAGCCAGCTTTGGATCTGTGGCTACAATTTTTGCAATGTCTCTGTATACGGACATTATTATTTTATTTTCTGCAGCAAGTCCTAAATAATAGTCGTACATACTTAAAGTTTCTGGAGCGTCTAACTGTCCAAATAAATCTGGTGCATTAAAACCTGATCTACTAAAGAGTATTCCTGACCCTGGAACACCTACTTCTGGGTTGTTTACTATATTAAAGAAATCTTTATCTATTGGACTTATTTCGTTTGAAAAATCAGATGCTTTGACATTTTCAATAAAGTCATCAAAGCTTTTTACTATAGGGTTATAGTCTATTTGTTTGATATTATTTGGTATGACATTGCCATCTTTATCATAATTAATTGTTCTTGGAGCAGTGGCGTTGTGTTCTCCAACAGTTCGTGTGCTATTTTTATAAATATTTGCGTTCTTTTTTAATTGCCTAGCAAGGCTATTATATTCTTTTTGAAGTAATTTTGCCTGCATATAATCCATAGGAATTTGTGGAAGAATTGCGATATGTCTAGAAACATTATCTATGGCTTTTTCTAAAGACTCTTTTGCTAATTGCCCCTCAAATGGGTAAGCATCAAATTGATTATCTGGTTTAGTCATACCCAGACTATCCATCAAAGATTTAACTGATCTGTCTAGCCCTCCCTTAATACCAGAAAAATTAACCTTAGATGTAATTGCCTTAATCGCTTTTCTAAATAGGCCTCCAAGAGCATATCCCTTAACCATTCCGCCATTTGCCATTGTTAGCATTCCACCAAATCCAAGTCCGCCACCATACAATCCTTCAAGCGGAACAGAGCCTAACAGGCTCATCATTTCTATAGGAAGATATGTTCCACCTGACCCTTTGAAGGGCTTTGGTGGTTGCTCTTGCATCTGGTGCAAGTAGTCTGAGTGGTTGGGTCTCTTTCCTCTAAACTTTAATCCAGGAATTTCTGTGCCGCCCCATATGTCTCGTCCGTATGCAAGCCCGTGTATGTCTCTTACAAGTTCTCCCCAACGAGATTGATAAGGTCCCCCTACTCGTCCGCCATGTTTTAATTTCTTTGCATTTATTGCATCCATTGTATCTACGCCATAATGATCAACGGCGGCAGCACGCATTACATACTCTCCATCAGATAGATATGCTGGAATAGAATCAGATGTTGCTGTCCCTGCGCCGTGAATTGGTCCACCATCAAACTTTTTAAGTGGATTTGTAACCATAGTAATGTTTCCATCTGGCCTGACTTTGAACTTGTAAATATTTCCCTTTTCATCTTCCATTTCAAAAAACTGGCCTCTTTCATAACCCTTATTTTCAGCAACCTGTTTAACCAGTTCTCTTACGCTATTTGAACCATATGTTGAATTATAACCAGATAAATCAATTGGATTTATAAACTTAGAGGCATCTCCAGCAAAAAATGGATTAGCAGAAGTTCCAGTTCCAAGATTAAGACTCTTTCCATCAATTATAATATCTGTGCCAGTAATGTTAATATCTTTTTGAGCTAATATTGTAGTAAGGTTTGGAAGAGATTTATCTAATAAATTTAAAGCAGCATCGCCAAAGGCATTATTTCCTACAACTAGACCACCCTCTTTTGTATAATTTACGCTACTATCACTAGGAACAGTAACCCCAACTCCTCTTGCTGCGTTAATAAAGTTTGCAACCAGTCCTTTAAACTGATCGGTAGTTTTAAATCTTTCTAGATCTTTTTCATTAAGTTCAACCGCAAGCCTTAAAGATGACATTGCATCATTGACATTATCAATTTTAGTTTTTTGTTTTAATAGCTTATTATTAATAGACTCTAGGCTATCTGCGGCTAGAGCTGCTTTGTCTGCTAAACGTTCTTGTTCTTTTTCTAGTCTTTCTTTTTCTTTTTCTAGCGGAGCAAGATCTTTCTTTCTTTTATCTTCTATTGCTTTTTCTGTAAGGAAGGTTTCTTGTTCATTTAAAACTCTTTGAAGTCCTAGGTAAGCTTCTGCCGCCCCGTCTAGGTCTCCAGCAGAAACTCTTCTTTCGTATTCTAGCCTTGCTTCTTTTACCTTTAGCGCTAAATCTTCCGCCTGAGCTTCCTCCTGCAGAGCTTTCTTTCGTGCATCCGCCTCTTCATTAATTTTCTTAATCTTTTTATCAATAGCACGAATTGCATCTCTAGCATTAATTTGTTCTTGAACGCTCTGGCCTTTAGCAGCGGCCAGTAAACTTTTTTGAACATCTTTTAATCTATTGTATTCTTTATATTGATCTTTTAATAAACCATTTTGATTTTCTATCTGGACGGCTTTAGAAATTTCTGTACTTAATTGATAGGCTAATGCAGTTTGTGTAGCATTTAATCTTTCAAGATCTCCAGTATATCCTCTTGTGGCTAGTCTTATCTTTTGCCAGGTGCTTACAATCGTATCTTGAGAATTTAAGAATTTTGCAAGTTCAGGATTTTGCTCTTGAAGAATATACAAAAACTCTTCTCCAATTTCTTTTTGATTGGACATCTTAGAGTTAATTATGTCTAATTGTCTTTTCTCTGCTTCGTATAAACCTAAAGTTTCGTCAAAATCTTTTTTCTTTTTTTCTGCTAGCTTTTGAGATTTTTCATAAGAATTTTGAACAGCATTATCTATTGCTGTCATGGCCGTATTAAATGAATTAAATTCGCTATCAAATTTACCAGTTTTTGGATTTGCATCTCTTGCGAATCCAAATGTTTCCAAGGCGCTTAAGGCAGCGCTGGAAGGATCTTTTATGTTTCTAAATCTGTCACTTGACATAGCTGAGGACGTTAAAGCTGATTTATTTGACAGTTGTAACATTGCATAGATTCTCTTTGACGCCTCTTCTGCAGAAAGTCCTGCTGCGACTAATTGCTCTTTTAATTGCACGACTAATCTATTTACATCGGTATTAGCGGCATTAGTCAAAGTTTCAATCTGATCAGACATAGTGCCCTTAACTTCTTTACGAAGTTTTTTGTATTCTGCAATTGTCATTCTAAAAGGAGTGTTTGCCGAAGTCATACTTTCGTATGTTAATTTATTCTGATTTATAAATAGTTGTTGAGCATCGATAGCGTCTTTAAGAGTTTTCTTGTAGTCTGTATATTGTAGTCCTGCTTTTTTAGCTGCAGCCTCAGTTAATCCAAATGAGTTAGAAAAAAGTTCTGCTGATCTTTTTGCGTCCTTATATGCATCAAATAATTTCATACCAGCAATTACTGAGACAGCTAAGATTGCATTAAATCTTGTTGCTGCCAGACCAAGTTTTCCAAAGATGGATACTAATTTACTTGAGGATGAAGATGCTTTTTCTACGCTACCCGCAAATCTTCCAAGAATTGGCGTTGATGTTGCAAATACTGACTGACGCATGGCTCCTAAAGGTGCGGATGGCATTAAGTTCATCTGACTTGCTAAAGTTGGACCATAACCAGTGGCAGATCCGATAGGGCTTGCCATGCCTAATCTTTGTTGAGCTGTTGGCTTTGGTCCCCCCATCCCTGGCATTCCCATAAACATAAATGGTAAAAATTGAGATGCCATTGTTAAGGCTTGCCCACCACCGCCGCCCATCTTTTGCCCAGCGCTTGTGCCTAATTGTGATACACCCATCGCCGCAAGAAACTTTAATAAATAGCCTCCAAGATTTCTTTTTTGAACGCCCCTAGCATAACCATATTGAGGATTAGTTCCTCCTCTTACTGCTCCACCACGATTATATCCTCTTACCGCTCCGCCTTTGCGTAGCTTTGGGGTCATCTTTGAATGAGACGTAAATACTGTTTCCCAATCTACACCATCTGCATCCGAAATTCTTTTCATTATAGTATCTTTATAAGGAGCATACTGAGGATTGCCAATAAAGAATCTTTCCATTGTTGTCTCAAGGTCTGCATCTTTTAATACTTTACGGGCCTTGGTTGCAGCTCTCTTAGCGCCATATGCTTTTATCATTGCGCCAACTGAATTGCCAAAAGCAGACTTTGCTCCAATTTTTTCCATACCAGCATTTGCTCTAGCTGTTAACGATACACTTCTTAACGTAGGATCAAATCTTCTAAGCCCAGAAGCTTTGCTTGTTATGCCGCCTGGCCCAATATCTGGTCTTAAATATCCCTGTGCATTTGCTGGAGA
>SXGQ01388666.1_pt1 | contig 10959 bp, 8 predicted proteins | sample 3178371 | NCBI WGS metagenome assembly SXGQ01 (sample SAMN11356859, study PRJNA531348) | freshwater metagenome | isolation source: freshwater sample F1-20 | place: China: Fuxian Lake, Yuxi | collected 2017-12-25 | reverse complement strand
ACTGGATTGAGAGTTATTAGTTACTTTAAAAATACAAGATGGAAGTCAGGAATTTGGGAAAATGGTATCTTCGAAGATAGTGTTTGGGAAAGTGGTATTTGGTATGATGGTATTTTTAAAGGTGAGTGGGTGTAAAAAATGATATTTAAAAATAAATATATAGATTATGATAAAGAAATGGAATGATTTTATATTTGAAGATCAAAATAATCAAAATGTAAATATCTCAAACGAGATTAAAGAAGAGTTAAAAAAAATGATTGAAGAAACCGTTAAAGAAAAAGGTGGTGAGTATAAATCATTTATTAAAAAATTATTAGACGATTCGGAAGATGTTAAAATTGAAGGTCTTATTAATGATAGTGATATATTTGATTTTTACTTAACATGGAGAAATGATTTAGATCCAATTTTAAATTCATCTAACTTTTTTGAAAAAAGTCCAAAAGAACTTGGCAAAATGGGTCTATATGAATATGTAGTTAAGGGTACAAATTCTGCAATACTTTATATTGTTAAATCGCTTGATTGATTTTTTTGTTTAATTTAATTAAATTAACACTTTCTGAATTAAATGGTATATCAATAAGTTTTGGTTTATTTAAAGTGCATATTATTTTAAGTTTAAAATCCTTTTCAACATCCAATAAATATTTTATTTTCTCATCATAAGACTTATTATCGGTAATTATATTAAGAGAATCTATTATAACATAGTCTAAATTATTAAACATTAAACCACCATATTCCAATATTCGATACTTTATATCTAAAAGACTTTTATAAGTCATGATATTGAAGTTCACTTCTAATTCTTTCATTTTTTTAAGAGATCTAAAATCTTTTTCTAATGATAGATAAAGTGAATTATTCATTTTTTTAGCCAATTTAATAGCTAATTCGGACTTACCACTACCAGATTCACCAGAAATTATCGTCATATCTTTTTTTTACAAATATAAAAATAAAAACGTAAATAAAGAATGTTTATATATAGAATATAAAATAAAATTTAAATAAATGGCAAATACTCCACTTTATAAAAAATTAAAGGAAAAGGGAACTTCGTTCTATGCTTTCCCTGGGGCAGCAGAAGATATATCTGTTTCATATCAAAATGTGAATCATAAAATGTATTTTTCCAAATATGTTTTGTTGAATTTACCAAAACAACAGACTACTTCTACAACAAGTACCAAATACTTTGATTTTAACAATTTTAAGAGATCATCAAGTGCGCAACCTTCTACTACGTTTGGTGAACAAATTATAGAATCTCTTCGAAATTATGTTGCAAATCAAGAAGTTACTATTAGAGAAAGTAAATTAAATAGCACGAAATATTATTACAATGTTAATTCTTTAGAGACAACAACTGAAAAAATATTTTGGAAATGGTGTAAAAAAATTGGATTGATTGATTTTGATCCAGCTATACCAGATGATGAATACGTTAGTAATTTACCATCATTTGAGAGGAGAAATTTAAATGATGATGATTATTTACCGGAGTATTTATGGAAAGAAAGAGAAGTTGTTGAGTGGAATGTTAGTATTACTAATAATAAACCTGTTCTAGTAAACGGAACTACTTATACAATAACTTTTAATGGTAAAACTAACTTTAAAATAGGTGACTTTATCTTCATAAATGGTGTAAATGGAACGACAAAACTAACATCAAATTTTCAAATTTCTAATTTGATTGAAACTAGTGGTAATCATGTTATAACTATTTCATCAACAATAGGAAGTTTTTCAAGTTATACTTTAACAGGAGCTTATTTAGTTTATAATAGATTAGTTCAATATATTGGTGAAGTTACTGGTGTATCTAATGTGCAAGAAGCAAATAGATCTTATACTGAAGTACACGCTCATATCCCTGATCACACTGGAGCTACTCCTGATATTTTATTTAGAACTACATATGATAGTAATTATAAACCTAATATGACCTTCCCTATTATACCGAGTCAATATCAACCGGAAATAATGGGTGCTGAGAATTTTCAATCACCAATTGTTAATTCTCCTTTAAATTATCCAGGATCTTATTTTGGACAATTTGATACAGTTGATTTTACATATACAACATCACCGGGTGATATTATTAGAAGAGTTGGTAACTACTTTGGTGTTTTTGGAGATATTAATAATTTAAAAGTTGACTCTTCTGGATTAGATGGTTTGGGAATAACTTTTAATACGGGTCATTATAGTAAAATGAATGGTTTTAAAAAAATATCAAACTTTGATCAGTTTAATGCTCTTGATATAAACAATTTACCACCTTTGGATTTTGAATTTAACGCAATATTATGGTATTATACTGTCGAGGATAATAATGGAAATTCTGCCACAAATTTATATGGAATATCATTTTTAGATAATCCAATTAATAATGTTGTTGCTGTGGATAAAGGCATTAAATTTCCAACTTATAAAAAACTAGTTTCAACGAATTCTCAAGATGGTACATCATATGCATTCAATTTGAATCTCAATTATAATATAGCTAATGATAATGTACAAGATACTTACAATCCAGAGGCAATAAATTCAATGTTTAGTATGAATTTATTTAACCAGGCTATGTCTAAATTAGCATCAACGAATGATAGTTTTTTGAATATAATATCCGAAAATGTTGAAATTAAGAGTGAAATTAATAATTTAAAAGGTTTATTATATACTCAAAATAGTATTAATTCCATAAATGAAAGAATAAAAAGTTTAGAGAATTTATTGAGATTGTACTCAACTAATCAGATTTTATCATCAGAGACAATAAGAGTTTATCCCAATAATAATCAACTCTCTTTGGAGAGTGTTGATCCATCTTATAGAAAGATAGATTTTATTTACACAACTGCTATGTATAATCAACAAGGTATAATTCCAATTAATATTGCAGTTCCGGTAAATAAAAGTTGGTTAATTAACATTGTTAACAATGATGAAGTACCTTTAAAATTTTCAAATAATGATAAATTAAGTATTGTATTATCTAGAGATTTAGATTTTAGACAATCTTGTGAAATTTATATCTCACCATCTGATCTTTCAACTGAGAATAAGAAATTAAATGTTTATATAGATGCTAATATAGCAATAAATAATGGCTTAAATAACCAGGTTTTATTAGTTGGTGATATTGATTTGCCAATAAATTATAATGAAGATTTAAATAGATATAATATATCTAAAAATTGGAAGGAATTTAGTTTTTCTATTGATTTTAATAAACAAATTAGTATCGATAAAGGTCCTGTTTTGAACTTATACTTATCTGAAAATGAAAATATAATAAAAAATTCCTTAAATAAAGGAGATGTATTAGTATTAAATAACTTTTTTGTAGGAACTCAATCTATATCTGATTTCTCAGGACAGTATAAAATAAAAAGTGTTGCTGGTCAAATGATAACATTGGATGTTAGTGATAACGTTGGTTTGGTTAATTATTCATTACCAGAAAGTCAACTACCTATTGTTTTACATGATGATTCTAATTTAACATATAACTTATCAAATAAACCATATTTTAGTTTAAATAAAGGTAAAAAAATTATAATTACTAAGGTTTCTAATGATGTTAATTTATCAGATAGGTATAGAGTTGAGGTTATTGATTTATAAATTTTAATATATAATAAAAAATAAAAAATAAAATATGTCAAATTGTGGTGGTGGTTTATTTGGACCTAGTAGTCAATTTATAAAAACAAATGGTGGTGATTTAATAGCAACTGAGGGTGCATCTACAAGAGAAAAGTTGATGTTGTCAGATCTTAGAATACCATATAAACAAATATCAAAGGGTAGAATTATTTTGAAACCAGGTCAAACAGATTATCCACTTAATCATTTGGGTTTGGGTAATAATGCAACTTTTCTTTCCTTAAAAGTTACATATGATCCAAAATCTAAATTTGAGTTTGATAACTATATACAATGGAATTATTGGGATGATTTTTCAAAAATATATCCAGTTAGTAATTTATTAGTGTTAACTGGTAATTCGAAAAAAAGAATTAAACAAATATATCTTCATAATCCAAATCCAAATTATTCAGTATCAATTGATGCTATGATAGCAGTTATTGATGATGATACATCCATATTTCATGATTCGATTAATCAAGCAGGATTATCTTTTAATAATTTAAGATTTAGTGATATAAAAACATGGAAACCAGGAGAGTCTCTAGTTATTTATAGTGATGAAAATCCACCAAGAGCATTATGTTTTATACCAGTTGATGATTTGAAGCGAGCGATTTTATCAAAAAATGGTAAAATCATAACAATTAGTGATCCATCTATTTTATCTATTTATTTAGATTTTTTAGATGTCGAAAATGCACTTCAGGCATATTCTATATTAGAATGGGTTAAAACAACAACTATACCTAACGCTAGTATTCAAGTACATCTCGGTGATTTTGGATTAAATAATGGTGCGATTAAAGATATCACACCACCAGTAATATATTTCACACCTGAAGTTTATATATCTGGTGAAAATCCATCCACATTTACATATAGCACAACCATGGGTACTACATTTTCTGCAACAATGTCTCTTAGTGGAACATATTCAACAAGTGGTAATATATCAAGGTTAGCTGTTTTCGAGAGATTAATAAAGAACTCAACAGATAATAGAGATTATAGTGTAAAACTTGATCAAAATTCAATATTAATATATACTGATTTGGATATAGATATATCTACTTCAGGGATATCATCAGATGGAACATATTCTGTTCATTTTGATGTATTAGATTATGCAGAGAATTCTGTTAGTTTTGATAAAAATATTCAGTTAAAAATAATAGTATAAATTATGGCTAATTATAAGATTGGATACTTTGTTATACCAGTTAATGAAGATGATATGTCTGTTAGAATAAGAGATGATTTTGGTAGTATTAGGCATTCTATTAATCCAACAGTGGTTACTCTTATGTATGTAAAAGTTAACACTATTCAAATCGGTTCAAAAACTTCATCAGAACCTATTGTACTCGATTTTAAATCAAATTATGACGCTAAAATTGGTATTGTTGAGTTAAGAATTGAAATGGATAAAATATTAAACAGAGTAAAAAATGAAGAAATTAAAAAAGAAGAATCTCTTAAACAATTAGAAAGTGGAGTTGACTTTTTAAGTATATATGAAGGTGTTACGCAGTCAGGGTCGACTAGTTCTATTGCCAATAAAACAATCGATGAGAGAATAACTGATTTAGTTTCTAAATTAAGTGATGATTTCTATTCATTAAAAGAACAAAAAAATATACAAATATCTTTAAATCCTATTGGGAGTTGGGGTGTTGATGTTAATGAACATGTTGATATTTTAGGTCTTTCATTTAGTGAAAAAAGTGATGGAATACCAAATGTTTATATAAATGGTGTTCATTTAACAATTGGTACCAATTCTCAATCAATATCATATTTATCTGATGGTGTGTCTGTATCAAATGTTATTAATGTTGGATCTAAGATATATTTAAATCCATACTTATTAGATTATGAAATAGATGAAACTGATGTTATAACAATTCATTATTTAACTTATTAAAAAATATTTTGAGTAGTCACAATAAAATATTAAACAAAAAAAAATGACACCATTAAATGGTGTCATTTTTTTGTTTATTAAAATATATTATTCTACTGAATAACCAAATGCTTTAATACCCATGATAACAACTCTGTACTCGTCTTGTGAAGGAATAACATTAAAGTTAATTAATACTTGATCCTCGTTAACCAATCTTACAGTTTCAGTCTCAACTGTTGCACCAGTTGCAACTTCAAATACTTGAACGATAACATCTTTTGTACTTAAATTGTGACTTACTGTGTAAGAAGAAGTAGCACCGTTACCAACATAGTAAGCATATGCAACAGGTGTGATATTAAATCTAGCACTAATATCATTAGTGTTCATAGTTCTAGTTACTTCCTCATTATTCAATCTTGTCTCTAATGAAGTATCAGCAGATAATCTTACAGAAGCCTCAACAGAAACGTCATTACCAAGTAATGAAGCTAATGAAGAGTCAGCAGATAATCTTACTGATTGCTCAGTTGACATATCCACAGAAAGTTTACTCTCTAATGAAGTATCAGCAGCTAATCTTACAGATCCTTCAGTTGAGATAGCAGCAGAAGCAGAACCAGAAAGAGCTGAGATAGCACCATTGATATCACCATCAGCATTTTGGAAAGCAGCTACGATCTCAGTTAATGAATCAATTGCAGCACCATCAACATTAGAAATAACGAAATCTAATTTAGTGTTGATTGAAGAATCAGCAGCTAATCTTACAGATTGCTCAGTTGACATAGCAACAGATGTTTTAGCATCCAATGAAGTGTCAGCAGATAATCTGATAGAAGCTTCGTTAGTTACGTCATTACCAAGTAATGAAGCTAAAGAAGCGTCAGCAGAAGTTCTAACAGACTCTTCAGTAGACAATCTTGAAGTTAAAGATGTGTCAGCAGCTAATCTAACAGATTGCTCAGTTGACATAGCAACAGATGTTTTAGCATCTAAAGATACATCAGCAGAAGTTCTAGCAGAAATTTCAGTTGAAACAGCTGTAGATCTTGTAACTTCTTCAGTTGATAATCTTGTAGTTAAAGATGTGTCAGCAGCTAATCTTGTAGATTCTTCAGTTGAAACTCTTGTAGTTAAAGATGTATCAGCAGCTAATCTAGCTGAGTTAGCAGAAGAAACCTCACCAGATACAAAAGCTTTAGTTACTAATGAAAGATCATCAAAAGATGCAGGAGCAGCTGATAAGTTAAGTTTACCGTCAAAAGTACGGATACCACTTGTTGGAGCAGCAACTGAATCTTTGATTTTAATGATACTTTGTGAACCAGATGTAATAACTTCAATAGTTGTGTTATCTGTGAAAGGTAAATTTTCAACAATTGAGGTATTAGCGTTCAATAAAGTAGAAGCTAAAGAAGCATCAGCAGAAGTTCTAACAGACTCTTCAGTAGACAATCTTGAAGTTAAAGATGTGTCAGCAGCTAATCTAACAGATTGCTCAGTTGACATAGCAACAGATGTTTTAGCATCTAAAGAAACGTCACCAGAAATTCTTGAAGAAATCTCAGAAGACATAGCAGTAGATGTTTTAACATCTAATGATGAATCAGCAGCAATTCTTGAAGAAACCTCACTTGACATAGCAACAGATGTTTTAGCATCTAATGATTGGTCAGCAGATAATCTTACAGAGTTAGCAGTTGAGATAGCAGCAGAAGCAGATCCAGAAAGTAAAGAGATAGCACCATTTAAATCACCATCAGCATTTTGGAAAGCAGTTACCACTTCAGTTAATGAATCAATTGCAGCACCATCAGCGTTAGAAATAACGAAATCTAATTTAGTGTTGATTGAAGTATCAGCAGCTAATCTTACAGATTCCTCAGTTGACATAGCAACAGATGTTTTAGCATCTAATGAAGTGTCAGCAGATAGTCTGATTGAAGCCTCGTTATTTAAATCAGCTCCTAATAGAGATGATAAAGAAGTATCTGCAGATAATCTTACAGATTGTTCAGTTGACATAGCAGCAGATGTTTTAGCATCTAAAGAATAGTCAGCATCATATCTTGAAGAAACTTCATTTAACATATCTAATGAAAGTTTAGCAGCTAATGATTGGTCAGCAGCTAATCTTACAGATTCTTCTGTTGAAATATTAGCAGATGTTTTAGCATCTAAAGAAGCATCACCAGAAATTCTTGAAGAAATCTCAGAAGACATAGCAGAAGATGTTTTAGCATCTAAAGAAGCGTCACCAGAAATTCTTGAAGAAATCTCAGAAGACATAGCTTCAGATGTTTTAGCATCTAAAGAAGCATCACCAGAAATTCTTGAAGAAATCTCAACTGAGATAGCAGAACTAACTTCAGAGAAAGAGTCATTAGCACCAAGGTCAACATTAGTAATTAAGTAAGAGAAGTTTGTACTAACAACTGTACTTAATTGAGCCTCAACAGACTCCGCTCTTGATTCCTCTGCTGAAATTAATCCAGTAACATAATCTTTGTTAACTGCATCTTTACCAGCAACTGGAGCACCAACGTTCTTGATAATGTTTTCACTCAAGTCGATATCGACTAAAAATTTTTTTAATCTTGACATATTATTTATGTATTTTTATATTAATTCGTAGCGTTTTTACTGCAGGTCAAAGCACTATCTTGAATTAATTAATGTATATATTAGTTTTAAAAACTAATTTTTTTACAAAACATAAGAAATCCCTGTTTTTTAAAGGGTTATTGAAGATAATTTAAAAAAAATAATTTTTTTTTTTTTAAATTATTACGGATGAAAATTCGCTTTCGGAAGGTGGATTTGAAAATGAAACTTTAACGTTATTTTCATCAAATCTATGAACACCAACTTCAACTCCTTCTCCTGATTCCGTATAAAAAACTTGAACAATTACAAATTTTGTTCCCAAATTATGATCTAATATAAACTCACTTTCAATTCCATCACCAATTGTGAATTCTATTTTTCTTGGTATAAAATTACCAATACCAATATTAACTAAATGATGATCCTGTACACCATTTTTATACCAATATAAATATGACTCACCTAAAATAATTAATCTAACTTGTAATGATTTGTAACGAAGAGCTAATGGAATTGATGAATTTGCTAAATCAATTGCATCTTGAATAGTATCCGCCTCATATGGACCAGATAGAGTATCTACTGGAACAGGGTTCGTAGGTTTCACACCATATGGTAACTGTAATCCTTCAATCATAATTAAGATATAGTTATTAGGTGGTTATGATCATAATCATAAGGCACTGCTTGTTTAAATGTATATATCTTATAACTGAAGTCCTCTCCATAATAATTTTTCACAATATTTAAATTTTTTAATAAATATGTAACTAAAAATAAAAAGTTTGTATTATCAACAGAACTAACATAATTTCTATTACTAGGAAATGCAATTGTAAATGCGTTTGAAATTATACCAGTTTGTAAATTGTAATCAGTTGCGGTATCTGAAAACCCTTTTTGTGGCAAATTTCTAACATCATTTGATGTAGTAACTTCACCTGGGCCCCAAAATATAACATTTTTAAATAATATTATTTGAGCTGTATTGACTGGATTTGTATATTCGTCATAAATATCAATTCTATACTGAATGGAATCAGCTGATGTATAATTAGTTGGATTATGAGTAATACTATCAATAACACCACCACTCGCTGGTATTGATCTTATACCACCTATATCCTCCCAATTACCCAAATTAACTCTAAATTGATATTTATATCCAGTTAGATTAACATTTGGAGTTGTTCGTGTAATTGATCCACTTAAATTAGAAGAAACATTTCCTTTTTCTCTTATAAAATTACCCTCTATATTTAAATTTTGATTTGTTAAAATAACATTTAATATAGATTGTGGCTGTGAATAAGCTATAGGGTAAATATCTTTAAGCGCAGTTTTTGATGACCCCTTAGTATCCGTAACCACATATCTATAATTAAATGCTAATGAATTAAAATTAGTATCTGTTAATGTGTGTGTTAATGTAGATAAAGATTTATCTGTTGTTAGTACTTGCCAATTTCCAACACCACCTCTTCTCCATTCCAAAGAAACAGTAGAAATAGTAGCTCCTCTATTGATAACATTCCAATTAAAATTTAGAACATTATTTATATTTGTTTGATTAAATGGTATAATTGTATTTGATGTTAAATTGGCCTCTGGTAGAGATGGGCTTGATGAAAAAGAAACTCCATCTAGTGTAGATTCTATATAATTTATGATTTTATCAGCTGACCAAACGTCGGTTGAACTAGTGCCTGTATTATCTAATTTCCAACCAGAAGAAATTATTGTATCAGAATTTGAATTTGCGATAACCAATTCATTTGCTGAAAAGATTGCATTATTTAAACCACCTCTTTCAATTGGAAGTAGTCCCTGCCAATTTAATAGAAAGGAGTGTGTAGCTGAGTTAGAATCTATTGTTAGAGATATGTTTGAGTCATTTACAGTATCGAAATATTGATTTGATAATGTTAAACCATTAAAACCTCTTAATATAGTATCTTTAACTATCTGCTTACCATGAATTTTACCATTTAAATTATTGTTCATCTTAAAAACCGCGCGATTTTAAGTATATATATTAAAATCTGTAACTCTTTTTTCAAAAAAAGAAAATTAAATAATAATATATAAACTATGATTAAAAAATTCATAGAGTTTATTAAAGAAAACTCAGAAGTAAAAGGTGAAAATGATTTCAATTCATTAGGTGAATGGGTTGAATATTTATTTGATTTATATAAAAGTGATGTGGAAAAAATATCAAATTTAAAGTCTATTCTAAATAAAGAATATAATATTAGATATGAAAAAGATTTAAATGATATTAAAAGTGATATAAGACTGGCGAACGCTATAAATATTTTAGATGATAAAACAAAATCAGAAATGTCATCTTTACTCTCTTCTTTTATAAAAAATGGTATTATTGAAAAAGAACCGGTTGTTCAATTTTCAACAGATGTTGAAGATTTGAACGAGAGTGATATAACTATGTCTGGTAAGAATATATTTAAATCTTTTCTAAAAACGATAACTGCTTTAGGTAAAAAAGATCAAAAACCAAATAGAGAAATTTGTCCTGATGACTTTTTATTTTATTATAATTATGATAATATTATTTCAGAAGATTTGAAACAAATTTTTAAAAGATTTAAATCTTTACATATGTATTCGGATTTAATTCCATATGATTCTAATGAATCTTCACTCTATTATGGTGTAAAAACAGATGGTCAGTTAGAATATGGTATAAAAACTGATAAAATAATACCTATTGGATTATTCAAAATTGGAGCTAGTTCAATAAAATGGTTATT
>SXGQ01159805.1_pt1 | contig 10960 bp, 10 predicted proteins | sample 3178371 | NCBI WGS metagenome assembly SXGQ01 (sample SAMN11356859, study PRJNA531348) | freshwater metagenome | isolation source: freshwater sample F1-20 | place: China: Fuxian Lake, Yuxi | collected 2017-12-25 | reverse complement strand
GATTACATTACCGGCCGCTTCGGCTGATACGGAGAGCACTATGCCGAATGAACACTCGTCGCGTCAGTATGAGCAAGACCTTGAAGCCATTCGCTCGCGCGTTTTGCAGATGGGTGGATTAGTTGAAAAGCAGTTTTTTGATGCGCTTGCTTGCTTTCGTTTACTTGATGCCAGAGAGGCTGAGCGAATTATTACCGCTGATCTTGAAGTCAACCAAATGGAAGTGGCACTCGATGATGCCTGTAGTCACCTGATCGTCAAGCGGCAACCCGCAGCGAATGATTTGCGTACCGTGATGGCAACCATTAAGGTGATTACCGACCTTGAGCGTGTAGGTGATGAGGCGACTAAAATCGCGCGCGCTGCGGCGCAGCTGCAGCATCGCGGCATGGTGCCCATTGCCCATGAAGATACTATCCGCGTGATGGCAGAACATGCCGGCAAATTGCTCCATGAATCATTGGATGCCTTCGCCAGGCTGGACCAAAAGTTGGCTACCCGCCTGATTATCGATGATGAAAAAGTCGATAATGAATTTCGTGCGGTGATGCGAAACGTCATTACCTTCATGATGGAAGATCCCCGCACCATCTCGGCATCGCTCGATACCCTGTGGGTAGCCAAAGCGATCGAGCGAATTGGCGATCATGCCAAAAACATAGCCGAGTACGTGGTGTACATCGTTGAAGGTAAAGATATTCGCCATACCGACTATGCCTTGCAGCAAGGCGCTGCCTGAGGCGCTGCGTCAAGTATGGCATCAGCCGACCCTACTATTCTGGTTGTCGAAGACGAGCCTGCGATCGTCGAGCTGATCAGCTTTTCGCTAAAAGGCGCCGGCTGGGCAGTCGACACGGTCGGCGATACTGCGAGCGCATGGGCCTATCTGCAGCAGAAACGCCCACAACTGATTCTGCTCGATTGGATGTTGCCCGATCAATCCGGCATCAAGCTGCTGTCACGCATTCGTGCTGATCGCAATTTTTCTGCGCTGCCCATCATCATGCTTACTGCAAAAAGCATGGAAGAAGACAAGGTGCAAGGCCTGGAGCAAGGCGCAGATGATTACATCACCAAACCCTTCTCGCCGCGCGAATTGAATGCCCGCATCAAGGCACTAATCCGACGTAAAACGCCCGAGCACGCCGAACTCGAGATGCGCGCCGGTGCTCTCACGGTAGACCCGGTCAGCTGTCGTGTCAGCATTGATGGGCAGCCGATCGAGATGGGTCATGCCGAGTTCAAACTCCTGCGCTTTCTCATTGCGCATCCCGAGCGGGTATTCACCCGCAGCCAGTTGCTCGACAAGGTGTGGGGCGACCATGTGGTGCTGGAAGAGCGTACCGTCGATGTCCACATCCTCCGGCTACGCAAGGCACTCGCCCCGGCAGACGGTCTGATCAAGACCGTACGCAGCGTGGGCTATATGCTGTCGGAGAAGTAGCACTCTCCAGTACAATCGCGCCAGCCCGACATTGGCCGCGAAACCCATACGCCGGCGTAAGCCGGGATAGCCGAACGCTTCGACATGACGCACCAAGCCCTGTTCTGGATACCTGTTGCCCTGCGCCTGGCGCTGGTCAGTGTGGTCGGCCTGGCGGTTGGCTACGTGTGGGGCTTGCTGGCTGGCGTATCGGTCGCGCTCTTGGTGCTGGTGTTTCTGCTGCTGCAACAACTGTTCTACATGTATCGCCTGTCGGCGTGGCTGGAAGACCCGGAGCAAATTCGCCTTGATGATGGCGGCGGTACCTGGACCGAGATTTTTGCCAAGCTGTATCGCATGCGGCGCGAGGATCAGCGTAACCGTGCCGAACTGGCCGAGTGGTTGTCGCGATTTCGCCAGGCCATGAGCCAGCTGCCTGATGGTGTGGTCATCATGGACGATGTGCTGTTCCTGGAATGGTGCAACCCGGTCGCCGAGCAGCACCTTGGTCTGTCGCTCGCCACCGATAAAGGTATGCGGGTGACCAACCTGATTCGTAGTCCCGAGTTTATTGACTACATTATTCTGGGTCGTTATGAAGAGCCGCTGACCCTGACGGTTGACGATCGCAAATTAATCGTGCGGCTGATCCCTTTTGAAAACCGTCGCCACATCCTCGTGTCGCATGATGTGACAGATTTTGAACGACTCGATCAGATGCGACGCGACTTTATCGCCAATGCCTCGCATGAGTTGCGAACGCCGCTGACGGTGATTAACGGGTTTTTGGAAATAACAGCCAATCAGCCTGAGCTCGACGGGCCGACCCGTGCCCGTCATATGAAGTTAATGGTCGAGCAGGGCCAGCGTATGCAACACCTGGTTGAGGACATGCTGGTATTAACGCGGCTGGAGTCGATGGATTATCCCTTGCGCGAAGAAGAGATCAACATGCGCGAGTTATTGGGTCAAATTGAAGCTGAGGCTAATGCTTTATCAGTGGGTCGGCATCAGATCAGCTTGGTAGTCGATGGCCCTGATCTACGTGGTAATACGGAAGAGTTGCGTAGCGCGATTGGTAATCTGGTGTCGAACGCCGTGCGCTACACACCCGACGGTGGGCAGGTCGATATTCATTGGTCGGAGAGCGATGCCGGGCCTAAATGTACCGTCTCGGATTCCGGTATTGGTATCAGTCAGGAGCACTTGTCGCGACTCACCGAGCGTTTCTATCGTGTTGATAAGAGCCGTTCGCGTGAAACCAAAGGTACCGGGCTGGGTTTGGCGATCGTAAAACATGTGCTGATGCGACATGATGCCCAGTTACATGTTCAGTCCGAAGCGGGTAAGGGCAGTAAATTCACCATTCAGTTTCCGCGTAGTGCGATGGTGCTTCATGAGCGCTAGCAGTACTGATTATTGGCTGTGTGCTTTTAGTATCTTTAAAAATGTCGACGATAACTAATCTAATCCGATAGCCAGCTTTTTAGTCTTCTCCCACAGCGTCTTCCTGCTTATCCCCAGGGCTGCAGCCGCCTTACCAACATTGCCGTCGAAGTGACGTAATACTTGTGAGAGATAGCGCTTCTCCTGTTCGCGATTAAAATCCGCCAGTGGCACAATAGGAAGTGGTGTTGTCAGGCTAATAGTAGTGTTTTCGATAAACGTATCTGTTGAAAGTTGATCCGGAATCTCGAAGTCGCTCGGGCGGAGTAAGGGGTGTGCAGTAAGTAAACAAGCGCGCTCGACTGCATGCTTAAGCTCCCGGACATTGCCACGCCATGGTTGTTCTTTCAGATATGTCAGCGTAGGTTCCGACAGCATGCGGGGCGAGACAGGATGGGCCTGGTTCCAGCGATCAATGAATAAACGGGTCAGCCAGGCAATATCATCTGGCCGCTCTCGCAGTGGCGGAATGCGCATATGAATGATATTGATGCGATAGTACAGGTCTTCGCGGAATCTGCCTGACCTGACTTCTTCACGTAGATCACGGTTAGTCGCAGTGATCAGGCGAAATTTAAGTTTGATGGATTTCTCGCCACCGATTCGTGTAATTTCCTGCTCCTGCAGCACACGAAGTAAACGTACTTGTGCAGATAAAGTAAGCTCACCAATTTCATCCAGAAATAAAGTACCGTTATCAGCCTGCTCAAAAAACCCTTTGTGTGCTTTGGCTGCGCCAGTGAAAGATCCCCGCTCATAGCCGAATAACTCAGCCTCGATAAGTGCCTCCGGTATGGCGCCGCAGTTAACCGTGACGAATGGCGCATCGGACGGGTTTGCATGGCGATGTAATAGTCGAGCGAGTTCCTCTTTGCCGACGCCAGATTCGCCGCTGACCATGATCGAGGTCCATTCTTCGGCCAGCTTTGCCGCCATATCCTCCAGCCTAAGAATCTCTCGGGAGATGCCCAGCGTTGGTGTTTTTGAGCTAATAATCGGATGATTCTGTCCTGCGATAAGCAGATTGATTTTGCTAATGAGCTGTTCCAAATCAAGCGGTTTAAGTAAATAGTCGGCAGCTCCCAGCGTCATGAGACGATCGGCCTGTTGTTGCGTACCATAGCCCGTGATAAATACGGCGGGGTAATTGATCAGACCGTTTTGTGTTGCCCGATTGAAGATCATTTCGCCGCTCATATCAGGCAGCCGAATATCCGAGATTAGGCAACTGAAACCATGCTCTTTCATCAGTGCCAGAGACTCATACGCGCTCTTGGCCCACTTAAAGGGAAGGCCCTCGAGCATGAATCGGTCGCAAATCGACTCGCCCATGATCAGGTCATCTTCAATCAGCAGTATGGGAAGCATCTTCTACTCCAAGTGGCAGGATAAGTTCGGCTATCGTTCCAGTGTGGTCATCACAAGGTTTAATCTGCAAGCTCCCACCGAGCTGATCGGTTAAACGAAAACTCACCCATAAACCGAGGCCGGTTCGTCCTTCAGCATCTGTTACAGGTATCGGCTCGAATGTAGCTGAGAAATTTGGCCCATCATTGATCACGGTACTGATCAATCTATTTTTGTTGACATATACACTCACACGCACACTGGATTCTGCTGCGTTTATTGCATTAAGAATCAGATTCAGCAAAATTTGTCTGACCGGCACTGCACGGATCGCAAAGTCTTTACTACCCAGATTAATTTCCCAGCTGATTCTGATAGCGCGGTGTTGCGCAACAGGCGCTGATAGTGTTTGCAAGTCTTCAAAATCAGTTGCGCTGAGTAGCGTATGCTCGCGCCGCGCCTGCGACATTAGCGCCGCGATTGATTCGCTGATTTGCTTCAGCCCACGTTCTAGCAGGTTAGTGGTTTTCTCAACGAAGATATCCGAGATACCTTTCATTCTAAGGTTGCTGATAACGTTCATCATGCCGCCAAGCGGATTATTAACTTCATGCGCTAAAGCAGATGCAATACGCCCGGTGAGCGCCATACGCTCTGCGACTTGGATCTGATCCTCGAGATCTTGACTACGTAGTATCTCGCGGTGCATGGATATAAACTGTGCCGCCAATTGGCCGATTTCGTCGTTACCGTTGGAGATTGATAGCAGCCTGCGGTCTAGCTCGTTGCTCTGACTTGGTAAGGACTGCATTGCGCCACGCAGGGTGTTCAGTGGTTTGACCAGCGTACGTCCCAGCCACCACCCAATTGGAAAGACGAAAGCCAGTGCAAGGCCACCGTAGGCGATTACTTTCCACAGCAAGTCTCTTAGTTTTGGAACGACCGCGTACTGGCTGGAGTACACAATCACGGTACCCACCGCATCTCCATCTTCGGATAAAACTGCGGTAGCGGCAGCGTAGACAATGCCGTCCGGCTCAGCGCCGAGCGTAAATTGCTTTTTCGCGGCTTGTGCTGACAATGCCATCTCGGATAGTTCGCGGATCGGGACCGGAATTGACACAGGATCACTCATTACCGGGTACTTGATCGAATCTGATGCTACTAACAGCTGGCCCGTTCCTGTCAGTATCAAGATTTGTGTCTCGGTATCAGCACGAATTACGGATTGAATTTGCTGGTGCAGGTCCCACAGCTCATCCCTTTGTATGGACAGTCGGGTCGACTGCGCTAATGAGTTCGAAATTTGCTGTAGCCGAGTCAGTGTTTCAGCACTCACATGAGACGAAAGGAGATAATAGGTAACTAAAAATACGCCAATCGCAGAAGCAAAGCTCACAACGCATAACGCAGCAGGTACTTTTATCAGGTAGCTTAGCCTAGATAAATTCATAGGTTCACACTTTCACCCGCTTCATCATTGCCTCGATGTTCAAAAATAGCTGATCAGATCCTGGTACAAAACCATCCAGATTCAAGTCACGTAAAAGTTCTTTTCCATTACTTGAATTTTGCATACCAAATAATGATTGGCGCAGGGCGAGCACGATCCTGCTTGACGCCCCCTTGGGTGCCACGAACGGCGGGAATCCGAATTTTTCTGACTTGATGAGTATTTTTGTGCTTTCAGTTAGATCCGGTTTTATGCGGCGCAGGCTATCCCATACATAACCATCGACAGAGCCAGCATCTGCTAATCCTTCGCTCACTGCTGAGATTACGTTTTGATGACCAAAGGCGAAAAATGATTTTCGGAAAAAATGGGAATCTTTTTCTCCGATCCGATGTAGCTGATCTTTTGCAAATAAATAGCCAGAGTTCGAGAGTGGATCGGAGTAGGCAAATACTTTTCCGCGTAGCTCAGCGAACTGTTGAATTTTTTTGGCGCTCGGACCGGTAATGATGTAGGCAGAGTAAAGAGGGACGCCCTCGTAGCGCGGAACAGCAACAAGTTGTAGCGATGACTTGTAGCGGACGTAGGGGTAACCACACAGCCACGCTGCGCTGAGTTGGCCATTCATCAGCAACTCGATAATATCGGCGTAGCTACGTCGCTGAACAAATGCAACGCTTTGTCCAAGGTCGCGTTCAAGATGGGTGCGCCAACGCTGCAGGAATCCCGAGCGGCTATCAAGGAATACGGGCGTCAACCCGATCTTCACCTCGGCGTTACTTTGTGCGAGCGCACAAATCGGCTGAACCGCAATAGCCGTGGCAGCCATGATCAGCTCGCGTCGATGATGATTCGGGCTCTCTTTTGCTGACATCAGGGCACCTCCTGAGGGCGACGGGTGAACGATATTGTTATAAGTCTGCAATCACCACGACTGGCCAGCGGGCAGCGTCGGACGCAGTGCACTACCTGCGAGTAGCCGCCAACGGTTACGGTTCGGGAACAGAGATTGTTACCTTAGCGTAACACGTTACATTTCCCAGTCAAGATTTTGAGATGAAGGCTAGTGCCAGCCGCGGAGTTTTGCGTGGCATGAAGCTTGCCCCTAATGATCTTGGATTAAATCCACAACTTTGGGGGAGACACATGGAAACTAAAAATAGCCGACGCGATTTTCTGAAAATTGCTGGTGCGTCAGTGGCAACTGCTGGTGTTGTCTCGGTGCCGGCGACTGCCGATGCTGCCTCGCAGCAGAGCGCTGTGGGCGCTTCGACCTTACCGTACCCGCTATCGCAGATAGGTAAAGTCAGTGGTATGCGGGTTAACCAACCGGTGAGCTTCAACTATCCAGATGCTTCGTCGCCCTGCGTGGCGATCAAACTCGGCAAGCCGACCCCGGGTGGTGTTGGTCCGGATAACGATATCGTCGCGCACAGCATTTTGTGCACGCACATGGGTTGCCCGGTGTCCTATGACGCCACTGCCGGCACGTTCAAGTGTCCATGCCACTTCTCGGTGTTTGACCCTGAAAATCATGGGCAGATGGTGTGTGGTCAGGCCACTGAGAATCTTCCTCAAATCCAGCTGGGTTATGACGCCAAAACCGACACAGTTACTGCTGTGGGTGTGGTCGGTCTGATCTATGGCCGCAAGTCCAACATCATTTAAGGGAGAGTTGTCATGACCAAGGCAAAAGACCGCATCGCGCTACCACCGGTAGATGCGCAAAAGACTGCAATGACCTGTCACTTCTGCATCGTTGGCTGCGGCTATAACGTGTACAAGTGGGATGCGAATAAAGAGGGTGGCCGCGCAGCCCACCAAAACGCGTTGGGCTTGAACTTTAATAAGCAATTACCCGCACTAGCAGTGACCATGACGCCGGCGATGACGAACACGATCGCGGATAAGGATGGCAAGCGCTACAACATCATGATCGTGCCCGATAAAGCCTGCGTGGTAAACAATGGGCTCAGCTCTACGCGTGGCGGCAAGATGGCGAGTTACATGTACTCCGCTGACGGCATGACATCAGACCGCATGCTGTATCCACGTTTCTATGCGGGTGACCAGTGGCTGGATACTTCCTGGGAGCATGCGATGGCGATCTATGCCGGGCTGACCAAGAAGATTCTTGATGCCGAAGGTCCGCGCGGAATCATGTTCTCCGCCTTCGATCACGGCGGTGCGGGCGGTGGATTCGAGAATACATGGGGCTCAGGCAAACTGATGTTCAGCGCGATCCAGACACCCACGGTTCGAATTCATAATCGCCCGTCGTACAACTCTGAGTGCCATGCTACGCGTGAGATGGGTGTCGGCGAGTTGAATAACAGCTACGAAGATGCACAGGTAGCCGATGTGATCTGGTCAATCGGAAATAATCCTTATGAAACCCAGACCAATTATTTTCTGAATCACTGGCTGCCCAATTTACGAGGTACGACAGTTGATAAAAAGAAAAAATGGTTTCCGAATGAGGAAGTCGGTGCCGGAAAAATGATTTTTGTTGATCCGCGCCGCACAACATCGATTGCTATCGCCGAGCAGATTGATAAAGGTAATGTCCTGCACCTCGACATCAACCCCGGTACTGATGTTGCCCTGTTCAATGGTTTATTCACCTACGTGATTGAGCAAGGTTGGCTGGCGAAAGATTTTATTACCAAGGACACCAAGGGGTTTGACGAAGCCAAGGCAGCTAACGCTATGTCGCTGGCCGAGTGCAGCCGGATTACTGGCGTATCTGAGACCAAGCTGCGCACAGCAGCGGAGTGGTCATACAAGCCGAAATCGGGTGGCGCGCTAAAGCGCACCATGCATGCCTATGAGAAGGGCATCATCTGGGGTAATGATAACTACCTGATCCAGTCGGCACTCGTCGATCTAGTACTTGCAACCCAGAATGTTGGCCGTCGCGGTACTGGCGTGGTACGTATGGGTGGTCACCAAGAGGGTTACACACGCCCACCCCATCCGACGGGTGAAAAAATCTACGTCGATCAAGAGATCATCAACGGCAAGGGCCGCATGATGACTTGGTGGGCCTGTAACAATTTTCAAACCAGTAATAACGCACAAGCACTCAGAGAAACCGTACTACGCCGAAGCCAAATCGTGAAGGATGCGATGGCAAAAGCGCGGGGCGCGTCTGCTGCCGAGATGGTTGATATTATTTTTGATGCGACCAGTCGTGGTGGATTATTTGTTACCAGTATCAACCTCTACCCCACCAAGCTGGCAGAGGCAGCGCACATCATGCTGCCGTCGACTCATCCGGGTGAAATGAACCTAACCTCCATGAATGGTGAGCGTCGTATGCGGCTATCGCAAAAATTCATGGATGCGCCGGGTGAGGCGATGCCGGATTGCCTGATCGCTGCAAAAATCGCCAACACCATGAAGGCGATGTATCAGGCCGAGGGTAATGGCGATATGGTCAAGCGCTTCTCGGGATTTGATTGGAAATCTGAGGAGGATGCATTCAATGACGGCTTCCGTCGTGCTGGACGTCCCGGTGCTGGGCCGATTGATAGCCAAGGTGGCGACACTGGGCATCTCGCGACCTATGACTTACTTCGCGTTGCTGGCACCAATGGTGTGCAGTTGCCGATCCAGCGCGTGGACGGTAAAAAGCTGGTTGGTACGCCAATGATCTATGCAGACAACAAGTTTGATACCGACGATGGCAAGGCGCACTTCAAGCCAGCCACCTGGAAAGGTCTGCCCGACAAGGTGGAGAACCAAAAAGCCAAGCATCAGTTCTGGATCAACAACGGTCGCTCCAACGAAGTATGGCAAACCGCTTATCACGATCAGTACAACGAGTTTGTGAAGGGACGCTATCCGTTGGCATACATAGAGATCAATCCTGGCGATGCCAAGTCACTAGGAGTTGCAGGGGGCGATGTCGTTGAGGTTTATAACGACTATGGCTCGACCTATGCGATGGCCTATCTGGTAGGTGATGCGAAGCCTAACCATACCTTCATGCTGTTTGGTTATGTCAATGGTGTCCAAGGCGACGTTACCACTGAATGGACTGATCGTAATGTTGTTCCGTATTACAAAGGCACCTGGGCCAGTATCCGGAAAGTAGGTTCAATCGAACAGTATAAAAAGACCGTTTCGATGAAACGGCGGTCTATCGATAATGTGTAGCTGAAGGGTCTCCCTTGTTGAGTGGAAGTCTTTCGGGTAGAGGAGCAATGCCTCTACCCGTTTTTTTGGAGTGAATCATGCTGAATATTGAAAATTCATCTGCACTCGATCAACTACTTTCTCGCTTTTCGATGGGCGGTAAGCACCTTGTCGAGCCGGACCCGAGTGCCGAGCAGTTACGAGTGATGGCTGCAGCGGCGTTACGCGCGCCCGACCATGCCGAGTTAATGCCATTCAGGCTTTGCGTCGTTCAGGGTGAGGCCAAGCAGCGGATGGCTGATCTTTTCGAACGTTATGCGCGCAGAAAAGGGAAAGATGCCGAAAGCTGTGTCATTGAGCGTGAACGCGCTATTCGTGCGCCGCTAACAATTGCCATCATCAGCAGGATCGATTCGCATCATCCTATAGTTCCTGCCCATGAGCAGTGGATATCGGTTGGCGGCGCCATCACCAATTTACTGAATGCAGCGCACATGCTGGGCTTCTCGGGCAAGATGCTCAGCGGTGAAAAGGTACGCAGCCCGGAGATCATTGCTGCATTCTGTGATCCCGGCGAATCGCTGGTGGGCTGGATCTCGATCGGCACACCGATCAAGTCGGGTAGCCCAAAGTCGCGCAAAAGCACGGACAGAGTGATCAGCTTCTTCTGAGATTGCAGCAACGATAGTGAAGGAACCCATGATGGAAACAATCACTCAGGTTTCGCAGCCCAAAGCAGTGTCAACAGGCGAACAGGCAACGCCCGTATCTGAAGCGCGAGCAGCGATTCTCAGTGTGGTCACTCCGGCAGCCGGGACGGAAACCGTGCATCTTAAAGCGGTTCAGGTGCTGGTGTGATGCATGCTAAGCAGTATGTTCATAGCTTAGTCTGGTTTATGCGATGTGTGAGCGCTTCACGTGATTCTTTACGTTCGCTATAACGATCAACGAGATAGGGTGCGATGTCGCGAGTGAGTAACGTGAATTTCATCAGTTCCTCCATCACGTCGACAACACGTTCATAGTAGGACGAGGGCTTCATTTGGCCGTGCTCGTCAAATTCTTCATAAGCTTTGGCGACTGATGACTGGTTCGGTATCGTTAGCATGCGCATCCATCGACCGAGCACGCGCATCTGATTGACCGCATTG
>SXGQ01780150.1_pt1 | contig 10961 bp, 12 predicted proteins | sample 3178371 | NCBI WGS metagenome assembly SXGQ01 (sample SAMN11356859, study PRJNA531348) | freshwater metagenome | isolation source: freshwater sample F1-20 | place: China: Fuxian Lake, Yuxi | collected 2017-12-25 | reverse complement strand
GCACACAGCCTGCTGCACCTCAGGGAGGAGGTGCCGAGAGCGCAGCTCGCGGAAAAAGCGCAGCTTTTCGAGTGGACAAAGGCCATGGATGGACTTTGGCCACCGGCGGCAAACTGCTGTGGGCACACAGCCTGCTGCACCTCAGGGATGAGGTGCCGAGGAAGGGCGATCAGGTGTCACGTCCATCTGGTCGCAAACCCGGTCCATGGCCACTTCCCGCCCGGGGCGTGGTGATCACGGGTTGCCGATGTAGGCTGAGACACCCACCGACCGCTCCCGTGGACCGCCGGACGACACACCGGCCCGCACGGCGACGCCGGTGGTCCTCGGGCGGGGCCAGGCATGTTCTTCGATCCAGCCACGTTTCCCTTCACCCGCCATCTCGAGGAGCAGTGGCGGGCGATCGCCGGCGAATTCGAGGCGATCCGCCCCGCGCTCATCGACTGGGCGCACCGGGACCTGTATGGCAACGGCTGGAAGGTGTTCGGCCTCCATGACTTCCCCCACGGCGCGCCGATCGCCGACAACGTCCGCCGCTGCCCGGTCACGGCGGAACTCATCGAACGCTGCATTCCCCGCCACGGCGCGGTGGGATTCTCCGTGCTGCAACCGCGGACGTGCCTCCGGCCCCACGTCGGTTACGACGGCCAGTTCCTCCGCTGCCATCTCGGGCTGATCGTGCCAGAGGGGGACTGCGGCATCGAGGTCAACGGCGAGACGCGCGGATGGGAGGTGGGGAAAACGCTCGTCTTCGACGATCGTCTCCGCCACGAAGCCTGGAACGGCACCGACAAGGAGCGGGTCGTGCTCCTGCTCGATTTCCTCCCGCCGACCTGACGCGCCCCGTTGGCCGCCGGAGCGCCGGTCGCTCGTGCCGTCAGCCTCTCCAGAGCCGCCCGCTCGGCACGGTCGAGGGGGTGCTCCCGTGACCGCGGTAGACCTGGTCGTCGGCGGTGTCGCCGAGGATCAGGGCCCCGGCACCGATCACGTTGTGGGCACCGATCGCCAGGCACGGTGCGACCGTCGCATTGAGCCCGACGAACGTCCCTTCGCCGACGGTGACCGACTCGCCGAAGATCGCCGACACGATCCAGCAGTGGTCGCCGATCCGGGTACGGAAGCCGATCCGGGTCGCGCTCCAGATGACGGTGTCGCGACCGATCTCGACGTAGGGCTGGATCCCGGCGCGCTCCATGATCATCGTGTTGGGCCGGACGACGAGCCCGGCCGGCACGTCGGCGCGTGAACTGAGAAAACTCGCCAGCCGGTACCCGAGGCGTTCCGCCTCGTCGACCTTCGCGGCCCGCTGGCGATTCACCGCGCCGATCCCCAGCGCCACGAACATGTCGTGATCGGCGGGGGGAAAGTGCCGGGTGACCTCGTCGAAGGGCACGACCGGCAGACCGTGGTAGCTGCCCTCGACGAGATACGCCGGATCGACGGTGAAGCCGGCCACGTCGTAGGCGCTGTCGTGGGTGAAGTAGTAGTGCGCGATCTCGGCGAAGGCCGCGGCGCCGAAGATGACGAGTTTGCGCATCGGGGGGACGATCCGTCTGCGGGGGCCGGCGACCGGTGCCGGAGGGCCCGAACCGGGCCACACGGTGTCCTACCACACCGGCCCGTCCGGCCACAGGGATCGTCCCCCCGTTCGGCTCGTGGGCCCCTACCGCCCGATCGACGGCGAACGGTCCGCGGCCCGGCGCGACACGTCGGGGCGGCCCACGATCCATCCACCACCTTCGAGCAGGACATCGTCGCGCCGGTAGCTGCCGGTCACGCACGGCTGGGCGGTGTTGGGCCGTCGCGGCATTTCCGAGACGACCGTTGCCGTGGTGTCGAGGACGAAGTCGATGAGTTCGCCGGCGGTGATCGCCCCGTCTTCCGGGCCGGGGGTGCCCGGCCTGCCGTCAACGAGCCGAAACCCGTCGGCAGCGCCGGCGAGGGCCCGGGCGACTGCCACCGTGAACGGGTTGACGAGCTGCCGGCCCCTCACGATCGGCTCGGATGTCAGATCCTTGTTCTGTGAGGTGAGGACGATCAGATTCCTCCCCTCCATCTCCCGGCGGTCCTGCCAGCGCTGGCGGACAGGCTCCGATTCGAGGTATTCGACGAGGCCCCCGGCAAAGCACGACATCGTCAGCACGATCACGTTCCGGGCGGGAATCTCCAGGATCAGGTCGGCGTATTCGTCCCAGAGCAACGTGCCGCCATGCGATGGCCGCCGCACCGGTAGGTCGACCACGATCCCGCCGAGCGGTTGCGCCTCCTCGAAGCCGTCGCGGCGCCCATGGCTGTGGGTGTAGATGATCACCGTGTCGTGCGGCGCGACGGCTGTGGCGAGCGTCTGGACACGCTCGCGGAAGATCGCCCCCGTCACCTTCTCCGTGACCTGCCCACCCCGAAACTGCCCGGTCGTCATCACGTCCTCGGCCAAAGGGTCGATCCGCGCTTCGGGCCACGAGGTGCCGGCGGCGTCGGCGACCATCCGCACCGCATCGGCACCGCGCTTCTGCATCTCGACCGGATCGACGACGAGGGGCTTGCTGACCACGAGCACGTGCGTCCGCGGGGCGGTCGGCGGACTCGGAGCCTCGTCGGCGACGGCAACGGCACCGGCCATCGCGGTAGCGGCAACCACCCACACAGTCGGGCAGCACCGCACCATGGCGTTGACGCGACGACGGCTCATGAGAATCCTCCACTCCTGTCGGCCCACGACGGTGGTCAATGGGTTGGCGTGACAATCGCCAGCCGCATCACGGTGGCCTGCCTTGGAAAACCGATCCAGGCGGATTGTAGGTCACTGCCCCCTTGGGGGAGAAGACTTTCGACGACGCCACGACGACTTAGCAGGCTGTGGACAAACAGCCTGCCGCACCTCAGGGATGAGGTGCCGGGAGCGCAGCTCCCGTGAAAAGCGCAGCATTTCGAGTGGCCAAAGGCCAAGGATGGACTTTGGCCACGGGCTGTCAGGACGGCACAGCCCGGAGCAGGTAGTCGCGAAGCTGCGTGATGCGTCCGCGTCTGAACGCCGGGAAGGATCTGGCAGCGGTGCTGCAGGCCCTTGAGATCAGCGAAGCGACGCTCACCCGCGGGCGGGCCCAGTACGGCGGGATGAAGTCCGAGGAGGCGAAGCGGCTCAAGGCCCTCGAGGAGGAGAACCAGCGACAGTGCACCGGATTGCCAGAACGACCACGTTCAGCAACCCGGGCCGCTGAAGCGTCAACGACTCCGAGAAAGCCTCCATGCGGCCCGGTCTGCTGAAGCGCCTTGTTCGGCGCTGGTCCCTACTTCTTGAGCAGCTCGAAAGTGATTTTCTCAATCGTACCCGTGAATGCGAACGTGCCCTTGTAATCGGGACTGATGGGGGTGATCGAGTCGCGGCCGACCTCGAACGGCTCCAAGCCGTGGCGGAAGATCGAACGCTTTACTTTGCCTTCGCCGGCGGGCTTTCCGTTCACGAGCAGCTTGAGCGTGCCTCCCCCTTCCTTGCCACCGTCCGGTGTAAACTCCGTTTTCAACGTCACCATGCCTTCAGGCAGGCTTTCCGTGCCGTGGATGGTCACGTCCGCCAAGTCAAAGAATGTGTAGCGAAAAACAGGCTTGCCGCCCTTCACATAGAGCGACCAGCCGGCCGAGAAGGCCCCGGCACAGGTCACGACTCCCTCCGCACCGCCTTTGGGGATGTTCAACTCGGCGGTGATGGTATGCCCTCGCGGAAAGAGCTGCGGGCCGATGGGTTCTGGCAACCACACGTTATTCCCGAAATAGGTCCATTTCGTCTTTGGTTCGCCGGATTCGCGAAGCTTCGGGTCGAAGCGCTCGGAGAAGCGTGGGTCGAACGGTAGCACGTCGTACTTCTTCGCCTCTTCCAGGAATCTGCCTTGGAGCTCTTTGAGTTTCTCCGGCATCTTCGCCGCGAGGTCGTCGGCCTGGCTGAAGTCCTCGTTGACGTTGTAAAGCTCCCACGGGGCTTTCTGGAAGTCCATGTTGCGGCCAAGCGTTTCCCACGGGAACCCGTACTTGCTGCACGCCACCCAGCCGTCGTGGTAGATCGCGCGGTTCGTGGCCAGTTCGAAGTACTGCGTCGTCCGCCGATCCTTGGCCTTGGCGTCGTCGAACGAGTAGAGCATGCTCACGCCTTCGATCGGCTTCTGCACGATGCCGTTGACGACCTTCGGTTCGGGGATCTTGCAGGCTGCAAGGATCGTCGGCACAACATCGATGACGTGATGGAACTGGTTGCGGATCTCACCCGTCGCCTTGATGCCGGCGGGCCAGTGAACCACGAGCGGGTTGCGGGTGCCGCCGAAGTGGCTCGCCACTTGTTTGGTCCACTGGAATGGTGCATTCATGCACCAAGCCCAGCCGACCGGGACGTGCGGCTCGCTCGTCGGCCCGCCGATCTCGTCGATCCGCTTGATCGTGCTCTCCAATCCCAGTTGCACGCCCAGTAAGCTGGCAACTTCGCTGAACGTGCCCTCCAGCCCTCCTTCGGCGCTGGCGCCGTTGTCGCCGACGACATACATGACGAGGGTGTTGTCGAGTTCACCGGTGGTCCGCAGGCTTTCGATGAGTCGGCCGACTTCGGCATCCGTATAGGCCATGTATGCGGCATAGTTCTCCATCAGCCTGGTGTAGACCTTCTTCGCATCCGCCTTCTGCTCGTCCCAGGCGGCGACTTCCTTCGGCCGTGGCGTGAGTTTGGTACCCTTCGGGATGATGCCCATTTCCACCTGCTTGGCGTGGGTCAGTTCGCGCTGTTTGTCCCAGCCGTGGTCGAACTTACCCACGTACTTCTCGCGCCATTCCTTCGGGGCGTGGTGTGGGGCGTGGACGCCGGACGTGCTGAAGTAGTTGAACCACGGCTTGTCGGGGTTGGCGGCCCGAATATTCCGCGTCCAGGCGATCGCCTCGTCGGTCATGTCGGCGGTAAAGTGGTAGCCGTGCTCCGGCGTCTTCGGCTGTGGTGTCCAGGTGGTGTTGCGGTAGATCGTCGGGTAGTACTGGTGCGTCTCGCCCTGATTGAAACCGTAGAAGTAGTCGAACCCGAGGCCGGTCGGCCAGCGGTCGAACGGGCCGGCGGGGCTGATGTCTGGCTCCGGTGTGTTGTGCCACTTACCGAACATGCCGGTGGCGTAGCCGTTGTCGCGCAACGTCTGCGAAACCAGGGCCGTACTCTTGGGCACGATGCCCGTGTAGCCGGGGAACCCGGTGCCCATTTCAATGATGACACCGGTGGCACAACTATGGTGGTTGCGGCCGGCGAGCAGAGCCCCGCGTGTCGGGCTACACAAGGCAGTCGTGTGGAACCGGGTGTACTTCAGCCCGTTGTCCGCCAGCTTGTCCATGTGCGGCGTCGATACTGGCCCGCCGAACGTGGAGCACATGCCGAAGCCGACGTCGTCGAGCAGGATCAGCAGCACGTTCGGGCTGCCTTTCGCCGCCTTGGCAGGGAGCGGGAAACTCGGCGTGGAGTCTTTGTAGGTTTCGGCGATCTTGCCCTCGAACTCGGGATCGGGCTTGGGGAGTTGTGAGCCATCCGCCAGGGGTGGGTTGGCGTTGTTGTCTCGGGCGGACGCCTCGGTCGGGCGGCCGGACACGGCCAGCCAACCGAGTGCACAGCCGACCGCGACGAACACGGTTGAGAGAAGGAATCGCGAACGCATTATGCCAGGTCCTGGGTGCGAGTGAGTCGAAAGAGTGCTGTGTTGATCGAGACGACTTCGAGGCCGCAAGGGGAAGCTGAGCAGCTCGCAGCCAATAGACTCGCCATACGGCAGGACGCCGTCGCGAGTCTGACCCAACGCCTGGTTCGCCCCCCCATCGGTCTTATCCCCGAGATTGCCACGCCAAAGAGTCCCGTGCACCGTGGAGGACAGCCAGGACCTCGATGCGATCTGCGAGCACGATGATGGAGACGATATACCGAAACTGCTTCAGCCTCGCAGCCCGCACATCCTCCCACACCTTGCCATGCAACTCCAGCATCGTCTCGATGCGGACCAGCACTTCCGAACACGGCAAGAAGCTGATTCCCGAGGCCAACACAAACGGCCTCGAGTTGGTCGCCGGCAACTTCGATATCGGCCTCGGCCTCGTGCCGCAGGGTTACCGGAAGGCTCGGTGGGACTTCATCTTCGATCGCACGGTAGGCGGCAGACGGCTCCAGTGGCTCTCGGTGATCGACGAGTACCCGCGCGAGTGACTCGCGCTGAAGGTCGATCGTGGGATCACGAGCAGCGACCTCATCGACACGCTGGCCAAGCTGTTCGCGATGCGGGGCGTGCCGAACCACATCCGCAGCGACAACGGCCCAGAGCTCATCGCCAACGAGCTTCGGTCGTGGCTCAGCCGAGTTGGCATCCAGACGCTCTCCATCGAGCCCGGCAGCCTGTGGGAGAACGGCTACGCCGATAGCTTCCACAGCCGATTCCGTGACGAGTGCCTGGCCCTGGAGGTCTTCCACGGCCTCCGTGACTCCACGGTGATCACGGCAGCTTGGAAGGACGAATACAACCACCGGAGGCCTCACAGCTCGCTCGGTTACCAGACCGCGGCCGGGTACGCCGCCGCGTGTGCGGCTGTCTGCCTGGGTCAGCCCCATCCCTGAATCCTCATATCCCATGGTACAGAGAATCCAAGCCGGTCACTTTGGCCACGGGCTGCTAGGCGAGGATTCCGGACGGCCTGCAAATCGCCAAGCCCACCAAGCAATGACTGCTGCAAGCCACGCTGATCCGATGGCGAATGTTTGTGACGCAAACCGAATAAACGGAAAACTATTGACGGGTTGTTCACCTCTCCACAAAGGCCACGCCTCAACTTGGAGGAAATCAAGAACCGTGCTTCCTGCAGCCCACATCGGCAGAAGCCATCCTAGTGAGAATGCGGCAATCAGGAGCCGTCGCATAATCCCTCATGAATCAGAGTGGCGAACGCTTGCGCTGATCAGCGGCGGCCCACCGGCTCAGCGTCAACACTGGAGTATATCCGCCGTCTGATCCAGCGATTGGTTCGGCGTCTTCGCCTCACCCTGCAGGCCGGTCATCGGTCGATCCACCCAGTGCCCCGCCCGACCAAAGGCAAACCAGGGTGGCCGTATGGACCACGGCGACGAGAAGGTTGCTCACCACGACCGGGTTGGTGATCGCCCCGACCGTCAGCGGCGTCGTGACCTTGTAGAACACCTGCACGAGCAGCAACGCGGCGACCGTCTTCGGTTCGCGGCGGATCAGCAACAGCACCGAGCACAGCCCGATCGCCATGTAGACCGACAGCAGGATGGCTCGGGCCGGAGTAGCCTCGCCATACACCGACGTCGTCCACGACGTGTTCGCCAGTAGGCCCGCACACACCGGCACGAGAACGACCACGTTGACGAGGAGCGACAGGACGATCATCAGCCGCATCGTGCGCACCCCCGATTCCTTCGCCACCGAACCGTTCCGATGATCGCTCGCGGCCGTAGGATCATCCACACAGCTGAGCCTCGTCGCGAGTCCATCGCATCGGTTGGTCAGTCGGGCTGTCAGCCTCGAGTTCCACGACTCGGGTATTCGCTCACGATATCCGAGCACTGCTTGATGATGCCCGGGAGGTAAGACTGGTCGACCTCGAATTCGAAGCGGTGTGATTGCCACACGTGGACTGGTGTGATCTCCACGTGCGCCCGGACATGCCCCAGGCTGTCGGTTGATTCGAGCGTCACCTTGAGGTCGGGCTCCAAGGGCGTCAAGGCCGCCGTCTTCGATTTCCCGCCAAGCATTGCGGTGCATCCATCGCCAAACGCGGCGACGTCCGTCACCATCAGGATCGCGCCCTGCGCCCACACGCTGGCACCCGATGCGCCGCAGTGTGCCGTCACGCGAAGCCAATTGCCATCGTAGGCATCCTCGGCCTCGGGGAACTGGCGACCGTGCACCCAGAGCCGGAGACCGGCAACCCGCAGGTCCGGTTCGCCAAGGTCTGTCGGCGTCAACACCTGTGTCATGGCGTTCTTCCTCGAACGGCAGATATCAGCACGTCGCACCCGACGGATCATCCATGCTGCACGGCGCTGCCGCGACGCTGCTGCGTCGTGTGGTCAGGCCCGTGATCCGCGCCACACCAAGCCTGCAATCGATACCAGCCCGTGGCCAAAGTCCATCCATGGCCTTTGGCCACCCGAAAAACTGCGCTTTTCACGGGAGCTGCGCTGCCGGCACCTCATCCGTGAGGTGCAGCAGGCTGTTTGGCCACAGCCTGTTAGCCGATCGATGAAAACGCCCCGGCCACGAGGCCCTTCAACAGAGGCTTGGCGTAAAACGGCACGTGAGCCAGAAACTGTTCGTTGGGGCCACCAACCATCGTTGCAGCCAATATGCCAAGCGCGATGGAGACCCCCAGGCATTTCGACTCCCGGTGTTCGTCGGTCATTGTCGGGCCTTTCGACGGACGAACAATGGTCGTCGGATGAACGACAACGCTCGGCAGCTATGGAGGCTGAATGAACCGAGGTTCTCAGAAGCCCATCCACCCCAGCCGTCTGCTGCTGCGCATGCTTTGGCGCTCGACTCAAGTCAACTCGGCGATCGCCTCGCGCATAGCGGTCAGCACCTTCACCACCGCGGCGGCGGGGTCGTAGTCCTTCCGCCCCATCGACAGTGTCTCGATCGGCACGAATCCACGGTACCCGCCGTCGTGAATGACCCGCACCAGCTTCTTGTAGTCCGTCGGGGGCGACTTGAGGCTGCTGCCGAGCGTTTCCTTGACCTGCCAATTCACGGCATGTGGCACCATCATGGCGATGTCCGCGTAGGGGTCGGCGGTGAGATACTTCCCGGTGTCCACGAGCGCCCCGCACCACGGGTGATCCACCCGCTCGAGCAGGCTCAGGTGCTCGGGCCCCGAGTTGAGGAAGTCACCGTGGTTTTGGACCGCGACGAGCACCCCTTGCTTCTCACCGTACTCCGCACATGACCGGAGATCTTCCGCCATCCACTTCTCCACGTCCGCGCGCGGCGCACCACCGGCCGCTTCCCGCCAATCCCGCACCGTCCCGGTCGGCCCGGCGAAAACGCGGACGACCGGGGCTCCGAGACGGGCCGCGACCTCGATCCAGACCTTCGTGAGGTTGACCCCTGCGACCCGCGTGGCCCTTTCGGCCGCGACGAAGTCGTTCTTCACCCCGGTACCGCTGATCACGATCCCCCTGTCGTGCACGAACTTCTTCACCCGGCTCACGTATGAGTCCGCCGGCGGCTGCGGATACCCGGGAAAGAAGTACCCGGTCAGGTCAATGGCCTCGATGTCGTGTTTCGCACAGAAGTCGCACACGCCGAACAGGTCGATGCCCTTCGACGGGTCGGCGAGGTTGGCGGTCAGCGGTTCGAGGAACGAGTAAGCGTTCAGCGTTGGCGTGAACTTGGCCTTTCCCGACCTCTGGACCGGCTTCTGCGCCGCGGCCGGTGCCGACGCCACCAGCGTGGCACCGGTGGCGCACAGCAACCCGCGGCGGGATACGACGATCGACATGCGACCTCCGATGTGAACGATGCCACCTGCAAGCGGTCGTCTTGCCTCGGCGAACGGGAAAACGAATCAGCGCCGAACCATCGGCTCTGCGTCATCGCTGGAATCTATCCGCCGTCTGATGGAGCGTCCGGTTCTCCCTCAGCCTCATCACCGAGGAGTGCCTCGAGCGATCGCCGTGGATCGCTCAGAAAACGCCGCGTGACCTGATAGTGCTCGTGACCCCTCCCCGGTTTCTGTACCAGTGCTCATGAGAGGGTTGGGGACCAATCCGCGTGGTGTGTCGGAGGGAGGGGCGCAGCCCCGACCGGAGACACACCACGCGACGCCGCCGGGACCGCCCCGGTGGCCGTGTCATCGAGGCCAGCGACGAAGGCCGCCGGCGTCTTCCAGTTCAGGCCGCCGTGCGGCCGTCTGTGGTTGTAGTCGTTCCGCCACTGGTCGAGAACGACCCGGGCCTCGGTGAGGCTCAAGAACAGTTCCCGGTCGAGCAGCTCGTCGCGGAGTCTGCCATTGAAGCTCTCGACGTAGCCGTTCTCCCAGGGACTTGCCTTCTGAATGTAGAGCGTGCGGACGCATGCCCTTCCCAGCCATTCCTGGATCTCCTTGGCCACAAACTCCGGGCCGTTATCGCTCCGCAGATGTTCGGGTGCACCACGGACGGCGAAGAGGTACTGCAGAGTCATGATCACGTCCCGAGCCGTAAACGACCTCGCCACCTCGATCGCCAGGCACTCCCGAGTGAACTCATCGATCACCACCAAGATCCGAAGCTGCCTCCCGTCTTCAGTCCGCTCGGTCAGGAAGTCGTAGCTCCAGACGTGGTTGCGATGCAGCGCCTTGTGCCGGGAGCAGGCGTTGGCACTCGTCCCCGGCAATCGGCGGCGTTTTCGCTGCTTCTGCGGTAGATGCATGTGCTCCTCCTTCCAGATCCGGTGCACCCGCTTGATATTCACCTTCCAGCCCCCGAAAGTCTCCGGGCCGGTCAGTACGCGATGCGTTCGCTCGCTCCCGTGCCTCGGGAACGATTCGACGATCTTCCGCATCACCGCCAAGAGTTCACGGTCGCCGTCGATCTTCCGTGGACGGTGACGCTGCGTGCCCCGGTTCTGGCCGAGCACCCGACAGACCCTTCTTTCCGAGACATTTTCATGCCCCAAGTGCCGCCGGACGGATTCCACCGTCCGACGGCGACGCTCGGGGCAAGTCAGTTTGGGCGGGCGGCTTCCTTCAGGATCAACATGTCGAGGGCCTGGTCCGCCACCAGCTTCTTCAGCCTCGAGTTCTCCTTCTGGAGTTCCTGAAGCTGCTTGGCCATCTTCGGATCCATCCCCCCATACTTCGTCCGCCAGCGGTAGTACGTCTGCTGGCTGATACCAAGCCGACGGCAGACATCGGGCACCGTCACGCCCTTCCCAAGGTCTACGTCAGCCTGTCGAAGCAGGCTC
>SXGQ01517580.1_pt1 | contig 10961 bp, 8 predicted proteins | sample 3178371 | NCBI WGS metagenome assembly SXGQ01 (sample SAMN11356859, study PRJNA531348) | freshwater metagenome | isolation source: freshwater sample F1-20 | place: China: Fuxian Lake, Yuxi | collected 2017-12-25 | reverse complement strand
TGAAGAACTGGCGCGGCAACCAGAAGAACAGTGGTTTCCTGCCGGAAGAGCGTGCCTGGATGACCAGGCTGCTGGACGAAGGCGGCATGGTGGACGTTTTCCGCACTCTGAACGACAAGGCCGAGCAGTACACCTGGTGGAGCAACCGCGGCAACGCGCGCGCCAACAACGTGGGCTGGCGGCTGGACTACCACCTGGCCACGCCCGGCATCGCGGCGCTCGCCCGCACCGAGGCCATCTATACCGGCCAGATGTTCAGCGACCACGCGCCGCTGACCGTGGACTACGACTTCACCCTTTGACGCGCCGTTGCGGTGCCGCCGCGGCCCCCTTGAGCCGCAGCGGCATCCGTCGATTTCTGCCGGATTGGCGGGGCCAGGTCTTGCGCCACGTGCGCCGCTGACGGTTACACGCCCATACATTCGTTCGCATCGATTGCGGTGAAGTCGCCCCCAGCGGCGCCGCATTCCGAACCGGAGGAATGTGATGACCGTGAAGAACGCGCTGTTGGCAGCGGCCCTGTGGGCCCTGGCCCTGGTGGCCGCACCGGCCCGGGCGGCCGACGTGCCCGAGATCAGCTCGACGATGAAGAAGATGCTCGGCGCGTTGCCCATCGCCGACATGAAGGACGACGTCGAGAAGCTGGTGCCGGCGCTGAAGAAGACCACCTGCGGTGGCGGGCTCACCGGCTGCTATCACACCAAATCCGGCATCCTGCAGCTGTACTACTTCACCGACGGCAAGCTGCAGGAGACCTTCCTGCTGGTCATCGACAAGAAGATGGCCATCCCCAAGCTGCTGAAGGCCAACGTGCAGAAGGTGCTCGGCGGTACGGAGCTGCAACGCCCCATCATCTCGATCTCCACGAGCGACTACGCGCTGGAGATGGCCAAGACGCCGGCCGACCTGCAGGCCGTGGTGCGCGAGAGTTATTTCAATGCGTCGTCGCTGGAGTTCGCCGCCGGTGTGCAGCTGGCCGCGCGCGCCAACCTGAACGGCGTCATCAAGCTGACGCTGCAGTCCCTGGGCATCGACACGACCGCGCTGACGATGCGCACGGCCGTGTCCGTGCCCATCCCGACCGACATCACCAGCGCGGCGGGTTCCGGCGCCGGCCTGGCCACGGCCATGCGCCAGGGCGACTCGTTCAAGAAGGCCTCGGGCGATGCGCTCTCGCCCGGTGCGTTCGTCGAGTTCCAGATGGGCCCGGGCTCGGTCATCAACCTGCCGATGCCGCGCGCCACGTTGACCGACATGACGCTGTTCATCGACAACGAACTGGTGTTTGGCTACAAGGGCAACGCCGTGTTCGCGGGCACCAGCAAGAAGACGCTGCTGCAGTTCCAGACGCCGCTGTCGCCCGAGGGCGCGATGGACCTGCTGGACTTCAACTTCCGCATGGCCACGCCCGCCAGCTACACGCTGGCCGACGCGACGAACATGATGATCGCGATGTCGGTGCCGGACCCGCGCCTGGCCAAGTACGGCGGTGGCTTCATCAAGAACATCGACCAGTTCAAGAGCATGCTGAAGACGGTGGAGTACCCGCTCACCATGATCCAGCTGCGCAACCCGCACCCGGCGACGGAGTACAAGTTCGGCGACGCCACCAAGCCGTTCCCGACCGACAACAAGGTGTTCAACGTCGCGCTGTACGGCCCGCTGGCCGATGGCGGCCCGTTCATCCACGTGGGTGGCGACGTGACCATCGTCGGTGCCAAGATGGGCTCGCTGGACGCCAGTGCCGGTACCTCCGGCCTGCATGCCAAGGCCATGGAGCAGCTCTACGTGAAGCTGGGCCCGCTGGGCAAGGTGACGATCGAGAAGGTCATCGCCTCGGCCGACATCGACAAGGACACCCAGCGCATCCGCCTGAAGGGCAACTTCGGCGGCCAGACCGTCGAGATCATCCTGGACGGGCAGAAACTGCACATCGACGTGCCGGCCAACTGCGTGAACCCGTTCGAGATCAAGGCCTCGCTGAAGCTGGAGCCCAGCACCGACATCGCCAAGGTGTTCTACGCGCAGGGCGGTGTCAACGTCGACCCGTCGTCCATCACCGGGTGCATCGGCAAGGACCTGGAGAAGGCGCTGAACAAGGTGGCCAACGAGTACAAGGACCTCAGCGGTTACACCGCCCATGAGGCCACCAGGGATCTGAACAAGATCCGCAACACGACGAACGAAGCCTACAAGGCGGCGAAGAACGGCGCGCGCGACGCGGCGAACAAGACCTCCAACGCCGCCATGCACGCCTTCAACGACGCCGGCAACGCGTTCAAGAAGCTGGGTGGCAAGAAGCACAAGCACAAGAAGGGCCCGGACCCACGCTTTGCTGCCTCGGTGTTCGACTGGGATTACTACTACGACAACGCCCCCGATGTGGTGGCCGCCAAGGTCGATCTGGCCACGCATTGGAAGGACAACGGCTTCCTCGAAGGCCGTCAGGGCAGCTCGGCCTTCTCCGCAGCGGACTACCTGAACCGTTACCCCGACCTGCAGGCCGCTTGCCCGGGTCGCAATCTGCAATGCGCGCTGCAGCACTGGCTGGACTACGGCATCAATGAAGGCCGCCAGGGCAGCGCCGACTTCAGCGTGCGCGACTATCTGAACCGCTACCCCGACCTTCAAGCCGCCTTCGGCAAGACCAATTACGCCGAGGCGCTGGACCACTGGATCAACTACGGCGAGGACGAAGGCCGCAACGGCCGACCTTGAGTGAGGAGCGTTGGGCCATGAAATACCTGCTTGCATCCCTGCGAGTCTTGCTGGCCGTGACGCTCGGGGCGTTTGTGGCCCTGGCGTTGCCGTCCATGGCACACGCCCAGGACGTCCCGCAGATCAGCTCGACGATGAAGAAGATGCTCGGCGCGTTGCCTCTCGCCGACATGAAGGACGACGTGCAGGCGTTGGTGCCGGCGCTGAAGAAGACCCAGTGCGGCGGTGGCCTGAAAGGTTGTTACTTCACCAAGTCGGGCATCCTGCAGCTGTACTACTTCACCGACGGCAAGTTGCAGGAGACCTTCCTGCTGGTCGACCGACTACGCGTTGGAGATCGCCAAGACGCCCGCCGACGTGCAGGCCATCGTGCACGACAGCTACTTCAACGTGTCGTCGCTGGAGTTCGCGGCGGGCGTGCAACTGGCGGTGCGTGCCAATCTGAACGGCTTCATCAAGCCCACCGGGCCGCGCTGACGCCCTTTCAAGAAGGCTGCATTCCATGAACTTTTCCCTCACCGCGGTGGCGCTGGCCGCCGCCGTCAGCTTTTCAGCGACGGCAGCCCCGGAGCCCAGCTTCGCCGAACTGATCGACAAGGTCGCGCTGGTGCCCAGCGTGGCCCAGCCCACCGACGTGCAGGCCAAAGTCACCGAGGCCGTGGGCCACCTCAAGCGCATGGCGCTGCCCAAGGCGCAGCAGTCGCTGAACGAGGCACTGCAGCTGGACCCGCGCAGCGCCCACCTGCACTTCATGAACGGCTTCGTCTACCACCTGCAGGCCCGCCAGGGCGACACGCAGAAGACCGACATGGCCGTCGAGGGCTACCAGCAGGCGCTGCGGCTGGACCCGAGCCACTGGATCGCGCAGGAGTTCCTGGGCCTGGCCTATGTGGACCTGCAGCAGTTCGACCGCGCCAAGGCCGAGTTCGCGAACGCGCTGCTGCTCACGCCCGACAGCCGCACGTCGCAGTTCGGCCTGATGGTGTCGGCCTACCTGACCGGCGACGCGAAGACCGCCTGCGCGATGGCCGACCAGTTCCGCCAGTCGCCCGAGGCGGCCCCGCGCAGCTTCGTGCGTTCCAGCGTGTCGGTGTACGCCTCGTGCGGCAACTTCGCCCAGGCCGACCGCATGCGCCAGGCGCTGGCGCAGATCGACGGCGACAGCGTTGACCTCAAGCGGGTGGAGCGCCGCCTGGAACAGTGGAAGGCGTTCTACGACCGCCAGGAGGCGGCGCCCGCGCAGATGGTGAAGACGCAGGCGTTCTCTCTACCGCCACCTCCCCCACCGTCGCCCGCGGCGGACGTGCCGGCACCGGCCGCGGCCGCCGCCTCGGCCGTGGTGGCACCCGCTGCAACGGCTGCCGCCCCAGCGGCTGCGCCACGCGTGGAGCCCGCCACGGAAGGTCCGCGGATGCTGCTGGTGGACGTCGTGCTGCTGTCCACCCAGGAGCTGGCCAGCACGTCCAAGGGCGTGAACCTGCTCAGCGCGCTGACGCTGCAACTCGGCAGCGTGGCGGGCAACGTGCCCGCGTACTCGCGCACCAACAGCTGGAATCTCGCCAGCGGCGCCGCCGCAGCGACCACCACGACGGCCATCACGCGCGCCGTCACCATCCCGGCGCTGTCGTACTCGCTCAACATCGCCAACGCCAACAGCTCCATCAACGAGGTGCTGGCGCGGCCGACGTTGGCGGCCATCGAAGGCCAGTCGTCGGAGTTCTTCTCCGGCACCAACCTCAGCGCCGGGCTGGTGTCCACCAGCACGCAGGGCGGCACCACCGTTGTGCCGCTCGAGAAGAAGTTCGGCATCAAGCTCGCTGTCACGCCCACTTTCGTGGGGCGCGGCCGCGTGCAGCTCAAAGTGGACGCCCAGCGCACGTCGCTCGACGCCGCGGTCGACAACCCCAAGGCCGCCTACCAGATCGAGATCGGCGAGACCACGGCCAACGCCAACGTCGTCATGAACCTGGGCGACACGCTCATCCTCAGTGGCCTGAACGAGAAGACGACCACCAGCACCCGGGACGGCGTGCCCGTGCTGCAGGACGTGCCGGTCGTGCAGTACCTGTTCTCCAACAAGAAGACCAACGACATCCAGCGCTCCGTGCTGGTGCTCGTCACGCCGCGCGCGCCGGTGCAGGTGGCCGAGGACCCGAGCGCCGCAACCGACTCCCAGGCCACGCGCATGGCCGCGCTGCGCGAACGCTACCGCTTCACGGCGCCCATGTCGTCCAACGTCGACGCCGTGCTGGCCAGGCTGCAGCCCAACGACCTGTTCCGCGAGTTCCGCCAAGGCGACGTGGCGATGGAGCGCTGGGATCGCTCCCGCGTGACGGCCGAGCGCATCAAGGAGACGCTGGGCTTCATCTACTACTGAGCTGAAAGTGCACCAGCTGCGGGCGCTCCGTTGACGTTTGATTGCATTTTCAACATCTGCGCACAGCTTCTGTGGGCGCTCGTAAGTAGTTGATTCAGTTGCGGGAAACGTCCTACAGCACGCAGGACGAAGAACCGACGCGGCGCGCGAACCCGCGGTCATAGAGTGGACTCAGCCGCGGTGGAAACGCCCCCGGCCCCCGCCGGTCGGCAATCCAGTCGGCCCACCGCACCGCTTCAAAGGAGTTCGCTATGTCCACCATCAAGACCATCACCAGCAGCCTGACCGCCGTTGCGCTCGTGTCCGGTATCGGCCTGGCCTGGGCGCAGACCTCGGATCAGAACCAGCCTACGGACCCGATGCAAGCCGCCACGGCAACGCCGATCAGCGAGCAGACCCCGGCTGACCCGAACGCCGCGCCGCAGACGGACACGACATTGACCCAGCAGCAGACCGAGCCGGCCACGCCGCCGGCGGACACGACCGCCCCGATGCCGCAGGACAGCATGGCCGCCCAGCCCCAGCAGCCGGCCACGACGATGGACAGCGCCATCCAGCCCACACCGGCTGACCCCGTCGACGAGCCGGCCCCCCGTGCCGACCGCAACTGATCCTGATCGGTTGCACAGGCATCGCGTCTCCATGAACGTTCCCCGATGAGCAGTTCCGGAGACCGCCCCGATCCCGCGCCGCCCTCCACGCGGCGCGAGATCCTGGACGGCCTGCGCCTGGGCGGCTTCGTTGCCGCCGGGGTGCTGGTCGTCCTGTTCGTCGTCTACCAGGTGTTCGGCAACCCGTTCCGGCGCGCATCGGCGCCTGCCGCAGTGCCCATTGCCACCACGCCAGCTCCCGCGGCGCCGGCCCCCGTGGCCGCACTCGAGCGCAAGCTGGATTTCGGCGACGTGAGAGCGCCCAACGACGTCACCCGCGTCGCCGCCTGGGCCGTGGCCGAGGCGGACAACGGCGTCCGTCCCTTCATCATCGTGGACAAGCGCCGTGCGCAGGTCTACGTCTTCGAGCCTTCCGGCCGGCTGGCCGGCACCAGCCCCGTGCTGTTGGGCTTCGCCGCCGGCGACCACACCGTGGAAGGCATCGGCAGCAAGACCATTGCGGAAATCCAGCCCCACGAGCGCACCACCCCCGCGGGCCGGTTCGAATCCAAGCCCGGCCGCAACGCCGACGGTGAGGAGGTGGTGTGGGTGGACTACGACGCCGCCGTCTCCATGCACCGCGTGCGCGCCACCAACCCGGCCGAGCGTCGCCTGGAGCGCCTGGCCAGCAAGACCGCGGCCGACAACCGCATCAGCTGGGGCTGCATCAACATGCCAGTCGCCTTCTTCGAGGAGAAGGTGTGGCCGGAAATCGGCCGCAAGCGCGGCATCGTTTACGTGCTGCCCGAGCGCGAGCCGCTGACGGCCTTCTTCCCGGCTGCCGCGGATGCGCAATACCTCGCGCAGGCGGCCCCGCCGCGAAGTAACACGGCCAAACCGTGAAGTTCTTGTCTGTCTGTTACAGGCGCTGATTCCTAGACTGCCCGCCGGGCTGGTGCGAAGGCGCACCACCACACCGGAGCGGGGCGTCGCGTGGGCAGTAGCAGTTGGACGGGTCGGATCAAGGCAGGTTTCTGGGGCATCGCTGCAGCAGCATGCGTCATGGCAGCGGCGCCAGTGGCGGCACAGGTCGCCACCGCACGGCCGGTTGCCCTGGACGCCAGCGACGGCCGCCCGTTTGCCATCGTCGACAAGCGCCAGGCCACGCTGTCCATCTATGACGGCCAGGGTCATCTCGTGGGCCGCACGGCGGCATTGCTGGGCCTGACGCCCGGCGACGCCGAGCCCGCCAGCGCCCGCGGCAAGGCGCCTTCGGCGCTGAACCGCCAGGAGCGCGTGACCCCGGCGGGCCGGTTCGAGACCGTGCCCGGCCGCAACCTGAACGGCGAGCGCGTCGTCTGGTTCGACTACGAGGCCAACCTGGCCATCCACCGCCTGCGCCCGGCGCCGGCTGCGGAGCGCCGCCCGCAACGCCTGGCGTCCGACCGGCTGGACGAGCGCCGCATCACCCTCGGCTGCGTCGTCGTCGACCCGGCCTTCTTCGACCAGGTCGTGCTGCCCGTGATGGGCAAGGGCACCGGGCTGGTCTACATCCTCCCCGAGCGGGAGCCCATCGTCGCCGGGGTGGCCGGCCAGCCGCGCGCGGCTGCGGCGCCTTGAGCTGATCGGCGCAACCCAGGGCAATCCCGGGTCTCCGCCGCAGCGGAAAAGACGTTCCAGGCGGGAAAATTCGCCGCTTTGCCGCGAGCTACCGCTCGCCTCGCCCGCACCCTCGGGCCCACCTGGAACGAACGACGTGACTACCCCTTCCTCCGCGGCCTACCCGGCTGCGTCTGGCCCCGACATCCTGGGCCAGCCCAACCAGCTCTTCGTCCTCTTCTTCACGGAGATGTTGGAGCGCTTCTCCTACTACGGCATGCGGGCGCTGCTCGTGCTGTTCCTGATCACCGAAACCGCCAAGGGCGGCTGGGGCTGGAGCCGGGCGGATGCGACGAACCTGTACGGCTGGTACACCGGCCTGGCCTACCTGACGCCCATCCTGGGCGGCTACATCGCCGACCGGATGCTGGGCACGCGCCGCTCGGTGCTGCTGGGCGGCTTCATCATCGCGGCCGGCCACATCGCGCTGTTCATGGACACGCTGCCGATGTTCTATCTCGGCCTTGGCCTGGTCGTGCTGGGCACGGGCCTGTTCAAGCCGAACATCTCGGCCATCGTCGGCCAGCTCTACGGCAAGGACAACGAAGGCGCCCGTGACGGCGGCTACACGCTGTTCTACATGGGCGTGAACGCGGGGGCGTTCTTCGGCATCTCGCTGTGCGGCTACATCGGCGAGAAGATCTCCTGGAACCTGGGCTTCGGCCTGGCCGGGCTGTTCATGATCCTGGGCGCCATCCAGTTCTGGCTGAGCCAGGGTCTGTTCGGCGCCATCGGCGACAAGATCGACGCGGCCAAGAAGGTCGTTGCCGAGAAGCTGGACGACACGCCCGAGCATGTCGTGGCGGACCGCCTGAAGGCCATCTTCGTCTTCTCGTTCTTCACGATCTTCTTCTGGTTCGCCTTCGAGCAGGCCGGCGGCTCCATGACCATCTTCGCGGCCGACTACACCGACCGCACGCTGGTCGGCACCAGCGGCCTGGTCTTCAAGATCATCAATACCGCGATGACGCTGGTGCCTGCCGGCATCCTGTCGTGGCTGCTGTTCAAGCTCTACCGCTCCACCGGCGGCAAGTACTGGATGGCCAACCTGTCGCTGGCCGTGGCCTTCGCCATCATCTGGGGCCTGTGCCTGTGGATGCTGGGCCGCGAGTTCCTGATGGACCAGAGCGAGGTGCCCGCCACTTGGTTCGGCGTGCTGAACAGCTTCTTCATCGTCGTGCTGGCGCCCATGTTCTCCAAGATGTGGGAGAAGCACTGGAACCCCTCCGGCCCGGTCAAGTTCGGCACCGGCCTGGTGCTGCTGGGCCTGGGCTTCGCCGTGCTGTCGTACGGCGCAGCCGGCATCCCGCAGGGCGCCAAGACGGCGCAGGTCAGCATGATGTTCCTGACACTGGCCTACCTGCTGCACACCATGGGCGAGCTGTGCCTGTCGCCGGTGGGCCTGTCCTACATCTCCAAGCTGGCGCCCACGCGCCTGCTGGGCCTGATGTTCGGCGTGTGGTTCCTGAACTCGGCCATCGCCAACAAGATCGCCGGCTCCACGGGCTCCTACATCGACCAGATCTCCTCCACGTACTCGATGTCGGTCTTCTTCCTGATCTTCACGGTCATTCCCATCGGCGCCGGCGTGGTGCTGATGGCGCTGACGCCGCTGATGAAGAAGTGGATGCACGGCGTGCACTGATCCGGCGCATGGCGGGTCATGGAACCCGCGCGTAACCCTGCACAAGCCGCCTGGCACCCCCGGGCGGCTTTTTTGTTCACGGAACTTTGCTGTTGACAAGGAATGTCAGCAGCTTGAATGGGCTTTCAGATTCGGGGTGACGTTGTAACTGCCGTCTGTTTACAGTCGCGCGCTTGCACTCGGAGCCCCCCATGACGAAGAAGAACCTGGCGCTGACCCTTTCTCCCCTGATGGCCCTGCTGTTGGTTGCCTGCGGGCAGAAGCCTGACGGTGCCGGCGGCCCTGGTGGCCACGGCGGCCCGCCGCCCGTGTCGGTGGCCCCTGCCACGCAGCGGCAGATCCAGGAGTTCGATGAATTCACCGCCCGCCTGGAGGCGCCCGACACGGTGGAGGTGCGCTCCCGCGTGTCCGGCACCGTCGAGGCCGTGCGCTTCAAGGAAGGCCAGCTCGTTCGCAAGGGCGATCCGCTGTTCACCATCGACACCCGCGCTTTCCGTGCCGAGGTGGCCCGCGCCGAGGCGCAGATCGCCGCGCTGAAGACCCAGGCCGAGCTGGCCAAGGCCGACCTGGCCCGCTCCGAGAAGCTGGTGGCCGTCAATGCTGTCAGCCAGCAGGAGATCGACCAGCTGCGCGCCGCGCTGCGCAGCGCCGAGGCCAACCAGAAGGGCGCCGAAGCGGCGCTGGTGCAGGCCAAGCTGAATGTCGAGTACGCCAACGTGACGGCACCCGTCACGGGCCGCACGTCGCGGGCCAACGTCACGCCAGGCAACCTGGTGGGTGTGGGCGACCCGGTGCTGACGACGCTGGTGTCTAACGACAAGGTCTACGCCTACTTCGACGCCAGCGAAGCCACCTACCTGAAGTACATGCGCGCCGCCCGCGAAGGCAAGGCCGCCGCGTCGCGCGACGCCGTCGCCGTGCAGATGGGTCTGGCCAACGAGGAGGGCTTCCCGCACACTGGCAAGCTGGACTTCGTGGACAACCGCCTCAACCCCGCCACGGCGTCCATCCGCGTCCGTGCGGTGTTCGACAACAAGGCTGGCGACTTCACGCCCGGCCTGTACGCGCGCATCAAGCTCGGCGGCAGCAACCAGTACACCGGCGTCGTCGTGCCGGACCGTGCGATCACGACCGACCAGACCCGCAAGATCGTCCTCATCGTCGGCGCCAACAACATCGTGCAGCCGCGCCCGGTCAAGCCTGGCGCACTGATCGACGGCATGCGGGTCGTGGAAGGCGTCAAGGCCGGCGAGCAGATCATCGTCGACGGCCTGCTGCGCGCCATGCCCGGCGCGCCGGTCACGCCGCAGGTGCTGAAGGTAGACAACTTGGGCATGCCGATCCCAGCCGCTCAGCCGGGTGCGCCCGGTGCTGCGCCTGCCGCGGCCCCCGCGTCTGCCGCCGCCTCGAAGTAATCCCCAAGGCGGTAGCCCATGGACATCTCACGCTTTTTCATCGACCGGCCGCGCTTCGCGACCGTGTTGTCCATCTTCATCTTCCTGATCGGTGCGCTGGCCATCCCGCTGCTGCCGATCTCCGAGTACCCCGAAGTCGCGCCGCCGCAGGTCGTCGTGCGCGCGCAGTACCCCGGCGCCAACCCGCGCGTGATCTCCGAAACCGTGGCCTCGCCGCTGGAGGAGCAGATCAACGGGCTGGAGAACGTCCTGTACTTCGAGAGCCAGGCCACCGGCGACGGTGGCATGGCGCTGACCGTCACGTTCAAGATCGGCACCAACCCCGAGGCTGCCGAGACGGCGGTGCAGAACCGCATCAACCGCGCGTTGCCGCGCCTGCCCGACATCGTGCGCACCATCGGCGTGACGACCGAGAAGAGCAGCCCCAACCTGACCATGGTGGTCCACCTGATCAGCCCGGACAGCTCGCGCGACGCGCTCTACCTGCGCAACTACGGCTCGCTGAACGTGCGCGACGACCTGCTGCGCGTGCCCGGCATGGGTTCGGTGCAGACCTT
>SXGQ01748471.1_pt1 | contig 10962 bp, 11 predicted proteins | sample 3178371 | NCBI WGS metagenome assembly SXGQ01 (sample SAMN11356859, study PRJNA531348) | freshwater metagenome | isolation source: freshwater sample F1-20 | place: China: Fuxian Lake, Yuxi | collected 2017-12-25 | reverse complement strand
TTCAGGAAATCGGGCAGTGCTATCTTATGAATTACCATTAAACGAAGTTGTTTTTGATTTTTACGATAAGATCAAATCTATTTCTAGCGGCTATGCAAGTTTTGATTATGAATTGAATGATTATAGAGAAGGTGATCTAATTAAATTATCAATATTGGTAAACGAAGAGATGGTTGATGCACTGTCTATGATTATTCATAAAGACTTTGCCGTAAGACAAGGAAGATTAATGTGCGAAAGATTAAAGGACTTGATACCGAGACATCAATTTCAGATTCCAATTCAAGCTGCAATTGGCGGAAAAGTTATAGCAAGAGAAACAATATCTGGTTATAGAAAAGATGTTATTAGCAGAATTCATGGCGGAGGAGCTAGAGATAGAAAGAAAAAACTTTTAGAAAAGCAAAAAAAAGGAAAAGCTAGAATGAGACAATTTGGAAGTGTTGATATTCCTCAGGAGGCTTTTATTGAAGTTTTAAAAATAAACAAAAATGAATAAAGTTTTAAAAAAATTTTGCGGAATATTTGGTTATAAATTATTACCAAAGAGTTATATTAAAAATAAAAATTTTTTATCAGAATTATCTAATTTAAAATTAGAAAAAATCTTGTCAAATCTTGTTGAAAAAAAAATTATTAGCTCCTTGATCCAAATTGGAGCTAATGATGGTATGTCACATGATCATTTAAATATCATTATTAAAAAATTTAAATTGAAAAGTTTATTATTAGAACCAATAAAAAAATATTTTTTAAATTTGCAAAATAACTATTCAAATTATGATAACGTAAGATTAGAAAACTCCGCTTTAAGTACTAAAAATGAAATTTTATTCTTATACAAAGTAGATCCTAAGTATTCTAATAAATACGGCACAATATCTAGCGGTATATCCTCATTATATAAACAGCATTTGATTAAACATGGGATAAAGAAAAAACACATTATTCAAGAAAAAGTAAACCAAATAAGTTTTGATGAACTTCTAAAAAAATATAGCATAAGTGATTTTGATCTTCTATTGATAGATACAGAGGGATATGATTGTCAGATTGTTAATGATTTTTTTTTAAAAATAAAAAAAATAAGACCTATTATAATATTTGAGTGGTCACATATAAAAAATAATGAGTTTAAAAATACTTTAAATTTAATAATCAACAATAATTATTCTTTTTTTCCTTTAGGGGATGATATTTTTTGTGTCCCGCATGAAAAAAATATTTCGGTTCAATTAAATTAATGAGATTAATAAAAATAATAGGAGAGATGGCCGAGTGGTTGAAGGCGCCCGCTTGGAAAGCGTGTATACTGTTAAAGGTATCAAGGGTTCGAATCCCTTTCTCTCCGCCACATAATTCAGAGATTTTTATTTTATGAAGATTTTTGATTGTTGTATTTATTTAGATGAAGATTTTTTATTAGATTTGAGATTTAATATTTTGAATGATTTCGTAGATTATTTTGTAGTAGTTGAGTCCAATAAAACTTGGCAGAACAATAAAAAAAATTTTAATTTTAACATAAAAAATTTTCAAAAATTTTCTAATAAAATTATATATGTAAAAGTTGAAGATATGCCAGATGGAAAAAATCCATGGCTTAGAGAAAACTTTCAGAGAAATTGTATTACAAGAGGACTTTTAAGAGCAAATGATAATGATTTAATCATTATTTCAGATGCCGACGAAATACCAAATCCAAAAAAAGTAATAAATTTTAAACGAAATAAAAAATATGGTGTTTTTGAGCAAAGACAATATTATTATAAACTTAATCTTTTAAATAAAACTAATCCAATATGGCATGGATCTAAGGCTTGTTTTAAAAAATATCTTAAATCTCCACAATGGTTAAGAGAATTAAAAATTAAGCAAAGACCTTTTTGGAGAATAGATAAAATGAATCTTAATTATTCTATTCAGGACGGAGGATGGCATTTTTGTAATTTAAAAACTTCTGATCAGCTCTTGTTTAAATATAAAAATTTATGTGAATATAAAGATAATTACGTATTTATGAATTCAATTGATAAAAAGTTTTTAAACAAAAAAACTATAGAAAAAAATATTAATAATCATAAAGATATTATAGGTAGAAAAGTTACCTTCGCGAAAACAGATATTAATAAAAATTATCCAAAGTATATATTAAATAATTTAGAAAAATTTAACGATTGGATTATTTGATAATATAAAATTAATTTTATTAAAAATGAAAATATTAATTACAGGCGGGGCCGGATATATCGGATCTCATATTGCTGAGGAATTATTAAAAAAAAATCGTGTGGTTATTTTAGATAATTTATCTACCGGATACAAAAAATTTATTTTTAAAAAAACAAAATTTTATAAAGCAGATATTAGAAATTATGATAAAATAAGAAAAATTATTAATAATGAGAAAATTGATACTGTAATTCATTTAGCAGCAAAATTAAGTCTACAAGAGTCAAAAAAAAAGTCTAAAGAATATTTTGATAACAATGTACTTGGTACAAAAAATTTATTAAAAGCTATTAGAAGAACGACTGTAAAAAATATAATATTCTCATCAACAGCCGCCATTTATGGCGGAGTTAAATATAATAAGTTTAGAGAAAGTCACAAACCAAGACCCAACAGCATTTATGGAAGAACTAAATTAAACTGCGAACTTTTAATAAAAAATTTTTGTAAAAAAAATTTTATAAAATTTGTAATATTAAGATATTTTAATGTAGTTGGAGCAAGTAAATCAGGTAAAATTGGGCCGTTAAAAAATTATGGCCAGTTATTTAAAATATTATCAAAAGCCGTTTATAAAAAAAAAAAAATTAATATTTATGGAAATAATCATTCAACACCAGACGGATTCTGTATAAGAGATTTTATAGATATTAATGATATTGTTCAAATTCATTCCATAATAATAAAAAAACTTCATACTTTTAATAAGGGAATTGTACTTAATTGTGGTTATGGAAATGGACTTTCGGTCATTAAAATTGTAAAGGCTTTTGAAAAAGCTGCAAAAAAAAAATTCTTAATAAAAATTTTAAAAAAAAGAAAAAATGAAGTACCAAATATTTACGCAGATAATACTAAAATTAAAAAAAGATTAAAATGGAAACCAAAATTTAATAATTTAATTTTTACTATTAAGCGTTGTTTAAAATGGGAAAAAAAAGTTATAAATGTTAAATAAAAAAAAAATATTATTAATTTCCTTTGCCACTCCTGATTTAGTTAGAAGCATTAGTAGATTTAAAAAACAAGCTAATGAATCCCAGTATTATGATGAAGTTCATATTGTGACCCCAGACGAATTACAGCTTAATCAAAAAAAAAAAATTAATAAATTAATTAGTAACGGAAAAAAAAAAGGTTATGCTTATTGGTATTGGAAGCCATTAATACTTTTGGGCATTTTCAAAAGAATGAAAGATGGAGATATTGTGCAATACATGGATATTGGTTTTCATATCAATAAAAATGCCTCGCACATTTTCAATAAATATTTAAATTTAATTAAAAATAAAAATACGTGGTTACTAGCATTTCAATATAAACCCTTAAAATATAAAATGCGCTCTGAATTTTACTTTCCTGAAAGAGAGGAATTTAAATATACCAAAGCAGATTTATTCGCTTACTATAAAAAATTAAATGACAAAAAAGTAACTCATACACCTCAATTTTCAGCTGGTAATTTTTTTATTAAAAAAACCAGAAAATCTCAATTTTTTCTGAAAAAATGGATTGAAATTTTTGAAAAGAGATTTGACCTGATCGATGATACGCCATCAAAAATAAATAATTTCCAAAATTTTATAGAAAATAGACATGATCAAAGTGTGTTTTCAATATTATGTAAAATAAATTTTATTAAATCATTGTCCGCTTATGAGTATGATTGGGCAGAAAAAAATAATATGAAGACCTGGGAGCATATAAAAGATTTCCCTTTTTTTGCTAAAAGAGATCTTCAATATAGTATTTTTAAAAGATTTTTAAACAGACAAATTAAAAATATTAAAAGACGATCTATCTTATTAAAAAAAAATATTAATATAATTTATTTATTTTTTAAACAAATTTATGAAAAATATTATATCTTTAAACTTTCTTTAAAAGCTAGTTTAAGAGAAAAAAAAATCATCAAAATTTATTATGAAGATTACTTTATACACAAATGGAATGACGGAGCATTAGTTTCTCCTATGCCCATTAAAAACCCAATCAAAGAAACTCAGATGTCTCTAAACCTATTTACCAAATATTATTTTCCAAAAAAAAATGATATAATTTTAGATGTTGGAGCTGGAATAGGAACCGAATTAGAATTTTTTTCTAAAAATGTAGGATCCAATGGAAAAGTTATATGTATTGAACCTGATCGGACAGCTTTTAATTGTTTGAGAAAATTGTGTGAAGTTCAAAAAATTAAAAACTCATTGTTAATTAATGACAGTGTGGGAGAAAAAAAAACAACCGGTTATCTTTCTCAAGAATATCCTGCTGCAATAACTAATCGTATAGAAAAAAAAAATAATACTAACATTCAAATCAATATTGATACTTTAGATAACATTATAAAAAAATTGAATTTAAAAAAAATTTCTTTTCTTAAAATTAATGTAGAAGGATTTGAAATAAATACTCTTAAAGGGCTTAAAAAAAACTATCGGTTAGTAGAAAACTTTTGTATTAGTTGTCACGATTTTATTGGAATTAAAACGTACACGAAAATAAAAAAAATTTTAAAAAAATTAAAGTTAAGTGTTATGACAAATAAAAAAAATCCTAATAAACCTTGGGAAGAATTTTATTTATACGCAAAAAAATAATATAAATTTTTTTATAAAAAAATACTTAAGTAATTAAATAAATAATTTAATTAAATGATTAATTTAGACATATATTGCGTAACAGACAAAGATTATTCTTATCTAAAAAAATTACCTTATAAATTAGCTGGAGTTGGCAAATATACTTTTACAAATGAATATCTTTTAGCAAATACAATGTACAATATTGATTACAAGGAAAGATATTATTCAGAACTTACTTTTCATTACTGGTTTTGGAAAAATGAATTGAAGAATCTAGACAGTAAAAGCTGGGTAGGCTTTTGTCAAAAAAGAAGATTCTGGATAAAAAAAAATATCCTTAAAAAAGATATTAATATTGACAATCTAAATGAGTTTATTTTATCAAAACCTCCAGAAGAATGGGATGGTTTCAATTCGGTAATATGCGAACCTATTTATGTAAATGGAGTAAATAAAGTTAAATTATTAAAAAGAGGATTTAGATCTTTGATTCGTGATCCTAAAATTTTTTTTAATAAAGATAAACAAACTGTCAAATTGCATTTTGATATGCACCATGGATTTGGAAATTTGGACAAAGCGATTAATCTTCTTGATGATAGTGATAGAGATGAATTTAGAAGTTTTGTTGAAAATCAAGTTTGTTTTAATCCTCATATAATGTTTATTGCAAAAATTGACATTGCTAACCAATGGTTTGGTAAATTATTTCCATGGCTTTTTAAATGTGAAGAAATATTTGGATTTGAAAATCTAAAAGGATATGACTCACAGAGATTATATGCTTATTTAGCAGAAAGATATCTTTCGTTTTGGTTTAAAAAATATTCAAAATATATTGAATGGCCTTATATAACTTTTCGGAATATATAATATCAATAAAAATTTATCGATTTTTTATTTTATTAATTTTTTATAATTTTTTTTAGTTTTGAAATATTCATTGAGGGTTTTAAGGGAAAATTTTTGATTTTATAGTTTACTAAAGTTTTTTTTAAATTTTTATTATATTTTTTTCCAAAATTATAAGGCGACTGAATTTTACCTCCTATATTTATAACACCTTTACAATTAAGAATTTTAAATAAAATATCTGCTACTTCTTTATGAAAAATAAAATTTGTTTTAATATCTGAAAATGCCGTTTTATGTATAAAGGGCTCTTCAGTCATACAAACCCTTAGAATCAAAGAGTTTTTATACATTTGCACAGAAGATTCGCCACCTAACTTTGACCAAGCATAATTATTTACTGGAAGCAAAGGGTCAGTCTCTTTGTAATTTCCTTTTTTTCCTTCGTAAACGTAATTTGTAGAAAAATATATTAATTTAATTTTTAGTTCTGAGCAGATTTTGACAATATTAGCTGTGCCAATAATATTTAAATCAATACTTCTGGAAATATTATTATCATGTATTTTCATTGGCCTGGATAAGGCAGCAAGATGAATTAAGATTTTTGGTTTAGTTTTTTTTAGATAATTTTTTATAGATTTTGTTGATAAAATATTTAGCTGGGATTTGCTTGGGTAAAACAATTTATTTGATTTATATTTCTTTTGTAAAATTGACCCGAATCTTCCATTTCCTCCTGTAATTACGATTTTATTTTTTAAATTCATCTTATGAAACGAAATTTTTACAATATTCTTTAAATGAAATATTTTGGGCATCTTTATCTGATAATAAAGGCTTTTTTAATGGCCATTTAATTTTAAGGTCTTTGTCGTTCCATAAAATTCCAATTTCATAGTCTTTTTGTCTATAATTAGAACATCTATAGTAAACTATATTTTCTTCATCAAGACAGCAAAACCCATGAGCAAACCCTTCGGGAATATATACCGAGCAGTAGTTTTTATTAGATAAATAAATAGAAAAATACTCTCCGAAAGTTTTAGAGTTTTTTCGAAGGTCCACTATTACATCAAATATTTTCCCTTTAATAACTGTCAAAAATTTTGCTTGGGGATTTTTAGTTTGTAAATGCAATCCTCTTAAAACGTTTTTCTTAGAAATTGAAACACAGTCAAATATTAATTTTTCATCAGGCAATAGTTTATCTTTATATACTTCCTTAAAGGACCCCCTGTTATCAAAAAAATTTTTTGATTTAAAAATTTTTATACCTCTTATATTTATTTTCATTAATCTAAATTATTTTTCTTAAGTATTTTGAATAGCTGCAATTGCCATAAAATTTAATTTGTTTTTCAACGGTAGTTTTTGAAATCCATTTGTTGTTTAGAGCAATTTCTTCTAAACAGGCTATTTTTATTCCCTGCCTTTTTTCAATACTAGAAATAAATTGCGATGTTTCAAAAAGACTTTCAGCATTACCAGCGTCCAGCCATGCACTTCCTCTTCCCATAAACTCAACTTTAAGTTTTTTCATTTTTAAATATTTTTTTATTAAATCAACAATTTCCAACTCTCCTCTTTTTGAGGGTTTTAGTTTTTTTGAAAAACTAATTACATTTTTATCAAAGAAGTAAAGACCAGTTATTGCAAGGTCTGATTTAGAATTTTTGGGCTTTTCTCTTATACCTAAAATTTTATTTTTTTTAGTCTCTACTATTCCATAATCTTGCGGGTTATTTACCTTATATGTAAATATAGTTGATCCTGTCTTAATTCTTGTTTGTTTTTTTAGTCTTTTAGTAAAACCTTGACCATAGAAAAAATTATCACCAAGAATTAAAGCTACGTTTTTTTTATTTATAAATTTTTCGCCAATAATAAAAGCTTCAGGCAGGCCATTTGGTTTTTGTTGTGATAAATATTGAATTTTTATTCCAAAATTTGATCCATTCCCTAATATTTTTTTAAAATTAATATCCTCATTAGGATTAGTTATAATTAATATATCTCTGATCCCGGCGAGCATTAATATAGATAGAGGATAAAATATTAATGGCTTATCATATAGTGGAAGAAGCTGTTTATTTATTACTTTGGTTAATGGACTTAATCTTGAACCGGTTCCGCCCGCTAATATTATCCCTTTTCTAATCACTTTGTCAGGCCTATCCGATATTTAAAATCTTTATTTTTAAAATAATTTTTTTTAAATTTATTTATATACCAAGTAATAGTCTCATTTATTCTTTGATCAAAACTCGATTCACATTTCCATTTTAATTTTTTTGTCACTTTTGTAGAATCTAAACAATAACGAAGATCATGGCCAGGCCTATCTTTCACAAGTTGTATTTTACTTTTAATGTATAGATTAGGATTCATTTTTTTAAAAACTGATATTATTCTTTTTGTAATTTGAATATTACTTAAAACAGTTCCGCTACCGATATTATAATTTTCACCTATAAGTCCTTTTTCTGCAATTTTAATAAGTGCATTGCAATGGTCCTTAACATAAATCCATTCTCTAACATTTTTACCTTTTCCGTAAATTGGAATCGGCTTGTGATTTAATATATTATAAATCACAGTTGGAATAAGTTTTTCAGGATATTGATTTGGTCCAAAATTGTTGCAACAATTGGTAATTATTGCAGGGATTTTATATGTTCGAATGTAGGATTTAATCAAAAGATCTCCACTTGCTTTTGAGGCAGAATAAGGAGAACTAGGATTGTAAGGATCTTTTTCTTTTGATTTTTGTTTTTTTTTAATATCTCCATATACTTCATCTGTTGAGATATGTATTAATTTTATTTTTTTTTTAAAATCTCTTATTGATTCAAGAAGATTAAAAACACCCAAAATATTACTTTCTATAAATATTTTTGGTACATCAATTGATCTATCAACATGTGTTTCTGCTGCAAGATTATAAATAGTTGATGGTTTATATTTTTTAAGAATATTTTTAATAAAGATTTTATTATTAATATCTTGTTTATAAAATATATAATTTTTTATATATGGATCAATATTTTTAAAATTTGAGGCGTAAGATACTTTATCAATATTAATTATAAAATATTTATCTTTTAGAATATTGATAAGGTTACTTCCTATAAATCCTAAGCCACCAGTTATAATAATTTTTTCCATATTTTACATTTTAACATTTATAAATATTTTATATATTTATTATGAAATACTTTGTAGCTTAAATTAATGAGTAATTTTGAAAAAGATATTACATTTGTTATAGTTTCCTATAAGAGTGATCATATTATAGAAAAGTGTATTCAAAGTATTTATTCTAATATTAAAATTATTGTTGTTGAAAATTCAAATAATTTTCAAATCAAAAAATATTTAGAAAATAAATTTTTAAATGTTGAAGTTATTATTTCAAAAAATAATTTAGGATATGGGACGGGTAATAATCTTGGTTTATCAAAAGTTAAGACCCAGTATGCCTTTATATTAAATCCAGATACCGTTTTAGAGAAAAATTGTTTAAATGAACTTACAAAAGCTATAATTAATCTTAAAGACGACTTCACAATTATAGCACCAAATCTTTTGAATAATTATGGTTATTTCACAAGACAAAAAAAAAATTTACAAAATGGCGTGTTAGAAGTTGACTATGTAAAAGGTTTTGCAATTTTAATTAATCTTAAAAAAATTAATTTTAGTAAAATCTTTGATGAAAATTTCTTCTTATTTCTCGAAGAAATAGATCTGTGCAAAAGAATTAAAAAATTGGGTGGAAAAATTTTTGTAGTTATAAATTCAAGAATTCAACATTTAGGTAAACAGGCATCGGTGTATAGCTTAAATATTGAACTATGTAGAAACTGGCATTGGATGTGGTCTTTATTTTATTATAATTACAAACATTTTGGAGCTTTAGTTGCATATAAAATTACAATTAATAAATTATTCTCGTCAATATTTAAGTTATTTATTGCATCAGTATTTTTTAATAAAAAAAATTTTTTAATTCATTATTATAGATTAAGTGGTTTATTTAATGCCTTCTTAAAAAAGCCGGCATGGCTTAGACCAGATAATACTTAATACAATTTGTAAAATTCTTTTAGTAAATTAATAATTCTTAAATCAGAACTCATTGTAGGATTAATTTTACTTGTTGTGTATGCAACTCCAATACCTAAGATTGGATCAGCAAAACCTAAAGATCCTCCCCAGCCATTATGCCCAAATGACTCTTTATTCTCTCCAAACAACCATCCGCCACGAAGTATTAAACCAACGTGAGACCATCTAATTGGTAGCATTAAGCTTTGATCAGTCCTTTTGGTGCTCTCAGTTAAGCATTTTTTAATTGATAATTTTGATAATAAAATTTTTTTTTCTAATATAAGGTCATTTACAAAAATATCATAAATTTTAGCAATAGATCTTGCATTTCCATGACCATTCATTGAAGGAACCTCAGCAGTTTGCCATTTTTTATTATTATAAAAATTTATTTCATGTTTAGGATTGTTAAATGCATTAAATTCTGACGATACTTTAGTTACGGTTTTATCCTCGTAGAGATGAGCAATATTTGAAAGTTGATTTTTTGGAGTTCCAATAAAAAAATCTATTCCAAGTTTCTTTGATAATAATTGTGAGACTAATTCTCCTAAGCTTTTTTTTGTTGTTTTTTTTACAATTTCACCAATTAAAAATCCATGCGTTTTAGCATGATAATATGTTTGTTGTCCGCATGGATGATCTGGCTCTTGATTTTCTAAAATAGTTATTATTTTTTCCCAATCCAAAAGATCCTCTTGTGTAATCTTTTCTTTAAATCTATAGAGTCCAGATTGATGAGATAAAATATGTTTTAATGTGATTTTACTTTTATTACTTTTTTTAAAAGCCTCCCAATAATAAGAAACAGGTTTTTCTAAATCTAAAATATTTTGATCAATTAGAATGGAAATAACAATTTCATAGATACCCTTTGTTGCTGAAAATACATTTACGATAGTATTTTCTTCCCAATTCTTATTATTTTTATTCTTGAAGCCTCCATACAGATCTATTAACGGTTTTCCTTCTTTATAAATTGCAAAAGAAGCCCCAATTTCCTCTTCTTTTAAGAAGTAGCTCTCAAATATGTTTTTAACAGGATTATATTTTTCTTCACAATATCCATTTATCATTATTAAAATGATAAATTGAAAGCAAAGTTTTTACCAAGACTAAGTTTTAAATCTTGACAAAATCTTGCTGCCTCCGCTCCATCAATTATTCTATGATCATAAGA
>SXGQ01778116.1_pt1 | contig 10964 bp, 5 predicted proteins | sample 3178371 | NCBI WGS metagenome assembly SXGQ01 (sample SAMN11356859, study PRJNA531348) | freshwater metagenome | isolation source: freshwater sample F1-20 | place: China: Fuxian Lake, Yuxi | collected 2017-12-25 | reverse complement strand
GGCGGACATTGTGAGAAAAGGTTGTTTCGTAACGGCGGTGTTTAAGCGGTTCTGCTTGATTAGCGCACTTCGTAGGGAGCGGGCTGTTGGGCTTCGTGCGGGTGGGCTTCACCTGCGTAGACGTGGAGTTTGCCGTATTGTGCGCGGCCGAGGGGGTTCTTGGGGAGCATGCCCCAGACGGCGCGTTCGACAAGGAGGACGGGACGGCGCTCGCGGACTTGGCGAGGGGTCTCGACTTTTTTGCCGCCGACGTAGCCGGAGAAACGGGTGTAGATTTTGGCGCTTTCCTTGGTGCCGGAGAGGACGACCTGATCGGAGTTGATCACGATGACATTGTCACCGGTGTCAACGTGGGTGGTGAAAATTGGCTTGTGCTTGCCACGGAGGAGGCGGGCGGCCTCGACTGCGACTTGGCCGAGGATCTTGCCTTTGGCATCGATCACGTGCCATTTGCGATCCACTTCATGCGGCTTGGCGGAAAACGTCTTCATGTGCTTGATAGGAATGCCTTCGAGAGGAGGTGAACGGTGACCGTCCCGCGCGGAGGGGCGCGCAACTTAGGGAGCGGGGGTGGGGGTGTCAACCGGTAAATCCGGAATGTTTTAGGATGTTTTGTTTTTTGGTGGGGAAGTCATGTGTTGATCCAATTGGGTGTTTTGCCATTTCCGGTTGAAATTCACCTTTGAGGACCCATGATCGGTTGAATCTGGCGGAGGTGCCGGTGCCTTTGGGTGCGCCTTCAAAGAGGAGGATATTGCCTTCGGAGGGTGTTCCCGTGCGTCCAGCGGTGAGGGCGGAGTGGGCGGAGTGGGCGAATTTGCCATCGAACACCTGGCGGCGCACGTGCCAGGTTTTACCGGCATCGAAGTTGGTCCAGATGTGGCCGTTTTTGCGACCCTTGTTGCTGACGATGTTGCTGAAGATGAGGATGTAGCGCTGGATGACCGGCAGGCGGACGAGTCCGCCCATGAGTCCGTAGGTGGAGTCGGCATTTCCATCGAGGAGAATGCTGGATCGGATGGGGTTCTGCCTAGATTGTCCGGCATCGTTGCTGTTGGCGTTCCAGCGGTAGATGGAGTTTTCTTTGGAAGGTGCCCAGTGGCGGCGTGTGTTGTGGTGGAGCGAGCCATCGGACAGTTCTGCGATGGAAGCTTTTCCGCAGTCGATGATGGGGAGGGGTCCGGAGGCTTTCCAGGAGCGACCGACATCGTCGCTTGGGGGTGAAATGAGGGGATTGAGTTGAAGGGGGTGAGTGAGTATCTGGATGGCGAGAGAGTTGGGTCAGACTTTGGTTGGTGTCGTGGGCTAAAGGATTCGCATCATGCTGTTTTGATCAATTGCCGGGGTTTTACGGGTGATTCAGAATATCAGTCGACATTCAGTTGCAATCGGAAGAAACGCGATGGCAGGCCGGATTGATCCACGACCTCTATGAATCCGTTAGGGTTCGGGATTGGGCCGGTTTGAGAGTCGAAGAGGACGTCTGCGTTTTCCCATGAGGTGATGTTTTCGGTGGCGAGGAGTTTCCAGTGAAGGCCACGAAGTCCAGGGTCGTATGGGAATTGGATTCGAGGTGAACCATCTGCATCGCGCAAGACCAGGGGTAGGCGGACATGGCCATTGTTGTCGGTGCCTAGGGCGAAGCGCAGCAGGTTGGCGATCCCGTCTCCAAAGGGCGTCGCTAGGGGTCCAGCGATGGCTGCGTCGGTCGAATTCCGGAATGTGAGGTCCGCCCAAGTATCAAAATCTGCGGGTGATCCGTCCATTCGGATCTGCAAGGCTACTCCGGGATGCTCAGGCCAAGGGGAGGGCACGCGTGTGATTGTCACGCCACTTTGCTGCGACCAGAAAGAGCCATTGAATTGGCGCTCGCCCAGAGGGTCAGGAATAAAGACGCGAATGGATTGGAAGTTGATGTTTTCCCATGCAGCGAAGTTCGGCAGGATGATGCCGGCGGTTGGGTTATCATGAAGGCTTGGGGAGCGGAACAGGTCGATTGTGGGCGTGTTGTCGAGGCTTTCCGCGATCAGTGTGGGTGATTCGGGTTGGAAGGCGATTTCGAGGGATACACCGGAGACGACGGATGATTTGAGTAAGCCATCGGTCACGCGAAGTGTGCCGATTCCTGTGATGTTTCCGGTGGTGCCTGAGGCGTCGATGTGGGTTTGCGCTGCTAGGGAAACAGCGCTGTCCCAATCTCCCCGGAGGATGATGCTTCCGGATGTGCAGTGGATGTCTCCGGAGAAAACATGGGGATTGGCTGGGAGGATGAGCGTGCCTCCGCCGGACTTTGATAAGTCGGCATGACCAGATAATCCTTCGGCGACAGTGAGAAGGTTTCCTTGGGTTGCAACGTGGATATGGGAGGGGGATGTCAAATCGACCCGGTTGGTGAGGGTGGCGTGGTTGCCGGTAGAGCCGGGTTCGTAGCGAATGGCTCCGAGGTTTCCTTGGTCGGCGTCATCAAGAATCTCCGCACCACGTCCGTTGCCAGCGATGAAAACAGGTCCGCCGAAAGTATAAAGGGGATTGCCGTTGGATGAGAGTCTCAGTTGTCCGCCCTCTAGTATGCGGATGGCGCTGCTGTTAGAAGGCGAGGCAATTCCGGTGACGGTCAACACGCCTTGCGCGACTACGGTTTCTCCGAGCCAGTTTTTGCCACTGCCGCTGAGAGTGGCGACTCCGAGTCCTTGTTTGCGGAGGCCTCCCGGGCCTGTCCAACTCCGGCGCATTCGCAATGCGCCATATGCGGAGCTGCCATTGGTCTTTTGCACGTCGATGATGAGATCGCTGATCAGGTTGATGTTTGCGTCGACATCGAATTCGACGTGTCCGTTACCTGAACCAGTGACGATGATGTTTGCTGGTTCGTTTGTGGCGCTTTGAAAGGTTAGAGAATTTGGTGTGCTGCCTTGAAGCTGGTTAACCCAATTGGAATCCTGTTCGTCGAAGAGCAATTTGCCGATGGTGGTGGGTGAGTCGAGGGTTATGGTGCGGTTGTTGGTTTCGGGTTGGTTGATGGTTGCGGCTTGGCCGGTGCCGTTCGGGATGTAGCCTGATTCCCAATGCGCGATTTCGTTCCAAGTGGCATTTCCCCCCGGAAGGAATCTCGGGCCAATCTCTGTGGAGAAAAACACGGCTGTCACCGGTCCGCTCCATTTGCCGTTTGAGGCACGGTTGCGTGCGGTGACAGTCATGGGCGTCGAGATTTCGAAAGGGGCTGTGTAGGAAGTTGCTGCCGGAGCTGGAGTGCCGCCACGCTGGCGGGGATCGCTGCCGTCTGTGGTGAAATAGATGGTTCCTGAGATTGCGCTCATTCCGAGGGCGAGTCCCGGGCCTAACGGGCCACCTGCGTGGGTGAATGCGGGAGGTTCGGGATCGAGTCCGTCGATGGAGGCCGCGCGTGTTGCAAGCCAAGATTTCAAGTTTTCGATGTTGGTTTGCCAGGTGGAGGCGCTGATGCCGCTGCGGGCAGCAACATCGGGAGTGATAGTAGCGGTGAGTTCGTCGATGAGGTTGTGCATTTCCGTTGTGGCAAACGCTCCGCGGCGGAGTTCCTGCCAGGTGTCTGTGTGGATTTGCACGAACTCCGGATCTGTGAACAGCCGTTGATAGAAGACGCGGTTCTGTGCCCAGGTGAGGTTGTTATTCGGATTGGAATCCATCCGGCGATAAGCGCGGTCGAAGTCCCACAGTGAGGCCCAGCGGATGGGTGATTCGGGAGATTCCTGATAGAGGTAGGAGCTTAGAAGGATTGCGTCCTGGTTGCGGGAAAGTTGATGGAGAGCGAGGTGGTGGGCCCAGTTTCTAGCGTCGATGTGTCGGGCCCAACCGAGCGTTTCATTTTGATAATCGGCTCCATAAAGCGCAGCATCGAAATTGCGCATGACGTTTTGGATGGTGCTGCGTTGGGTTGGCAGAATGTCCCATCCTCGTGGCGAGACGAAATTGAAGAACGAGTGATAAGCGTTTGGTTGGTCGTCGCGGATTGGGTCGAGTCCACCGCCGCCGCCGGTGCCTTTGAATCCGCGTGCGGTGTCGTCCGGGGTTTGGAGGATGCCGTCGGGGCCAGCGGTGTGGAAGTGGCGAGGAATTGAGGCAGCAGGGTTGCTTCCTGGAGGCAGAGAATCCATTCGATCGATGCTGGTCATCCATCCGCCTTGTGAGCCGTCGTTGGACATTCTGGAGAACGAAACGCGGGCAGGATCACGTTTCACGGTTTCGACCAGCAGATAGAGTCCGCGGTGGTCGATCATATTGATGATGCCGTCGCCATTGATATCGAGGAAGAGTTCTACGAGGCGAAAGCGGGGAGCGTTGAATCCGCTGCGGCGAGCGAGTTCATATGAGAAAGCATTGTGGATGAGTGTGATGTCAAACTGAGAAGAGTCAGGAGCGTAGAGCACCCAGTCGCTTTCCGCAGGCATTCCTAAGAGGCTAATGTTGCGGGTTTCGGTTTCACGGTCGCCCCAAGTGTCCAATCGGTAGGAGTGGCGTGAGAAATTGAACGAGCTGCTGCCTCTTCGGCGGATTCCTGTGCGTGTCCAGGCGGTTGCGGGGCTGTCGAGGGTAACGGCTTGGCCGGAGGCATCCTCGAGGAGAGTCATCATCTGGGATTGGGGAGCGACTTGTGTCACCTGTGAGCCATCGTTGTTAGGTCCATAAGCAGAGATTCCCGGAACATTTCCTCCGCTAAAATTCGAGAGGACGAGCAATGGTAGTGGTGATGAGAATCCGCCGGTCGTGATGCCTGAGACGAGGTAGGGTGCGCTGGTTGCGATGCCGTAACGTTCTCCGGGAGCGATGAGTGCGACGCGCAGAGGAGTATTTTCATTGATCGTGATTGGGCCGACGACGAGTGGAGATGTCGCATCCGGGCGATGGTCGTTGGTTGTGTATCGTAGCACTGCGCCAGGAGGGATTTGGCCTGTGGTGCTGATTGACACCTCAATGGTGCCACCATGCACTCCGGGTGGAGGGTCGAACAAGATTTCGAGATTTCCTGGATCGTTACGACCGTTGCTGTTTGGAAAGCCGGGAGAGGGAGGATCAAAGAATTTCCAGCCGCTCGCGGTGGTTCCCATGCTCACATCTGCTACTTGGTGACCGAATGTGATCGAGTTGGCCGTGGATTGATCCGGCCGGGTTAGGATGACTTCCTCGCCATTTGTTGAGAGCGAGAAATTCGTGTGCCACTGGCCGAATGGGGGGGCGCGATTTTTGCCGCTAGCAAAAATGATGATGAACTCTCCTGGTTGTAGAATTTTTTCGGGGAGCAGCCATTTCGAGGGATTGGTGGAGTTGTCTGAAAGGTGCCAACTGGCGGTGGATACGGGTGCTGTATCTGCATTGAACAGTTCGATCCAATCTTGGCGGTCGCCGTCTTCATCATGGATTCCGCCGGCGTTTGATGCGATGAATTCAGTGATCCGTAGACCAGTTCCTGGAGTTAAGACCGTGACGGCAGCGGTAATGGTTTCTGCCCAAGCTTCCGGCCCATTGAAGGCGCGGCACCAGTAATCGCCCTCGTCGGAGATCGAAACGGGGTCGATGACAAGAGTTGCGGTGTTTGAGTTTGGGATAGGGTAGCCATTCTTGAACCATTGAAAATGTGTGGTGTTGCCGGAGAAAGCGGCTGTTAGATTGATGGTGGAGCCGACTGGTTTGATGGAGTGTTGGGGGTGGGATGTGACGATTGGGCGTGGAGATTGTGGTGTAGGTTCGTCTACCGCGAGTATCACCTCGTTCCAATGGGCGTCGCCGCGCCCGCCGCTGGATTCAGTTCCGAAGCGGACGCCATTGAACGAGCTTGTTGCGCCGTTGTATCCGGAGTGGCGGAGGACGTCGTTGACCAAGTAATTGGTTTGGTTGGTTACTGGGTTCCAGACCAGTTTGTGCTCGTGGTATGCATCTGCGTTGAGGTCGTTGAGAATGATTGTGGTGACAGCGCTGGAGGTGCCCCAAAGATCGACGACGAGTTGTCCGTTGGCGTTGATATCGAAAAACAGGAGCCATCGACGGGAGCCGTTGCCATAGGAGAAAGTTGCCGAGCGCCCGCTTGCATTGTTGGCGGCCGGGTCCGTGATCCGCACTCGGGCGGCGAGTGTCCATCCGTGTTGTGTTGCCGAAGCATGATCCTGAGAGTTGATCGGGTGGGTCCACGTGATGAATTGGCTGGTGGCGTTGCTGTTGTCTAGAGTCCGCCAAGCGTTCAGGCCGGTGGATCCGTCAGGTGAGACGGGGGAATTCTCGAAGTTCTGAAGGTCGTTGGTTGGGTTTAAGCCATTCCAGCCGAGGATAGCCGGGGAAGGAGCCAAGGTCGGGTTTTCTTCCAGGCCGGCGTGGTAGCGGGCGACAGCGCGTTGGGCGTGGGCGGTGCCGGGTAGAAGTTGGGTGATGAAGGTTGCAATCGACAGAATCAGGCAGCGAGCCCAGATAAGTTGGTTTCGATTGGGGATTTGAGTTTGAGTTGGAGATATGGAAAGCGGATTCGACATCGTGTTGATGAGGCAACCCGGGAATGTTTCTCGCTGAAGGGACATTTTCCGATTGGATTGTGGTGCGATTGATCTTGCTTGCCGCTGGGTGAAGTTGGTCGTGGAATTCGTCGAATCGACGGAGCGGAGTGAATCATGGGGATTGGTTCTAGGATTCGATTTTGGATGGAGAGGCGGAAGCGGGAGGGTTTTGGTCATTATTGAAATGATGGGCGATTAATCAGGCTTCACCGCGAAGCGCAGGCCGGGGTATTCGCGGACGACGGCGGTGCCGGTGCCGGGGACGCGCTGGACGGGGACGAAGGTGAACATCCAGCGCCGCATGCCTTTGACGTGTGGGGATTTGATGAGTACTTCGTTCCAACCGGCCTTCAAGCGGATCGGCGTGGGCTCGCGGAAATGAAAGTTCTCGTCCACATAAGATTCTTTCGAGTGATAGTTCGCCTTGCGGTTCGGCACCGTCCATTTCGGGGCTTCGATCTTCTCGCCGTTAACGGTGAAGACCGGCTTCGAGTAATGCCACTCGCCGGGCATGTTCATGCCGCCGTGGAAGTTCGAAAGCTCCCACCACTGCGCGCTGATCCAGAAGGGCACGGTCTGCTCCGTGGGCGAGTGGATGAAACTACGAACATAGTAAGTGCACTCCGCTGCCGTCTGGCGGCCCCAGGTGGGGTTGGCGAAGGTCGGTTGATCGGTGTAGTGGCGGAAGACCAGTGTCGCACCGGTGCGGATTTCATCGCTCCAGGTGTAGGTTTTCCCGTCGATCTCATGGGATGCCGAGCGGTCGCCGGGCATGATGCCGAAATCCGTTTCCGGTTTTCCACCGTGAGGGATGGGCCCGAGGGTCTGCCAGACGATGTCGGACTGCTTCACATAGGGGAATTCCTTGCCTTGAAAGAAAAGATCGCGGTGGGCGAGGAAGCGGTTTTCGAAATCGCGGAAGCTGTCCAGTTCCGCATGCCCCTGCGGTGGAAGGTTGGAGTAGAACTCGATCCAGTCCTTCTCGCGCGCATCGCTCCACAAGGCCTCGGAATAAACCACCACTCCGGGAAACTGCGGCGTCTGCGCGAAATGGTTGCGCGGATCGGTCATCGGCATGTCCGGCCACGAGCAAAGGATGCCGCCGAGGCCCTTGCTTTGTTTGTGCGGACAGTTCTTGCGGAAGAAGAGGGTCGCGACCATTTCGAAGGGATCGAAGTGGTTGAGGTAGTTCTCCTGGGAATCGATGTATTCGCAGCCTTTCGACGGCCGCCGGGTGCGGTTGGTCCAGGTTTGTTCGATGGCGGTGGGATCGCCGTTCATGCCCGGGCTCCAGCGGATCGCGCGGCGTTTGCAGTCGCGGATGGTGTCGAAGTAGGTGCGCAGCGTTGCGGCGGAGACCTTCTCATGCCCGCGGGCCTCGTCGGTGCCGATGTGGATGTAGGGCATGACCTCCGGCGGGGCGAGCGAGGCGAGTTCGCGGATGAGATCGCAGAGGATGGCGGTGACCTTCGGGTCCTCCATCTTTTCGATACCGAACGCGCGGCGGAAGCTGGCTGTGTGGCCGGGCATGTCGAGTTCCGGGATCACGGTGATGTGGCGCACGCGGCAGTATTCGACGAACTCCTTGAACTCGGCCTGGGTGTAGAATTTCCCCGGCATGCGGTCGAAGGATGCGGGATCGTTGACTTTCGGGTGCTTCTTGCTCTCAAGCCGCCAGCCGTGGTTGTCGGTGAAATGCCAGTGATAAACATTCATCTTGTAGCGCGCGAGTACGTCGGCCAGCTCCTTGAGCATAGAGAGCGGCATGTAGTTGCGTCCGGTGTCGTTCATTGCGCCGCGGATGGGAAAGGCCGGCCAGTCCTGGATTTCGGCATGCGCGATGTGGGTGCCATCGGCATGACGGGTGGTGAGCTGGGCGAGGGTTTGCAGGCCGTAGAAGAGTCCGGTGTCGGTCTTCGCCTCGACACTCGCGCCATCGGGCGAAGTGCGGAGGCGGTATCCCTCGGGCTTGTCATCGAACCACTTGTCCTCACTGACGGTGAAACGCAGCGGATAGCCTGGCGAAGCGGCAGGGGCGGGCTTCACTCCGCGCGCGGTGAAAAGCCCGGCGGCTTCCTTGCCGAAGTGGGCGAAACGGGCCTTGTCGGTGGCATCCTGCGGGAAGGACAGGGTGACGGCCGTGATCCTCGTGCTGTCTTGTTTCCACACAAGTTCGCGCGGGACCGGGATGAGCGGCGGGGCCGCGGGTTCGATGCTCTGGATATTGGCGGTCTCTGCCGTCGCTGTTAGAGCAAGAGAGACTGTTAGAAAGAGAGTCTGTACGATTTTCATGGATCGATTGTTAGGAGGATTAATCAAGATGGGTTCACCGGACTTCTGCGGCGGCTTGTTGGATCTGGATGCCCGGGCCCGGTTCCTTGCCTGCGGCGATGAAGTGGAGGTAGCTCAGGCCGTTGGGTGCGGGGTTTTTCACGGACAAGTTGCCGGCGGGCTTGCCGTCGAGGGAGAGGCGGCATTGGTCGCCTTCGCCGGTTCCGGACCATTCTAGCAGGAGGGCGTGATCGGTATCGGGCTTGAGCGTGGTCTTGCCGATTTTTTCTCCGGGAGCGAGGCGGAGGGTGAAAACGGCGGAGTCCGGAGCGGTGACGTCGCAGGCGGCAAAGAGGCGATCCATGAGGCTGAGGTGCGCCCCGGCGGATCCAGCGGGGAGGCGGAAGCGCACGATGGCCTTGCCAGCCTGGCCTGCGGGGAAATTCCACGCGGCGCCTCCGGCCCGGTAGTCGGCCCCGGACTCCGCATTCACGAGTTCGGGGTCATCGAGGAAACGGATATCGAGCAGTTTCACCTCCGGATTCGAAGGGTGCGGGACGACTACGGCGGCGGGTTTGCGATGGTATGAACAATGTCCGCACGGAACCGGAATGAAGCTGTGATGGAGCCAGTCTCCCGCACCTTTGGAGAAATCGGCCACCCGCTTTTTTTCTAACAACCATCGCGTATCCATGATCGCGAGGCGGCGGTGATTCTTGTGCTGGCCGTAGGCGACAAGGATTCGGTTGGCGTCGAGCGGCACGAACTCGGACTGGTGGTTGCCACGATCCTGCGGGCCGCCCCACGTGGCGTAGTCGGTGCGGGCGCGATGTTCATCCAGGCCCACTTCGCGGAAGCCGCGCCAGGTTTTTCCCTCATCATCGGAGATCGCGGCGTGCAGGGTGTCGCGATTGGTGAAGGCGTCCTCGCTGCGGCCGGTTGCGGTGTGTAGTTCGGGTAGTGGGGATTGGTTGGTCCACAACATGAGAAGCCGTCCATCGGGCAACCGGCCGAGCGTGGGCATGGTGAGCGTGGCGGCGAAACGCGAGGGTTTGCCTTCGCTCCACGTTTCACCGCGGTCTCGGGAGAACGACTCGTAGTGATCATCTTGTGAAGTGCGAAGAAGGGCCCAGAGCTTGCCGTCCTTGAGTTCCACGACGGTGGCTTCGACGGCGATGTTCTGCCAGCGCAGCCCGCGATGGACGCCGCCGATGGTGTGCGGGGGGGACTTGATGGTGGTTTTCGACGGGTGCCAGTTGAGGCCGCCGTCATCGGACAGCCACATGGTGGTGCCATTGCCGTGGGTGGGCAGGATGATGCGTTTGCCGCCATCGATGAAAAGCGGCGAGCGCATGATGCCGGGAAGTGTTAGTAGATCGTCGCGTTTCTCACGCCAGCGGTCACTGGTGCCGCCGTCCTTGGTCACGGCGAGCCATTTGCCGTCGAGGCCTCCTTGTGAGATGAAGACGTGCCCCTTGATCGGCTGGATACGGATGAACTCGCCGGTTTTCGGATTTCTAACAAGAGACGGCGACTCCTTGGCCATGCCGCCGTAGTTTGGTGGGTATTCCGGGCCGGTCTTTTCATACCTCCAGGATTCCCCGTTGTCGCGGCTGACGAGGTAGCCGGGGTGCTTGCGGTCGCCATCGTAGTGGCGGATTTCGGTGGCGCTCACACGGACGAGGCCGCGGCCGGCGTCGGCGGGCGGGACTCCGACCACCCGGGGGGTGGGCATTGATTCCATGGGATTTGCGGGTGCCAGAGGGCAGGCGCAGGCAATTGCCAGACATGCGGCATAGGCCTTCGATGAATTGAAATGGCGGATCATGAAGCACGTAGAGCGTGCATGAATGCTGATCCGGGGAAATGAATGCAAGGGTGGCCAACTGGTTTCAGGGGCAGACCGGTTTTTAGGTGACGGACGGTTCTATTTTCGGTTAGGATAGGGTTTGTTGTTTGGAGGTGTGGATTTGGGTGGGTTTTGTCTCCGGGTTGCAGGAGTGGCCTTTTGTGATGGAGTTTAGCAGCAACCGGTGGCGGTGCAGCAGGAGGTGGAGGTTTCGGTGGGTGGGCGGCTGGGGTCGAAGGCTGGGGCTTCGCGGTTGGGGTTGGGGGCGAGGGTGCCGAGGCCGAGTTTGGCGAGGAGTGCGCGGTCTTTTTCGACGGCGGGATTTT
>SXGQ01671659.1_pt1 | contig 10965 bp, 10 predicted proteins | sample 3178371 | NCBI WGS metagenome assembly SXGQ01 (sample SAMN11356859, study PRJNA531348) | freshwater metagenome | isolation source: freshwater sample F1-20 | place: China: Fuxian Lake, Yuxi | collected 2017-12-25 | reverse complement strand
GGATTTCTGGAGCCGCTCGAGTCCATCTCGATTCATCTCATCCAGGCGGGCATCTCGAAGCTCCTGGCGTTGTTCCCCGATCGCGATTTCGATCCGGCGACGATCGACGAGTTCAACCGTGTCACGGAACTCGAGACCGAGCGCATCCGCGACTTCCTGATCCTCCACTACAAGCTCAACCAGCGCACCGATGCCGAGTTGTGGCGCTATTGTGCGGCGATGGACGTGCCCGACACGCTGAAGCTCAAGCTCGACCATTTCCGGCGTCACGGCCGCCTGGTCGCGCGCGAGATGGACCTGTTCGCGCCGCCCAGCTGGCTCGCCGTCCATATCGGCCAGCTCAACTATCCCGAAGGGCTCGACCCGCTGCTCGACCACCGCAGCGTCGATGCGCGCGGCTGGCTGGCGAAGCTGCGCGCGGCGATGGCGGCGGAAGCGATGCGGGTGCCGACCCATGCCGAGTTCATCGAGCGCAACTGCCGGGTGCCGGCATGAGCGAGGTCGCCGCGCTCCTTCGGCACGGCATGACACTGCGCGGCGAGGAGCGGATGGCGGAGGCTGATGCCGCCTTCGCCCGGGCGCACGCGCTGGCGCCAAACGATCCCATGGCCGTACGATGCCTCGCGCAAATCCGGTTCGAGCGCGGACTTGCCGCCGCCGACCTGTTCGACGCGGCTGAGGCGCTGACCCCCGGCGACCCGGATCTGCTGCGCAACAAGGCGCTCGCCGTTGCAGCAGAGGGCGACCCGGAGCGGGGCGAGGCGGTGCTCGCCGATGCCGTCGCCGCGTCGCCCGACTGGCTCGACGGGCATCGCGTGCTGGCGACGTTTCGCTGGACGCACCGGCTGGGTCAGCCGTTCGCAAGCTATGCGGCGGCGGTCGAGGCGATGCCCGGCAACGCCGCGCTCTGGCTTGCATGGTTCGGGGCGGTGGCACAGCAGCGCGACTGGCCGGCGGCGCGCGCGATCCTGTCCCGCGCCCGCGCCGCGATCGGCGAGACGCGCGGCGTGCTGCTGGCCGAGGCCTTCGTGGCGGTGGAAAGCGATGTCGATCGCGGGGCCGCGCGCGCGCTGCTCGCGGCGACGGCGGGCGTCGACGATCCCGGCCTGTCGATCTGCCGCATCCGCTTCGCCCTGCGCGAGCGGGCTTGGGGCAAGGCGCGCGATCTTGCGGTGGCGATGCTCGGCGGTCCCGCGGCGACGCTCGCCTGGCCCTATCTGTCGCTGGCGTGGCGGCTGCTCGATGATCCGGCGGCCGAGTGGCTGGAGGGCGACGCACGACTGGTCGGCGAGTATCCGGTGGCATTGTCCGATGCCGAGATGCGCGAGCTCGCCGCGACGCTGCGGACACTGCACACTGCCGCCGCGCCTTATGGCGAGCAATCGGTGCGCGGCGGCACGCAGACCGATCGGTCGGTATTGCTTCGCCATGAACCCATCCTCGAAACCACCCGTGCCGCACTGATGAAGGCGGTCGAGGCGCATGTCGCGCAGCTCCCGCCGCCCGATCCGCGGCACCCGCTGCTCGGGCCGCCGCGCTCCCCGCTTCGGCTGGGCGGCAGCTGGTCGGTGCGGCTGGCCGGCGGCGGCCGCAACGTCCCGCACACGCATCCGATGGGCTGGCTGAGCTCGGCCTTCTACGTGTCGCTGCCGGGTGATGATGCGGGTGCCCTCGCGCTCGGCACGCCGCCGCCCGAACTCGGGCTGGACCTCTCACCGCGCCGCATCGTCCCGCCGCGGGCGGGGCGGCTTGTCCTTTTCCCTTCAACGCTTTGGCATTCGACGTTACCGTTCCCATCCGGCGAACGGCTCAACATTGCATTCGATGTCGTGACTGCGGCAAGGCGGGGCGCATGACCAAGACCAACGATCCCGGGGGCGAGGCTCCCCGCGTCCGGACGCTCGCCGACCTCGCGCGGCTGGCGGGGGTGACGGCGGGCACCGTGTCGCGCGCGCTGGCGGGCAAGGAGCTGATCAGCGCCGACACGCGCGAGCGGATCCAGAAGCTGGCCGACGAACATGGCTTTCGCCCCAATCAGATGGCGCGGCGGCTGCGCACCCAGCGGACCGGCGTGATCGGCGTGGTGGTGCCGCTGGGGCATGAGCGACGCCAGCATCTGTCCGACCCGTTCTTCATGACGATCCTCGGCCATCTGGCCGATGCGCTGACCGAGAACGGTTACGACCTCATGCTCTCGCGCATCATCCCCGACGCCGACGACTGGCTGGAACGGATCGTCACGTCGGGGATGCTCGATGGGGTGCTGCTGATCGGCCAGTCGGATCAGATCGAGGCGATCGAGCGTGTGGCCGCGACCTATCGCCCGCTGGTCGTCTGGGGCAGTGCGCTGCCGGGGCAGGTCCATTGCGCGGTCGGTGTCGACAACCGGCTGGGCGGGCGGCTCGCGGCGGAGCGGCTGATCGCGCGCGGATGCCGGCGGCTGGCATTCCTCGGCGAAATCCGCACGCGCGAGCTGATCGAGCGGCATCGCGGCGTCTACGATGCGCTGGCTGCTGCGGGCTTGCCGCCGCCGCTGCAGCTCGACACGCACCTCGCCTCCGACATCATGGCGGACGAGATCGCCGCGCATGTCGATGCGCTGCCGCCCGAGATCGACGGCATTGCCGCTGCGTCCGACGTGATCGCGATGCGCACGATCCGGGCGCTGGTCGATCGCGGCATACCCGTGCCCGACCGGATCGCCGTCACCGGCTTCGACGACCTGCCACTGGCGGAAAGCATCGTGCCGCGGCTGACGACGGTGAGGCAGGATCTGGTCGTCGGCGCGCGGGCGATGGTGGATGCGCTGTTCGCCCGGATCGAGGGCAGGGACGCGCCCTCGACCGAAATGGCGCCCGAGCTGATCGGTCGCGACAGCGCTTAGGTGATCGCCACGCGGTCACCGTCGATCGTCAGGGCGAAGAACGGCGCCGGGACGCCGCCGAACGCCGCGCGCCGATCCGCCGCCGTCGCCGGCTCCACCGCGGGACCGCCGCGCCAGTAGTTGACGAAGCTCGCCACGCGAAGCTCCTGCGTCACCCACCAGCAATAGGCCTGGATCGGGGCGACGGCCGGGTTGGCGGCGACGAGGCCCGACCCGTTGACCGGGCGCCACGGTCCCTCGATCCGCTCGGCGACCATCGCGTAGAGGCCTGACGGTGCACCGATGCCCGGCGCGAACCGATGCGCATGCGTCGACCAGAACAGATAGTAGCGCCCGGCGTGAAAGACGACATGCGGCCGCTCGAGCTCGCTGTTGACCCCGAGCGCCGAGATGATCGGCGGCAACAGCGTCCAGCCGTCCCCGCTCGCCGTCGCCCAGCCGATCACGCCATCGGGAAAGCGGTCGCCGCGCCCGTCATTGGCAGTGAAGAACAGATATTCGCGCCCATCGGCGGGATCGCGAAAATAGCCGGGATCGCGAAACCCCTTGATACCCGCGGGCGTCGCCGTGCGATCGCGGGCGGGGGCGTACCAGTCGCCATCCGCGACCACGCTCTCGACCGCCGTGGTCCACGCGCCGAAGTGCGGCTCGCCATCGACGACGGTGAAGCCGGCGGTCGTTTCGAACAGGCGCTGCTCGAAGGTCGTCGCCTCGCCGCGCCGGCCGGCGGCGGTGAAGAAGTGGCGGACCGTTCCGCCGGGCAGCCGTACCGCAGACCCGGACCATTCGCGGCTTCCCGGTGAAAATCCCGCCTCGAACGTCCAGCCGTGATCACGCCAACCGTCGGCGCCGAGGCTGAGCAGACGGATGCGCGCATGGTCGTGCCGAGCTTCCGGGTCAGGGAAGCGCGGGGTGGCGAGGAAGAACCACCAGATGCGCCCGCCATCGACGACGGTGCGGCCATCCGCCTCGGTTAGGTGCCACATATCCCAGAGGTCGAGGTCGGGCAGGCCGGTAGCGGGTTCGTGGGCATCGATCGGCGCGATCGCGCCTTCGGGACGGGCCGCAGCCCGCCTGGCGGCCTCGACCGACCAGACGCTGGTCGCCGCCGGCGGGATGATCCGCCCGACCGGGTTCGATTGCGCCACTTCCGTCCCTCCCCAATTCGACGATTGCCATCTTGGCGCAAAGCACAGCGGGTTTCAACAATCGATTGCATTACCCCGAATGTCTGCCTAACCTGATACAGGAACAAGGGTGGAGAGGTCATGAGCGGCGTTCAGGGCGCGGTGCCCGCGGCATCCTTCGGCGCGGGCGAACAGGCGGAGCGGGGGCGGGCACCGGCGCTGCTCAAGGCACTCGTTTTTTTGATGTTCGCGATGTTCGCGATGACCACCGATTCGGTCGGCACGGTCATTCCGGAAGTGATCCGCGAGTTCGGGCTGGGGCTGACCGCGGGCGGATCGTTCCAGTATGCGACGATGTCGGGCATCGGCATCTCCGCGATCGCGCTCGGCTTCCTTGCCGACAGGATCGGGCGCAAGCCGACGATCCTCATCGGCCTTGCGCTGTTCGGCCTGGGGTCGGCGCTATTCGCCGCAGGCCACGACTTCCTGTTCTTCACCTTCCTGTTGTTCGTCTCGGGCCTCGGCATCGGCATTTTCAAAGCGGGCGCGCTCGCGCTGATTGGCGATCTCAGCCGCTCGACGCGCGAACATGCCGCGACGATGAACCTGGTCGAGGGATTCTTCGGCGTCGGCGCGATCGTCGGCCCGGCGCTGGTGGCGGCGTTGCTTCAGGGCGGCGCGAGCTGGAAATGGGTCTATCTGATCGCGGCGATGCTGTGCGGGCTGCTGGTGCTCGGCACGCTGTTCGCGCGCTTCCCGGCGCCCGTCACCGCATCTGCAGAACGGCCGCGGGCGGGCGAGGCGATGCGCTTGATCGGCGATCCGACCGCCCTGTTCTTTTCCGCGGCGTTAATGCTCTATGTCGCGGCGGAGGCGGCGATCTATGTCTGGGCGCCGACCTATCTCGCCGACTACAAGGGCGAGTGGGCGTGGCTGGCGCTTTATGCCGTGTCGATCTTCTTCGTGCTGCGAGCCGGCGGCCGGTTCGTGGGTGTCTGGCTGCTCGGGCGGTTCGAATGGAGCACGGTGCTCGCCTTGTGCAGCGGCGCGATGGCGGTGCTGTTCTGGCTGTCGGTGATCGGCGGACGCGGCGTCGCGACCTTTGCGTTGCCGGCCACGGGGCTGTTCATGTCGGTGCTGTACCCGACGATCAATTCGACCGGCATCAGTTGCTTCGACAAGCGCCGCCACGGCGCGGTGGCGGGGTTGCTCCTGTTCTTCACCTGTCTGTCGGCGGTGCTCGCGCCGCTGGCGATGGCCGCGCTGGCGGAGGCGCTGGGCGATACGCGCTGGAGCATCGTCCTGGGCGCCTTATTCGCCACGGGGCTGGCGGGCCTGACCGGCTGGAACCTGGCCGCGCGCCCCTTCGCAGACCGCCTCGCTGCCCGCAACGCGGCGGACTACGAGGCGGCCCGGGGGGATTAGAAACGGAACGCGGCGGTCACGCGCATCTGGTGGAAGTCGAAGCGCGGGTCGCTGCGGCTGAATTCGGTGCCGGGCTGGCCGTTCAGCACGAACGGATTGCTCGCCACCGCATTGCCCGCGGTCGCGCGGACGCGGTAATCGTCCTCGGTATAGCGGGTGTAGAGATATTCGAGGCCGATCGAGAAGTTGCGACCCAATGCCTGCTCGACACCGCCGCCGAACACCGCGCCCTTCGAGAACAGCTTGCGGCCGTTGTCGGAAAAGGCGTTGACGCCGTTGCTGGTCGAGAAGCTGTTCTTGATCCGCGCATAGGCCGGGCCGCCCGTCGCGTAGAACAGCGTCGTGCCCCCCGCGGCATAGCCGAAGCGGCCGCGGATATTGGCCTCCCACTCGATCTCGCGCGTCATCGTGTAGAAGGCGGGGGTCGTGCTGAACGAACTGACGCTGTCGATCACCTCGGTCCGGCCGAACTCGCCCAGCACGCCGACGACGAAATTGCCGATCCGCGCGTCATAGCCGATGCGGCCGTGATAGGCGATGTCGTCCTTGTCGTTGCGGCACGCATTGGCCGGACGCGGGCCGTTGGCGGCGCCGTTGCAGAAGCCCGGCGAAAAGGCGTTGGCCCCGGTCGTCGTCGTGATCGTGTCGAACGAACCATCGAACCCGCGGTCGAACCGCTGGCTCTCGCGCACGTCGTTGTTCTGGACGCCGATCCCGAACGAGCCCCCGACATAGGGGCCGTTGAAATTGTCGTCGGTGCCCGCGTCCTGCGCCATGGCGGGCGCAGCGGCGAGCGCCAGCGCCGCCACGGTTGCGTGCATCAGGTGTCGCATGGTCGAAACTCCCCTTTGGTCCGCTTGCGCGTCAGTTGGCGGCGCTCAGCCGGATGTTGCCGTTGACGCCGGCGGGGAAGAACCCGCCGCGATCGGTCGCCAGCTTGTTGAGATAGGCGATGTTGAGCACCTGTCCCGCCGAACGGCTGAAGGCGATGCCCGAGCTGTCGGTCGGGACGATGTTCGACGCGGTGCCGATCGGCCGCACCCCCTGATCGAGGTCGCTCGCCCCGTCGAGGCTGTCGCGCGCGTTCGAGATCGCTTCCGTCGCGTCGATCAGCGCGGTGGTGTTGATGCCCTTGCGATAGAGCACCGTGCGGACGAGGCCCGCGTGATAAGCCTCGGCTGCCAGGATCCCGGCGGCTGCCTCCAAGAAGCCCTTGTTGGTGATCAGTACCGACGCGCCCTTGTACGCGGTGACGCCCACATCCTCGAAGATGAAGGCGCCGAGCAGGAAGTTCTCGTCGCTGGCATAGGGATCGAACGACGCGCCCGCGCCGATCAGCCCCGCCGCGCGCGCTGCCGACGAGAAGGCGCCGTTGGGATCGGTGCCGATGTCGAGCGCGGGCTGCGCCACCGCGCTGGCGCCGAGGTTGCGGCGCAGGAACGCGACGTGCGCGATCTCGTCATTGGCGATTTCGCGCGCATAGGCCCGCACCAGCGGATCGGTGAAGTTCACCGCGCGTCCGCCGGTCACGCCGCCGGCGGTTCCCGTGCCGGTGAGCTGGTTGGCGGGCAGGCCGGTGCCGAATGCCGCGAACGAATAGAATTGCGCCTCGAGATATTCGAGGTTGAGTGCGAAATTGAGCACGTCCGCATCGGTCAGCGGCGCCGGCGTGGGGGTCGGCGTCGGCTGGATGATCTGCTGGAAGTCGTTCTTGCTGCCGCCCCCGCACGCGGCGAGCAGCGAGGCGCCCGCCACCGCGGCGGAGGCGGTGCCCGCGGTGCGCAGGAAGCGGCGGCGTTCCTCACGGCGATGCTCGCAGGCATCGAGGATCTGGGATAGCTGGTCGGTCTGGCTCATGTCGTCCTCCCGTTTCGGAGACTAAGTGCTGGATCAGTTCGCTGCGCTGAGGCGCAGGGTGCCGTTGACGCCGCTCGGGAAGAACCCGCCGCCGGTGACCGCCGCACGATTGAGATAGACGATGTTGAGCACCTGACCCGGGCTGCGGCTGTAGGCGAGGCCATCGGCGTCGAGCGGGACGATGTTGCTCGTCGTCGCATTGCCGGTGCCGCTGGCGCGCACGCCCTGATCGAGGTCGCTCGTCCCGTCGAGGCTGTCGCGCGCATTCGAGATCGCCTCCGTCGCGTCGATCAGCGCGGGCGTCGCGATGCCCTTGGCATAGAGCGTCGTTCGCACGATCGCCGCATGATACGCCTCGACCGCGAGGATGCCGGCGGCGGCCTCGAGGAAGGTCTTGTTGCTGACCAGCGGCGACGCGCCCTTGTACGCGGTGACGCCGACATCCTCGAAGATGAACGCGGCGAGGAGGAAGTTCTCGTCGCTGGCATAGGGGTCGAACGACGCGCCCGCGCCGATCAGCCCGGCCGCACGCGCCGCGGTCGAAAAGGCGCCGTTCGGGTCGGCGCTGATGTCGATCGCGGGCTGCGCGACCGCGGTGTTGCCGAGCGCGGTGCGCAGGAAGTCGACATGCGCCCGCTCGTCGGCGGCGATTTCCGCGGCGTAGCGGGCGACGACGGGATCGGTGAAGTTGACCCGTCGCCCGCCGGTCGCGGCCCCTGCGGTGCCCGTGCCCGTCAGGCTGGTCGCCGGCAGGCCCGCGCCGGTGGCCGCATAGATGTAGAACTGCGCCTCAAGATATTCGAGATTGAGCGCGAAGTTCAGGATGTCGCCGTCAGTGATCGTCGTACTCTGTGCGGCGGCGGGGGACACGTTCGTGGTCAGCGCGAAGCCGCCCGCGATCGCCGACGCGGTGCTGAAGGCGCTGAAGAACGCTCGCCGGTCGGCGCGCCGCTTCGCACGCGCCTCCATCGAATCGAGAAGGTCGCTGGTATCGGCCATGAGCGGGAACTCCCTGAAGATCGCCACGATGCTGGGGACGAGGCTATCAGCATTTCAGCCGCTTGGTCGGTGCGTACGCGTGCCGTACGATGTGCATCCGCCGGCGGAACCTTTGCGTATCTCCCCTGCCAGTCGATTACGCGGGGAGGGGCGAGCGAGCATGTTCCGGACTGTCGAGGACCCTATTCAGCCCCCGTGCGGCAACGACCTGCTGGCCACGCTGTTCGCGCCGACGCTCGCGGCGCTGCGGCCGCACCTGACGCGCCGTCACGTCGAACAGGGCGCGATCGTCGAAGGTGCGACCGCGGGCACCGATATGGTGCATTTTCCCGAAACCGCGGTCTTCTGTCTGCGCGCCAGCGTGCCCGGCGGGAAGCAGCAGGGTTTCGGCCTGATCGGGCGCGAAGGCGCGCTGAACTGGGGACGCGTCGCCGGCTGTTCGCTCCCCGGCGGGCAGGAGGCGGTGGCGATTTCGGCGGGCACGCTCTTGGCGATCGACGGCCGGGTGCTGCGCGACACCTGTGCGTTCGACCCGTCGCTGACGATGCGGATGGTCGGCTTCGCGTTCCAGTTCGCCTGCCAGCTCGGCGCGACGATGCGGTCGAGCATGTGCGATCCCGTCGACGTGCGGTTGAGCCGGTGGCTGCTGCTGTGGCACGACCGGGTGGATGACGGCGAGCTGATGCTGACCCACGACCTGCTCGCCGGGATGCTGGGCGTTCGCCGCGCGACCGTGACCGACGCACTGCACGTGCTGGAGGGCGAGCGGCTCGTCACCAGCACGCGCGGCCGGATCGTCGTGCGTTCGCGTTCGCTGCTGGAGGCTTATGCCGGGATCGCCTATGGATCGGCGGACCGCGTGGGTACGAGGCTCACCGATCGGTTTGGGGCGGCATGATGGTGCGATCGACGCAGGACGAGGCCCGTGCACATCTGTCCCGCCTGATCGCGCGGGTCGGCGCGGGCGATCGTGATGCGCTGAGAGACGTGTACGAGCTCACCTCCGCCAAGCTTTTCGGCATCTGCCTTCGCGTGACGCAGGACAGTGATACCGCCGAGGAAGTGCTGCAGGATGTCTACCTCAAGATCTGGCGCCGCGCGGCGAGTTTCGAGCCGGCGCGTGCCAGCCCGATCACGTGGATGTGTACCGTCGCGCGCAATGCCGCGGTCGACTGGCGGCGGGCGCACCGGCCGCAGCTGATGGTCGGCGACGAGCATATCGCCGGAATCGCCGACGATCGCGAGGATGCCGAACAGGCGATCACCGCGCAGCAGGAGCGCGCGCAGATATTCCGATGCATCGATTTGCTCGGCGTCAGGCAGCGGGACGCGATCCGGTCGGCCTTTTTCGACGGGCTTACCTATGCCGAGCTGGCGGTCGCACGGAACGTCCCCCTCGGTACGATGAAAAGCTGGGTGCGCCGCGGGCTCGCCCAATTGAAGGAATGCCTCGGCCATGGCTGACACGCTCGACCCCGATCTCGACGCGCTCGCGGCGGAATTGGCACTCGGCCTCCTGACCGGCGAGGCGCGCGCGCGGGCGCTGCGGCTGTCGCTGTCCGACCGTGATTTCGCGGCCGCCGTCGACGCGTGGCGCGCGCGGCTCGATCCCATGTATGCCGATTTCGACGAGCAACCCGCGCCCGACGTGTGGCCCGCGATCGCCGCGCGGCTGGGGGCGGGCGGGGCGGATGCCGGCCGCCGCACGGCGCTCTGGCGCTGGACCGCGTTCGGGTCCACCGGGATCGCCGCCGCGTTCGCCGCCGCCTTCCTGCTTGCCCGGCCCGAGCCGGTGACGATCGTTCGAGAGGTGGTCCGCGCGCCGGCACAGGCGACGGTGGCGCAGCTCGGCGGGGCGGAGGGGACGCTGCTGGCGGCCAACTATGCGCCCGAGGGCGGCGACCTGCGCGTCCGCGCGGTGTCGCTGCCGGCCAGCAATCGCGTGCCCGAGCTCTGGATCATTCCCGCCGATGGCGTGCCGCGCTCGCTGGGGCTGATCGAGGGCGGCGGCACGACGACGGTCAAGGTGCCCGCTTCGCTCCAGGCGCTGATCGTCGACGGCGCGACGCTCGCCGTCAGCCTCGAGCTGCGCGACGGTGCGCCCCACGCCGCGCCGAGTTCGACGCCGATCGCGACGGGCAAGATCACGCGGGTTTAGTCGCCCGCTGTTCGGGCCGGCTTTCCTATCCCTTCTTTCGGCGGCGGCGGCTTTTTGTTACCGCTCGCAAAAAGGTTCAGGACAGGATAGCCGATGACGCTTCGCCCCCTATTTCTCGCCGGCCTCTCGCTCATCGCGGCAAGCGCGGCCGAGGCGCAGACCTTTCCGATGCTGAACCGCAACGGGAGCCGGGTGTCGATCGAGCCCTATGGCCCCGGCATCGTCCATGTGACGATCGCGCTCGACCCGGCCGAGATCGAAAAGGGGCCGGGTTACGGCATCAGCGGCAAGCCCGTACCGGCAGGCTGGACGCACCGCGCCGATGCCGCGGGCGACACCTACAGCTCCGGCGACCTGTCGGTGACGGTCAACGCACAGCCCTGGCCCAAGGCGCCGACGCAGATGGAGCGCTACTTCGTCCCCGCGCTACCGCCCGTTTCCATCGCGGTCCGCGGCGCGGACGGGCGCGAGATCACGGCGATGACCGGCTGGGAACTCGCCCCGCACGAGGTGAG
>SXGQ01200916.1_pt1 | contig 10966 bp, 20 predicted proteins | sample 3178371 | NCBI WGS metagenome assembly SXGQ01 (sample SAMN11356859, study PRJNA531348) | freshwater metagenome | isolation source: freshwater sample F1-20 | place: China: Fuxian Lake, Yuxi | collected 2017-12-25 | reverse complement strand
TGTTGGTATCGCAATTGGAGCAGCATTTGCACCTGTCATTGCAGACTTAATATGCAACAAAACCTGCCCTGAAGGATTTACCAAAGCGTTTGGTGCGTAAAGGAGAACACGATGGCAGACCAAGGAACAGCAGCACGTCTTATTGAAGTTGCTAAAGCAGAGATTGGCGTTATCGAAGGTCCTAAAGATAACGAAACAAAGTATGGCGCTTTTATGAAAGCCAACTTTCAACCATGGTGCGGAAGTTTCGTCAATTGGTGTGCCTCAGAATCCGGCGTAAAAATCCCTAACACTGTTTATACTCCTTCAGGAGCACAAGCATTTAAGAAGGCTGGCTCATGGATTGATGGAGATTTAGCAGACCCAGAACCAGGAGATATCGCCTATTTTGATTTCCCATCAGATGGCGTCGATAGAATTTCTCACGTTGGAATTGTTATCAAGGATAACGAAGATGGAACTGTTTGGTGTATTGAAGGCAACACATCTTCAAAGAAGTCTGGAAGTCAAAGAAATGGCGGAGAAGTGTGCAAACAACTCCGTGCTTTCAAGAAAAACAAAGAAGGAATTTTTATTTCAATTGTTGGTTTTGGTCGCCCTAAGTTCAAAGCAGGAGGAGCAGTCTCTGCTGATGCTTCCACAAAAAGCGAACCAACTAGCAAAAAAGCAAAAGTATGTAAATCTTGTGGTCAGGAACTAAAATAATGTTTGAATATAGAGTAAAGAAACTAATCGGAGTAGTAGACGGCGACACTATAGATGTTGATATTGATTTAGGTTTTGACATATCTTTTTACTCTAGAGTTCGTCTTGCTGGTATTGACACACCTGAGTCGAGAACTAAGGATAAAGAAGAAAAGGTTTTGGGCTTAGAGGTAAAAGAGAAACTAAAAAAGACTCTTTCAGAAGCAAAAACTATTGTTATTAGAACTGAAAAACCAGACTCTACAGAAAAGTATGGTCGCATTCTTGGTTGGCTATATGTTGATGGAGCAGAGAAGTCTGTAAATGAATCACTTATTGCTAGCGGTTACGCATGGTCTTATATGGGAGATACCAAAGTAAAAGACTTTGCTGCACTCAAAGCAAAACGAGCAGCGTCAGGAAACTAACCGCCGCGTTTTTGTTTGCGAATAGCAATTTTTGCGGGTGAATACCCGTCTATAGTTTTTCCTTTTTGCTTGTTTGTTTTAGGGTTTTTCTTAGGAGCCTTTCCGTTTTTACGATTGGAATTAGGTCCACTAGGAGTACTGCTTTTACTACTATTCTTTTGCATATCACTCTCCTTTTGTTGAGTTGTTTAAGAATACTCTTGTAGCGTTTAGACGTATTGATAAGACACGCTATAGAGTTGACAATCTCAATAGACACTAATACATATTCCTCACAGTAAAATACAACTATGACAACGTCCGACACACAAAGCGATGTATATGTAGAAACCCATGCTGTCTACAGCAACGGGGACCATGACCGTTTTGCTCATTACGTTGATAAAGATGAGTCTTTAGAATCAATGGTTTCTGGAAATCCTATTATTGCCCTTTGCGGAAAAGTATGGGTTCCCTCTCGCGACCCAGAAAAGTTTCCTATATGTCCTTTATGTAAAGAGATATATGACAACCTCTTTGTCGACTAAAGTAATACAACCCTTTGACAATTGCGATAGGTGTATCGCAAAAGCAGCATACATGGTTGTCTTTGACGCGGGAGATTTATATTTCTGCAGGCACCATTTTAATAAGTATCAAGATTCTTTTATGGAATCCGCATTGAGTATATTTGATGAAGACGACGTTTATGTCGAAGAGTCTGAAGATACCCCTCCTACACCTGAGTAAAAATACTTTCAATTCTTTTTGTTGCTATATCTACATAATCTGGATTTAGTTCTATACCTAAAAACTTTCTGTAGTTCTTTAGAGCAACAACTCCTACTGTCCCAGACCCAACAAAAGGGTCTAAAACTAATTCTCCAATAGGACTACCAGCGTTTACACAAGGCTCCACTAGTTCTTCTGGCATAACAGCAAAATGTGCACCAGCAAAAGGTTTTGTTCTTACATACCAAACGTCTCTTTTATTTCTTTTACCATCGTAAATTTTATACTCAGGTGGCCTAGCGTTCACTCCTTTTATCCCTTGACGTTCTACAGAACCCTTAGCACCCTTAGTTCCAGCAGGTATAACACCGTCTTCTTTCATTGCTAAGGTATCAAAGTAGTATTTAGGTGACTTAGTAAGTAAGAAAACATGTTCATGGGACTTAGTGCACCTATCTTTTACTGACTCTGGCATAGGGTTTGGTTTAGCCCAAATAATGTCTTGTCTTAGATACCAACCATCGGCTCGTAAGGCAAAGGCAAGCATCCAAGGAATTCCTACTAAATCTTTTGGCTTAGTCCCATTAGGGATAAGTCCACCTGTTTTGTGCTCTAAATGTCGCTCATTATGTTTTTTCCCTAAGTTTCCAGCAGGTCCTTTACCAGAACCAGAATAACTATCTCCAATATTTAGCCACAAAGTTCCATCATCTTTTAGAACTCTCCTAACTTCCCTAAAAACATCAACCATCTTTTTTACATACTCTTCAGGCTCTTCTTCTAAACCAATTTGTTTTTCGTTATTGTAATCCCGCAGACCCCAATAAGGCGGGGAAGTTACACAGGTCTGAACAGTTTTACTTTCTATAGTTGCTAACATTTCTAAAACATCACCGTTTAGTATTTTGTAGTCTTTCACTTTTTCAACTCCGCTTCAATTCTTGCTTTAGCGAGCGCAACATATTCTTCGTTTTGCTCTATACCTATAAAAGAAAAATTATCTCTAACCGCTGCTTTACCTGTTGAACCAGAACCTGCAAAAGGGTCTAGCACTGTTCCACCAAGAGGAGTTATTAGTTTTACTAGATACCTCATTAGTTCCGTCGGCTTTACTGTTGGGTGATTATTCTTTCTTTTACCGCTATGACTTTTTGCTTCAAAGTTTTCTAAGCCCTCGTCTCTATCCTGAGCATTGGCTTTAGGTGAGTAAAAGAACCTAGCAGCGCTACCATCATCACCCATTGCCCTGAAACCCCCTTCGGTTTCTTGACCAGAAGCAAAAGTTGTTGATACTGCTTTACCTCGCTTAGCAGGATACGCTCCGCCTTTTGCTTTAGGAAATAATGATGTCACTTCGTCACTATTGTCATGTATCAGGTTGGCAGGGAATCTACCTTTGTTATTAATTTCTGTTTCATACTCTGGCTCTACCATCTCACCAAATCCAGACCACTTTGGCAATTTGTTTATAGAAATTGATTCATCAGAAACAATTCTAGAGTCATCAATGTTGAGACCTCCAACTTCCCATTTCATAATATTATTTACAACTGTTCCTTCTAGTGGCTTACGAGCAAGCACCATTGGCTCGTGCGCTGGCTTGAGACAAGTCCCCCAACCTTCCCATTTCTTTGCTAATTCTGTAGATGGCTTAGTAATCCAGTCTGTTTTTCCTACAGTTCCTGATTCAAAAATTGTATTGTCTGTTGAAGACTTTTCTCTGGAGTTAGGATTTCTACCAACAATTTCTCGTTCTGCACCATAAAACTTATCTATTTGCTTATCAATAGCCATTGATTTAGGAAACCCTGAACCATATACCCACATAATCTGGTCTCTAATTTCAAAACCAGCATCTTCAATCGCAACTGCCATTCTGTGATAAGTCCGTGAGCCACCAAAAACAATTATGTATCCACCAGGTTTTATAACTCTTAATGCTTCTTTCCAAACATTTACATCAAAAGCAACTCCACTAGAATCCCAACTTTTTCCCATAAACCCAAGTTCGTATGGAGGGTCAGTGACAATAGAGTCAACACTGTTATCTTTTAGAGTAGGCATTACCTCTAAGCAATTACCAAGCAACACATCAAACATGCACCAAAGGTAACACACAACACACAAAAACCCACCCGACACTCCCTCCGTTTATAAAGGAAAGAGAGCGCGAAAAATCTAGTTCTCTATCATAGAGATTCCAAATGCTTCAATTTGAAGCAAAAAGGAAAAGTCAGGTCCTAAGAACTCGCAGGAGACATCTTTCATACTCATAAATCTTTCGGCACTTTCTACATTCCAAGGGATAAACTGGTCGTAGGTAGGGCGCAGGTAGTTCAAAGTATGATTTAGTAAATACTCTGGTCGCAGAACAAAGTTTAAGTCGTTAGGGTCTATGGTTGGTAGTGAAGCAATTTTGACATTTCCCCCAAAGGTCATCACCCAAGAGTTTGTCTTTCCATTAATATAAAGATAAAAGTTGTTGTTAGAGGTGTCAATAGTATGCACAGGAAAAGAAGAGAGTTCTAAATTTAGTTGTTCCCACAGTTTATTGGTTGCTTCATAATCTAATTCCATACAGTCAGCCTACTCTATAATTAAAGTATGACCGACGATAGAAGCGATGATTTTTATAATAAAGAGTTTATAAAGATGGTTGTTGACTCTGGCTATAACGCCTCTAGTCCAGAGTTTATTTCTGAAATCCTTGTCTCGCTCTACGATTACATGTCAGGTAAAGCAGATATAGAGCGTGGCAAATTGTCTGCCTACATTATGGAGATTACCAGAATAGTCGGACGCAGTCATGTTCAGACTCTTTCTGTAGATGACATGTGCGACTGGATAGTTTGGTATAAATCTCAGGGTTTTCCAGAACCACCCCCATACGACTCAAGACCCTAAAAGTCAGGTAAGTTAACCTATTTTGCGCTTCTGTCTAGTTACCTATATGATTTACATATGAACCCTACGAAAGGACCATCAATGAGCATTTACACAAAAATTAACCACGTTTTACCTAACGAGGTAAAAGATACATTCAAAAAAATTGGAAGAGATTTAGCACTTCGCAATGACTATATCGTAATGCTCAGAAACGTTGGATGGAGTCTTCAATCTATTGCTGATGTCGCTGACACCACAAGAGAGCGTATTCGTCAAATTACTGTAGAAGGTAGTGAAAAAACTAGTTATTTTGAAACCGCTAATTTTCCTATTCCTAATCCTCCTCTAAAGCCAGTTCGAGAGAAGAGAGTCCTTCCAGTTCCAGCAGAGGAAGATATAAAGCGTCTACTAAAACTACAGCCTTATGCTCAAAAAGTTCGCTCTAACTCACCACAGTATCGTCAAGAAGCAGAAGAATACAGTGCGCTTATCTACAAAATTTATTCTCAAGACGGGGTTTCTTTGTTTAGGCTTGCTAAATATCTAGGAGTAACTCATGGTGCTCTTAGATTCCGTATGTCTCGCTACGGCTACATCAACAGTAAAAGTTCTTCAAAGAGCACTTGCTATAAGCCAATAATTAAAGCCAACCGATATGTCCTCAACTCCTAAACCAACACTTGAACCTAAGTTTGGCTGGGGACATGAAGCAGCCTTAAAAGAACTAAAGGAAGATATTGCTAAACGTATAGAGGCGATATACATTGATAGCAGTTGGAGTGCTCAAGAAGTAGTCAAACGCTTGCTTAAGGAAGTCAGGAGTTAGATATTATCCAAGGATATGCTCTTCAAAAATGCTATGTCTGCTACACAAATCTTGTGCAGACAAGTTTTGGGACATACGAAAATGCGCTTCGTATTAATTTAGATGGCGGATACAACGAGTTTGTTGACACTATTGTTTTTAACAACGAAGATTTAGTTAAATATCCTCTTGGATTTCTTCTATGTCACGAGTGCGGACACAGGCTCCTGAACTGGCTAGCAGTGCCAACGTCTCTAACAAAAGGCTGGCACCCCAAAACTGAAGGTTCCGAACTTTGTCAGGGCTGGGAATCTCCGCAGGACTGGCAAAATCACTCATCGTGAAAACCTGGGTAAACCCTAAAATATCTTTTTCCTAAATCTGTAGCACTAAAATGCGCTTTAAGGTCTTCATCGTATTCAATCTTTATTAAGCCTTTTTCATAAAGCGATAAAAGATTCTCATTCACATCGCTCATAATCTCGTCATACATGTCTGGCAACATTACTTTCATCAACTCAAAGTTGTAAACATATGTCACGTCCCCGTTTTGGTCAAAGCCATCTTCTTCAAGAATACCTTCTTCTATCAGAAAGTCAATAAACTCTTCCGACTCTGGGTCAATGTAATACTCGTCCATAAAAAAAGTTTACCCTGCTACAATATTTGTTATGGCTTATTCACGCTTCGGAGAGTCGGACATGTATATCATCATGTCCAGTAAAGGTTTTCTTTTTTGTGTTGTTTGTAGACTAGATGATTCAAGAGACTTTACTTCTGCTGGTTTTTCAGCATATAGCACTGCGGAAATGATTGCTCACATTGATAGTCATAGAAATGCTGGACATGACGTGCTTGATGGTCTTGAAAGCAAATTGCTCGAAGATGACCTGGAGAACTTCCCAAACAGACCAAACCACACAAACCAAACACAACCCACTCCCCCGTCCGTCGAAGAATAAGGGAACGAGAGCGCAAAAAAACTCAATTTTCCATTGTATAAGTATTTTTTATTGACCTAATCACAAAAGATTTACTGCTCTAAAATTAAAGAGCGATGTCAAAACGTGCTAAAGCAAAACCAAGCGCAAAGAAAAAACTTACATCTGTAAAGAACATCAGCAACAAAGTTCATTTTTTACAACTCGAGGGCAAGTCGTATAGTCAAATATCTGCCGAACTAGGCATCTCAAAGAGTACCATTTCGTATCACCTAGGCGAGGGACAGAAACTAAAGACAAAAAAGCGGACTATCAAAAGACGCTCAACCATAAATGCCTACATTCAGAAAAGCAAGACCAACGTTCCCTGCATAGATTGTAAAACGATTTATCACTATTGTCAGATGGACTACGACCATGTTAGAGGCGTAAAACTTTTTAGTTTGTCTCGATACCATATTTACACTCAAAGCCTAGATGTTGTAAAACGCGAAATTGAAAAATGCGACCTTGTCTGCTCCAACTGTCATAGACTACGAACCTGGACAAGAGCAGAAGAGGCTAGCGAAGAACGTGAAACTCAAATGGGACGCTAACAAAGACGAACGTTTTTGGGATAAAGTCTTAGTAGACGAAGAAGAAGATGATTGCTGGTGGTGGATTGCTGCTGTAAATAGTAGCGGTTACGGTTGCTTTGCTTATAAAAAGAATGTAATTGTTACTGCCCATAGGATATCTTGGGCTTTAGAAAAGAATCTATTCAAACTACCTTCATCCAAATATCACGTTATGCATTTGTGCGACAATAAACTTTGCGTCAACCCAGACCACCTTGAGTTAGGAACAGCGACTGATAATCTAAGAATGGCTATTCAGAGAGGGATGAAGAAATCTATAGGAGATATAGTTGGCAGACCTATTTTAGAAAAGTATTGTAGGCACAACCACGAAAGGACCGAAGAGAACACTATTTATAAAAGCAAAAATGGCTATAGATACCCGCTCTGTGGTATTTGTGTCAGAGAGAGCAATAAGAAGTCTAAGACAAGGAAGAGGCAAAGAGAGAAGCGTGAAGAACAAAGAGGCATACGCTCTTGAGAGATACTTCAATAAAGGTGTCCCGAAAGATGTTTTTAGTTTTCTAGAGATAAAAGGAATTAGACCACTCAAGTCTGGTTCTAAATTCAAAGTAGCAAATGAACGTGGGCTATGGACCTTCTTGTATGTTCAAAAAGAAAGCATTACATGTTTTGATGCTTTAGGTCAGTTTAGATGTATAAATGTTTCTAGGGTCAAGCGAGCAGTGAACCCCAGCAAAAGAGAAAAAGCCCAAACCAAAAAACCAAAAAACACATAACACACAACCCCACCCCGCCCCTCTGCTTCAATTAACGGAACGAGAGCGCGAAAAAACGAGTTTGACAAAGACAATCATTTGTATATACTAACCCCATGGCTAAAACAGTATCTGCAAATCGAATGGTAATTTGTCCTATATGTAGTAAGGAAGTCGAAGTGCGTTCAGGCTTTGCCCATGCTACTTTATCTAGACACATTAAGGAGCATAAAAAGTGATGACTAAAAGTGGAATTCGTAAAAAGGCTTTAGATATGTTAAAAGAGGAAATAAATCCTGAAGTTGTTCTTATTGCATATGAAAAATGGCTAAGAGAACTTATAGCAAAAGAGATAAAGGATAAATGACAGTGGAAGAGAATCAAGTTGTATAATTATATTAACTGGGCCCTATCCTTAGTGATGGCTTAGTTACCGCGCCCGCCCTCGCCCATCCTTTTACGGCGAGGGTGTGGTGTTTAACAGCCCAAACAAAACACACAACACACAAACCTAACCCGCTCTCCTTGTTGCATTGACGGAAAGAGAGCGGGAAGATTTCCCCTTTTTATTATATCTACATTTCTTGCTTAAATACATGGTAGGGCTCGCAGGTGTATATGTCATTCTTGTCTGCAATCCTCATTGCCTTTTCCCAAGCGGCTCCTGCTTGTAGTGCCCCTAGAGCATACTTGGCTCCGCTTCCAATGCCATATAGACCATCATCTCTTAGGTAGACAGTGTTAGTGTCATCTAACTCGTAGATGACCCCTCTAAGGGCAATTAGAAAGACATATCCAGACTCTTCGTCTTTAGGGTCTTTTATGTATTCGTTTTTCTTTAGACACTCTCTAATGCTTGGTCCTACTTTAGTAACCATAAACTTGTATAAATCTTTTCCTGCTGGAACTCTTGGCGGCAACCAAATCATCTGAATAATGTCGCAGGCTTGAGCATCCCCCGCTCCTGCTATCAAATAGTGCCCTCGTTCTGTAATCTTCATAACAGAAGGGTGCGAATAAGGGCGCCCGTCGACTCCAGCGGTTCTAGAATCAGAAGCCAGCAGACAGCCGTTTTTCTGTTGAATTCCGATTATTGTTGTCATGGCTACAGTGTAGGGATAGTCTCGATGTTTGATATAGAGAAACAACGGCGAGTTGTTTATAGTTTAGAAAAAGTATTAAACTATCTTAACATACCTATACCCACTTATGCCTAAAAATCGTCCAATGTGACACTTAGAAACAGGCTTATTTAGGGGGTGTTTTGTGTACACGTTTAGTTGTAAGTCTGTATGTATCCCTGTAGTATAGACGCCACATGAGAATAAAAAAAGGAGATAAACGTGGATATAGATTGGAAAAGACCCTTTGAGGTTGCGTTTGAACTTGGGATGGCTGCTATTGGCTGGGCTCTTGTTCTTATCATTGTATGTCTTATATTTATGGTTTCTTATGCGGCAATATATGCGGTCATTAAAACGATAAAAAAAGATAAAAACAAAACATTACGAGAAAAGGCAGCAGCGCAACGGACGCTTTTTAAGATTGTAAAAGGCAAGAATAATGGGTAGAAGAAATCATCTTATCTCCCCCTCAGTATTAGTTGGCTATGGCACTTGGGACAGTTGGGGTTTGGGGTTTGATTATAATAACTATTCAAAATCCGTAACTTTTTATTTTGTTCATTGGTATTTGTATTTCGAGTTTTGGGTAAAGACTGAAAGGTTAAAAGATTTCTAAAAAGACCGCATATTGCTACGCCCGTGTTTCTACAAACATGCAGGCAGAAGAAGGTGTCAGTTTAGATGCTCAAGAAAAACAACTTATAAGCGCCGCCGAGTCTCAAGGGTATGAAGTAAAACTTCTTAGAGAAGAGGGCAGGTCTGGTAAAAACATAAAAGGCAGGCCCATACTAACTCGAGCGTTAGAAGATTTAGATAGCGGAAAAGCAGAAGCACTATTTGTTACTCGTCTTGACCGACTTGCACGTTCTACAAGAGACTTTTTAGACATTGTTGACCGTTCACATAAACACGGGTGGCGTCTAATGCTTCTTGATTTAGGTTTAGATACAGCAACATATCAAGGCCGATTTGTTGTAACTATTATGTCTGCGATGGCAGAAATGGAACGTGGAATGATTTCTATGCGTCAAAAAGACATACATCAAGACAGAAGAAATAGCGGAAAACGCTGGGGAATTGATTTAGGTCCACTACCTCTTGCATCCAAAAACATTGAAGAACGCATAAATAAAGAAAGAGAGTCTGGTATTTCTTATAAAGAAATATCTGATAATCTAAACAAAGACGAAGTACCAACTCTTCTAAAAGGTAAAAAATGGTACGCATCGACTGTTCGTGACATATATTTACGTTACAAATCTATTAGTTAAACTTTTTCATACTGTAAAATTATCCTATAAAACCCTTTGTTTATAGGAGATTTACAGATGCGGCGTTCTGCTGCTAGATTTATTTGTTCACCTATTTCTAAAAAAGTAATAATAGGTTTATTTGGGTATCCTTTTTTTGTAGTAATATATTCTTTACTTCTACCAACAGAAGCCTATGCTACTGAAAGTACACCGCAACAAGGGGGTGCTGGCGAAAACACTAATCAAACAACATCCAGTGCGTCGTCGGGAGGTGGTCCAGGGGTTTCTTCAGGAGATTCAGCGCCAGTGTCTCTAACTGAAGCGGCAACTGTTGCAGCAGCAGCAGAATCTAGTGTAACCAGTCTTGAAACTAAAGTTGTTCAAATTCAGGAGGTAGTGTCATCAGTAACTCAACCAACACAAGAAGTTTCTCAGTCAGTTCAAACGGCGACTACATCAGTACAAGAAGCATCTAGCGCAACACAATCAGCAACATCAGCAGTTACTACAGCAGAAACCGCAGCCAGTAATTCTCAAACTGCAGACGCAAATGTAACTTCAGCAACTGCGGCAGTAACAACTCAAGAAGCAGTGGTCGCTTCAGCACAAACAGTAGCAACTGCAGCAACTGCGGCAGTAACAACTCAAGAAGCAGTGGTCGCTTCAGCACAAACAGCAGCAACTGAAGCACAAACAGCGGCGGCAAACGCAAACACAACCACGACTGTAACCGAGACATTTACAAATAACACAACCTCCGTTGTCACAATTACTACTGGAGCAGACGGAACCTCACCT
>SXGQ01423682.1_pt1 | contig 10967 bp, 8 predicted proteins | sample 3178371 | NCBI WGS metagenome assembly SXGQ01 (sample SAMN11356859, study PRJNA531348) | freshwater metagenome | isolation source: freshwater sample F1-20 | place: China: Fuxian Lake, Yuxi | collected 2017-12-25 | reverse complement strand
CGATAGGCCGTGAGCGAGTTCCAGTCAAACAGCGGCTGCCGCAGGTGCTTGGGGCAGAACAGCTGGAACCAGAAGTACATCTTCGTCATGCCCCACAGCGTGAACGCGGGGGTCGTGCGCACCTCGGGGTCGGACCAGCGCCAGTAGCTCGGCACATACGGCAGGTCCTTGAACAGGCCCCGAATCTGCTGCGCCCCCTGCTTGGGGTCGAGCTGCCCGTCACGCACCTGATCCATTGTCGCCAGCGCCACCTTGAAGAGCTTCTGGAACTCGGGATACCGGCCACCGAGAATCATGTCGTTCGGCTCGGTGATCGAGTTATCGAGGACATCCTGCCGGCCGGTCTCGACGTATTTCAGATAAATCGTGGCGTTGACGGCCGTGCCGATGAACAGGCCGACGACCCACACGCGGAACCAGGCGTCCCACAGGTCGTAGTCGCGGAACGAGACAAACGACGAGCTCACCATCTGGTCGGCGTACGTGATGTTCCGGTCGAAGAAACCGTTGAGTTTCTCGAAGGCCTCCGGCGAGAAGTCGCCGGTGCGGAACGACTTCAGCAGCTGCGCGCTGAGCAGGTCGACCATCGCCGTGGTTAGCGCGAGCCCGGTCGAGTAGAGGGGATCGATGAAGAATCCGGCGTGGGCCAGCAGGCAGAACCGCGGGCCGGTAATGGTCTTCGACCCGTACTGCAGGCGACCTGTCGACGTCCAGTTACGGACGGCCCTGGCGCCCTCAAAGTGCCGCATCATGTCCGGGAACCGGCGCACGTGCGACCAGAATTCTTCCTCGGGATCCATGCCGGTTTCCGGGTGCACGTTCCGGTTCAGCACCAGTCCGACGCTGCACAGCGGATTGGTGGCATCGGCGTGGTTGTTGAAAGGAATGACCCAGAACCAGCCCCCCTCGAACACGTGATGCAGGGTGCTCTGCGACAACGGGTACTTGTGCTGGTGCTCGCTACGGCTGCCGCCCACCATGTCGTACGGCTTGACGCCGACCATGTGGGTGTAGATGGCGCGGCTGTTGGTGCGGAAGCGTTCCGGTCCGACACGCAGATCGAACCGGTTGGCCAGCACCGATCGCATGCCGGTGCCGTCGACCAGATAGCGCGCCCGGAAGGTCTCCTGGCGGTCGGACGTGACCGTGACGCCCTCGTCATCAATCTGGATGTCCTGCACGCGGGTCTGCTGCCGCACCGTGGCGCCGTAGCCCACGGCGCTCGCCATCATGAAGGCGTCGGTGTCCTGACGGAAGAAGTGGGCGTCCGGGCCCATCGGCGGGGCGAGGGTCGGGTACTGGTGCGATTCCTTCGCGCGCTGATCCTGCCCGTCGCGCTGATACAGGAAGCTGAACGCCCGCTTGATCCCGGAGCTGGGGCCCACGGTGTCCCGCAGATCGTGAAACGCGCTGAGGTTGGCAATCTCCGGCACGCCGTACTTGGTGCCGAGCAGCTTCAGGCGGAAGTTGGTGTCGGGCGTCGTCGCCTCGCCGATCGTGAAGCGCGGATGGGTGTCTGAATCGATCATCAGCACCTTGAGGTCGTGCTTGGCGAGAATGGAGCCCAGCATGCCGCCCCCCAGGCCCGTGCCAAGAATGATGACGTCGTACGGCCGCGTCGAGGCGGGAGTCTGATGCAGGTCTGAAGCCATAATCATCCTTCGTCGTCGATAACTGGGACAGTCCGTTACAGCAGATACTCTTTCAGGGATTCATCGATGAGCCGGGGATACGCGTCGTGCCGGTCGGCGCAGGCGATGCGCACGCCAATCCGCCGGACCTCGTCGGGAAATATGCGCTTCACCTCTGCGCCGCCTGCCTTGACCCGCTCGGCGAATGACGGGCCCGTCAGGCGTTCCACCAGATTTTTTTCGGTCGAGACATCGAGATACTGCGTCAGCAGTGGTGGTGCCGTCACCAGGTCGTGCGTGTCCTTGTGCACGAGCACCATCACCTGATAGCCGCACGACACCGGACGCCCGGACTGGTCCATCACCCGGAAGCACAGCCGCACCGTGCTGCGTGTGGCTTCTTCATAGGTCATCAGAATCGCGACCTTGCCGCCGAGCGGCACGGGCTCAAGGTTGAGGCTGTGCGATTCGCGCGTCAGCATCACGATGTCGCGCAGCTGTTCCACCCACGCGCCTTCCACATTGGAATTGCTCCAGAAGAGGAGGGTCTCGCGCGCGATGTTCTGGAACTTGACGTTGACGGTGTGATGGTGGGTGCCGTAGGCCATCGTGTCGTGGAACAGCACCTGATACTGCATTGCGAAGTAGGCCATACGGGGTGACGGGTGAGGACCGGTGACTGCCGGTCGTTCGCAGCCCCATGACTATACATGCCGTGACCTGTGGTTGGCATTGTGAGACATCGAGATAATTAATGCAAATCTCATGCGGAATTCCGTCGGCTGAACATGGTGGGCACGTGCGAGTACACATCCAGAGGTTCGGTCCGTCCGGCCGCCGGTCGCACCACTACTGAACGGGGTCGTAGACGCGGCGCAGGGTGCGCCCGGTCTTCTCGTCGCTGTTGCGGCGCGGGGGCAGCTGCAGGGTCACGACGAGCTGCCTGGTGGCGGCATCGATGGTATAGGTCTCGGTGATGCGCCCGGGGCCGAGGCCGGAGAGCTCGGTGGTGAGCCGGGCCTCCTGCCAGCGCGTGCGTCGCTCGACGCCGGTCGACTCGTCTTTCACACGGGAATGGTCGGGCACAAGGCGCGTGGTGGTGCCGTCATCGGCGACGATGATGACCATAGTGGTGGTGTGCGAGATAGTGAGGCGCGCGGCGGGACGGACGATGTCGCGCAGGGCCTCGAGGCGTCGTGCCATCTGATCGCGATCGGTACTGCCGCGGCCACCGGGGCGACCACCGCCCCGCCCTGCCCCGCCGCCGAACCCGCCACGGCCACCACCCCGCCCGGCGCCACCGCCGAGGCCTGCGCCCCGTCCTGCCCCGCGACCCGGTTCCGGTGGTCCGTCGGGGTCGTCCTGCCCTGCGCGCCCCGGCCCGTCGCTGGCCTCGGCGTTGAGCGACCAGCCCCCATCGAGCGACGCTGCCCTGTCGGCCTGCGCGGACACCAGCGGCACCACCGGAGATGCCACGAGTGCCATGGCGAGGCTCAACCGAACCAGCAGGGAGCGCATCGGAGAATTATCACCAGCGCGGGCGCGGACGTGCGTGACAAAACCGTGGCGGCGGTGCAGGGGGAGCAGACGATGCTGAGGGTCGGGATGAAAATGGTGCGCCCTGCACGATTCGAACGTGCGACCTCCTGGTTCGTAGCCCGACGCTCTATCCAGCTGAGCTAAGGGCGCGGGGGGTGGGGTCTTCCGCGGTGAGGCTCCGTCACCCGTGCAGGTGAGGCGCATCGTCGCGCTGACATTGCGACAGAATACCGAATTGAGACGGGAAAGGCAACGCCTCAGCGTTGCGCGGCCCTCCGCATGCCCGCGCCCACCGGCCAGGCGTCGCCCAGGGCAATCGGCAGGGCACCCCGAGTCGGCAGCTCGTCTGCCAGCGCTTCGATGGCGTGCTGCTCGGCGAGGTCGGAGAAGTCGTAGGTCAGCAGCACCGTGGGCACATCCGTCAGCGCGGATGCCGCGTAGGGGTTGCCGAAGACGAGGGCGGCCAGGGGCTGAGATCGTGACCCCGCGTTCCTGGTCAGCTGTTGCACCAGGCGCACTAGGCCCGGTCCCAGGTCCATCCGGCCACTGCCAGACGAGGCCCGCACGAACACGCCAAGCACGACCGCGTCGGCCTGCGAGGCGAGTGTGCGCACCAGGTCGAGCTCGGCGGCGGTCGACCGGTCTGACAATTCCACCGATTCGAGCTGCGGCCAGCGGGCACGCAGCGCCGGAATCAGCGTGCGGGCGGGTGCGGCAATCCGCCAGCCCGAGGGGTAATCGAGCAGCGATAGATACAGGACCCGGCGGGACGGCGACGGACGCCAGGCGTCGGCTCCGGCCTCGCCCCGCAGGCGGGTGATCGACCGGGCCGAGATTCGCCGAGCCACGTCGAGCCCCTGGCGCCCGCCCACCTGGTCGGCCACCGCGTCGAGCGACACGAGACGGCTGCGGTGCAGGCCCACCCGGGCCTTGGCTTCGAGGATGCGCCGCACCGAGGCGTCGATGCGTGCCAACGGAATGGCACCACTGGACACGGCCAACTTTACTCCCTCGAACGCCGCCACCGGGTCAGGCGAGTCGAGCACCAGGTCGGCACCCGCCTGCACGGCCTTCACGGCGGCCTCGCCGGGGCCCACCATCCGGGTGATGGCGTCCATTTTCATCGCATCGGTCACCACCAGACCGCCAAAGCGCATGTCCTCGCGGAGCAGGCCGGTCACCACGGCCCGGCTGAAGGTGGCCGGCCCACCGGTCGCGTCGACGGCCGTCAGTTCGATATGGGCCACCATGACCCCGGCCGCCCCGGCGCGGAGTCCTGCGAGAAACGGCGGCAGTTCCACCGCATCGAGCCGCGTGCGGGGATGCGCGATGAGCGGCAGGCCCAGGTGCGAGTCGACATCGGTGTCTCCGTGCCCGGGGAAGTGCTTGAGCGTGGCCAGCACGCCCCCCTCCTGCAACCCGCGCACGGAGGCCTCGACCATGGCCGCCACGCGTGCCGGATCTTCCCCGAACGCACGGGTGTTGATGACCGGATTCCGCGGGTTGTTGTTCACGTCGGCGACCGGGCCATAGTTCATGTGCACGCCCATGGCCCGCGCTTCGCGGGCGGTGATGCGCGCGGCGTCATAGGCCAGCTGCGGGTCGCCCGTGGCGCCAATGGCCATCGCCCTCGGCAGCCGCGTCGCGCCGGCGATGCGCATGCCGGCCCCATACTCGAAATCGCTCGATACGAGCAGCGGCACGTCGGCCACGGCCTGCAGGCGGTTCAGCGTGGAGGCCAGCGCGTGGGGCTGTCCGAGCACCACGGTGCCGTAGGTGGGGTTGAGCAGCACCTGCGGGGCCGGTTCGGTGCCGCCGAACGCGATGACGCCACCCGCGTGCGTGGCCCTGACCGTCTTCACCAGCGCGTCGTACACGTCGGTATCGGTCGGCAGGTAGGTGGCATTGAAGGCCGGCACGATCAGCTGACCAATCCGCTGGTCGGGGCTCAGGCGCGCCAGCGTCTGCGCCACCCAGCGTTGCGCCTCGCGATCGAGGGTGGCTGGCAGCGGCGGCGGGTTGACGGGCACCCGGGACGGTGTGGCCGCCTGTCGGGTCGCGGCCCCTTGCGGCACCGCGGATCCGGCGACCCGTGCTGACAGGACCGCCGCCACCGTGCCGGCGAGCACCACCGCAATGAGGTTCCGCACACCGGTATCCTACCCCTTCGGGCGATAATCGACAGACGATGTCGACCGACGCGCACCGCGCCACCGCTCCCGATTGCGTCCGCTGCGTCGTGCTGGTCATCAGCGACACGCGCACGCTCGACACCGACACCGGCGGCCGCGCCATCGCCGAGCTGCTGACGGCCGCAGGCCACCTGGTGGTTGACCGTCGCGTGCTCAAGGACGACCCCGCGCCGGTCGCCGACCTGGTCCGCGAGCTGGCCGCCTCCGGGGTTGCCGATGCCGTCATCACGACCGGCGGCACGGGCATCACGCACCGCGACAGCACCTTCGAGGCCATCGACGGCCTGCTCGACAAGCGGCTGCCCGGGTTCGGCGAACTCTTCCGCATGCTGAGCTTCGAGCAGGTTGGCGCTGCCGCCATGCTGAGCCGTGCCTGCGCGGGCGCCTGCGGCCGCATGATCGTGCTGGCCCTGCCCGGCTCGGAGAAAGCCGTGCGCCTCGCGATGACGCGGCTGATCCTGCCCGAGCTGGGGCACCTCGTGTCGGAGATCCGGCGATGAGCATGCGCCCGTTCGGCGACATCATCAGCATGGGCGAGGCGCGCACCGCCATTGCCGCGCACATCGTCCGCCTTCCCCGCCACGAACGCGTCCCGCTCGCCGACGCCTGCGGCCGCGTGCTGGCCACCGACATCACGGCGTCGCAGGACGTGCCCCCCTTCGACCGTGCCAGCATGGACGGCTATGCGGTCTGCAGTGCCGACACGGCGGCACCCGGGGCACGGCTGCGCCTCGCCGGACGCATCTATACCGGTGATGCCCCGTCCGTGCATACGGGCCGCGGCACGTGCATGGAGATTGCCACCGGGGCGCCGCTGCCAGAGGGGGCCGATGCGGTCGTGATGGTCGAAGCCACCCGCGCGGACGGCGACACCATCGAACTGCAGGCCGCGGTGCGGCCCCGGCAGAACGTGGGCGCCCGCGCGGCCGACATTGCAACCGGCCAGACGGTGCTGCGTGCCGGTGACCTCATCAACGCCAGCCGCCTGGGTGCGCTCGCCGCGCTCGGGCTGGCCGAGGTCGAGGTGGTGGCGCGGCCGCGCGTGGCGATCCTGTCCACGGGCAACGAAATCGCCGAGCAGGGCACCCCGCTTCCCCCCGGTCACATCTACGACATCAACGCCTTCACACTGTCGGCGCTCATCATGGAACACGGTGGCCTGCCCTCGCGCCTGCGCACCGCGCGCGACACCCTGGCCGATCTCCATCGGGCCGTTGATGAGGCGCTGCAGCACGACCTGCTGGTCTTCTCGGGCGGAAGTTCTGTCGGCGAGCGCGACCTCATTCTCGACGTCGTGCGCGAACGCGGCACCGTCATCTTCCACGGCATCGCCGTGAAGCCGGGCAAGCCGACACTGTTCGGCCACATCGGGACATGTCCCGTGTTCGGGCTGCCCGGCTATCCAACGTCGTGCCTCTCGAATGGCTACATCCTGCTGGTGCCGGCCCTGCGGCAGATGGCCGGGCTGCCGGCCACGGCTCCGCGCACGGTGGCCTGCATCCTGCAGAGCGATGTCACCTCGGTGCCGGGACGCCACCAGTTCTATCCCGTGCGCCTCGACGGCACCATGGCGGTGCCGGTGTTCAAGGCCTCGGGCGACATCACGTCGATGTCGCAGGCCGACGGCTACATCGAGATTGAGGCAGCGGTCACCGCCGTGCCGCGCGGCACCCCCGTCACGGTCACGCTCGTCTGAGCGCGATGGCCGCGCCCCGTCGATGCCCCCGGCCGCGGCGGCAGGTCTGAGCCCTCAGCGACTCGCGCCAGACACGACGATCAGCGCAGGTACTTCGCCTCGACTCCGCGATAGCCGAGCCACTCAGCCACGCGCCCCATCGTCGCTGCCACCACCTTCTGCAGTGCCACCGGTACCGTCACATCGTAGCCGCCATGTCGCCCCAGTGCACGCACGGTCGCGGCGAGCTGGAGAGGATGTGTCGGCTTTCCGTCGGCACTGACGCGCCCCTCACGCGCCAGATCGTTCACCGTCGCGAATGCTCCGAGTACCTCGGTCACCGCCTCTGGCGTGCGCGCCCCGAAGTCGTTTGTCTGCCGATACACCATCGGTCCCGTGCCGCTGTTCCACGGATGCTCGTGCGGCACGCGGGGCGGAAAGATCACCCGATCGCCCGCCGCCAACGAGTGCACGGCCCCATCCAATCGATAGGACGCCGTGCCCTGCACGATCTCGGACGTCTCCGTCCAGGTCTCATGCAGGTGCGGCAGGATCGACGACGCCGCTCCCTCGGGACAGTGCACTTCGAGGATCCATCCGCGCCCGTCCATCTCTTCGGCGCCTGCGATGAGCACGGTGCGCGTCTGTGTGCGGGTCTCCGTGATTTCGAAACCGGTGCGGATCATGGCAGTTGCTCCCTAGGATCAAAAGGCCGTGGCCTCAGCGGCTCGGCGTGCCCGTTGCCAGACTCGTGGGGATCAGGAACACCTCTGGATATCGAACCAGTGCGTCGCCGCAGTGCCCGCTCGTTCGTTCGAGCGCACGCTCCCGCCAGAGTATGCACCAGCGGGATCCCGGTCGGAACAGCCAGAGGCCACAGGTGCCGTTGCACCGCTCGCGCATCGGCGTTGAGCGCGCCCCACACCACACGATGGCCCCGCCCCGCGAGGCGGTCAGCTTCGGTTGAGGTTGTAACGCATGATGGCCGCATGCCGCCCGGCCGGCATACGCTCGAGGCCATACACCTCACCGTTCGGCCCGTGCGCCGCATCATGCACAGCCGTGATGGCCGCACGGTCTTCGGCATCGAGCCTCACGCGAAGGGCCTGCAGCGTATCGGGCAGGTGCCGCGCATGCCGCGCCCCGACGATGACCCCGGCCACGGCGGGCTGGTCGAGTATCCAGCGAATCGCGATGGCCGAGATCGAGGCTTCATGCTTGCGCGCAATGGCGGCCAGGGTGTCGAGCAGGCGCTGGAAGAGCACCCACCCGCCGAACTCATCGATGATGAGCTTGTACTTCACCAGCGATCGATTCTCGAGCTCACCTTGCGGCTCGAGCCGCCCCAGCCATCGCTCGGAAAGAAATCCGCCGGCGACGGCTCCGTAGCAGAGCAGGCCGATGCCCCGGCGCACGCAGGCGTCGGTCATGGACCCGGCCGGGCGCCGATCAAGCACCGAGTACTGCACCTGATGCGACACGACGGGAACACCCGCACTGACGATGGCCTGCACGTGGGCCGTGTCGAAGTTGGTGAGCCCCACATGCCGAATCTTTCCGGCCCGCTGGCAGTCGTGCAGCCACTGTGCGGCCTGCACCGCTCCGGGGATGCGGTCGTCCCACCAGTGGAACTGCACCAGGTCGAGCCGGTCGACTCCGAGCCGGCGGAGCGACCGATCGATCAGCGCCTCGACGTCGGCCTTGCGAAGCGTGGGCAACGCGTCGAGGTCGGGCACGCACTTGGTGTGCACCTGCACGCCACTCAGCCGTCCGCTGGCGCGGCGCTGCGCGAGGAAGGTGCCGATCAGGGATTCGACGCCGGTGTAGATGTCGGCGCAGTCAAACGTCGTGACGCCGGCCTCCACGAACGCGGCCATGTCGGCCAGTGCCGCGTCAGCCGCCACCGTGCCGTGCCCCCCGGCCAGCTGCCAGCCTCCCTTGATGATCTGTGACGTGTGATATACCGCCGCCAGCCGCATCTGCGGCACCTCGACTTCGTCAAGGCGCACGACTGGGGGCGCGGTGATCACCACCGGGCGCCCAGGTGACGTCATCAGGCTACCGCCACTCACGGGGGCCTGGGCCATCGCACTGACACCGGCCGCCGTCTGAGAGACAGGCACCAGCGGCACCGCCGTCACCTCGCTGTGACGGAAGGTCCGCACGCCGGTGCGCGTGATGCGGAAGCGCGCGCCGCAGTGCGGATCGGGACACGCAATGTCGGTGTCGGTTGTCATCCAGTCGTTGCCGTGCGTCATGCGCTGCTTGGCTGGCAGCAGCGGCAGCAGCGCCGCCAGCGCATACATCGAGAAGGGCTGCCCGGCCGGAAAGATCAGCTGCTCGCCGTGCACCTCGAACACATCGCCGGCGCGATGGCCGCACACGAACGGGCGATCGGTAGCCACGGTTTCGACGCGGAGGTCATAGAGCTGAAAGCGATCGTCCATCGGCTGTAGTCTATAGCCCCGCTGATGACTTCGCCGCCCCTCCGCTTTCACGCCGGCGCCGCCGGAGCCCTGGCGCCCTTTGCCGTATTCCTCGCGGGCGTGGTCGGGCTGGCACTGTCGGGCGCCCCCGACGAGCGCGGATTCTGGCCCGTGCTGCTGGCCGCGTGGACCGTCGGCCTCGCGCTCGCCACCGACCGCCGTCGCTATGCAGAGGCGCTCATTGCCGGCATGTCACAGCCCCTGGTGCTGCTGATGATTGTGGCCTGGCTGCTGGCCGGGGTGCTCAGCACGCTGCTGAGCGCAGCCGGCTTCGTGCAGGCCCTGGCCTGGGCCTCGTCGGCCCTGTCTCTCTCGGGCGGGCTCTACGTGGCTGCGGCGTTTGCCGCCAGCGCGCTGGTGGCCACGGCCACGGGTACCAGCTTCGGCACCATCCTCGTGTGCGGTCCGCTGCTCTATCCCGCGGGAGCTGGCGCCGGCGCCGACCCTGCGTGGCTGGCCGGAGCGCTGCTGGCCGGCGCCACGTTCGGCGACAGCATCTCGCCCATCTCCGACACCACCATCGCCTCGGCAGGGACACAGCACGCCGACATCGGCGGCACCGTCGTCTCGCGCCTGCGCTATGTGCTGCCGGCCGGCCTGCTGTCGCTCATCGTGTATGCCCTGCTTGGTGGAGGCCCTGCACGCGGCGCGCAGGCGGGCCTGGCCATGTCGCCGGACGGCTGGCCGCTCGTCATCGTACCGATGATCATCGTCGCGCTGCTGCTGCGGCAGCGGCACCTCATCGAGGCACTGCTGTGCGGCATCGCGGTGACGATGGCGATGGGCCTGGGCCTGGGACTGCTGCAGCCATCCCAGCTGCTGCGCCTCGAACCCGGCAGCTATGCGGCTGCCAGCCTGATCATCGACGGACTGGAGCGCGGCGTCGGCGTGTCGGTGTTCACGCTGCTGCTGGTCGGGCTGGTGCGTCCCCTTGAGGAATCGGGGCTGCTCGGGCAGGTCATCGGTCGGCTGCAGACGAGCGGACAGGCACCGGCCCGCATCGAGCTGCGGATCATCGGCGTGGCCATGGGCGCGGTGCTGCTGACCACGCATTCGGTGGTGGCACTGCTGACCGTCGGCGACTATGTGCGCCACCTCGGCCGCGCATCTGGCATTCCGGCATACCGCCGGGCCAACCTGCTCGATCTGGCCGTCTGCACCTGGCCGTTCCTGCTGCCGTATTTCCTGCCGCCGATCCTGATGGCCGGCGCCACCGCCTCGGGCGAAGCGATGGGCTGGCCACGCCTCAGCCCCTGGGCTGTCGGCGTGGCCAATGTCTACTCGTGGAGCCTGCTGGGGGTCATGGCCGTGGCAGTGGCCACCGGCCTGGGCCGGTCCGACCGCGGACCACGCTGACCCGGCCGCCTAGCCGCGCTGCGCCGCGACGGCCGACCAGTTGACCACGTTCCAGAAGGCCGCGAGATAGTCGGCGCGGCGGTTCTGG
>SXGQ01743478.1_pt1 | contig 10968 bp, 13 predicted proteins | sample 3178371 | NCBI WGS metagenome assembly SXGQ01 (sample SAMN11356859, study PRJNA531348) | freshwater metagenome | isolation source: freshwater sample F1-20 | place: China: Fuxian Lake, Yuxi | collected 2017-12-25 | reverse complement strand
GTCTCGATACGTCCGACCGGGCTCCTTCGTCGCCGGTCGTCCTACTCGACCAGCGGTGAGTGTTGCTGGTCGAGTAGTCGACGCCGCGACGGAGGAGCTGGCGGAGACGTATCGAGACCACTCCACAGCGTCGCTGGGGGGTGGGCCCGCGCTGATCCGTTGCCGGGTGGTCTCGATACGTCCGACCGGGCTCCTTCGTCGCCGGTCGTCCTACTCGACCAGCGGTGAGTGTTGCTGGTCGAGTAGTCGACGCCGCGACGGAGGAGCTGGCGGAGACGTATCGAGACCATTCCAAGTTTTCGCTGGGAGCCGGTTCGCGCTGGGCCGTTGCCGGGTGGTCTCGCTCCGTCGCGGCTACGCCCCTCGTGCGACGGCTCCATCGCAGGGACCTCGCAAGCTCGTCCCTGCTACTCGACCAGCGGTGGGCGCGACTCTGTAGCACCGACCGGCGGAGGGCGGGGCGCACCGCACGGGCTGGGGGCGGGGTGCGTTGTTAGGCTGGCGCGCGTGACGGACGAGAAGCGCAAGAAGGTTGCCGACCAGTACGACCGCGGCTACGACTACACGGCCTACTGGGACAACCGCGACTACGAGCACGCTGCCGAGGAGGCGGCGATCCGCCGTCTGCTGGACGGCCGTCACTTCGGCCGGGCGGCCGACGTCGGCGGCGGCTTCGGCCGGCTCTGCCTGCTGCTGCGCGAGTACGCCGACCACGTCACGCTCGCCGAGCCGAGCCGCACCCAGCTGGAGGCGGCGGAGCGCGTGCTCGCCGGCACCGACATCGCACAGGTGCAGATGCAGGCCGACGACCTGCAGTTCGACGACGCGTCGCTCGACCTGCTGACGATGGTGCGCGTCATGCACCACATCCCCGAGCCGACGACGGAGTTCTCCGAGATCGCGCGGGTGCTGAAGCCCGGCGCGACCGCCCTCATCGAGGTCGCGAACTACGGCCACTTCAAGAACCGCCGACGGTTCAAGAAGGAAGGCAAGGCCCTGCCGAAGGAGCCCGTCAGCATCCGCACGGCCACGGCCGAGGAGCCCGACGCGATCGCCTTCGTCAACCACAACGTCGACACCGTCGTCGAGCAGCTCGCGTCCGCAGGGCTGCACCTGGAGCGCAAGCTGTCGGTCTCGAACCTGCGCAGCGAGAAGCTGAAGAAGGCGCTCCCGACCGGTCTGCTCGTCTCGGTCGAGAAGGCCCTGCAGGAGCGGCTCGCGTCGCGCGACTTCGGCCCGAGCATCTTCCTCGAGCTGCGCCGCCGCTGACCGCCGACCAGTACCTGGTGCCTGCGGGCTCGGCCGACGCCGAGCTCGAGGTCAGCCGTTCGCGGTTCGTCGCGCACGTCGCCCCGGTCGGCGACGAGGACGCGGCTCGGGCCGTGGTCGCGGCCGTGCGGGCACGGCACCCGACGGCCGGGCACCACTGCACGGCCTTCGTCGTCGGCCCGGACGCCCGGCTGCGCCGCTCGAACGACGACGGCGAGCCCTCCGGCTCGGCGGGCCGGCCGATGCTGGAGGTGCTGACCGGTCGCGGCGTGAGCGACGTGGTCGCCGTCGTGTCGCGGTGGTTCGGCGGGACGCTGCTCGGTGTCGGCGGGCTGGTGCGGGCCTACGGCGACGCGACCGCGCTCGCCCTCGACGCCGCAGGGACGCGGGTGCGTCGACGTCGACTCCTCGTCGACGTGACCGTGCCGGTGGACCTCGTCGGCGTGGTCGAGAACCGGCTGCGCTCCGGGTGGGACGTCGTCGACGTCGTCTACGGGACGCGCGTGGCGCTGACGCTCGCCGTCGAGCCAGGCCGCGACGGTGAGCTGGGCGCGACCGTCGCCTCGCTCACGTCGGGACGCGGCGATGTCTCGACGGTCGGCGAGACCTGGCGGTAGGTCAGCAAGAACGGTCGGGCGCGGGCCGGGTCGTGGCGTCCAGACTGGTCGCATGCCCGCTCCTCCGCCGGACCGTCTCGTCGCCCTGCTCGACGCGGTGCTGGCGGACGAGCGTCCTCGACTGGGGGACATGGCCGCACGCGCGCACCTGTCCGCCTTCCACCTCTCGCGCCAGCTGAGCGCGGCCACCGGCGAGCCGCCCGTCGCACTGCGCCGCCGGGTGTTGCTGGAGCGGGCGGCCTGGCAGCTGCAGCGCGGCGCCCGCGTCACCGACGTGGCCCTCGCCGCGGGCTACGACTCGGTCGACGGCTTCGCCCGCGCCTTCGGTCGCGCGTTCGGACACCCGCCGTCGCAGCTGCCGCCCGCCGCGGAGCGAGGGCACTGGCTCCCGGCACCGAACGGCATCCACTTCCACGGCCCGTCGGTCCTGTACCTCGACGCGGGGGAGGCGCGGGAGCACCCCGCCGGCGACGTCCTGGAGATGCTCGTCCGGCACGACGTCGACGACGTCCGGGCGCTGCTGCGGGCGTCGCGGCCGCTCGAGCCGCAGGCGCTGGACGCCGTGCGGATGCCGGGCCACCGGGTCACCGACTGGCACGGACCCGAGGAGACCCTGCGCGCCGTGCTGACCCACCTCGCCCTCGGCGTCGAGCCGTGGCTGGCCGTCCTGGAGGGTGCGACGTCCCCGCCCGACCCCGGCGGCGTCAGCGTCGCGGATCTCGTCGAGCGGCACGAGGAGCTGTCGCCGCGCTGGCTCACCTGGGTTCGCGACGTGCAGCGACGTGCGGCGTGGGCCGACGCCGTCGTCGACGTGCTGTGCGACCCACCGGAGTCGTTCCGCCTCGGTCAGGTGGCGTCGCACGTGCTGACCTTCTCCACGCAGCGTCGGCACGTGGCCCGGTGGATGCTCGGGCAGGCCGGCGTCACCGACCTGCCCGACCCCGACCCGATCCTCTGGCACCGGCGTGCCGGGCACGACGACCCGAGAGGCCTCCACCGATGACCGAACGTCCCCGTGTCCGCTACGTCACCGCCACGACGCTCGACGGCTTTCTCGCCGACGAGCACGACTCGCTGGACTGGCTGCTGGAGCAGGACCACGACTCCCACGGTCCCGGCGGGCACGAGCACATGGACGGTGCCGGCGCCCTCGTGATGGGGTCGGCGACCTACCGCTGGGTCGCCGACCACCTCGCGCGCTCGGGGGGAACCGTGGCCCTACCCGCAGCCGACCTTCGTCGCGACCCACCGGACGCCGGACCTCGCCGCGTCGAGCGTCCGGCTCGTCCAGGGCGCGCCGACGGCCTGGTGGCCGCAGGTCGTCGCAGCGGCCGACGGTCGGGACGTATGGGTCGTCGGAGGAGGTGCGCTCGCCGCCGACCTGGCCGGGGAAGGACTGCTCGACGAGATGATCGTCTCGATCGCACCCGTCACGCTGGGGTCAGGGAAGCCGCTGCTGCCGGCGCGCTTCGACCTGCGCCTGCGTGACGTCGACCGCAACCGGGCCTTCGTCGTCGCGCACTACGACATCCTGGGTCGCCGCGCCGGCTGAGCGCGAGGCTCAGCGGCGCTTCTGCCAGGCGGCGCGGGCTGCGACGGCGGAGTCGGGGTAGTCGGCGAAGACGCCGTCGACGCCGGCGTCGAAGTAGCGGAACAGCTCGGTGCGCACGTCGCCCTGTGCGTTCGGGTCAGTGCCGATGCGCAGGTCGGTGGGCAGGAACTGGTTCTCGTTGCGGATCGTGTAGACCACGACCTTCAGCCCGGCGCGGTGCGCGTCGGCGACCAGCGACGTCGGCGTCGTGTGCGCGCCCTTCGCGTCGCGGGGGATGACCTGGCTCTTGTCGGGCCCGATCCAGCGGGCGTAGCGGGCGACGGAGCGCAGACCCTGCGGCGTCGTCAGGTCGGCGTAGGTCGTGTCGTCACCGCGCGAGAGGAGGTCGTACGGCGCGCCCGACGCCGACGTCAGCTGCACCAGCGGCACGCGGGTCCAGCGGGCGAGCTCCTTGAGGTTGGAGGTCTCGAACGACTGGACGACGATCGGCGCGTTGCGCCGGTCCCAGCCGGCCTTGCGGATCGCGCGCACGAGCGGACGGTTCAGGTCGAGCCCTATCGAGCGGAAGTAGGTGGGGTGCTTGGTCTCGGGGGCGACCGCGATGGTGCGGCGGCCGCGGCTCTCGCGCTTCGCGAGCTCGACCACCTCCTCGAAAGTGGGGATCTCGAAGCGCCCGTCGTACACGGTGTTGCCCGGCCGCACCTGCGGGAGACGCTCGACCGCGCGCAGCGTCTTCAGCTCGGCGAGCGTGAAGTCCTCGGTGAACCAGCCGGTCACGTCGACGCCGTCGATCACCTTGGTGGTGCGCCGGTCCGCGAACTCCGGGTGCGAGGCGACGTCGGTGGTGCCGCTGATCTCGTTCTCGTGCCGCGCGACGAGGACGCCGTCCTTCGTGCTGACGAGGTCGGGCTCGATGACGTCGGCGCCCTGGCGGATGGCCAGCTCGTACGCGGCGAGCGTGTGCTCGGGCCGGTGGCCCGACGCGCCGCGGTGCGCGAAGACGGTGACGGTGCGGGTCGGCTTCTTGCCGTGCTGGACGACCGGCTTGTCGTGCGTGGGTGCGACCGGCGTGGCGACCGCGACGCTGGGGGTGGCGATCGCGCCGGCGGCAGCGAGACTGACAGCGAGCAGCTTCATGACACCAGGGCAGCCGCCGCGGGTGAACATCGGGCGACATCGCGTCGCCGATCACATGACGGTCAGAGGGCGCCGAGGCGCTGCAGCACGTCGCGCACGTGCTGGAGGGCGTTCTTCTCCGCCAGCCCGGTGGTGTCGTCGAAGTAGAGGCCGTCGCCGATGAGCTGGATGGTGCGGGCCAGGGGCTCGTCGCCGAGGTGCTCGTGCAGGACCACGAACCAGGCCTCGCGCAGGTCGGCGAGCGCGTCGGAGGCGCGCGTGTCGTTCTCCTGGGAGACGCGGGCGGCGGCGATGAGGGCGCGGTCGAAGTCGGAGCCGGAGTCGACGGACGTCTCGAGGTAGTAGTCGACCGGGCCCTGGGTCGCCTCGCGCATGGCCGCGGCGTCGCGCGCGCCCTGCTCCCGCAGCCGGGTGAGCATGCCGTCGACCAGCTCGTCCTTGCTGTGGAAGTGGTACAGCAGACCACCCTTGGAGACCTCGGCCTGCGCGGCGACGGCGTCGAGGGTGGCCGCGCGGCTGCCCTGGGTGACGAGAAGCGTCTCGAACGCGTCGAGCACGCGGTCGCGGGTGGAGCGCTCGGCCGGCGGCATGGCGTGAGCCTACCCGGCCGGCTGCGACACGGATCACCGACGCGAGCGTCCGCCCGGGTTGGGAACTGTACCGGCTGGACGGTATAGTGGAGGGCATGGTCCGGGCGTCGCCCGGACCCTTCCACGTCCGCCGAGAGGAGGCCCCGCCATGACCACCATCGACCCCCGCTTCGACGACACCCGTCCGTCGAGCCCCCACGCATCGGCACTGCCCGAGGTGCCCCCCGTGCGCGCGGGCCTGCGCGAGTGGTGCGCCCTCGCCGTCCTGATGATCCCCGTGCTGCTCGTCTCGGTCGACAACACCGTGCTCAGCTTCGCCCTGCCGTCGATCAGCACCGAGCTGCGTCCCACGGGCTCCCAGCTGCTGTGGATCGTCGACGTCTACGCCCTCATGCTCGCGGGACTGCTCATCGCGATGGGCAGCATCGGCGACCGCGTCGGCCGGCGCCGGCTGCTGGTGATCGGCTCGATCGGCTTCGGCGCGGCGTCGCTCGTCGCCGCCTACGCGAGCAGCGCCGAGATGCTGCTCGCGGCTCGTGCGCTGCTCGGCTTCTTCGGCGCCACGCTCATGCCGTCGACGCTCTCGCTGCTGCGCAACGTCTTCCACCACGCCCACGACCGCCGGCTCGCGATCGCGGCCTGGGCGGCCATGTTCTCCGGTGGTGCAGCCCTCGGGCCGGTGCTCGGCGGCTACCTGCTCGAGCACTTCTGGTGGGGCTCGGTCGTCCTCATCAACGTGCCGCTGATCGTGCTGCTGGTGCCGCTGGCGCTGTGGCTCGTGCCGGAGTCGAAGGACCCGAACCCGGGACCGCTCGACCCGACGTCGATCATGCTCGCCGTGGTGGCGATGCTGCCGGTGGTCTACGGCATCAAGCACCTCGCGAAGGCCGGCCTCGACGACGTGACGCTCGCGTCGTTCGGTCTCGGTGTCGCCGCCGGTGTGCTGTTCGTGCGCCGTCAGCGGCGCAGTGCGTCGCCGATGCTCGACCTCACGCTGTTCCGGAACCCGGTCTTCAGTGGGGCGCTCGCCGCGAACCTGCTGAGCCTCATGGGCCTCACCGGCTTCCTGTTCTTCGCAGCCCAGCTGCTGCAGCTGGTGCTGGGACTGTCGCCGATGACGTCGGCGATGGTGCTGCTGCCCGGCCTGCTCGTCACGATGGCGTGCGGCTTCGTCGCGGTGCGGCTGGTGCGCCGCTTCCCGGTGCGCGTGCTCGTGAGCCTGAGCTTCGTCGCGTCGTCGCTCGGCTACGCCGTGGCGGCGTTCACCGGGCACCCGACGGTCGTGAGCGTCCTCGTGGCCTTCGCGGTGATGGGCGTCGGCATCGGCCTGGCGGAGACCCTGACGAACGACCTCGTGCTCGCGGCCGTCCCGCCGCACAAGGCAGGGTCGGCGTCGGCGATCTCCGAGACCGCCTACGAGATCGGTGCCGTGCTGGGCACGGCGGTGCTGGGGAGCATCCTCACGGCCACCTACCGGGCCGAGCTGACCGTGCCGGCCATGCTGCAGCACGGTGAGCGCGACCACGCCTTCGAGACGCTCGGCAGCACGTTGACGATGGCCGACCGGTACCCGAACGAGATGGGTGCGGCGCTCGCGGAGTCGGCGCGTGCCGCCTTCGACCTCGGCGTCCAGCGGACGTCGGGTCTGGCGATCGGCGTGGCTCTGCTGGCCGCCCTCGTCTCGTGGCGCACGCTCAAGCACGCTCCGTCGGTGGAGAACGTCTCGCACTGAGGACGGCTGCGTCCCCGTTCATCGGGGACGCGGTCGCCCAAAGTTCCAGACCAGGAAGAGGACGAGCGTGCCCAGGAGCACGATCGACCCGGCACGGTCCCAGTCCGGTGTCGGGTCGACGCCGACGAGGTGCCGCACGGAGGTGTAGGCGAGGACGAGCAGGGTCATCTCCGTCCAGTGGACGAGGATGCCGGGGATCGTGGTCCAGCTGCGGCTGGGGTAGCGCATGGGTACCTCCGGTGGTCAGTCGTGGCGGTCGTGGTGGGGACGTCGGTAGATCGCTCCGAGGACGGACGCGAAGGTCGTGAACAGCACGAGCTGGGCGTAGAGGGCCCAGTTCATGGCGGGGTCGACGTCGATCGCGCGGCGCGCGGCGACGAAGACGAGGGCGAGTACGGCCAGTGCGAGCGCCTGGACGACGAAGCCCAGGACGACGCGCGGCACTGGCGAGGTGGATGGCATCAGGACGTCCCTATCCGAAGAACCTGCACCGGGCGGCGTAGTACGCGAGCGTCGCAGCCAGGCCCGCGGCGTTGCGCTTGACCCCCTGCTTCGCGAGGTACTTCACGGCGGCCTTCGCCGCCTCGAGGTACTTCTCCCGCCCGATGAGCGCCGCGATGGCGTTCACGTTGAAGATCGACCGGATGTCCTTGCCGACGCGGGCCTTCATGCACTGCATGAAGGAGCGCTTCTTCAGGGTCCGCACCTCCTCGCCGAACAGTGCGTCCGCCGACGCACCGACCTCCTCGGCCAGCTCGACGACGGCTGCGACGCCGAGGGTGTCCTCGAGTACCGCCTGGGCCTCGGTCGGCGTCGTGGCCGCCGAGAGGGCCGCCAGGGCACGCTCGAGCGTCGCGTCGTCCGTGTGCAGCTCGAGGCCGACCGTCCGGACGGCGCTCGCGCCGTCGAGACCGGTGTCGGGGTGCGGTGCGGACTGGGCGGGTGCGGATTGGGCGGGTGCGGATTGGGCGGGTGCGGATTGGGCGGGTGCGGACTGGGCGGGTGAGGCCAGCAGACTCAGGGCGAGCGCGCCGGCCAGCGCGGTGGCGATGTGTCTCATCGTGGTCCCCCTGGATCGTCGATGCCTCGACCCTCTCGACCTCCGAGGTCGACGACCAGATCTCTTCACGATGTCTGTGGACGGGGTTGACAACGGCAGGTCCGGGCTGTGGGCAACGTCCCAGGGCGCTGGGGGACCGGTCAGGAGACAGCCGCGGCGAGGGCGTCGCGGAGGGCTCGGCGCGCCGGGTTGCCGGTGGTCGCGCGTCGCCAGACGAGGCCCACGCGGCGCTCCGGGACGGGGTCGACGACCGGCACGCACACCACCTCGTCGGGGAGCGGGCCGCGACCCAGGCGGGGCACGAGCGCGACCGCCACGCCCGCGGCGGCCAGCGCCACGTGCGACGCGTACTCGTTGTCGGTGAAGCGCAGGTCGGGTCGCAGGCCGTGCCGGGCGAACATGACGAGCAACCAGTCGTGGCAGAGGGTCCCGGCGGGGGTGCACACCCAGCGCTCCCGGACGAGGTCGCGCGGCGTGACGGTCTCGCGGTCGGCGAGGGCGTGCTCGCGGTGGACGACGAGGTCGGCCCGGTCGAGCAGGAGGTGCTCCTGCTCGACACCGGGCGGGACGTCCAGGTGCACGCTCTCCCAGTCGTGGACGATCCCGGCGTCGGCAGCGCCGCGCGCCACCTGCAGCACGACGTCGCGCGGGTCGGCCTCCGTCACGGTCACGCGCAGCTGCGGAGCCGACGCCTCCAGCGCCGCGAGCGCGGGGGCCAGCAGACCGCGGTGCGCCGTGGTGAACGTCGCGACGTGGAAGGAGCCCTGCGGCTGGTCGACGTCGTGCCCGAGGTGGCTGAGCGTCTCGAGCTCGTCGAGCACCCCCGCGCCGCGCTCGGCGAGGAGCCGGCCGACGTCGGTGAGCACCACGCCGCGGCCGACGCGCTCGAGGAGAGGACGGCCCTGCTGACGCTCGAGCCGCTTGACCTGCTGCGACACGGCCGACGGCGTGTAGCCGAGCGCGTGCGCCGCGGCGACCACGCTGCCGTGCTGGTGCACGGCGAGCAGCGAACGCAGCGCACTCAGGTCGATCATGCACGAAACGTACATCGAATCGTGAAGAAAGCATCGCTGGACCTACATCGTCGCCGCGACGAGACTGAGCCCGTGACCCGCCGTGACAGCCTCCTTGCCGTGCTCGTGGCCGTGCTGTGGGGGTGCAACTTCGTCGCCATCCACCTGGGTCTGCGCGACGTGCCGCCGTTCCTGTTCCTCGCGATCCGGTTCGTGCTCGTCGCGTTCCCGCTCGTGCTGCTGGTGCCGCGGCCGAGGGCGTCGTGGCAGGCGGTGGTCGCGGTCGGCGTCTTCATGAGCCTGGGCCAGTTCGGGCTGCTCTACCTGGCGCTGGCGATCGGCATGCCGGCCGGGCTGGCGTCGCTCGTGCTCCAGGCGCAGGTCGTGCTGACGATGGTCATCGCGTCGCTCGCGCTGGGCGAGCGGGCCACGCGTCGCCAGGTCGGCGGGGCGCTCGTCGGCACGGTCGGTCTCGCGACCGTCGCCGTCGGCTTCGGCGCCGGCGCGTCGATCGTGCCGCTGCTCGTCACCGTCGGCGCAGCCCTGTCGTGGGCGGTCGGCAACGTCGTGGCCCGTGCGGCGAAGGTCGAGTCGGGGCTCTCGCTCGTCGTCTGGTCGGCGCTGGTCGTGCCCCTGCCCTGCCTGGCCGTCTCGCTCGTCGTCGACGGCCCGGCCGCGATCGGGACCGCCCTCGCGGGGTTCGGCTGGACCGCTCTGCTCAGCACGCTCTACACCGTCGTGGCCGCCTCGCTGGTCGGCTACACGATCTTCAACGGGCTGATGGCGCGGCACCCGGCGTCGTCGGTGGTGCCGTACATCCTGCTCGTGCCGCCGGTCGGCATGCTCTCCGCCTGGCTCGTCCTCGACGAGGTGCCCAACCTGCTGGAGGCGGTCGGCGCGGTGGTCATGCTGGTGGGGGTCGCCGTGGCGGTGACGTCGGCGCGACGGCCCGTCGTCGTCGCAGCGACCGCGACGTGAGCTCGTCCTGGGCGGTGGATGTGCCACCGAACGTGCTGGGGCGGTAGGTGCCCCACCCTTCCGGCGGCTCGAGGCGTGCGTCACCCACCGCCAGCGGCCGAAAGGTGGGCAACCTACCGCCGGGTCAGGCGAGGAGGGCGGCGCGGGCCATGCGGGCGAGCAGGGTGCGCAGGGCGTCCTCGCCGATGCGCGCGCTGTGCGGGGTGGAGTTCAGCAGCCCGAAGACCGCCTGCACGACGGCCCGGGCCTCGGCGCGCTGCAGGTCGTCGCGCAACGAGCGGACGACGTCGACCCAGAGGTCGACGTAGGCCAGCTGCAGGGCCCGCACCTCCGCACGCGCGTCGGCGTCGAGCCGCGACCACTCCCGCTCCTGCACGACGATGTAGGCGGGATGGCTGACGGCGAAGTCGATGTGCCAGTCCACCAGCGCGTCCAGCCGGTCCGACGCGTCGTCGTGCGCCGCAACCCGGGCGCGCCCGGTGTCGAGCAGCTCGGTGCTGATGTCGACCAGCGCCTGCGCCAGCACCTCCTCCTTGCCGCGGAAGTGCTTGTAGATCGCAGGGCCGGAGATGCCCGACGCCGCGCCGACGTCGCCGACGCTCACGCCGTGGAACCCGCGGTCGGCGAAGAGGTGCACCGCGCTGCGGGCGATCTCGCGTCGTCGGGTCGTCATGGGAGCACGATACCGCAGCAGGTTAATGGGTGTTAACCTCGCCGCATGACGTCCTCCCCGACGATGCGCGACCTGGTCGACCAGCTGCACGAGCGGCTCGCGGTGGTGCGTCGCGGTGGCAGCGAGGCGTCGCGGGAGCGGCACGTCGCCCGCGGGAAGCTGCTGCCCCGTGACCGGGTCGACCGCCTGCTCGACCCCGGCTCGCCGTTCCTGGAGATCGCGCCGCTGGCGGCGTACGGCATGTACGGGCAGGACGGCCAGGAGCACGCCGTCCCGTCCGCGTCGATCGTCACCGGCATCGGGCGCGTGGCGGGCCGCGAGGTGATGGTCGTGGCCAACGACGCGAC
>SXGQ01650558.1_pt1 | contig 10969 bp, 6 predicted proteins | sample 3178371 | NCBI WGS metagenome assembly SXGQ01 (sample SAMN11356859, study PRJNA531348) | freshwater metagenome | isolation source: freshwater sample F1-20 | place: China: Fuxian Lake, Yuxi | collected 2017-12-25 | reverse complement strand
GCATTCGCCATTACCCCGGACGGCAACCCACTTGTTGGTCCGGTGCGCGGTCTGCCCGGGTATTGGGCGGCCGCAGGTGTCATGGCCGGGTATTCGCAAGGCGCCGCGGTCGGTCTGGCGATCGCGAACTGGATCATCGACGGTGACCCTGGCGATGATGTGTATGCCATGGATGTGGCCAGGTTCGGTGATTGGGCCGCATCGGACGACTACCTACTGGCCACCACGTACCAGTTCTACGCACGGCGATTCTTGACCACCTACCCGCATGAGCAATTGCCCGCCGGGCGCCCACTTCATACGACACCGGCCTACGAAGACCTGAAAGCCGCGGGCGCGCAATTCGGTGCCACCTGGGGCCTAGAGGTGCCTCAATTCTTCGGGCCTTTGGACTTCGAGCATGTGCCGTCACTGCAGCGGGACAATGCCTTCCCGCATATCGCACGCGAGGTGGCTGCTGTTCGAAATGACGTCGGCGCATATGAAACCGGCGTCTACTCCCGCTACCAGATCAGTGGTCCCGGCGCCGCCGCGTGGCTCGACAACCTGCTTGCCGGGCGCATCCCCGCAGTCGGTCGCATGGGGCTAACGCCGATGCTGCATCCAAAAGGCACCCTGATGGGCGACCTATCGGTTACCCGCCTGGCGGAGGATCGCTTCTGGGTTATCGGCTCCTACTACCTCCAGGAATGGCACCAGCGCTGGTTCACCGAGCACCTCGTCGATGGAGTACGGATCGAGAACCTTTCCGATGCCTGGCTCGGTTTCGCGGTATCTGGGCCAAGGTCACGTGAAGTAGTCGCAGCTTTGACCGGCCAAGACATGTCGACTTTCCGATTCATGGACGCTCGACTGATCGACGACACGCTCATCGATGACATGCTCATTGCGCGAATGTCACTTGCCGGCGAACTCGGCTATGAATTGACAGTTCCTGCTGACAAGCAGGCTGAACTTTGGCGCCGGCTGGCTGGGCTCGGTGTCACCCCCATCGGCGACCGAGCAATCGATAGCTTGCGCATTGAAAAGGGCTTCGGTATCTGGTCCGCCGAATTCACCCAGGCATATACCCCCGGGGAGACCGGCCTAGATCGTTTCATCGACTGGGACAAGGGCGACTTCATCGGACGCGAGGCCGCGCTGGCGGAACGGGCTCGCGGTGCCGCAAGGCAGTTGGTGACACTGGATCTCGGTGCTACCGAGTCTGATGCGGTGGGCGACGAACCGGTCTGGTTGGGTGCGCGAGTCGTCGGTATCGTCACGTCTGGCTCCTACGGCCACCATGTCGGCAGCAGCCTGGCCCTCGCCTTGGTCGACACTGAGGTTGTCGAAAGCGGTGCGAAGGTCGAGGTCTCGGTAATCGGTGAACGCCAACTCGCCCGGATCCTCACCGAACCCGCCTACGACCCCAGCGGCTCGAGGATGCGCGGCTAGAAGTAGCCACGGACTAAGTCCCTCATAAAGGGATTCATGATGTCTTGGGTATGGCCGTAGATCGAGCAGTGGCCCATGCCCTCAAAGAGGTGGAATGTTGCTCCGGGCGCGAGTGCCGCAACTTCTTCGCCGTCTTGGGGCACCGCCTGCACGTCCTGGTCAAATGCAATTACGTGCATGGGCACCATGCAGGTCTTCAGCTGCTCGCGCTGGTCGAAGAGCACGCACGGCTCCCATTGCGCAATCAGTGAATCCTCCGCGGTGTCAGTCTCGTAGTACTCGAGGAGTTCATCGCGCAGCTTCGGCCAAAGCACCGGGTCGCCCAGAACGCGGGCCGGGTAGTACATCGCGGCGTAATGGATGACCGCCATCATGCCGTCAAGGCGGTTACCCGCACGACGCCATTCGATTTCCGCCATCTGGTAATCCCAGGTCCAGCCCCGGCTCACCGCACCGGTGCCCATCGTGATCACGCACGCGATTAGGTCAGGTCGATCTATCGCCACCTGCTGCACGATGCCGCCCCCGAACGACAACCCGATGATTGCCACCGGCGGGGTGCAGACCTCCTCGATCAGGTCGACCACATCTTGCGAAAAGTCAGCAACCGTCCACGGCAGCGGTTGCTCTGAGGTGGTCTGGCCGACCCCGCGGCAATCGAAGGTGGTGTTGCGGAACTCACCCTCGAAATACGGCACCTGGTAGGCATCCCAGGACCCGATGGTGCCGCCGGCACCCGAAACCCAAACGATGTCAGGTCCGTCGCCAACCTGCTTGTAGTGAATGCGTGCGGAGCGGCCCTCGACGAACTGCCCCATCGGCTACTCGCGGTCTTCGCTGGTCGCAGACCGCCGCATCCGCAGCAACAGCACCACGACGATGACTATCGCCAGGGCGGCAACCAGTCCAATGATCAGACCGGTGCTGTTGCCACCGGATGCGGCCGCTGGTTGCGCTGCGGAGTCGGTGCCACCCGCAGACGGACTCGGCGCGGCGCTAGCCCCCGGCTCAGTACTTGGGGCGGCTGATTCCGCGGCACTGGCAGCTAAAACCGGCTCCACGGCAAAGTGCGACCACGTGCCCCACTGATAGATCAAGGTACCGGTGTCCTTTGGTTGCTGCACCCATCCGGTGAACCGATCATTGCGATATGCCTCAAGGCCATTGGCGTAGTAGGTGATCATGTAGACCGCATCGTCGTACAGCATTTGCTCCATGCGCTTGACGATCTCCTGGCGCGCAGCGAAGTCGGTCTCCTGCGCCTGTTGATCAAAGAGCTTGTCGTACTCCGGATTGCAGTAGAAGGAGTCAGACAAGTTGGCATAGATCGTGCCATCTTCCTCGTAGGATCGATTACCGCAGGTGAATGTGGAGAGCATGTAATTAGGGTCGGGCTCAACACCCCAGCCCCACTCGAACATGTCGAAGTTACCTTGGCCGACTATCTCGTAGAGTGCATCCTCACTCACACCCTTGAGCTTTACCTCGACACCAATATCCTTGAAGTAGGCCTGCACGAACTCCGCTGACTTCTGCGAACTGGAGTCATCGGACTCGGTGCGATAAAGCAGGCGGAAGCTCAACCTGTTGCCGTCGGCGTCAGCGCGGACACCGTCATCGCCCAACGGGAACCCGGCCGCGTCAAGTAGCTGCCCGGCTTTGGCCGGGTCGTACCCGAATGGGTTCACCGGGTCTAGATGCCACTGCGGGTAGAGCGGCGGGATAACCGTGGTACCCGGTTGACCTTGGCCATCCAAGACCCTGTCGACGATCGCCTGCCTGTCGATCGCCCAGCTCAAAGCCTGGCGAATCGCCTTGTTCTTCAGCAGCGGATTGCCATCGCCAATCGGGGTGCCATCGGCAAGTGCCGCACCGCTGTTGAAGGCGACCTCACTGTAACTTGCCGGGGTTGAGGAAACCGTGGTGATTTCGGGGATCCCTTGCAGGGATTCATAGACGCCGAGATCCAAACCATGCGCTAGGTCGATCTCCCCGGACTTAAGGGCTTGCCCAAGTGCATCCGGGTTGTTGAAGACTTTGTAAATAATCTCATCGACCGGCCGCTTACCGGCGTACCAGTTTGGATTCGCCTGGAATCTGGTGAATTGACCGGGCCGGTGCTCCACCATGACATAAGGACCCGAACCCACCGTGGGTGACTGGGGGGTGCCGATATTGGTGTACTTGCGCACCTCCTTGCCGTCTATCGACTCCCAGATGTGCTTGGGGAGGATGAATACGAAGAGATGGTCCATCACCGGATTCGGCTTGGATATTTCGATTCGTACTGTTAGCTCATCAACCGCTTCGGCGCCCACCATGCTGGTGACATACGAGCCGAAATTGGTCTTCTCATACTTGCCGTTGATAATCCGGTTGAAGGTGTAGGCCACATCTTCTGCGGTTATCGGCACGCCATCACTCCACTTCATCCCGGGGCGTAGCTTGTAGGTCCAGGACTTCTTGTCGGCCGACTCCTCCCATGATTCGGCAAGCCCCGGGACGATCGAGAAATCATCGGCCGCGTATTGCGTCAACGTCGGGTATTGCAGGGTGAAAGTCTCATACGCGAGCGATGACAGCCCGGTGAAGGGGTTCGCCGAGTCGATATCCTCGCCAATCCCGATTGTTAATACCACCGGCTCGTCGGCCGCGGCAATCGGCGAGACTGCTAGCGGTAAACCAACTAGGACAGCCAGAAAACCGGCGGTGATAATGCGGATGCGCGACACCTGCACTCCTAATGGGTTGAACTGGGGTTGGCTAAGACTCAAGTTGGCTGGCTACTTCCCTTTTCTATCAGTCCTTGAGCCGAGCCCGCAACCAACTTCTGATATCCAGTGAGTTGTCTTCCATTGGCCCATACCAACCGCCTCGGAAATAACGTGATGACATCCCGCGCTGGACCGCTTCGCAGATGCTCCAGTCCTGAAGATTGACTAGATCCCACAGATCCCCGGCATCGGCAGGGTTAAAGGTCGACCTCGCTGCCTCAATGGGTGCAAAGAGTAGTTCGCAAACGACGCGGGTGCTATTTGCCGAAAGCGGTACGAGTACATAGGAGGCCGCATGCTCGGCCGACAGACTCAGCATTAGGTTCGGGTAGATCAATTCGCCCTTGTGCCTTACCCGCTCATGCTCATCAAGATCTGGGAATGGAGCGCGATCGGTCGTGCCACTCATCGTGAAAGTCCAAGCGCCCTCGCGGTGCGGGACTCCGTCCACCCACGGGATGTCAATCCCCCCACCGCCAAAGGCGGGCACCAGCCGGCAGAGCTCAGGATGTACCGGGCCGCAGTGGTAGCACTCGTTGTAATTCTCGGCGATTACTTTCCAATTGGCCTGGACGTCATAGGTGAAGCGCAATCCAACGACGAGTTCGGCCAGCGGATAACGCTTTACCCGCTCGGGGACTGCGCCGAGTTGCACCAGCAGCGGCTCGCTTGGGGCTTCGGCCAGCCAAAGCCAACCGCCCCATTGCGCAGCCGCCAGCGCCGTCAATGCAAACTCTGCCGGGTTGACGTCTTCGGTATGCGGTGCGTGCAGGAGTGATCCATCTAAGGCATATGTCCAAGAGTGGTACGGGCACCGGAGTGCCTTCATTTCGCAGGGCGTACTGTCAATCGGCAAGATCTGCGAACCGCGATGGCGGCACACGTTGGCGTGTGCGTGCAAGGTGCCGTCATTGGTGACAATGATGGACTCACCGTAGTAATCAATCACTGCCGCGCGCCCAGCCTGGGTGAGGCCGAGTTCATCAAGGCGCCCGATACAGGTCCACTGACCGCGCAGCATGTCGCGCTCGCGCAAAAAGGTCTCCGGGTCCACGTAGTACTCACGCGACAGGGCGGCTTCCATGGGCCAAGTATGCCCGCTAGGCCCGCGGAAAGGACCGCTGCCACCGGGGTTCTGCTACCAGCTCGGATCCATCGTGCACGGTGATAGCCACCGTGACCTCGTAGGTATCCCCAGTCGTCACAATGTCCAGCACGGATCGGACGGTCGCTGCCACCTCCGAAAAGCGAAGGCTGAACTCCACATCCGAATGGGCCCGCTGCTCGAAGGTGCGGGTGTCAACACTGACCCACCCGTCATAACGTTCACTTGCCGAACCAAATGGGGTTTCGTAATCCGATCGGGAGCCCACCACGCACCGCGTTCGGTGGCTCACGACATCTTGCTCGATGCGCCAGGTGACACCCTCACTATCCTCACTTGACGAGGGGGCGCCCGGCCGGAATTCAGGTACCGGAAGGCTCGGGTCGCAGTGATAGATCGGCAGGGTGATAGTGGCCGCGCGCAGGGTTAGGGTCCCGGGGCCAGCCGGCGCAACCACATTGGGCCAATCGGCTCCGGCCACACTCACCCGAAGGGTGCGACCGGTCTGCCACTGCCACGCCGTCGCCTCAAGTTCCACATCTACTACCCCGCTTGGGCCAACCAGGAGGGTGCCGCGGGTTACCAGGGTCGAGGTGCCATCGGGTGCCACATCACACAGGCGCACGGCAATGATCGGATGCGGGCAGGTGGCGGTGACATCGGCACGCAGGTGTGCGTTACCGGCGATCTCTAGTGGCGCGGTAATCGGGATATCCCAGGTAAGTGACGCAGCGTCATCGAAGCGCTGATCATCGGGCTGGCCATAAGGCAGGTGGCCCGCGCAGGAAATCCAGGCGGCGATGCCGATATCCGGGCGGACCACATAAGTTGGCTGGTCGGACAACGCGATTGCGAGTTCACTTGAGCGAGCAGATGGCCAAGTATCAGAGCGCCACTGCCCCGGCACCGTATCGAGAACCGGATCAGGGGCGTGCGAAAAACGGCAGAACCAAGTATGCGGTAGCTGCCAGGTAGTCGAGCCTTCGCGCAAGTGCTCGTCGAAGAACGCCGCGATCTCGATGATGTGATCGATCCGCGGGCCCGGAGCACTCGAGGTGGGCGCAGCATGCGCCCACGGGCCAGCCAGCAGTCGGGTCGGTGCACCGATGGCAGCGACAGTACGAAAGGATGTATTGCGGTAGCCGTCAGCCCAGCCCGCGATGATCATCGTTGGAATGTCAATGCGGTCATAATCCGGGCGGACCGAACCGTGTCGCCAATAAGCATCATCAACTGGGTGCGAGAGCCACGTGAAAAGCCACGGTTCATTTGATTCAATCCGGCGCACCCACTCCTCGCGCCAGGACTCGCCCCAGACCTCGGGCACCGGTGGCAGCAGATTCATCGGAGCCATGTAGTGGCAGTAGTCGACAATGTCTAGCCACTTGCGCGCACCGCCCATCTGGTGCACATCGTCGGTGAATCGATCATCGGTTGCGTAGATAGGCACGATGGCCTTCAGGTGCGCCGGCCGTTCGCAAGCCAACTGGAAGGAATTGAAGCCACCGTAGGAAGTGCCGAACATCCCGATATTGCCGGTGCACCAGGGCTGGTTGGCCAACCAGGTGATGACCTCGGCTAGATCGCTTTGCTCCACGATCGGGTATTCATCAGTAGCAAACCCGCCGCTACTGCCAGTGCCCCTTACGTCGACACGCGCCACGGCATAACCAAATTCGCTGGCGAAGCGCTCGTACTCAGGGCGCGAGCCTGAGGTCATGTCATCCTTGCGATATGGCAGAGCTTCAAGAATACAAGGTGCCGGCTGTTTCGCAGGTAAGAAAAGAGTGACCGATAGACAAACACCATCACGCATAGTGACGTAATCGCGAATCAAGGCCCATCTCCTAAGTACGTTGCGAGTTCACAAACAGTTCATCTAACTCAATGGCCGCAGGATAATTCTGTTTGACATAACCCTCCCATCCACGGACTTGAAGTAGATATACATCTTGCGGGGAGTCTTTCGGCGCCAGGTGAAATTGCCCGAGGAGTCAACAATGACTAACAAGGAGCCCTCGAGGTACTCGGTTTGCCCCGGGAACCTCACCCACGGCTTGACAATGGAACCTTCGGTAAATCCGACAGTGGAGCCCTTAACTAGCAGCCCTTCCCCTACTCGCTCACCCTCGATTACGATAGTGCCCTTACCACTGTATCTGCGGGTACCGATGTAATCTGCTTACCGCCGCCGTAGCCTTTAAGCCCGCTTGTCCAGTATCTGGAATTGCGACGATGGCACCGGCGCCGACATCAACCACGGTTACGTTGACGACCAATTGGCCGGCCGAGTTGGTACGGCCATTCGTGATGGTATTGCCACCGACGAAGCGCGCGGTGCCGGTCGCCGAGACCCGAACTTCTTGATCGAAGATCGGCTTATCGTTGGCATCGAGCACGGTGATTGTCAGTGGGCTAGTTGCATCAGCGCCCAAGAGCAAAGCATTGGGTGTAATCGTTATTTTCGCGGGCACACTCGCCGCTGCAGTCGGTGGGCCAGATATGCGAACCGGACTGTAGCTAAGTGGTGCAGTCCCCGACAGGATGCCGGCGCAGTCAGCACCCCTCAAGGTTTGGCAGATCGAACCTAGTGCACCGAAGTATCCGGATCCTGAGGTCAAGGCTTTGGGGCTGCTGATGTCGCCGTACCAAACCAGGGAGAAGTTGTCGGCACCCCTTGAGAACTGGCACACAACCAGTTCGGTTTGCGGTGAAGCGCATTTCTGCAGTTGCGCACCGATGAGCCAATCGTAGGTGGCACGCCAAGCCTGCTGTTCCTCAACGGCGCTCGGGGTTAGCTGAATGCCGAATACGCCGTCGGCCCTCTTGGTCCATGCGTACCAGAACGTTGACCCAAAGCCATATCGCACCGAATCAATGTAGGTTCGCGAAATGAGGGCCATTGACTTGTCACCCCAAAGATCGACCTTGCCTTCACCGAGGCCAGCCAGACCGTAGTTCACTTCTGAGTCAAAGACCGTGGTAAATGGGGCTCCCGCCAGTGCCAGCATCGTGCGGAACTGACCAATACCCTTGATGCGATCATCAGCCCCACCCGAGGCGGTCGGGTACGAGTGCACTGAATAGGCATCGGCTGGCCAATTTCGCTTCTTTAATTCAGCTAGATACTCCGGGAAGAAAGTCCCGAAGGACCCGGTCGCTCGCGAGGTGGTGTTGGCTGCTACCACGAGTGCACTCGGGTTGCACTTACGTATCTCCTCGAATGCGGCAAGGGTGAGATCGGCCATCTGTGCCGGGGTACCGCCATAGAACGTGGGTAGATTCGCCTCGTTCCATACTTCATAAGCGGTGATCGAAGGCCCGTACCTGCACGAGACTTCGCGCACGTAACTGCGCCAGTCAGCGATGTTCGTCGGGTTGTCGGTGACACCCCCGCTGCCGGCCCAGGCCGGGGTACCGCCAAGCACCATCATCACTTTGGCGTTCAATACCTGCGCCGTCTCGATCTGCTTTTGAAGTTTGCGCCAGACGAAAGTGCCCTTGGTGGGCTCAAGATCTCGCCACTTGGTTTCGGTATCCCACAGGCGCACATAGCCAACGGGCACACTCGGGATGGTGGCCGGATCGGTTGGCCCTTCGGTGCCGCTGGCAACATCGCTGAACCAATCGGCTGGTGCGTGGATACCGAATAAATCACGACCCACGGCCGGACTAGTTGGCGCGCTGTATGAAGTTAGGATCATTGGGCTGGCCACTGCAACTTCAGATGCAATTTGCGGAACAGCGACCACGTCATATTGGGCTGCTTCATTCGGGACGGAGTAGCTATTCGAACAGATTGCCTGTACCGGTGATGGCTCGCTCGCGCAGGACGAAATCGTGACTTGAAAGTTAGCGAATACCGCTGGCGACAAACTCAGCCCCCACGATTTGGCATTCAATAAGGTGGCAACCGTCCACGACTCGAAGAAGGTCGGGTACTTGCGCTTCAGGGCCGCAAGTTCGACGGTGTTCAGGTCAGGGTTTGCAACAACCTGATTGATTTTCCTATTCGCGATCAAGCCGAGGCGCGACAACAATTGAATGTATGAGATCATCCGACGGAAGTGGTCTTGTGTTGCACCAATTGTGGCGGGCTTCGATCTCGCCTTCTTGCTTGTTCCGACGGTGACCACCGAGGTCGTGTATGCCGCGCGCTGAGCCGGCGTCCAAAGGTAGGCGCCCTGCCCGTACACATAAAGGTCGGGCAGTATCTTCCCGAGTTTGACCTTAGCCGCTTGATTGGTGGTACTCGCCCCGAAATCAAGTGACCATGTACCGCCGCTGAGTTTGCACCCAGCCCCGACCCGCGGCTTCTTCGTGGCAAGTTTGATGAGCATCTGGTTGCGCAGGGTGCACCCGCGCTTGTCCTTGGTCTTGGAAGTCAAGGACGGAAACAGCCCCGGTTTGAAGCCGACACGTAGTGGTGAAACCGCGGGAATCGTCGCCAAGATCGCGGCCGGGGTGCCGGTGGCCGCCGTCGTAGCGCTGGCCACCGCGCGCGTTGTTGAACCTGGTGCGCCAGCGGGGGTGGCAGCGGGCGTCATCGGCTGCGCTGCGGCCTGGGCTGCCGGGGCCAGGGGAGCCGTGAGACTAAGCCCCAGCACTAAGACGACCAGTTGTTTGCGCATGCCCACACCCTAACCCGCCCAATGGCGGCCACGTGGCGTCGCATCAAAAATAGGGACACCAGCGAATCGGTGGTGGGCTACCTTCCCTTTATGGCGGCCGCACCGAGTGGCGATGGGTTCTCATTTGGGCATGGCATATCCATGCGGACGGCAACCAGAGTGTGGGCCTACATCGGACTCAACAGTTTCGGCGGACCCGCCGGTCAGATAGCCGTCATGCACCGAGAGCTTGTCGAGCGACGTCGGTGGTTCAGCGAGCAGCGGTTCTTGCATGCCCTGAACTTCTGCATGATCTTGCCGGGCCCCGAGGCCCAGCAACTGGCCACCTATCTGGGCTGGCTCATGCACGGTACTCGTGGCGGGGTTATCGCCGGCTCACTTTTTGTCATCCCTGGCTTTTTCGCGATGCTCTTCCTCGCCGCCGCCTACGCAATCTTCGGCGACATTGCCTGGGTTACGGGCCTATTGTTCGGCCTGCAGGCCGCGGTGGTCGTGATAGTCCTCGAGGCGGTCATCCGCATCGGGAAGCGGACCCTGCGCACGTGCGCCCTTCAGGTCACCGCAGCCACCTCCTTCTTCGCGATCGCGGTCCTAGGCGTCCCGTTTCCCTATCTAGTCGTTGGCGCCGCCCTAGCTGGTTGGCTGTTGGGGCGAACCCGTCCCAACTGGTTCGCTCTGGGTGGACTCCCCAGCGACCGAAAAGTCGAGCAACGCCCTGCCCTGCTCGCCGATGACGAGGGTGTCACCGCGACCGCCGCCCGGTCTGCGCTTCGGGCCGCCGCTGCCTGCGCCGTGCTCTGGCTGGCGCCAATTGCCGCACTGTTTATTGCCCTCGGCTCAGAGAACATCTTCACCCAAGAAGCAATACTTTTCTCCAAGAGTGCGCTGGTCACTTTCGGCGGTGCCTATGCCGTGCTCGGATACATCACGCAAGAAGCAGTGACCAGGTACGGATGGGTCACGTCAAAGGAGATGATCACCGGCCTCGGCCTGGCCGAGACCACCCCCGGGCCGCTGATCATGGT
>SXGQ01592117.1_pt1 | contig 10969 bp, 13 predicted proteins | sample 3178371 | NCBI WGS metagenome assembly SXGQ01 (sample SAMN11356859, study PRJNA531348) | freshwater metagenome | isolation source: freshwater sample F1-20 | place: China: Fuxian Lake, Yuxi | collected 2017-12-25 | reverse complement strand
CGCCTCTTCGGCCATGGATCGGGATATCGGACGGTAATGGCGTCGAGCGATGATTCCGCACAAAGTTTTTTGATAAAGTAGGCTGACTCCAACCGGAGCACCTTGAGATTCCTGAGCTGGTTTCGGACCGCTTTCTTGGCAATTTTTGTGGCTCGCCCCAGCAAGCGCTCGACTGCAACAAAATTTCGATCTAACTCCCGCTTTGCCCGCGCCTCGGCGTAGACACCATCTCCCGCCCCCAAATCCACTTCCACGGGGGAGGAGGATAAAAATACCTCCGACCATACGTAGGGTGGGTATAATTTTTGCGAGGAGAGCCACGGATCTGGGGATTCCCCCAGACTCGGCTTAGCGACGCTTTTTGGCACCAAGCCGGACGACCGATTTCCCGGTCGAACGCGCCCGCACTTTCGAAATCAGACCATTCCGTTTGCCTTTTGTGGAAGAATGACCATTTCGCTTTGCCTTGGCCGCACTGCCATCATCTGCCCCTGCAGGAGACTTTACCTTAAAGAGGCGGACGTCCCGCAAGCGCGCAATCGAGACCTTGGTCTTTTTGGCGGCTTTGGCCCAGTAGACCATGGCGTAACCTTCACCCACCTCCACCACTTCCCCGCCATCGTTCCGACGAGAGTCCAAGCGAGAGATGGTCGAGCCACAAACCGGGTAGGGCCCCAAGGGAGGCGGCAATTTACGGGTTGATTCATGGCCATGCCCATTGCGCCCATTTAACCCGCCTACTTCTTTGGTCGGCGCGCCTTCCCGCACTGGAATGGCCCGACGCTCCACAAACATCTGAATTGCCTTCTGAACCTCAGGCAAGGAAAGGTGATATTTGCGGGCTGTATCAACCATGTTGAAGTTTTCTTCAAGAATATCACGGTCGATTTGACCGCCAGGTCCATTCGGAGAGAGGACAAAGGTCAGATACTTCAAGGAGGTGGAGTCATCACCTAAAGCATTCTTAAAAATGGATACTAAAGCGGGAGGCAACGGATGATCCGAAGCCAAGCAATTAAGGTTTTTCCAAAATTTATTCATAATTGAGTGGGAATAGTATGTGAAAAACCCCGGTTTTGGCAAGTAGTTTTCGTAATTAACTCTATATAGTGTTCATTATCAATAGTTAACATATTTAAGATTATATACATAAAAAGTCGAAACCTACTCGCCAAGGGTTGCTGCATAATCCTCCTTCTCAGTGCAATGGCTTGGTAAGGTGACTGGGTGCTTACTTTTGAACTGCTCCATCTTTTCATTCTTGGAGGTCTCCTCACTCTCACCCTCAACTACCTTTTCAACCTCAAAACCTTTCGTTTTCCCGAAATTACGTCACTCCATCGCCCCTCCCCGCGAATTTCCGTTCTCATTCCCGCTCGGAACGAGGAAGCCCGCCTCAAACCCTGTTTAAGCACTCTTTCCGACAGCGATTATCCGATCCTTGAAATTCTCGTTCTCGATGATCACTCCACCGATGGAACGGCTGCGCTTATCCAACAGAGAGCGAAAGGGGATTCACGCATCCGTCTGATTTCGGGAAAGCCACTTCCCTCTGGCTGGGTCGGGAAGCCTTGGGCTTGTCACCAGCTTTCCCAAGAAGCTAAGGGCGACTACCTCCTCTTCGTTGATGCCGATACCCGCTTTTCAGACACCACCATTGCCCATGCCGTCAACCTAGCTCACAACGAAAAGGCCGACCTGATCTCCCTATGGCCTTATCTGGAATCCCTCACATGGAGCGAAAAACTTGTTATCCCATTCGTCCACCTCTTCATCCTCTTTTACCTACCCCACTGGGCCAAAGGATCCCTGCGATGTTTTGGAGCCGCGAACGGCCAGTTCGTCCTCTTTCGACGGAAGGCCTACGAAAAGATCAAAGGTCATGAGTCTGTTCATAATCACATGGTCGAAGATATCGCTATCGCCCGTAACATGCGTCAAGCCGGCCTCAAGGTTCTCAACCTCGACGGCACCAATCCGGGACACTCCATCGCGCTGGTCCGATGTCGGATGTACACCCGCTTTCGCGAAGTCTGGGAAGGATTCACAAAGAATCTCTACCCCAGCTTCGACGGAAACCTTGCGGCATTCCTCTTGTTTCAATCTATCCAGATCTTCCTGTTTTTAACCCCTTTTATTCTTCTCTTCACACCCGCGAACGGGCCGATGGTCTGGATTGAGATCTTTATCATTTTCGCCCTTAGGTTCTCCCTCGCCCATCGTTTCCGTCAAAGTTACCTTGGATCCATTCTTCACCCTGTTGGCCAACTTCTCGTTATCGCCATCGCCCTCAACTCATGGCTTCAGTCCATCCGTGGTAGGCTTCCCTGGAAAGACCGCCACTACGCCCACGCCACCAAGAACTAATCCAACCCACGTTCCTCTCGACCTCAAAAAGTCCTTTTCCCATTCTTATCTAAAATGAAACATACTTTTGCCGATGAGTTGAGTCGTGCTTCGAACAGCTCCATCGACCTGCAAACTTTTGGCGGCGGTTTTCCGCAGTCCATGGCCCAGTTCCCCGAAATCCGCATCGGAAAATGGTGGGTCACCACCCGCCAATCTCTTATCCTTCTCGCTCCTATTGGCATTGCCGGCGCTATCCTAGCCATTTTTACGGCCCGCTTTTTACGGACTTTTCCCGCGGTACAGCAATTCATCGCCACCTACCCGGGCACGGGATCGTTTGCGCCTCCTCTTCCCGATGGTTTTCCCCTTTGGCTTCGCGCCTGCCACTGGATCAATTTTTTTCTCCTCCTCTTTATGATCCGATCGGGGATCCAAATCCTCGCCGATCACCCCCGCCTCTACCTCAACCCCCACTGCACCCCGGGTTCAGAATGGTTGCGTCTTCTCGGCCCAGTTCCTCTTGATCGGGAATACCACGCCAAAGAGGATACCGTTTCCCTTCCGGGATGGCTCGGACTACCGGGAATTCGTCACTCCATCGGTCTCGCCCGATGGTGGCACTTTGTTTTTGATACACTCTGGCTCGCGAACGGTATTCTTGTGTACGTGCTCCTTTTCTCCACAGGTCAGTGGCGGCGCATCGTTCCCGTCTCTTTCGATGTCATTCCTCATACCCTCTCCACCGCCCTCCAATATCTCTCCCTTGATTTCCCTTCACCCAGCGGTTGGTTGCAGTACAACGGCCTCCAACTCCTGGCCTACTTTACCACCGTTTTTATTGCCTCCCCTTTGGCGCTTATCACCGGAGTGATGCAATCCCCCGCCATCGCCGCTCGCCTTCATCTCGCAACAGGCTTCCTTAACCGCCAAGTTGCCCGATCCCTTCATTTCCTCGTGCTCGGCTACTTCCTTCTTTTTATCGCTGGTCATGTGGTGATGGTTTTTGCCACCGACGCCATTAACAACCTCAATCACATGACTCTTGGAACGAACGATCGCTCTTGGGCTGGTTTTCTTGTCTTTGCCCTCATCTTCGCCTTGACCACGATCGCCTGGCTTCTGGCCACCCCGCTCACCCTGAAATACCCCAGAAAGGTGCAGCATATAGGCCGTTGGATTATTGGCGGAATTTTGGATCGAATCGAAAAACTTCGGCCTGTCGCGAACTACAGTGAAAAAGATATCTCCCCTTATTTTTGGGTCAACGGAACGGCCCCTGTTTCTGCTGAGTATAAAAAGCACTTGGCCGAGGGTTTTCGGAACTACCAACTGAATGTCGGTGGCCTTGTCGAAAAACCAGTGCAGCTAACACTTAACCAACTCCGGGCCCTGCCCAAACAGGAGCAAATTACCTCCAACTACTGCATCCAAGGATGGACAGGAGTGGCCAAGTGGGGTGGAGTTCGACTGAGAGACATCATGGCTCTTGCCCGCCCCATGCCGAACGCTCGCTACGTCGTTTTTTACTCCTTTGCCCACGGCTCGGAAAAGGGTCGCGGCCTCTATTATGATTGCCACAAAATCGAGCACATGCCGCACGACCAAACCATTCTCGCCTATGAAATGAATGGAAAGGTGCTTCCTGAACGCCATGGCGCCCCTCTTCGCCTTCGCAATGAACTCGAACTCGGATTTAAATCGGTCAAATGGGTTCAGTCGGTTGAGTTTGTCGAAAGCTTCACATCTCTTGGCTTGGGGGAAGGCGGCTTTAACGAGGACTATGAGTTTTATACCACCCGCAACCCCATCTAAGGCCATGCTCCCTGCTCTTCTTGATCCGTTCGGCAGAAAGATCAACTACCTGCGTGTTTCTATCACGGACCAGTGTAACGAACGTTGCCTCTACTGTCGCCCCTCTGGCTATCGCGGTTGGACCTCCCGTCCAGAACACCTCTCCAAATCCGAGTTGATCCAAGTCATTACCGCAGCCGTCCAGATGGGATTTGAACATATCCGCCTGACCGGCGGTGAACCCCTCCTTCGACCCGACCTTATCGAAATCACGCAAAGCATCCGTTCAATCTCCGGACTTGCTTCCCTCTCCCTTTCAACCAATGGAACTCTTCTTGCCCCCCTCGCCCTACAACTTCAACACGCGGGGATCCAGTCGATCAATCTAAGCCTCGATGCCCTGCAACCAACCTTGTATCAAAAGATTACGGGGGGCTCGCTGGATGAGTTTCTTAAAGGATTCCGTGCCTCCCTTCAGGCTGGCTTTCTTCAGGTTAAATTAAACTGTGTCCTCTTGCGGGGTCTCAACCACCAGGAGCTTCGACCCCTTGTCCACTTCGCCGCGGAACACAACGTACCGATCCGTTTCATCGAACTCATGCCACTCACTCTCGTGCCTTCTCAAGACCAAGAACTCTTTCTCTCCGTCCAAGAAGCCCAAGAAATCCTCGGGGGATCTCAAAATCTAATTTCCCAACCCGACTACTTGGGAGGACAAGGCCCCGCCCGTTACTTCAGGGACAAAGCCTCTGGCGCCATAATTGGTTTTATCGGAGCCCTCACCACTCCGGATTTCTGTACCTCCTGCAATAAAATCCGTCTGACGGCCGACGGCCAACTGCGACCCTGCCTCGGACGCCATGGTGAAATCGATCTCCGGACTGAACTTCGTCAGGGCTCGCTCAGCCCTCAACAACTTCTTTTACAAGCGATCGCCAACAAACCAAAAGACCATGAATTCGGCTCGGGTTATGAGCCCTCTCGTCCCATGACTGCGTTGGGCGGCTAAACTGTGCGTATCCTCTACTTTGCCCAGGCACGCCTCGCCGTCGGTGCTTCCGAGGATTCCCTGCACTCTGCCGAGCCCCTGACCCAAGATAAGTTTTGGCATCTCCTTACCTGCCGCCACCCCGCTCTTCTTCCCCTCCAACCCTCCTGCCGCCTCAGCAAAAACTGCCACTTTCTTCAAATCGGCCAAATGATTGATCCCGATGACGAAGTCGCCATTCTTCCCCCTGTCTCTGGAGGATAAATGAGAGTTTTTATCCTTCTCTCTTCCGATCCTCTTCAACCCCTTCCCTCGGTACCCGACCCTTCGGTGGGTGCCGCCGTCACCTTCACGGGCCTCGTGCGAGATACCGAGGAACATCGACCTATCTCATCCCTTTTTTATGAAGCTTACCTGCCCATGGCGGAAAATAGTATCCGCGAAATAATCGGACAACTTTCCCTCCAACACCCCTGCACATCCTTCGAGCTTCTCCATCGCCTCGGCCATGTTCCGGTCGGGGAACTTTCACTCTGGATTCGTGTCCTCGCTCCACATCGTGCAGAGGCCTTTTGCCTTCTGACTCACTTTCTTGATCGCCTAAAAAAGGATGTGCCTATTTGGAAGACCAAACCATCCCCATGACTACCGTCGACCAAGTACTCGCCCAGATCGATTCACTTCTCCCCCAACCTGTGGAGACCGAGGCAATCTCCTTGGACCAGGCCCTCGATCGAGTTCTGCGCGAGCCTGCCATGACAACCGAAGATCAACCACCCTTCGACCGATCCAGTATTGATGGTTATCTGCTGCGTGCAGATGAACATGCGAAAAAGGTTCGACTCGTTTCCACTCATTCCCCGGGTCAATTAGCACCACACCTTCCTCCTGCAGGCTCCGCCATCCGCGTTCTGACCGGTTCAGCCCTGCCCAAGCAGGCCGCCCTCATCATGCAGGAAGACACTCGCCCTGCGGGTCCGGACTTGATTGAACTTCTGAAACAACCGGAGGCAACACTTATCCGAGTGCAAGGATCGCACCGCAAAAAAGGATCAATTCTCCTATCTGCCCCCTCTCTTCTTCAACCTGGCTCCATCACCCTTCTTGCCTCGTTAGGGATCACGCAACCCAAAGTCTCTCGCCGGCCAAGAGTCGTTCATCTCGCCACAGGAGAAGAACTTGTCGACCCAGCCCAAAATCCAGTCCATGGCCAAATCCGCGACTCCAACTCAGTCTTAATCCGTACTTTGCTCACTTCTTTTTCTGCCGCACTCCTCTCACAAACACGCGTAGGGGACGACCGAGAACCTCTCCTACAAACTTTACGCCACTCCCTCGCCCCCCAACCCGATATTGTTCTTTTGAGTGGTGCGTCCAGTGTCGGGGATCACGATCATGCGGGTTCCGTACTTGAGGAACTCGGGTTCAATATCCTCCTCCGCCAAGTATCTGTTCGACCTGGAAAACCACTCATCCTAGCCAAAAAAGACAGAACCATAGCCTTCGGTCTTCCGGGAAATCCCCTCTCCCACTTTGTATGCTTCCATCTTTTCGTCCGACGCACCCTCCTCCGTCTTTCGGGTCTGCCCCCTCCACCTCTACTTTCTGCCACCCTCGTCCCTGGGGCGAGGATCGGAACAAACCCGCGCGAAACGTGGTGGCCATGCCATCTCCAAACCTCCCAAGGCGATCTCACCGCTCAACCCCTTCCCTGGATTGACTCCTCCGACCTCTCCTGCTTTTCCAAGACCAACGGTCTCCTCCGTGTGCTTTCGGGACAGGAAGCTCGCTCGCCGTGCGAAGTTCTGCCCACTATTCCTTGGTGAAACGACTTTCTCATCTCGATCCTCAAGGTCGCGCCACCATGGTCGACGTCAGCTCGAAATTACCCCAACTCCGTCGGGCCATGGCGACCGGTGAAATCCGCTGCTCGCCTTCAACCCTGAAACTTCTCCGCCAAGGCAGAACTCCCAAGGGAGATGTTCTGGCCGCGGCCCGGATCGCGGGAATTCAAGCCGCAAAGCAAACCTCCACCTTGATCCCCCTTTGCCACCCTCTCCCGATTAGCTCCGCACATATCGAGCTTTCTCCACAAAAAGACCGCATTCTGATTCAGGCCGAAGTATGCGTGCATGCCCGCACGGGTGTGGAAATGGAAGCTCTTACCGCTGTATCTGTCGCCGCTCTCACCCTCTATGACATGTTGAAGGCCGTGGACCGGAAAATGGTCATCCAAAACATTCGCCTGATCTTAAAGGATAAGATTTGAGTGCCCTGATCGTTGCGCGTCTCACGGTCAGCGACCGCGCCCACGCGAGTATTTATGAGGATAAGGGAGGCCCAGAACTGGAGCGAGTGTTCTCGAAGGAGTGGAGCTCACCGCTGGCATGGCTACCTCTGATTGTGCCCGACGAAAAAGAAAGAATTACCTCCGCATTGAAAAGTTGGATCCAAAAAAAGGTTCCCTTAATCCTAACGACTGGAGGGACCGGCCCCACTTCCCGTGATATTACCCCTGAGGCCACTCGTGCCGTTCTTGAGAAGGAACTACCGGGACTAAGTGAAGCTCAACGATGGACGAGCTTTCCCCTTGCCCCAACCGCGATACTTTCCCGTGCCGTCGCGGGAGTGGCTGGCCAGAGTCTGATCATAAACTTTCCCGGAAATCCCAAGGCAATTGCCGAATGTCTTCCCCCCGTGATGCCTGCCATACGGGAATGCCTTAAGCATCTCACGGAATAAAGATCAGTTTTCCTCCCGCGATCCATAAGATTACCGCCAATAGTCTCTGGATCCACAAAGGAGAGTAACGCCGACTTCCCCAACGCGAGCCGATCCATCCCCCGATCATGGCCGACCCAAAAAGAATCCAACCGACTTTCGGAAAGGTCTGGACGGAGGAAATATATCCCGACAACCCAGAGATTGAATTTACCAAAATAAAAATCACAGAAACTGCCGCCACGGTTTTGGTGGGAGCCCACTTCCGCCAAATCATCCAAGGAGTCAAAAAGATGCCGCCCCCAGTTCCGGTCAATCCGGCTAACAGACCGAGGACGCCTCCGGTCGCCAAAAGGGCGGATCGTTTTGGATTGGAAAAAAAGGTTTCCTCTTTGGGTCGTACCAGAAAACGGAAGGCCGAACCCCAAAGAACCAGACCCAAGAGCAGGTGCAAGATAGGGTTCGGTAACTTCAAATACCCGCCGACAAAGGCCAAAGGAATGGATGCAAGGGCTAAGGGCCAAAGAAGTTTCATCGAAAAGTGACCTGCGCGAATGAAGTTCCACCCCCCCAAGATCGCCACCACGATATTCAGACCCAGCGTGACCGGTCGAATTTCCTGGGCCGGAATTGAGCATAAAGCCATAACCGCGATATATCCGGAAGCCCCCCCGTGACCCACCGAGGAGTAGAGAAAGGCGACCAGCAATATTCCGAGCGGCAAAAACCAAGACTCCATTACGCAGATTAACACCAAATATTTTGGCTTCGATCCTTTATCAATATGGGTTTTTAGCCTAGGATTACTTCATGTCTCGACTCAGCCTTCTCGGACGCAAAGTTGCTGTTCCAGCCAACCCATCCTTGGCACGGCTAGAGACCTTTCCAAATCCAAAACCCAACCGCCCCTACGAGATCACCTTCTCTACCTCAGAATTTACCTCTCTTTGTCCCGTGACCGGGCAACCCGACTTCGCCACCATCACCATTCGCTACACCCCAAAAAAGAAGTGCGTCGAAAGCAAATCCCTCAAGTTATATTTACACTCATTCCGCAATGTCGGTTCCTTCGCTGAAGCCGTCACCAACCGAATTCTGGATGACCTCGTCAAAGCCATCTCGCCCGCTCATGCTGTCGTCACGGGGGAATTTGCCGCCCGTGGGGGCGTGGCTCTTAAGGTCTGCGCCTCATTTGGCAAAGCTCGTTAGTTAGCTCTTTCTCAGAGAGTGATACTGGCGCCAGGTTTCATCACCTCGACCTGAATTCCGAGCTTCCCTGCTTCACGAACAAAAACCCCAGGATCCACCTGAATCATCTCAAAAGTATTGTAGTGCATCGGTACCGTGAGTTTCGCACGCAACATTCTCGCCGCCTCCGCCGCATCAAGTGGACCCATGGTAAAATTGTCCCCGATAGGCAAGAGAGCCAAATCGATCTGATTCCGCTTGCCGAGTAACTCCATTTCCATCGTCAAACCCGTATCCCCCGCGAAATAGATCGTCTTTCCCTCCACCTGAATGAGAAACCCTACAGGCGCAGATAACATCACTGTGCCGCCCCCTCCCTCAACCGAAGAGGTGTGATGCGCAATCGTCAACTGCACCCGCCCAAACGAAAATTCCCTCCCTCCACCACACCCCATCGGATGCACCTTGGCTCCCTGAGCCCCCGCATGCAGGGCCAGCTCGTAGGCGGCAATAATCGTTGCCCCCGTCCGTTTGGCGATGGCCACCGCATCGCCGTAGTGATCCGCATGGGCATGACTGACCAAAATAAAATCACAGGCCACGTCTTTCGCCTGAATCGTAGCTTTAGGATTACCCGTCAAAAAGGGATCGATCAGAATCTTGGCCTTGGGGGACGTGATCAGAAAACAGGAATGCCCGAGATACTGCAGACTCACCATGAATGTCACTATCCCGACTCTTCCGAATCACTTCAAGCACCCATCAGCCCATAAATCACCTTCACCCGAACCTCTCTTTTGTCCATTCTGAAGACATGCCTCCTCCAATTGATCTCCCCGCTTGGAAAGAACTGAGCCGACACGTGGCCAGTGTCCCGCCCATGCGTGAGCTTTTCGAGAAGGATCCGCACCGCGCCTCCACCCTGTCCCATCGCTGGAACGATCTCTTCATCGACTTCTCCAAAAACCGCGTCACCCCAGAAACTCTCAAGCTCCTCCGCCAGCTGCTCCAAGAGGCCAAAGTGGAAGAACTCCGAGATCAAATGTTTCGTGGGGATAAGATTAATCTTACCGAGAACCGATCCGTCCTTCATATCGCCCTGCGCCGACCCGCCAATCAACCCTTGGTCGTCGAGGGCAAAGACGTGATGCCTGAGGTCGAAGCCACCCGCCAACACATGAAGATCTTTTCCGAACAAGTCCGCTCCGGCACGTGGAAAGGCTACAAAGGCCAACCTATTTCCGACATCGTCAACCTTGGGATCGGAGGATCGGATCTCGGCCCCGTCATGGTCACGGAAGCCCTCAAGCCATTTGCTCGTCGAGACCTGAAGATGCACTTTGTCTCCAATATCGACTCGACCCAACTGGTCGAAGTCCTTCGGGTCTGCAAGCCCTCCACCACCCTCTTTCTTGTTGCCTCCAAGACTTTCACCACCCAAGAGACCTTGACCAACGCTCACTCTGCCCGGTCTTGGTTTCTCAAGGAGGCGAATGACGAGAAACACATCGCCAAACATTTCGTGGCCCTTTCCACGAACGAGACCGCAGTAAAGAAATTCGGCATCGATCCCGCAAACATGTTTCCCTTCTGGGATTGGGTGGGCGGACGATACTCCCTCTGGTCGGCCATTGGACTCAGTATTGCCTTATCCATCGGTTACGATCGCTTCAGAGAACTTCTCGAGGGTGCCCACGCCATGGACGAGCATTTCCTCAAGACTTCTGTGGAAGAAAACCTGCCCATGACCCTTGCCCTCCTTGGAATCTGGTACAACAACTTCCACGACGCCCAGACTCACGCCATCCTGCCTTACGATCATTATCTCCACCGTTTCCCCGCCTACTTCCCGCTGGGCGACATGGAAAGCAACGGCATGGGTGTGGATCGTAACGGCAAACCCGTCACCTGGAGTACTGGCCCTGTAATTTG
>SXGQ01568728.1_pt1 | contig 10969 bp, 10 predicted proteins | sample 3178371 | NCBI WGS metagenome assembly SXGQ01 (sample SAMN11356859, study PRJNA531348) | freshwater metagenome | isolation source: freshwater sample F1-20 | place: China: Fuxian Lake, Yuxi | collected 2017-12-25 | reverse complement strand
TTACCAATTAATGAAGCTTTATCTGAAATTCTTAATCGATTGGATCCAGAAGAATATAGAAAAGTATTATTAGTAATTGATGATTTTATTATTAATACCTTAAAAATAGATGAAAAAAGACTACCCTGGCGACATGAAACCGATGAACGAAAAGACTGGATTGATCTTATTAACCTTCTACGATTGAGCTCTGCTAAAATATTTAGTGAGTATGAGAAGCGATATTACAAAAAACCAATTCATTAAATAATTTTAAAGGTTTATGAAGACCAAAGTAATTCACTTTGAAAAAGCCAAGAAGAGAATTAGAGATAATAGACCATTTAGATATAATGCTTATTCGGCTTTTGTAGATTTTGTTTATCAAAAGAAATATAAAATAAATTCAGAGTTAAGTGATCTCTATGTGAAATATTTAGGTGAACATAGAACTTGGTTAGAATTTAAAGAAGCTCTTCCAAAGCTTGAACCAGAGTTATTACATTATTCAGTCGTACATTATTATTTTGCGTGGCACCGTTGTGTTAGAAAAATGTGTGATATCAATATGTTTCAAAAGTTGGGATTTTATTATCAATTTAGATATTCCAAGGAAAAATACAAAAAAATCTTCTACTACTTGTCATATCCCCGTATAATTAAATCTGGAGATAAAGTTGAGCAGTATAAATTGTTTGATCTAAAGAATGAATTGAAAGTTATAAAGTGAATAGCCAACTTTTGTTAGATAACTTTTTGGAAACAGTTTTAGACCCTGATAAGGAAACAATTACTTATTATGGTGTAGACGTACCATTTCCATCATTAGCGCAAGCTGAACTAGAACGACAGTTTAACTTAAATCTTAAAAATAATGTATCACCTATAGAATTCGAGAAAGTTATTAATAATACTATTATTAGTATCAAGCTTAAATTTGAAAAAAAAAATAAATACTATTATTTTTTACTCTATAATATTTGCTATTTGAGAAAGAATAAGTTCGATTTTAAGAAAGATGATGAACTAAATTTAAATAAATTACTTTTTGCTTCAAAGGGGGATATAATTAAATATTACCATAAAATTAGGCAGTTTAATTTTAATTAAAATAAAATTATCAAATGTCAAAATTCGTTGAAGACTCTAGCTTAAAATTACAAAACTGGATTGTATTAGGCGAAACAGATGTTTTAAAACCTTTACTATGTACTGTTTTATCGCTTGAGTATTACAGGGATAATGATGAACAAAAAATTAATTCTATAAATAAAAAAATAATTAAAACTAATAATTTAATATCAAAATCAGATAATAAAGTTTTGAAATTAAAGGAACTTACAGCCTCTTATTTTGGTGAGTCAGTTAGCTATCTACCTTTATTAGTTAATCCAGATAACAACATGAAGTATATTTTTTCGGTACCTGGAGTCAGTAATTCTAATAGAGATAATCTCTACGAACATTTTTATGGAAAAAATATTAAAATGAATTTTGAAAGTGCCTCGAAAGCTTATTATGATTTTGCAGAAAATTATATGCTTGGATTATTATGTTTATCAAGGTGTAATTTAGAGGACAAAAGATTTGAGGTCGAAATATTTAACTTTTTATATAAAGAAATTACCGATGTTGGAATACACACAACTATTATTGACTTGCAAAATAAAATTAAAAATATTTTTGGAATTACTGTTAAATAAACATGGAAAAAAAACTTAAATTTCTAAAGATCCAAGAAAAAGTTTCAAAAAAACAAAAGCTTACTCTTGAGGAGAAAAAAATCTTTCATGAAAAAATGGTATTTAGACATAATCTTGCACAAAAATGGTACAAAAAATATGATGAGCGTGTACAAAAAAAGAAAGAAAAAGAAAAAGCGTGGGATGAGCTTGTTAAAAGAGTGGAGCAAAAATATCCAAATCGAAAAAAAATAGAAATCTTTTACCCTCGAACTAAAATATTTAAATGAGAATTCTTATTTTATTACACAGTTTCTTGTTCCTGGTTCTGGGGGGAGTGGCGGGTGCGCAAGAGATTTATATCAATTGCAAGTTTAATGAAGGTTGGCATCAAAAAGGTACAAAGTATGAAAATGTTAAAAAGAGTGAAGATGTATCATTAGTTTGGGACAAGGAGAAAAAAGTTATTAAAAGAAACGATAAACCTTATGAACCTTACTATGCTTTCAACGATACATTTCACTGGTCTCATAAATGGACAGGTTGGTATGATAAGTATGTGCTGAATACAATCAACGGTAATTTATCAATGACGGGGTATAACAGAAAAGAGAATTGGGAAACTAACTTCTATTATACATGTGATAAGACGCAGAAAAAGTTTTAGATGGCAAAATATTTATCAATTTAAACGATAAAAAAATGAGAATTGACTCTTCAAACTTCGATAGTGAAATAAAAAAAATATTAAATGAAGTAATTCCAAGTTGTCATACTGTATATATTAGAGTTGGTTACTTTTATTTTTCAGGTTTTTCATTAATTGCAGAAGCATTAGAAAATAAAAAAGTTAAAGTTTTAGTGGGAATGTCTCCTGATAAAACTATCACTAATCTTATTAAAAAATCTAAAGAAGAAATTAAAAAAAGCTACATAGAGCAATTAATTAAAAATGTAGATGAAAATGCAATTTTAGACAATTACTCAGAACAAAAATCTTTTTATATATTTCAAAAAAAAATTAAAGATGGGTCACTTGAAATTAGACAGCAAATTGAAGCTGATCATGCAAAAGAATATATTTTTGAACTAAAGGAAGAATTTTCGAAAGCTTTACAAATAAAAGGTATTACTTTGTCAGGTTCGAGTAATTTTTCAAATTCTGGATTTATTACACAAGCAGAACTTAATCATTTGTTTTACGATAAGTTTGAATATAATGCCGCTATCGAGGCATTTAATAAAAAATGGAATGATAGTTGTTCTGTACCCTTAATAAATTCTGCAAATTTTGATGAATTTCAAAAATATACCTCTAAATTTCATTTTAATCAAAAACCTAGCCCGTATTTACTTTTTGTTAGAGTTCTTGATGAATATTTTAAAGAGAGAAGTGACTCTAATATTACTTTTGCAAAAGAAATAACAGGTGAATTTGAAGATTTTAAATACCAAAAAGATGCCGTTACTAAAGGTCTGGATATTATAAAGCAACACAACGGAGTATTGATTGCTGACGTAGTTGGTCTGGGAAAAAGTATAGTTGCTTCCGCAATAGCATATAATCTAGATCTACCTACTTACGTAATTTGTCCTCCGCATTTAAAGAGTCAATGGGAGGATTATTTATTTAAATTTAAGCAATCTTTTAAAATATTTACAACAGGAAAAATTGATGACGCTATAAATGACACTTTTCAGGGTCAAAAATTAATTATTATTGATGAAGTGCATAAATTTAGAAATGATGAAACAAGAGATTATTTAAAATTATATCAATTATGTCACGGAAGTTTATCAGGCAAGCCTAATAAAATATTATTATTATCAGCTACTCCATTTAACAATAAACCTAAAGACACATTTAGTTTATTAAAATTATTTCAAATTCCAACTAGATCAACAATTCAGAGAATTAATAACTTATCCGAATATTTTGATAATTTAACCCAAAAGTATAATTCATTACAAAGAGAAGAGATTGCGGGGAAGAGGAGCAAATCAGAAATATATGATGATTTCAGCAAAATTGGTGAAAAAATTAGAGAACTTCTTACTCCAGTAATGATTAGACGATCAAGAATAGATTTAGAAAATATCAAAAGGTACAAAGAGGATTTAGAGAAACTTAAAATAGAATTTCCAAAAGTTAATGACCCTGTGTTATTAGAATACGATTTAGGCTCAATCAAAGAGGTGTATATAAAAACATTAGATTTAATATCACCTACTTCTAAAGAAAAAAAATATAACTGCGCAAGATACAAACCTATATCTTATGTAAAACCAGAATTTATTGATGAAATTACATCTAGAGGAGATTATGACAATGAAGATGGTACTACTAGATTGCCTTCAGCACAACAAAATATAGCAGATTTTATTAAAAGGCTTCTAGTAAGAAGATTTGAAAGTAGTTCGTATTCATTTTTAAAAACATTAAATACAATTATTTCATCCAATGAGATGGTGATTAAATATTATGAAAGTTTAAATTTTATACCGGTATATAGAAAAGGTGAATTACCAGATTATGAAGAGCTTTTTGATTTGGGCTCAACAGACAACCAGCAAATGTTTGATATTGACCCTTTAAATGATGAAGATCTTTCTAAATTACCTAAACTTAAAGAACTTCAAGAAAAAGGAGTGTGGTTTATTAAAAAAGAAGAATTAAAAGAAAATTATATTAGTGATGTAAAAAATGATCTTAATATTTTAAGAGAAATTAAAAAAGATTGGGAAATTATAAGTTCTAAGGATTATTTAGATCCCAAAATAGAAGAGTTCAAAAAAATAATAAAAGAAATGTTAATAGATGAAAAGTCTAGAAAAATTATAGTATTTACAGAATTTTCAGATACGGCAGAGTTTTTATATTCAAAACTTAAAGATAGTAACTTTAGAGTATTTAAGTATACATCGGCAGAATCTGGAAGCAAAGAAGCTAAAAATATTGTTAAAATAAATTTTGATGCTTCTAGCTTAATCCAAAAAGACGATTATGATATTCTTGTAGCGACTGATGCTATTTCTGAAGGTTTTAATTTACATAGAGCCGGATCAATTTTTAATTTTGACATACCATATAATCCTACAAGAGTTGTTCAAAGGTTTGGACGTATAAATAGAATAAATAAGAAAGTCTTTGATATACTTTATATTTATAATTTTTTCCCTACTGAAATTGGCGAACGAGAAACAGGAATTAGAAGAATTACAGATTTAAAAAAAATGATGTTTAATTCAATTTTTGGAGATGATACGCGCACTCTAAATAAATATGAAGATCTTCAAAGTTATTTTATTGATAGTTTTAAAAATCTAAATCAAGAAAAACTGAGTCCCGAAAGTTATTTTGAAAATATTATATTCGATTTAAGACAGTACAATGAAAAAATAATAACCGAAGCAGCAAGTATCTCAAAAAGAGTTAAAATTAAACGTGAGACCAAAAATGTAAATGGTCTAATGGTTTTTTCTAAAAAAGGAGATGTGCCAAAGTTTTTATTTATGAATAACGATAATACACTTAATAACGAATTAACTGATATTGATTTTTTAAAATTATTTGAGGCAAATATTAACGAAGAACATAAAAATTTTGATAATAAATTTGAAGAAAATTATGAAAATTTAAAGAGAATAATATTTAAAGATAATTTAGCCTCACTACCAAACAAAAATAAAATTAAAATCATTAATAAACTTGAACTTGTTTTACAAAACACAAAATATAAAGAATATTTTGAAAATGTATTAAAAGTAGTTAGAGATTTAGATTCATTAACTCCTTATCAATTAAAATTTTTAAAAGATACGAGCATTAAAAATTTTGATGCAAAAATAGAATTATTTTTTGAATTAATACCAAAATATTTACTCAAAAGTTTAATTGATAATTACGAAGATATTAAATTAAAAAAGGAAGCTTTAATTATCACAGAACAATTTGATGCTTGACTTATCCAAAAGATATAAAAGAGCTGAATTTATTAACTTTTTAAGAAATTTTTTACCTAGCGACACATCTTTTGATAGTAAGCAAATTAATATCTCAAGTGAATTTAATTTTCTTAAGACAGCTTGGTTAATTGGTAAATCAGTATCTTTAGAAAATTTATCTATTTTAGAGGTTGAGCATACTAATTCTGAAAAAAAAAGAGTTCAAAACACAAGAGATTTATTCAAATTAGTAAAAAGATTAAACATTAGAAATGCATTAGTAGTTTCATATTCACCAAACTCAGTAAATTATAGATTCTCTTTTATAAAAAATTTTTTAAGTATTAATAAAAATAGAATCTTTCAAAATTTTACTAGTCCTAAAAGATTTTCATTTTTGCTTGGAGAAAATTCTAAAATTAACACAGCTTACAAACAGCTTAGTAAACCCGTAAAAAACTTAGAAGAACTAATTAATAGATTTAATATAGAGATTGTTACTGATGAATTTTTTGAAGATTATAAAAATTTATATTTAAAATTATATGATTTTTTTAAAAATGATCGAATTTTCAAAGAGTATTCAATAAAGTATTCATTAGATTTAGATTTATTTTCAAAAAAAATAATAGGACAAATTGTTTTTTGTTATTTTATACAAAAAAAGGGTTGGTTAGGAGCAAGCAAAAATCAAAAAATTTTTGAAGGCGATGTTAATTTTTTCAGAAATCAATTTGATAAAATAAATGCTAATAAGAAAAATTTTTATAATGATTTTTTAGAAATCCTTTTTTATGAGGGTTTAAATAAAAATAATACTGATAATTATTGTTTAAAATTAGATGTTAAAGTTCCGTATCTAAATGGAGGTTTATTTCAAAGTTTAGAAAATTATAATTGGAAAGACCGATATTTAAATATTCCAAATTCTTTTTTTTCTAATGATAGCAAAGATGGAATTTTAGATGTTTTCGATCTTTATAATTTTACCATTGATGAAAATGATGATCTTGATTCTGAAATTGGCATTGATCCTGAAATGCTTGGCAGAATATTTGAAAGCTTACTTCCTGAAAATTTAAAAAAAACTAAAGGTACTCATTATACTCCAAAAGAAATTGTTGAGTATATGTGTCTAGAGACAATTAAAGATTATTTAGAAAGAAATCATGACAAAAAGTATCATATTTTTATTAATCAAATTTTAAATTTTTCTAGATTTCCAGAAGAAACTATAAGTTTTAAGGAAGAAAATATTTTTCCAAAAGACGAGGAAAATATGTACCCAATTTTAAATAGTATAGACAAATGTCTAAGTGATATTAAAGTTTGTGACCCGTGCGTTGGCTCCGGAGCATTCATACTAGGCTCTCTTAATTTAATAATTAATATTAAAAAAATTATTTATTTATTTTTAAATAAGAAAAATATTAATTTTAGTAAAATCAAAAGAGAGTTAATCCAAAATAATTTATATGGAATTGATATTGACTCTGGAGCAGTGGAAATTTGTAAATTGAGATTGTGGTTATCCCTCGCTATTGATGAAAAAGATGTAATTGAACCACTGCCTAATTTGGACTTCAAAATTGTTCAAGGTAATAGCCTTTTAGAACAATTTGAGGGTATTAATTTAGATATATCCTATAATAATAATACGCAGCTAGAGTTGGGATTTAATGCAAATATTTTAAATGAAAAATTTGATCAATTAAAAAATCTTCAAAAAAATTATTATCAATGCACAAATAGTGAAGACAAGTACAAATCAATAAAAAATATTAATAAGATTTATTATGAAATACTTAAGGAGCAAATCAGCAATAAATTAACTATAAATAATGATAATAAAAAAAAATTAATTAATAGTCTAAATAATTTTAGAAGTATAACAGAAGATAAAAATTATTTACCATGGAAGCTTATTTTTTTAGATGTATTTCTTGAAAAAAATGGATTTGATATAATATTAGCAAATCCTCCTTATTTACGAGAAAAAGATAATTCTAAAATATTTGATCCAGTTAATAATTCATTTTTTGGTAAGAAATACCATAACGGAAAAATGAATTATTGGTATTATTTTTTGTATAAAGCAATAGATAAGTCAAATTCACAAGGAACAATTGCTTTTATAACAAATAGATATTGGATAAATAGTTTTGGCGCTAAAAAACTCATTCATAAAATTAATAGTGAACTTTTTATAAAATCTGTTCTTGATTTAAATAAAATTAAAGTTTTTGAGAAAGTGAGTGGTCAGCATATTGTATTTATATATTCAAAAAAAGTTAACGAAACGACTATATATAAAAATATAAAAAACAACTTATCGGATATTTTTTCAATAGATGATACGGAAAATATTAAGATATCAGTTTTAAAAAAAGCGGAAATTTTTACTGCTAATAATCAAATTAATTTTAATATTAAGGAAATTAATCTTATATCAAGCAAATTTAAAAAATTAGATGATTTTTTTATTCCATCAACAGGAATACAAGAATCTCCAGACAAAGTAAGTAGTAAAATGCTTAAGGAGAAACCTGATAAAAATATTAAAGCTGGCGAAGGAGTCTTTGTTTTAAATAATGAGGAATTAAAAAATTTAAAATTAAATAATAATGAGATGAAAATAATAAAAAAATATTTAAATCCAAATGAAGTAGATATTTATAAAATTAATTTCAAAAATAATTACATAATTTATTCAACACCTGATATTTTACATCAATTCACAAATAATGAATTTCCTAATATAAAAAAACATCTGGACAGATTTAAAAAATATATAACATCTTCAAATGGACCTTATGGACTGCACCGTTCTAGAAATTCTAATTTTTTTACTAATCCAAAAATTATTTTAAAATGTATGTTTTTAAAGCCAGAGTTTGTTTATGATGAAAATGAATATTTTTTTGGATTTTCTTTCATTTCTATTGTTCCAAAATCGAAACTTTCTTTAAAATTTTTATTGGGATTACTAAATTCTTCCTTTGGTTTTTATTGGTTTATAAACAATACTAAAAGAAGAGGGATTGGTTTTGATATTACCAATGATAACCTTAAGCAATTTCCTATTCCAGTAGTAAACAACAAAAAAGATGAAAAAATTATCAATGAAATAGTAAATCTTGTAGAAAAAATTCTAAGAAAATTTGATTTAGATATTTTAAATAAAATTGATGAGAAAATTTATTCGCTTTGCTGCTTATCAAAAAAAGATATTTTTAATATAAATAAAGCAATTGATGAGTATTTGAATATAAACAAAATCAAAATTAATTAATGAGCGTTAGAAAAGAAGTTATTCCTTTGAGAACTAGAAAAGATTCTATTTATCAAAAAGGTACTAATAAAGTTTTTAAAATTAGTAGATCTAAATTTAGTAATTTTTTAGACTGCAAGAGATGTTTTTACCTTGAAAGAGTTAAGGGTTTAAAAGATCCTAGTATGCCAGGTTGGTCATTAAATTCTGCGGTGGACGAACTTCTAAAAAAAGAATTTGATAAATATAGAAAATTGCAAAAACCACACCCATTCTTATTAAAAAATAATCTTAAACTTGTTCCATTCCAGCATGAACAAATGGATCATTGGAGAAATGCTTTATCTGGTGGAATTTCCTATTTAGACGAGAATACTAACATTCAGCTTCACGGTGGTTTGGATGATATTTGGATTAATCCAGAGAATGAAGAATTGGTTGTCGTAGATTATAAAGCTCAATCAAATAACATTCCTGTTGAAACTACATCTTATTTAGAAAGTCAGTATCACCAAGGTTACAAAATCCAGATGGATGTTTACGTGCACATTTTAAGAAATATGAAGTTTAAAGTTTCAGACACTGCTTATTTTTTAGTATGTAATGCACTTAAAACTCCAGATAACTTTGATGCAAAACTACAATTTGATTTAATTTTAGTTCCTTACAAAACAGATACTTCATGGGTAGAGGATAAAATTACTCAAATGAAAGCAACTTTGGAATCTCCTAACGTGCCCGAAATAAATAAACACTGTGAGAAATGTATGTATTTAGATGCGGGAAAAAATTTTATATAAATAGAAGATTTAAAAGATTATTAAAATATCTAAAAAATAATAATTATTTAAAGAAGTAAAAATTAAATAAATAATATTTAATCAAAGCCCTAAATTAATAGGGCTTTAATAGTAACTAAATAATATATTAGTTGTTGTTGTATTGTGGATTTGAAAATTTTCTCACTAACTTATTGATTATAAGAATTTTTTCATGCTGAATATCCCTCAGTTGAGAAAATGCACTTGCGATTTCATTGCTACACTCTGTGCAACAGTCACCTCTACTAGTATCACCTAAGTATTTAGGAATTTTAACTACGTTAGGTTGAAGCATAGGTGTTTGACAAAATATACATTTATCACCAACTTTAAAATTACTCGTTTTTTCTTTTATAGCTGTGTCCATATATTTAAACAAAGTTGTAAGCTTTAAGTTTATTTTGTAGTTCTGCTAAACTGCTACTACCACCTTCACATATTTTTCTATCTAGCATTTTAATGCTTGATATATTTTCATTGGTAATAAAAGCTTGATAAGCTACTTCCGAAGCACGATTGAGTGCTTGAGCTTTGTCTTTAGCCTCAATTACAAATGATAAAGTAAATACGTTTGTTTTTGCAAAGTATTTACTATTAAGATTATTGCGGTTGGGCATGTCGCACTCAAGCTCTACAAGCCACCACTTATCTTCAAATGTATTTGTGTCATTTATGTTTATTTGCATATTTGCCTTTTTTGTTGTTTGTTTAATGCAAATTTACAGCATTTTTACTAATAAATTTATTACCACCATGAGGTTAGAGGGGGTGGTAACTGTAAAAATTAAAATTTATAATTTTTTAAATGTATAAATTTAAAAAAAGAGTTTATTACAAACCTAAGAATTTCCCTTTTAGTCCACCGAATTTTACTCCAAGATTTGTCACAAATCCAAAACTCGTTAAGCAAGAGGATTGCATTTATTATTTGTGGTTTGAGTATTTGCGGAGGAGTAGCAAATATTTTGCTGCTTGTAAAAATAAAGGAAAAGGGATGGAAGAATTGTATGCAGATTTTGGTGATGTGTTTAAAGATACTTTTGATGAGTGGTTTAGTACTGAGGTTAGTGGTGTGGTGCGTGGAGAGTACTTATTTGCATATCCACACGTAACAGCACTTAGAGAAATTACTAGTGATAAACAATTTGGGGCGGTTGATTTACAAAAGTATTTTGTTTTTGCTGTTGATAGGTTTGCGGATAAGAAAAAGACTTTAAAGATGCTTAAAGATATTTGGAAAAGTAAGGTGACTACTAATAAAGTTGGATTTA
>SXGQ01150156.1_pt1 | contig 10969 bp, 8 predicted proteins | sample 3178371 | NCBI WGS metagenome assembly SXGQ01 (sample SAMN11356859, study PRJNA531348) | freshwater metagenome | isolation source: freshwater sample F1-20 | place: China: Fuxian Lake, Yuxi | collected 2017-12-25 | reverse complement strand
TGATTTGAAAAAAATAAAACAGTAATAACACCAATCGATAACATTATCCATAAAATTACATTAACCCATTTCTTCATAGAAGTTTATTTTAAATTTGCAGATAATATTTCTTTTAAAGGAATAACCATTTTATGAATATCGCCAGCTCCAATAGTCAATACGACACCATTATCGTAATTGTTAAAGTAAGGTAATGCCTCAGATGAAGAAAATAAGAACTTTTTATTTAGTTCAATTTTTGAATATAACCAATCACTCGAAATTCCAAAAATTGGTTTCTCCCTAGCTGGATAAATTGGCAAAAGAATTAACTCATCTAATTTGGACAACTCCTTTGCAAATTCCACTGCAAAATCTCTCGTCCTAGAGAACAGATGAGGTTGAAAAATCCCAGTAATTTTTTTATTAGGATAGAGGTTTCTGACAGATTCAATTAATACTTTCAATTCACTTGGATGATGCGCATAATCATCAATATAAATCAAATTCTCTGTACGAATTTGGTATTCAAATCTTCTTTTAACACCTATAAAACTTGAAATCCCATGTCGGATTTCCGATTCACTCATCCCTAAATTATCTAAAAGTGCAATGCAAGCAAGTGCATTTTCGGCATTGTGGAAACCAGGAATTCCCAATTTCACATTTTTCCAAAATATAGTTCTCAAACGAACATCTGTATATAAATCTCCATCTCTAAATACAAAATTGAGCATACTATAATCTGCAGTTTCTGAATCAAGTGAATACGAAAATTTATTTGCTAAGGTTGGTAAATTCAGGCCCTCTTTCTCAATTAAAAAACCACTTGGAGCAATTTTCATCGTATACTGAGCAAATCCCTCGTCAAATTGTTCAATAGTGCCATAAATATCCAAATGATCAGGATCAACACTAGTTACAATGCTTGAAAAGGGAGAAAGTTTTAAAAAGGAACGATCAAATTCATCTGCTTCTACAACGGTCCATTCGCTCGATTCTGAAATAACTAAATTAGAATTAAAATTATTTGCAATCCCACCTAAAAAAGCATTGCATTTCCAAGAAGACTGGTCTAATATATAAGCGAGTATAGAACATGTAGTTGTTTTTCCATGAGTTCCTGCCACGCACAATGCTTTAGATTGTCTAGTTATTATTCCAAGAACCTCAGACCGCTTTAATATTTGGAAATTATTATTTTTGAAATAAACCATTTCCTTCATCTCATTAGGAATTGCTGGAGTATAAATAACGAGTGTTTTATTCTTATTTTTAAATGCGTTAAGTAAATCTGCACCTAAATCTTCATAATGAATTAAACATCCCTCAACCTCCAAGCTTTTTGTTAACTCACTTGAAGTTTTATCGTAACCTGCAACTAAAAAACCTTTGTATTTAAAATAACGAGCTAAAGCAGACATGCCAATGCCACCAATACCAACCAAATATACATTATCGAACTCTTCGAATAAATTCTTACGATGGCTCATTACTTCTCAAAATAATTTCAATCTCGTTAACAATATCAACAGTCGCATTTAATTTTTGTAATTTTTTAATTTCCGTAGAAAAAAGAGTGCGTCTTTCACCATCATTTATTAGATCAAAGGCGCTATTGAATAAATTTATTGGTGCATCAATATCTTTGACCATTAAAGCCGCGTTTTTTTCAACAAGAGCTTGAGCATTTTTAGTTTGATGATCTTCAGCAACATTTGGAGAAGGGACAAGTATAACTGGCTTGCCAATAACACACAATTCAGAAACAGAAAGTGCGCCAGCACGAGAAATAATTATGTCTGCGGCATTATAAGCTAAGTCCATACGTTCAATAAATTTTACTAAACGAATATTAGGTAATATTCTACCTTGTAAATCTTTTAATAGTTGATCGTAATACAATTTACCACATTGCCACAAAATTTGAATATTAGAATTTAACAATTGATCAATATATTGAAAAACTGAGATATTTAAGGTTCTCGCTCCTAAACTTCCTCCAATTACTAAAATCGTTTCTTTTTTAGTATCTAAATCATAATAAAGACATGCCTCTTTTTTAGATGTTTTTACAGCGGAAAATTCTTTTCTTATAGGATTTCCTGTCAAAATAACTTTAGAATTTGGGAAAAAAGAATCCATACCCTGGTATGCTGTAAAAATACATGCTGCATTATTGGCTAATATTCGATTTGTTTTTCCAGGAAAAGAATTTTGCTCTTGGATAACTGTTTTGATTCCCAAAAAATTAGCCATTTTTAATGTTGGTCCACTTGCATATCCTCCAACACCAATTACAATTTGCGGATTAAACTCTTTTAAGATTTTACGAGCATTATAAAGACTATCAACTATTTTAAACGGGAGCAGGAAATTGGAAAAAGCAAATTTCCGTTGGAATCCGGCAATATTTAAACCGATAATAGAATATCCAGCCTGAGGAACTTTTTCCATCTCCATTTTTCCATTAGCACCAATAAAAAGAATTTTTGCATTTGGATTCCTTTTTTTGATCTCATCAGCAATAGCAATTGCAGGAAAAATATGTCCTCCTGTCCCTCCACCAGATATAATTGCACGTTCAATCGTCATAAAAATCAAATTCTTTAAGAATCAAAAACCTTTTTATCTTCCTTCCTTTCTTTTTGCAAATGATTTGAAAAAGATTGTACAACACCGATTGAAACACAAGCCATAATTAATGCCGATCCACCCATAGCTAAAAAAGGCATATTTTGACCTGTAACTGGAAAAACACCTGTACAAACTAACATATTAATACTTGCTTGGGTTAATAAATGAACCCCTATACCCATCGAAGCATAAGTCTGAAATAAATCATTTGTTTTGAGAGAAATGCGAATAATTCTGTACAACAAAACAAGGTAAAGTAATATTAAAAAAATAGAGGAAAGCAAACCAAATTCTTCAACAAAACTTGCATAATAAAAGTCTGCGTAAGCCTCAGGCAGGAATTCCTTTAATTTTCCATCTCCGACTCCCTGACCAAAAATAGCTCCATTGTGAATAGCTAATTGTGAATTATTTGCTTGAGCATTTTCAATATTGCCCATGTCGTTTTCAACACGTTGATTAAATCGACTGATCCATGTATCATATCGAGGAAGCAGGTTTAATTGAGGAGAAGATAAATGAATTCCGATGACTATAGCAACCAAACCTATACCTGATGCAAATATTGTAGCTAATTTAAAAAATGGGACTTTCCCAATAAACAACATCGCCATAGAAAGTAGAAAAAGCATGGATGCCGTAGAGAAATTATCTTTTAAAATAAGGCCACAAATAACTAGAATAGGAATCATTATGGGTATTATTCCATTTTTCCAATCATCTAATAGATCTTTTTTTCTTGCTAATAGTCGAGAAACATATAAAATCAATGCAAGTTTTGCAAAGTCAGAAGATTGAAATGTTAATCCTATAAATGGTATTCGTATCCAGCGGCCTGCATCATTAATTTTAGTTCCGAAAAAAATTGTAAATAGAAGAAGAATAATTGCTAAATAATATGAGAATTTTGACAATTGAGAAATATATTTTGAATCTACTCTGTGAATAAAAAACATAGCTGCAAACGCAATTATCACATAAATAAAATGTTTCAAAAGATATAAAAAAGGTGTTCCTCCCTCAATTTTTACGAGTATAGGCACAAAACTATACACTGTAACTAAAGAAAATGACATCATTAAAATGGTGATAATCCAGATTACAGGGTCACCTTTTAAATATTTCAAATAAGACTTCAAATTGAGATTTATATCTTTAAATTCCATTTCATTTATTTCTTAACATAACTTTATTTTTATGGTTATAATTTTTTTACGGCTTGTTTGAATTGGTTTCCGCGATCTTCATAATTTTCAAATAAATCAAAACTTGCACAAGCCGGAGAAAGTAAAACTGTTTCATTTTTTTTCGCCAATCTATATGCGTGAGCCACGGCTTCCATTGCCGATCCGGCTTCAACAATTGTTTCAACAAGATGACCAAAGGCCTTGATAATTTTTTTATTATCAACACCCAAACAAATGATCGCTTTCACTTTGTCCTTAACTAAACTTGTGAGTTCAGAATAGTCATTCCCTTTGTCTACTCCACCAACAACCCAAACTACTGGATTTTCCATTGTCTCCAATGCATACCAAGTTGAGTTAATATTTGTTGCTTTGGAGTCGTTAATGAATTCTATGCCATTAACTTTTGCAACAAATTCTAAACGGTGTTCGACATTTTCGAAGTCTTCCAAACTTTCCCGCACGATACTCTTGCGAATTTCAACAATACGTGCAGCAATCCCTGCTGCTAACGAATTTTGGGTATTGTGCTTACCCTTCAAAGCTAAATCATGTATTGACATAGTAAATTGTTCTTTTATATTTATTGTTAATTTTTTGTTTTGTGCAAAGCCCCCGACTTTTATTTCTTCCTTCAAAGAAAATGGAGCTAGATTCATCTGAAGTGTTCTTTTTTTTAGCTCTTCGCGAATAATTGGATCGTCGTAATTGTAAATAAACCAATCATCGTATTTTTGATTATTGAGAATTCGAAATTTAGAATCCACATATTTTTGCATTTGATTTTCATAGCGATCTAAATGATCTGGTGTAATATTTGTTAATATTCCAATATCAGCTTTGAAATCAAACATATCATCTAATTGAAATGAACTCAATTCAATAACATACCAGTCGTGGTCGCCTTCAGCCACTTGTTTAGCAAAACTTTTACCAACATTTCCTGCTAAACCAACATCCCAGCCAGCTTTCTTTAAAATATGATGTGTGAGCAAAGTTGTTGTTGTTTTTCCGTTGCTGCCAGTTACACAAATTGATTTTCCTCTAGTATGATATCCTGCAAATTCTATTTCTGATATTATTTTAATTCCTTTTTCTCTTAAAGCTGAAATTAGCGAACTTGCTTCAGGAATTCCTGGAGACTTTACAATTAGGTTTGCTTTAAGAATAAGATCTATTGAGTGCTGATTTTCTTCCCATACAATCTGATTCTTATCTAACTCATTTTTATATTCCTCTTTGATTGGACCTGCATCAGAGACAAAAACACTCCAATCTTTCCTTTTAGCAAGAATAGCAGCACCAACCCCACTTTCACCAGCTCCCAAAATAACAATATCTTTATTTTTTTTCTCCATGTTTTATCTTAACTTCAAGATCACAATCGTAATAACAGCCAACAATACAGCAATAATCCAAAAACGGGCAACTATTTTTGCTTCATGAATTCCTTTTTTTTGATAGTGATGGTGAAGCGGAGCCATTAAAAAAATTCTTCGACCTTCACCAAATTGCATTTTGGTAAATTTGAAATAAGCAACTTGAAGCATAACAGATAAATTTTCAATTAGAAAAATGCCACACAAAATAGGAATTAGTAACTCTTTTCTTATAGAAATAGCAAAAACTGCAATAATTCCGCCGAGTGCTAAACTACCTGTGTCTCCCATAAAAACTTGAGCAGGGTATGAATTATACCATAAAAACCCTATGCACGCTCCTACAAATGCAGAAATGAAAACAACTAACTCCTCCGCATTTGGAATGTACATGACATTCAGATAATCAGCAAATCTGTAATTTGAGCTAACGTAAGCTAAGACTGCAAGAGCAATTCCAATAATAGCAGAAGAACCTGTAGCTAAACCATCTAACCCGTCGGTCATATTGGCTCCATTTGATACAGCCATTACAATAAAAATTACGAAAGGGATAAAGAGCAGCCAACCGTATGATTTATGAGAATCGCTTATTAACCAATTATAATTAAATTCATTTCCCTTAAAAAAGGGAATTGTCGTCGTCATATCGTCTGTTTTTATCCACTTATAATCCTCTCCCTCATTTTGAGTATGTTTATTGGTAACAAAAGATTCGTCTCCATTTAACTGGTAATTTGATGGAACTCTTTTGTGAACGCTTACTGCATCTGAGAAATAGAGAATTGAACCTACAATTAATCCTACTCCAATTTGACCTATAATTTTAAATCGACCTTTTAATCCTTCTTTCTTTTTTTTAAATACCTTGATATAATCATCCAAAAAGCCAATAAAACCAAGCCAAATAATGGCAATTACCATAGTAATAACATAAACATTATGCAACTTTGTAAATAATAATGTTGGTATCAATATTGCAGCAAGAATTATAATGCCACCCATTGTTGGAGTACCAGATTTTTCAATTTGACCCGCTAAACCCAAATCACGAACAGTTTCTCCTATCTGCTGATTTTTTAGTTTATTAATGATTTTTTTTCCAAAAACTACAGACACAAAAAGTGAAGTTAGCAAAGCCATAGAGGCACGGAAAGAAATAAAGTCAAACAGACCAGCACCTGGAAAATTGAACTTATCGAGATAATCAAAAAGATAATACAGCATTATTTATTCAATTTGTTAAACATATTTTTCGTGATTTCGAAATCATCAAAGTCGTGGCGAACACCCATAATTTCTTGGTATTTTTCATGTCCCTTTCCTGCAATTAAAATGATATCTCTGGGAGCAGCTAATAAAATGGCGGTTTTAATAGCTTGTATTCTGTCTAAAATGGTTAATGCTTTTTGCTTTTGAATATCATCTAGTCCATCTTCCATTTCTAATAATATGCGCGCAGGGTCCTCAGTTCTTGGATTGTCAGAGGTCAGAATAACATTGTTACTATTTTCACAAGCTATTTTTGCCATTAAAGGTCTTTTTGAAGTATCGCGATCGCCACCACAACCAACGACTGCTAACACTTTAGCTTCTCCTTTTCGAATATTTGAAATTGTTTTAAGTACATTTTCAAGGGCGTCAGGTGTATGTGCATAGTCAATAATCGCAATGATACCTTTTGGGCTTTGCAGATATTGAAATCTCCCATCAACTGACTCAAGAAGACTCATCAACCTCAGAACATCAAGTTCATCCTCACCAAGTAAAATAGATACACCAAAAACAGCTAACAAATTATATGCATTAAATTCACCAACTAGTCGAGAATAAACTTCCTTTCCATTGATCTTTAAGACTAAGCCTGAAAATTCATTCTCCATTACTTTCCCTTTAAAGTCTGAGGGAGTTTTTAGTGCAAAAGTGTGTTTTGAGGCAGAAGTGTTTTGAAGCATCACAAGCCCATTCTTATCATCAGTATTAACAAGCGCAAATGAAGATGCTGGTAAGGAATCAAAAAATAGTTTTTTTACACGTATATATTCAGAAAAAGTAGTGTGATAATCAAGGTGATCGTGTGTAATATTTGTAAAAACAGCACCACAAAAATGCAATCCTAAAACTCTATTTTGATGAATTGCATGTGAACTCACCTCCATAAAACAATGTGTGCAATTTTCATTCACCATTTGAGCAAGCAAAAGATTTAAACTTACAGCATCAGGTGTAGTATGGGTTGCTTCAATATCCGTCTTTCCAATTTTATTTACAACTGTGGAGATTAAACCACATTTATAACCTAAATCTGAAAAAAGTTTATACAATAGTGAGGTGCAGGTAGTTTTTCCATTGGTACCAGTTATTCCAATAAGTTTAAATTTACTAGAGGGATTATCATAAAAGTTACAAGACATTAATGCTAGTAAAGCTGATGTATCACTCGTTTTTATGAATGTCGCATCTGGAAAATTAGGAATTTCACCTTGAACAACAAAAACACGGCAACTATTATCATAAGCTTGTTTTAAAAACAAATGACCATCTGAAGAACTCCCTTTAATCGCAAAAAATATAGAGGTAGAATTTGCCAAACGAGAATCAAAAGTTAAAAACTCAATCGTACGATCCAAAGAACCTGAAATAGCATCTGTTTTTAAATTCAATAATATATCTTTCAGCAATTTCATTCTAATTCAATTTTTATTAATTGTCCTTTAGCAGGATTCATTCCAGGGGCTAATGATTGATTAATTACTTTACCATACCCACTCATTTCTACAATTAAACCGCAATACTCTAGCAGATAAACAGCATCTTTAGCTGTCATTCCGAGTACATTTGGAATTTTATTTTTAGTAATTGATTTTTGATCCAAAAGAACCTTACCATTCAGTGTGTCTGCAGTTAACCAATCTCCACTAAAGTTCGATGAGTAGCTAATTTTTAATTGATTCAAAACCGATAAAACATCGCCTTTGTTACCATCCTTTATTTTTGGTAAATCCTTTGTTTTTATTGCATTTTGATTGATTGCTTTGTGATAAGAGAGAGTTGATGCATATACTTTATTAGCGATTTCTGCAAAAACAGTTCCTGAAACTCTTGCACCATATATTTCTTTTTTAGGATTTGAGATTACTACAATGCAAGAGTAGATTGGTTTATCTGCAGGAAAATAACCAACAAAAGATGCTTGGTAAGCACTATTTTTTTGATCATTATATAATTTATTTTCTCCTACTAACTTAGCTGTACCAGTTTTGCCAGCTATTTCAAAAAGAGAACTCTTTAAGTCAGATCCAGTTCCATCTTTCATTACTCCCTTTAAACAAGCTTGAAGAATTTTTATGGTACTATTTGAACAGATTTCTTGACGAATCACCTCAGGGTTGAATTTTTTTAGGACTTTGCCTGAACGTTCAATCCTTTCAACAAAAAGTGGACGAAGCATTGTTCCATTATTAGCTACTGCATTATAAAAAGCTAGAGTTTGAAGAGGAGTTTGTTGCAGCTCATAACCAATTGCCATCATAGGAAGAGAAAGTGCAGACCAACCTGGCGAACCTATTTTAGGTATTACTGGAAATGCTTCACCTTTAATAGAAATGCCCAAAGGTTCAGTTAAACCAAATTGCTTTAATCTTGCTAAAAATTTTGCTGGTTCATTAAAATACTTGTTATAAATAAGTTGTGCTATTACATTGGATGATTTTTCAAATGCTTTTTGAATTGTAATTGTCCCATAGCCAACTCCGTGGTTTGAATCTTCCAAACGTTTTCCGGGAAAGGAATAGGAACCAACAGCATTTACATTATCAGAAATTTTAAATTTTCCATCCTCCAAACCAGCCATCAAAGAAGCCAATTTAAATGTAGAACCTGGCACCTCATTATATCCTATTGCATAATTATATGATTCGCTATAAGATTTATTATCATTGTTTGTCAAATTAACTATCGCACGAATAAATCCTGTTTTTACTTCCATAACAATTACGCAACCATGATCTGCACTCATATCGCGTAATTGTCTTTCTAATTCAGAGTGAGCGAGCTCTTGTATTTCTTTATCAATTGAAGTAATTACATTAGCTCCCATAACGGCCTCCTTATTAATTTGACCCGTCTTTTTCCAACCTGTTGAAAATCGTTGTTCAAATTCTTCTCCATCCTCACCTCTTAAATATTCATAGAAAGCTCCTTCAATGCCAACTCTTGTTTCCACCCCTTTATCGGACGAATAATAGCCTAGTGTTCTTCTCAATAAATTGCCGTTAGGCCTTTCTCGAACTATTATTTTATCTTTGTAAATGAGCCCACCATTACTTTTGAGATTAAAAATTGGAAGCTCCTTTAACTTAATTAGTTGAGCATTTGTTACTTTCTTCTTGATTAATAGATAGCGTGATTTATTATATCTCGCTTTTTGTATTTCAGCAATATAATCATTGGCAGATTTATTTGGGAACAACTTACTAAGCCCCTCTCCTAAATCAGATAAATCATCGTCGAAAACCTTCTGATCTATTACAGTAGGATCCATGTATATATCATAATAGGTAACAGATGTAACAAGTAAATTTTCATTGCAATCTAAAATTTCACCAATTCGAGGAGTGCGGCTTACTTTTCGAACAGGGATTTTATAATCAGCAGAATCAAAAATATTTTTTCGCCCCTCTAGTTGTAAAGAAACTGTATGGTAAAGCGCAATCATCATTACAATGACAAAACCAAAATAGATTGTATAGGCTCTGTAATAAAGGAAATTCTTTTCTTTATTCATTTTTAATCTTTTTTAGCCGAATAACTTTTGTTGCATTTTTTGTTTCTTTCAATTCTCTCTCATTAAGTTTTTCCTGTAATTTATAGCGCCTAGTCAATGTTTCTAATTCAGATTTTTTTTCTATAAACTCTGCAGCATCTTGATCGTATTGCTTTTGGATATTATCCATATCAGTATAAATTTGTTTTTCAAAATAACCTTTTGCAATAATCAGTAAAAGCAATAAAATGATGAAAAAGATGTAATTCAAGTTATTTGAAACAAATTCTTTTGTTAAAAAATCACCATTTAATATTTGAGTAAAAGGATTGGCCCCTCCAGAGCTTTTTTGCCTTTCTTTCTCACTTGAGGGTTCTTTTTGACTTGTATTTTTTTCTTCAGTCATTTTTTTCAGCTATTCTTAATTTTGCACTTCTTGCTCTGGTATTTAATTTTATTTCATCATCTTTTGGAACGAGAGGATGTTTTACTACCTCCTTAAATGGTTTTATACTATTTCCAAAGAAATCTTTTTCAATTTTTCCATCAAAAGAACCTCGTTTCATGAAATTCTTAACTAGTCTATCTTCCAAAGAATGATAGGATATTACGACCAATCTACCTCCAGGATTTAGTAGTTCGGTAGTTTGTAATAGCAATTGTTTCAATGCCTCTAACTCTTGATTTGCCTCAATTCTAATAGCTTGAAATACTTGAGCATAGAATTTATAATCTTTGAATTTTGGAGCAAAAGGCTTTAAAACCGACATTAATTCAAAAGTGGTTGCAATAGATTTTGATGCACGTTGTCGAACAATTTCACTTGCCAAAGCGCGAGAATTTGATAATTCGCCATAATTTCTAAAAATTGAAATAAGCTCTTCCTCACTATCAGAATTTACGATGTCAAAAGCAGAACGAAGCGCGTTCTGATTCATCCGCATGTCAAGAGGCGCATTTTCACGAATTGAAAATCCTCGTTCAGGACTATCAAATTGATGTGACGAAACTCCTAAATCTGC
>SXGQ01122339.1_pt1 | contig 10969 bp, 11 predicted proteins | sample 3178371 | NCBI WGS metagenome assembly SXGQ01 (sample SAMN11356859, study PRJNA531348) | freshwater metagenome | isolation source: freshwater sample F1-20 | place: China: Fuxian Lake, Yuxi | collected 2017-12-25 | reverse complement strand
TTTAATTTCATTTATTAACATATCAGGAGTGATTGATTTGTGACACTCAAATTGTCTTTCAGTACCTTTATGTTCTGGACACCAATACCAATCTCCTTTATCAAATTTAAACATTGGATTATTCCAACATCCATTACATACATTTGGATTTGTGATACGAGTACAATTGGTTGTAAATTCGTGGTCTGACTCTGTAAAATTAGAAATCATTACAACGTGTTTACCCATACCCCAACTTAACCAAGACAACCCGCTAGAAAGTCCAATAACAAACTCACTATGATGAATGGTATTCATTGTATTTAACATTGAATCGTCTTTTAAATTTTCAACACCATTAACCTTATCACCATCTTGTGATATATTAATAACTTTATATCCCTTATCTGTTAAATAATGAGCTAACGTTACCCAACCATTTGGGTAATTCCACAACTTACAACCCGCTGTTGAGTTTGTTGCAATACAAATATATTTTTCTTGTATTGGTCTTGACTTAGGTTTGAAGAAAACATTAGATTGAATTTCTTCAAAGGGCAAACCTAAAATATTTGTAATTGCTTTTTGTAATGGTATTGATGGTGGGTATTCAGGTTCATAAGTATTGTCGTAAAACCAACCTACTTTGAACATCCCATGAATATTGTTCACAATACACGCTGGTGGAACAAATTTTATATTTGGATATGTTTCTTCAAAAAGAAAGTTTTTAAACGTTGAGACAACAACTTCACAATTATGTTTTTTCCTGAATTCCTCACAATAAGGAACCCATGAAATTGTATCACCAAGAGATGATGAATCAAAGGCAATTAAGACTTTTTTATTTTCAAATGATATTACATCTTCTTTAATTTTAGTCCCGTTGTAAGATATAACATATCTAATACCGTTAAAGTATTTTCTACTTAACTTTAAATACATGTTATTTTTTAATTTGGTATCATAAATTAATCCATTATCATCGTAAACCTGAACATCAAATTCATGTTCGGTTGGACTTTTTAATTCTAGTTGAAATCCATCAACATGATACCAAGTTATATCTACATGTGGATGTGGCTCATCCCCAAAAGATTTAATATATCTATCTCTAAACTCAACACCATTTGGTGAAGACATGTTATATTCTATATTATTTATTTTTAAAAAATTCATTCTATGGTTTTTATAATTAATGGGAGATTAAAGTTAATTGATAAATTTGATTCAATATTGATAATATTATTATAAATTTGATTATCGTCAATAAATAATCTTATTTCAATAGGGTTATTATATGGTATATGAATACTTTTCCAAGTATTTGAAATAATTTGTTCTGACCATAAAACTTTTCTACCATCATCAAGATAACTCAAGAAAAGAATAAAAATATTAATATTGTAATTAGATAAAAGTTCACATTTAAAATTTTCTTTATTTCTGTCAAGTATAACATTAAAGTTAACAACTTTTTCATTTATCTTATATTCAATTAATGATGTTGAGTATTTTGTGAGATATTCAGAAACTTTACCATTACCTCCATTATACTCACAATTAAACCAAGAATCATAAATGTGTTGTGATGTTTTTCTATGTCTTTTTGAGATTTTTTTATGTGTAAAGAAATCTTTGTTTATTAAAATTTTATTTGAAACAATTTCATATTTTTGGTTAAAAATTGATTTAGTAATATGTTTTAAATTACCTGATTTTGACCAATTAGTATCGTATTTATCGTAATCATAACCCCACCATGTTGCTTTACCAAAATGTTTTAATCTAATGGCAAAATCATCGTCCTCAAATTCACCGTTTATGAATCGTTCATCTAACATACCAACTCTTCTTATCAACTCTTTTGAAAAACCAAAAAGTCCAAAACTAACAACAGATGTAAAACAATAACCATTTGATAATTTATCAAGTATAAATTCAATATCTTCAGTTTTTAAAGTTGTTTTTGGATTACAAAAAATCATAAATTCACTATCAGTATCATCAATTGCGTCATTAACCATTTGAGAAAACGATGTGTATTTACCCATATTTCTATCATGTCGATACCAACGTTCAATTAAATAATTTGAAGATAATTTTGTAAGTTCTTTTTCTTGTTCAATAACAATATTAATGTCTGATGAAAAAAAACAAAAAGCAAACTCATCAATTTTTATCATAATAAAAATTTTTTAATTCTTTTAATTGTTCTTTAATGTGTTGAGTCATAATATTACCCGACAAACATTTATCAAAAACAACATCATCTTTACCTATGATATTAATTTTTCTATTAAAAACATCATTAATTGATTCTAATACTTCTTTTTTACTTATACAAGATGATGATAATATTGTTTCTGAAGAAAAATACTCCCACTCTATTATGTGCAGATAACATTGTTTCGCCCATGTTAGTGTGGTGTTACCATTCCAATAATACTCACTATAACCATTAACAGTCGTATCATCTTCATTAGATAAAAACCATTCCATTAAACTAGCTTTACTATTAATCTCAGGTCCTAATATAGATGTTTTAATTGATTTCGTTTTTTTTGATGATATGACAATAAAATCTCGGGCAATTCTTTTAGAAATACCATAAGAATCTTCATCCATTTCACAATCAGTACCTGGATGTATTATTTTACATTTAGAGTAAAAATCTAAAAATATTGGTAATTCCCAATTAACATCAAAAATTGATGTTCTCTGATGTATAGCACCAATACAATTTATAATAAAATCACCGTCAAAATCTTTTATAAAATTCTTAAACTCATTTGATGGCCATCTTAAGTCGGTAGTGATAATATTAATGTTTTTTGTTTTTAGATATTTTGATACCATATGACCTAACATACCTTTATGTCCTAATACTAATACTTTCATTTCTTATCATTAATTTTAGAACGTTCAATACCTAAATCATGTATTTCGTCAGAATCTTCTGGTCTGGCAACAAACAAAGCCTTGCTTCTTTCTGATGAAGAGTTAGTAGACATTATACTAAAAGTAATAGCCTTTCGTTCCTTTAATACTTTAGGTACACCATGATATGATGTTTCTGAATTAACAAAAATAACCAAACGATTATTAATTGGCTCAATTTCATGGGTTTTTACTGTCATAGTATCATTCCAAATTTCCAAACAACCTTCAAATTCTGTTTTTACATAATTTTCATTTAAGTAATATAAACAAGTAAGTTCTTTAGTTAAAATATTATATGGATGTTTTCTAGCGTCACTGTGTATTAATTGATATGAATTAGGCTCCATAGTTCTAAGCCCTGACCATCTCATTGTTTCATCATTAATCAAATTATTAATATTTGTTATTTTAGATATTTCATTAGTAAATTCATCCGAATGAAAATATGTTAATACTTTTTGTAGAAAAAGAGGCATTTTTGAAATATCACTAATAGCTCTCATACCTTTTTCTAATAAATTTTCCTTACCATTTATAACGTCATAACCTCTGTGCCATTTACTATCATCAATTTGTTGCCAAGATAATTTAATTCTTTGTGAAATTTCCTCAGTAAAAAAATTATCAATAACCCAAATTTTATAAGGGTTATCTATTTTTTCCAATTTATAATTATTATTTATTTCCATAACAATTGTTTATTATTTTTCATTTTTTTCATAATAGTCAAACCAGGATTAAACGGTAATGTTATTAATTCCCACTCATCGGTAAAACTTTTTTTAATTTCTAAGACCGCCTCCCAAGCATTATGTGAATGATGAGGTAATTCCATTCTTTTATCACATGGATAAGTGTCATGTAAAATTACAAAACCATCGTCAACCACCATATTTTTAACATTTATAAAATCTTTTAGAACTTGTTCTTTTGAATGGTCTCCATCAATAAAAACTAAGTCAAATTTTATTGCTGAGTCAATCATTTCAAAAAACACATCTGATAACATTTCAAATTTCAATGTGTTATTTGAGTAGTTAATATCTAAAAAATTAATATCAACCAAGTAACATTGATTACAATATTCTCTTACTAAAGAATAAACGTCTCCATGTCTAACACCTATTTCCAAATAATTAATAGGTTTTATCCATTTTGCCAAATGTTGAATTATCTCATAGTGAGGGTACGTTTCTAATACTCCACCGTGATTTTCAGGAGTATTTCTTAAATATATGTGTTTCATTCTTTATAAAATTTTTTATTAATCAAGTATTGATATAACTCCTCTTTACTTAACACCACATTATCACTAGTGAATTCTTTAACATTGGAATCATATATGTTTTTATAGTGCATATAATAGATATTTTTTTTATCATCAAAAAAAGTTCTATTAGTTTCTTCATTTGAAATCATCATTTCATGTAATTTTTCGGAAACTCTTGGTTGTCCTATAGTGTATCTAAGACCAAATTCTTCTCTATAAATTTCAAATAAATCTTTGATTGAAAATGATTTAAGATTTGGTATTAAATTAAATCCATTAACTTTTAAACCTTCTTCAATTAAGTCAATCGCCTCATCAATTTCAATTAAAAATCGCGTCATTTTTTCAGAGTACAACGTCAATGTTCTATTATTTTTTATTGAATCAAGTATTAGTGGTATTATACTTCCTGTTGAATTCATAACATTACCATAAATGGCGGTAGAAAGTTTTGTATTAGAATTTTCAGAATTAACTATAAATGATTCTCCCGCAACATATTTCATAGCACCATACAATGTTGTTGCCGCTCTAGATTTATCTGATGATACAAAACATGCTGATTCCATGTTATTTTCTTCAGCAACTCTCCTACTATTTATACCACCATTTATTATTACATTAACACCTTCTTCATAATTTTCATCTACTGCGGATATTTGTTTTAAAGATGCTGTAAAAATACCTATGTCATGATTTTTAGACGCTCTTTTTAATAAATCATAATTTCTTATATCACCAACAATACATTTAATATTTGGGTATTGTTTTTTTAAGAAATAGTGTTTGGCTTCATCTCTTGAGTATATTGTTATTTCGTTATTTTCATAATACCTATTAACCAAATTTTTTCCTAAAAATCCAGCACCTCCCGTTATGAATATTCTTTTATTTTCCATTTTACAGTTTTTCAAAAATTGTTATACAATCAGTTCCGTCCCAAGCACCTAACTCTTCAAATTTAATCGGTTTTTGTTCAATCACTTTCATATTATGTTTTTCAACTAACCCTTTAAAAATTTCAGGTGTCATTGAAGCTCTACCCGCATAATTTAAAAAAGATAAATCCTCACCACCATATAACCAAGAATGATGAATATACCCTTTTCCACCAACTTTTAATACTCTATTTATTTCTGATAAATAATCATCAATAACATTTCTATGTATGTGAACAAAAGAATCAAATGAAAAAACTAAGTCTTGACTATTATCTTTAATTTTGGGTAAATCATTACCATTATTAACGAAATAACCAAGAACGTGATGCTCTAACTTTTCTTTGGTTTTTTTGATACAGTTTTCATTTAAATCAACAACTAATAATTCGGATGCCAATATTGAAAGGAACTGTGTTATTCTTCCGTGTCCTGGTGCTATTTCTAAAATTTTCTTTCCTCTAAATTCTTTTACGTCATCAAAAATATATTTATTCCACAAATTTTCTGTGGTTCCAAATGATTTTGACCATTCATGACCTCCTTGAGTCCACATATCTTCGTCATTCCATCTTCTTTGTTCATCGATGTTTTTGAAAATCTGTTCCATACGTTAATAATAAAAATAAAATTATTTTTCTAAATAATCCAATACTGAATAACCTTCTTTTTGATAAACAATTGGTTTGGTACTAGCCAACATTTTAACCCTATTGTGATAATTCCATGCCAACCAAAAATCAGGTGAATGCCAACCTGTGTTGTGAATTTTATCTATTATCCCATTCCTTTCAGATTTCATTATCATATACGTTGTTCCGAGTAAAAAATGTGGAACTTGTGTCCAATTACCTAAATCTTTAGATAATTTCCACCACTCACCTCCAGACATATATGAAACACCCGCAAAGGTAACAAACTTACAATCGTTAATTTCTGACAAATAATAAGATTCCATTACTTTATCATAAAACTCGTCAGGTGATAAATTAGTGACTGAATCTCCCTCAACAACAATAAAAGCGTCAATATCCTCACCAAAATTTTCCAAAATTCCTTGTGTGTGTGCCTTATACGCACCATAGTGACCATAAGATAAAACAGGTGGTTTATTTGTTAACTCTTTTGATGGATTAATTATATCCGGGTCTTTACAATTATCGGTAGGTAATTCAGTTCTATTAACTTTTGTATACCTTGGTATGTATTCAAAAAACTTATCTTTCATATGTTCCCAACATTCAATTGATGAGTTTTGTTTTTCAATTGTAGAGTTCCATTTTTCTAATGGAATATCTTCAGGCTCATTTGGGTTCAATAATAAATGAACTACTTTAATTTTAGGAAGTGTCTTTTCAATTTTTTGAATACCAAGTATTGATAACAATTTTTCACTATCTTTTAATGAATCACCTGTTAAATAATGTATGTTTTCTGAGTTATCATACTTATTCATATAAGTATTCAAATTAAATATCATTGTAGGTTTTTGATACTCTAAAGACTCTTTAATTGATAACGGATTTAACTCTAATCGTGATGTAAATAAATGGGTGTCACAAGCTTGAATCCACGAATCAACATTATTCCTTTCTCCCCACACAATACAGTTGTCAGGTTTTGACTCCATGATTGGTTTCCAATAATCAATGAAATTACCGGCTTGGTTTCCTAAAAAATGAAACTTTATTTTATAATCTTGTAATAACCGAGCAACTTCAAATGCATAACCTTGATTTTTTCCGTGTGTAAATAACCCAATATTTATAACATGTTTGTACTCGGGGTCTAACCCTAACATTAATTGATTATATTCTTTTTCTGGATATTTTAAATCAATTGGATATTCTATCAAATCCATTGGCACACCCATATTTTTAAATACTTCCATTGAATATGGTGATACAAAAATAAACTTATCCGGTAAATACTTCTTCCAACTTGGCTGTGTGTGAGAACTATGTGTTGTTTCAAATATCTTATAGTTTCTATTAGGTGAATATAATCTTTTCAGGATATGGTTAGGTATAAATGTTTCTGAAAACTCTTCAATCATAATGTAATCAGGAGTATGTTCTTCTATCGTATTAAATAAATCATACTCTTTATTTTCAGATAAACTTATAAATTTTTCACCAAGCATGTTAATTACTTTGTTTCTCTGTACAACAAATAACCAAGCAACACACTCCCACTCAATGACTGTGATGTTATAGTATTCTTTTAATAACTCGACTTTTTTCGCGACAACTTGTGGACATCCACCTGTTGACATATGTGGTGTTATTATTAATAATCTTTTCATTTATTTTCTAATACTTTTTTAATTCTTTTTAATTTTGTGGGGGTGTCACCACCTGCGTGATAAACATATTTAATTTCACCGTCATCCCAACATCTATGATATGAGTATGGAAGCACTTTTACATTGTTCAAAACAATTGGATTTTTAATATCTTCAGTGTCTTTACTCAAAATATTTTCACCACCAATCAATTCGAATTTTGATTTAAGAATCTCATCTAATCTTGTTTGTTCATGAAAAAACTCAACCTTATATTGTTTTGGGTTATTCCATAATTCGTCTAAAGTATTTTTTGACCACTCACTATTTTTCCAAATCATAAAACCAGTGGTTGTGTTTGTCCAAACATTTTTGGTAGTTTGGTCTAATTCCATTTTTGGAATTATCAAATCAACACCATCCTCAATAAAGTCTTCAATTTTAATATCTTGATTATAAAAAACGGCATCTGCGTCAATCCAAACAACATAATCAAATATTGGTAAATAAGTTTTAAGAACATCAATTTTTATCCATGTTGGATGCCAATCTTTATAATCGTCATTATCAACTATTTTTTTAATATATGAATATCCGTGATTATTAGCGTAATCATGGTGGTTTAATGATGCAAAATCACCATAATCACATTTACCGTAATTGTTCCACCTAATATGATTAGTATATGAAGTTATAATCCCAATGTGTTTCATTCCTTCCAAAAATTTAAAGTTCTTAAATCACCGTTACCATGATATAGAACAAAATATTTAAATCCTAAAGATACCATTCTATCAATAAAGTTTGATTGAAATGTTTCAAACTCATTATATGTCTTATGAAATTCTGCGGATAAACACCTCAAAGACGATAAATTATCGTCAGTTATATTTGTTAACACATCAACCTCACCACCTTCAATATCTATTTTCATAAAATTTATGGTTTTATTATATGATTCAAAAATATCATTTATGTTAATAGTAAAAACAATTTCAGAATGTAATACTGTTGATTCATTTAATTTTAAATCTTGATTACTCGTGGTAACGCCACCTAAATTATTATATTCTCCATGAATTTTAAATTCATTAAATCCTGATTTACCACCAACAGCATTTTTATATGTAATTGATTTATCACCAACATTTTTAATTAAACAATTATATGTTAATGACATTGGTTCAAATGATATTATTTTTGACGCGCCTCTAACTTCAGCTCTATGAGCAAAAACACCAATATTACCACCCAAGTCTAAAACAACATCACCTTCTTTAATAAAACAACCATATCTTTCGTAATCACATCCATTGTCATCATAAACATAATGATTAAAATTTTCATGCCATTGATAATTGTATGCGTCAAATTCGCCCTTCAAATATTTCTCCATTGTGAAGAAATTTCCTTCACGTTCTAAATCTCTAATTTCAATTGAACCTGTGGAATCTATTGTATAAAATTTTTTCATTTTTAATACTTTAAATATATAAAAATTCGTGATGGATTAAATGATTTTCATTTAAAACCTCAATTCTAAACTTTTTAAAATTTGGTATATCCGAAAATTTTTTATGCTCAAACCCGTAAAATAAGTCTATGTTTTCATGTAGGTTTAAATCAGATGATGACAATAAATCACCATTTTGACCGTTGTAAATTCTTATCAAAACATCTTGTGATTTTATCACATCTCTAATGTAAAATAAATTTTCTACCCTACTAAAACCTATGGTAAAATCGTTTGATTCTAAGTGAATGTTTTCATGTAATATTGGTTGTTCTTCATTAACGGTTTCAAAATATTTTTGATTAAAACTTAATTTATTTGTATTTTCATTCCAATTAAAATAACACCCATTTTCAAATCTTGAATTTTGATATTTTATTTTTTCTTGTGTTCTTGAATCTGTTTCTAACCAAGAATAATGTTTAACCCAAGCAATGTCCCTAGGAATTGTCAATGATTTTTTATTTTCAAAAAATTGACCATTATTATATAATATGTGATTATCAAAGAAAAATTTATCAATACCACCATATCTATTATTTCTAAATATTCTGGGAGGGCAAAATCCGTTGAAGTAAAAGTGTTCTGTGAATGTGTAGTTTTTAAAATTGATAGAATACCAATCAGTTAATGGTGTGGATTCTATATAATTAATAATGTTAATTATGTCTTTTTCGGTATAAAATTCATCCCCATCTAAAATCCATATAATATCATGGTCTTTTTTTAAAATGTTTAAAATAGAATTTCTACTTTCATTTTCACCTAATAATATTTTTTCACCTGTAGATATAAGATAATCAATATTGTGTTCAGATAATTTTTTTAGTGTGCCTTGGTTTTTAGATTTAAAACCTAAATCCAAATAAGGTTTAAACATACCACTAACACAACCTATAGTTATGTCATATTTTTCTTTTAAATTAATCCAGGGATTTAAGCAATCATCAACATAATTTTCACAATTATATATTGTGAGTAAAACACCTATTTTCATTTTCTATGTATCCAATAACTTTTTTCTAAGACCCAATTTAGACCTTTATGTATTATAATCTCATCAACCGCCTTTTGAACACCATCAAATGTAGTGTAGTCATGTCCAGCTATATAACCACCTTTTTTGACTTTTGGGTACCAAGAAAGAATGTCCTGTTTTACATCTTCATATTCGTGAGAAGCGTCTATAAATATAAAATCTAAACTTCTATCGGGGTATAATTTTGCAGATTCTAATGATGATAATCTAATGGGGTTTATCATATCTCTTACTGGTAATGTGTTTTTCAAAAACTCATAATATAACCAATCTTTATTATCAACCAATTCTTGTATAAAAAAAGGTGAATTAACATCAGTGTGTTCTAAAGAACCTTCCCATGTATCAACACAATCAAATTTTATTTTTTTGTTAGAATTTAAAATTTCAACAGCCATGTATGATGAACTTCTACCTTTCCACGAACCAATTTCTACAAAGTGGGAATTATCCGGAAAATGCTCAACCATTTTAGAATAAAAGTTTTGGAAATCCATCCAATCTTCACCAATATTTTGATAAAAGTGTTCCATTTTAATTAATTTTATTTTTTATTATTTCAATTACTTTATCCACATTAGGATGACACTCAAAAGTTTTTTTATTTTCTAAACAATTAATAAGTGGGGGGACTCCTTGTATATTACCCCACTCTTTAACACTATGTTTCATATCAGAACAACAATGTAAATTACATCCTCCTAAAACATATGACAGTTTATAATCTTGTGAACCTTGTCTGTAAGGTTTTCTAAACTCAGGTTTAATCGCACTACCCAACATAACAATTTCGGCATCTGTTGTACCAGCCAAATGTAATAATCCTGAATCCATTGTAACAAAAGATAATGATTTATTTATTAAATGCCATGCTTGTGATAAACTAGTCTTATTCATTAAATTTAGTCCGTTTTTAATATCAAAATTAAATGTTGGTTTGTTAATATTAAAAAACCCTTTTTCAGAACTATCTTTACCTATTGAAACTACCGAAATACCCATA
>SXGQ01800692.1_pt1 | contig 10970 bp, 10 predicted proteins | sample 3178371 | NCBI WGS metagenome assembly SXGQ01 (sample SAMN11356859, study PRJNA531348) | freshwater metagenome | isolation source: freshwater sample F1-20 | place: China: Fuxian Lake, Yuxi | collected 2017-12-25 | reverse complement strand
GTTAGCAGTCGTTGGGGGTGAACTGTTCGACTTCGGTTTCAACAACCGGGTGGCGACCAGCCTCGATGTGGATACCGGGTGTGGTTTTTAGTTCAGGGCAAACCCACTGGCGCTCTGCCGATACCAGCGCCAGGCTGGCCAGGGTGTCGATGGTGGCCAATGTGCGGGCCAGTGACAGAAGGGCGCTGACATGGCTCTCCAGTTGAGCCACCAGTGTTTCGAACAGGTGCTTTTCAAGTGCAAGGCTGCGATCTTTGGCTGATAGGGCCTTGTCCTCGAATTGCTTGAGCTCGGGGGTAATGAAGCGCTCGGCATTTTTCATGGTCTGCCGGCGGCGATAGTGTTCGGGCGCGCGGGCTGCCTGTCCCGCCGGAATTTCAATGTAAAAGCCGTGAACGCGGTTGTATTCCACTTTCAGGTTGGCAATGCCGGTGGCTTCGCGTTCGCGGGCTTCCATGGCGATGAGGAACTCACCAGCACCCTGTTGCAGGGCCCGCAGTTCATCCAGTTCTGCGCTGTAACCGTCGGCCATCACGCCACCATCGCGCACGGCATTGGCCGGTTCGGGTGCAATGGCGCGCATCAGCAGATCCAAAAGGCCGTCTGGCGCAGTCAGCGTCATGGGGCTGTCGGTATTCCAGCCGTTGGCATGGGATCGGTTGGCGGCCGTTTGCGTAGCGTCCGTCGGGTCGTTTTCGGGAATGGCGCTGGTTTGAACGGCAGTCGGATGTCCGATAGCGGCCTGCAGGGCCGGCAGCAGTTGCAAAGAGGTGCGCAGCGCGGAGAGATCTCGCGGACGGGTGCTGCCCAGCGCAATGCGGCTGGCAATGCGTTCGATGTCGGAGAAGCCCCGCAGGGTATCGAGCACGCCCGCAAACCGGGGACGACCCTGCACGGGGTCGCCCGTTTGCTGCAACCACTGGATGCCGGCCTGACGGCCTCGCAGTACCTGCATCTGCCGCACCGGATTGCTCAGCCAGTGTCGCAGACGGCGGCTGCCCATGCCCGTGGCGCAGCGGTCCAGCACGCGCAGCAGGCAGGGGCCATCAGCGCCACCCTGCAGTGACTCGGTGATCTCCAGGTTGCGGCGGGCGGCCGCGTCCATGACCACAGCGTCCTGTTCGCTACGTACCCGCAGGTCGTTGATGTTGCGCAGCGAGCGCTGTTCGCCCTGGGTGGCTCGAACGTAGGCCAGCAGGGCACCGGCTGCGCCCACCGCCAGCGGCGCCTGTGCAATGCCGAAGGGCTCCAATGAGCTGACTTCCAGAAGTGTGCGCAACTGCTGCGCGCTGTGGGCTGCATCGAAGTGCCAACTAGGGCGCTCGATGGCGCGCCACGGCTGGCAGGCGCCCTGCATGGACATGTCGGGTATAAGCAGTTCGGCGGGCCGCAGCGCATCCAGCGTGGCTTGCAGCAGATCCGGTTCGATGTCCGTCAGTTCGATGGTACCGGCCGACAGGCTGAGGCTGGCCACTCCCCAGCGTCCGCCTTGGGTAACGACGGACACCAGTGGACGGTTTTCCCGGTCAGGCAGCAAGCCGGCATCGGTCAGCGTGCCGGGTGTCACGATGCGCACGATGCGGCGCGGCATGGGGCCTTTTTGCTGGCCGGGCTCGCCGATCTGCTCGCAGATGGCCACTGATTCGCCGACTGCTACCAGTTTGGCCAGATACTGGTCGACCGAATGGAAGGGCACACCTGCCATGGGGATGGGGCTGCCGGCAGACTGCCCGCGATGCGTCAGCGTGATCTGCAGCAGGCGGGCAGCGCGAAGCGCATCATCAAAAAACAGTTCATAGAAGTCGCCCATGCGATAGAACAGCAGCATGTCCGGCGCCTGTGCCTTGAGCGACAGGTACTGCTGCATCATGGGGGTGTGGGCCGACAGGTCGTCGGCGCCGGGGGCGGTCTTGCCCTGTGTGTTGTGAACGGATGGTTCCATGCCTCAATTGTAACCAGTTCGACCTTGCAGAACCCGGTCTCAGACTAGGCTTTCCTGCAGATAGTCCACAAATACCCGCACGCGCTGCGGGCTAAGCCGCGACGGGGTCAGCACATTGACGGCCACGCCGGCGGGCGACCAGTCCGGCAGCAAGCGGCGCAGGCGGCCGGTGGCCAGATAGGGCTCTGATACCCGTGGATCAAGCAGCGCCACGCCCAAGTCTTCAAGCGTCAATGCCAGTGACATATAGGGGCTGCCGGCGATCAAGCGACTGTAGTGCGTATCGGTTGCCACGTTTCTGGTGCCCAGAACCGCATGGCTGAGGCGCCATACCTTGCTGGTTTGCGCTGCATTGATGCGGATGCAGGCGTGGTGCTGCAAATCTTCCGGCGTGTGAATGGCGGGAGCGGTTTTCAGGTAGGTGGCCGAGGCGCAGATGATCGGGGTCAGGGTGGCGATCTGCCTGCCGATCAGCTGGGAGGCTGGCAGGGGACCCATGCGGATGGCCAGGTCGAAATGCTGGCTGTTCAGGTCCTCGATATGGGACCCCAGCGAGAGTTCAACGCACACATCCGGATGGTCTGTGGTGTATCGCTTGATGACTGGCGGGAGGTAGAACGCCGCAAAGTCGGGTGTGCAGGTAAGACGCAGGGTTCCGCTGGGAGTTGATGCAGCGCGCGAGATTTCAGCATGCGCGCCCAGCATCGCATCGACGAGGGGGCCGCATTGCTCAAGATAGGCCCTGCCGGAGTCTGTCAGTTGCACACTGCGGGTGGATCTGTTGAGCAACTGAAGCCTGATGCGGGTTTCGAGCTCCGAGATACGACGCGACAGCGTGGCCGGGGGAATTTCCAGCGCCAAAGCGGCGCGTTTGAAACTGCCTGTTCGTGCAATTTCGATGAAGAGTTTGATGTCGTCGAGAATCAATTTAGTCATACCGGATTATTCCATTAACGGAAAAGACAAATCAATTTTGGGTATTTGCCGTCGCTGCCACGGGGGCTAAAGTGTCCGGCTGAACGCGCGCCCTGACCCTTGTGTATGCGATGCCCTGGATGCATCGAACGGGGGATTCGGCAGCGCCGCGCGCAGCGCAAGCTTTTGTGCGGGTGGGTAATGCTTGCCGATCCTTGCCGATTTTTGCGCATTTTGAAGTGTCCGTTTATCTCTGTTTTGATCTCGCGTCCGGAAACCAATCATGTCCGATGACTTCGCCATCACCCCTGATGAGTCTTCAAGCGCACAGCGCGATGGTGCCAACGAGCCCCTGCAGCGTCGTGTGGTCACCAGTCGTCATGCAGGAGAGGTACACGGCCCGATCAACCGTTTGGTGGATCCTGCTGAGCTCGGCCGTTTGCTCAAGCCTTTCGTGTTTCTCGATTATTTCAATGCGCCTGTGCAAAAGGGGTTCGGCTTCGGGATGCATCCGCACTCCGGCCTGGCCACACTGACATGGCAGCCCAATTGTGACATCGAGTATGCGGACACGACCGGACAAAAGGGCATCCTGAAGGCCGGCGGACTGGAATGGATGAACGCAGGCGGCGGAGCCTGGCACCGGGGTAGTTTCGCCACCGACGGTATTGCCACCGGCTTTCAGTTGTGGGTGCCCATGCCGCCGAGTGTGGAGGACGCGCAGGCAAGTGGTCAGTATGTGGCCCCCGAGGATGTCGCCGCCCTGTATGTGCCGGGCGGGTTGGTGCGGGTACTTCTGGGGGCGCTGGAATCATCCGGTACGCGGGTGATCAGCCCCATCCATTCGTTTCAGGACATGAATTATTTCGTGCTGGAACTGGAGGCAGATGCAACATGGACCTACATGCCACCGACAGCCCACACGGTCGCGTTCGCATTTCCGTTTGCAGGCTCGGCACGGGTGTGCGGAGAAGCGGGGCATGAAACCCTGATGGTGCTGTCAGACAAGGGTGCCATCACGTTTGACAGTCCCGGTACGGCCTCGCGGGTGCTGCTTGGAACTGCCAGACCCCATCCGCACGATCTGGTGCTGGGCCCCAGTTCTGTACATACGAACCCCGAGTCGCTGCGCAACGGGCATCAACGCATCCGTGAAATCGGCATGGAGCTGAAAGCCCGCGGACAGTTGTGATGAACCGGGGTGGCCTCATCGAGGGCCACCGCCAATAAGCCAGCAAGCGTCACGCCACCATCTTCAGAATCTGCGGCAGCAGTTTGGGGTTGGCCGCCACCAGATTGCCCTCCTCCAGTTTGACGCCCTCGCCATCAAAACCCGTCGCCAGGCCGCCAGCTTCCTGAACCAGCAGCATGCCGGCTGCCAGATCCCATGGCTGCAGGCCGCAGGCCACATAGGCGTCCAGACGTCCGCAGGCCAGGGCGGTGAGATCCATGACGGCAGAGCCGGAGCGCCGCACGCCGGCTGAGTTGGCATTCAGGGAGATGAGCCTGCGCGTCTGCACGTCGGGGTCTGCGCTGCCGGCCGGGTAGGACACGCCGATCAGGCATTCGTTGGTGCGGATGCGTTTGCTCACGCGGATGCGCTTGTTGTTGATGAAGGCGCCTTCGCCGCGGCTGGCAGAATACAGATCGTTGTTGACCGGGTCGTAGACAATGGCGTGCATGACCTGACCACGCACCTGCAGCGCAATCGAAACGGCATAGCAGGGGTAGCCATGGATGAAGTTGCTGGTGCCGTCGATGGGGTCGATGATCCAGACATGGTCTGACTGCCCGGTGGCACCGCTTTCTTCAGCCAAAATGCTGTGGTCGGGGTAGGCTTGCTTGAGGACTTCGATGATGGCGGCCTCTGCGGCCTGGTCTGCCTCGGTGACAAAGTCGTTGGGGCCCTTGGTGCCTACTTTGACCAGATCGAGGTCCATGCTGGCGCGGTTGATGATTTTGCCGGCCGCGCGAGCGGCTTTGGTGGCGACGTTGAGCATGGGATGCATGATGGGAGACCGTCTTTCAGGTTTGCCGGCAGGCCGGTAATTGTGCGATAACCCGCTATTGTAATGGGTCTGGAGGAGTACTGCAGTGTTGCCGGAGTCTGTTTGGCTTGACCGGATACGGGTTGTGCTGGTGTCGCCCTCGCATGCGGGCAATGTGGGCGCTTGCGCCCGTGCGCTCAAAACCATGGGGTTGTCGCAATTGTGGCTGGTCTCACCCCGCAAGTCCGATGTGCACAAAGACCCTGAGGCGGTCACTCTCTCAAGCGGGGCGACTGACGTTCTGGCAGCTGCCCGGGTGGTAGACACTTTGCCGGATGCATTGGCCGGTTGTGTCTGGTCGATTGCAACATCCTCACGCGAGCGCGAGCTGGGCCCACCGTTGCTGGATGCGCCGCAGGCGGTCGCCGGTCTTGTGATGCAATTGCAGTCTGCGCCTTCACAAGGGGAGGTCGCTGTGATTTTCGGCTGCGAGCGCACCGGCCTGTCCAATGACGAACTGTTGCGCGCTGATGTGCATGCCATGATTCCGGCCAACCCGGCGTATGCATCGCTGAATCTGTCGCAAGCGGTGCAGTTGCTGTGCTGGGAGGTTCGCAAGGCGGTGCTGGCTTTGGGGCAGGGCGGGGATGTCAGCGGGGTTGCTGCCAGTGTAGCGGATGGACCTGCGGTCGAGCGCCTGTTCGAACATTTTCTGCGGGCCATGGAAGCGGTGGACTTTCTGAATCCGGACAAACCCAAGCGACTGGTACCCCGCATGCGACGGCTGTTGCAGAAGTCCCGGCTTGAGCGGGAGGAGGTGGACATGCTGCACGGATTCCTCTCCGATGTGGTGCGGATTTCGCAAGGACGCTGGTATCGGGCAGAATGGGAGGCTCTGGCGCCGGCCGTTGACAAGGCCAGACAGAAATACGACGCAGCCGGACCTGATCACCCAACCAACGACCATCATTGAGACGCATGTTCAATCGCATTCGGGAAGATATCGCCAACATCCGCATCAAGGACCCCGCCGCGCGCAGTGGCCTGGAGGTGGCGCTGTGCTATCCGGGCCTGCATGCGCTGGTGCTTCACCGGTGGGCGCATCTGGCCTGGGGGGCAGGACTGACCACATTGGCTCGTTGGATTTCGCAGGTATCGCGCTGGTTGACCGGCATCGAAATTCATCCGGGTGCCCGGGTCGGGCGACGCGTGTTCATCGACCATGGCATGGGTGTCGTGATCGGTGAAACGGCTGAAATCGGAGACGATTGCACCATCTATCAGGGCGTGACTCTGGGTGGGGTGTCGCTGGACCGTGGTAAACGTCACCCCACGCTGGAAAAGGGTGTGATCGTGGGGGCCGGAGCCAAGGTGCTCGGACCTTTTTCTGTGGGAGCCGGTGCCAAGATCGGTTCGAATGCAGTTGTCACAAAACCCGTGCCGGCCGGTGCGACTGCCGTGGGTAATCCGGCTCGCATCATTCATCCCGGGGTTGAACTGCAGCGCGAGCAGGCTGCCAACCGCATGGGCTTTTCTGCTTACGGTGTCAGCAGCGATACCGACGATCCATTGACCCGGGCATTGCACGGATTGATAGATCAGGCCATTGCGCAGCAGCGACGCATCGAACAACTGGAGGCCGCTTTGCGGCAGGCCGGGATGGGTGATGCCGTAGGGGCTGCCAATGTGCAGGCCGCTGCCGATCAGACGGCCCTGCAGCAACTCAACCGGCTGGTGGATGATTAGAACAACGGGAATACAGGCTCCGGTTTCCCGTTTACCTGCATGAAAGCCCTCGGCTTCACGCAACACGCGTTACAGGCCAAGGCGCGTGACTCCGTCCGCATCTACCCGTAGCAAATGGCCGCGCTCAGCCCCCGGCGTATCAAAGTCCCAGTCCGGCAGCACCCATCGGGTCAAGGACTGTCCGTCGGTGGTTTGATGGTCATGCTCAGCGGGGCGGTGGGTGTGCCCGTGAATCAATCTGACGCAGGCCGGTGTCTGGCTGCCATCAGGCCACTGACCCGCCATGGCAGAGACGACGGTCGCCGCGTTGACGTCCATGATGTCTGCAGTTGCCCCGTTTTGGGAGAGCTGGCTTGCAGCCTTGTTTTTCATGCTTTCTGCCCGCAAGTGCTGCGCATAGGCCACCCGTTGCTCCAACGGTTTGGACAGGAAATCAGACTGCCATTGGGGGTTGCGGCTCATGCTGCGGAACTGCTGGTAGGCATGGTCGTCGGTACATAGCATGTCGCCATGCGACAGCGCGGTGGGCGTGCTGAAAAGTACACCGTGCCAAGGGTCGGGCAGCAGCGTCATGCCACAGCGTTGCAGGTAGCGTTCACCAACCAGAAAGTCGCGGTTGCCGTGCATGAAATACAGATTGGCGCCCTGATGTGCGGCCTTTTGGCAGGCCTGCGCCAGCGCCTCGGCCACGTCCGTGTCGTGGTCGTCACCAACCCAGTATTCGAAAATATCGCCCAGCAATGCAATGGCAGTGCCAGATGCCGCATGGACCCGAAGTGCTGTGCAGACCGCCGCCAGTGTGCGCGGCGTATCTGCAGACAGGTGCAAGTCGGACAATAGCAGCAGTTGCTGGGCTGGCCTCATCAGACAGGGTCTTTAACGACCTTAGATGACCGATGCCTTGGTGATGGTGATGTCCTCAACCGGCACGTCCTGGTGAAAGCCTTTGGTCGTGGTTTTGACGCCCTTGATGGCATCGACCACTTCCTTGCCCGCCACCACTTCGCCGAACACGCAGTAACCCCAGCCTTGTGGAGTGGGGCTGCGGAAGTTGAGGAAATCGTTGTCGGCAACGTTGATGAAGAACTGCGCACTGGCCGAATGCGGGTCGTTGGTGCGTGCCATGGCCACTGTGTAGCGGTCGTTGCGCAGGCCGTTGTTGGCTTCGTTCTCGACAGTTTTGGGAGCGGGTTTCTGGCGCATGCCAGGCTCCATGCCGCCACCCTGAATCATGAACCCGTTGATGACACGGTGAAACACGGTGTTGGAATAGTGGCCGCTGTTGACGTATTCGAGGAAGTTGGCAACGGTTTTGGGGGCCTTGTCGGCATACAGCTCGATGTCGATGACACCGGCAGTGGTTTCAAATCTGACCATGGGTTTTCCGGATTTTGATTTGTTTCGGGTGGTGTTTTGTGCTGCAGCCAGCGGGCTGAGCAGGGACAGGGTGCTGGCCAGCGCCGTTGCCGCCATCAGGCGACGCCGGAGTTCAGCTGGTTTGTGCTTCATGTACGACTCTCCATTCACGACCGTCCCGCTGCCAGTATATCTGTCTGCGGGCAGGTGCGTGTTTGCTGTTGGATTTGGCAGGCTTTTCGTCGATGCTGACCACCAGCATGTCGTTCTCGGCCGGATAGCGCATGATGGCTGCCTGCGCCGGGTTGATTTCGCGCCCGGTGGTGGTGCGCACGCTGGCCAGTACGCGCAGGATGTCCTGACGCTCTGACAGCCAGATGTTCTTGGCGATGAAGTTGATGTTCTCGGTAATCAGCACCGGTGTGTTGCCGACTTTGACATAACGCTGCAGTTTGTCGATGTCGGCGTTGGACAGCACTACACAGCCTTCACTGGCCTTGGGCGGACGGCTGATCTGGTTGGACGGAATGCCGTGCAGCCAGATGCCGTGACCCGTCTTGCCCTGACGCTTGTCCCATTCGTTGGGATAGTCCAGCGGCAGGGCGAGACTGCCGTAGAAGTCGGTCAGTTTGTGTTTGGGCAGCAGGTCGGTGATGGTGTAGACACCCAGCGGCGTTTTGTTGTCGCCCTCGCGCATCTTGTTGGACCCGGCTTTGCCCTGGCTGATGTAAAAATCTGTGATGAGCCGCGGTGCGCCGCCCGCAGCGTTTTCGTAGATGAACAGGCGCGAACGGAGTGTGTCGACGAGGATGGCATACTTTTGGTCTGAACGCAGGTTGACCAGTTCGCGGGGAATCTGATTGTGGTCGGGCCGGATGCGGTAGGCTCGCAGTCGCGCAATTGCCTCTTCACGCAGTTCGGTCAACGTGGCCAGTTTGTTCAGCGGTGCGTCCCGTACGTCCCCCACGCTGGCAAGCGGCTTGCCGGAGCGCAGGGTGTAGAGGTCTCCGCGGATGAGATAGGCGACCCGGAAATTGGGATACTGGTCGATCAGGGAGTTGACCCGGTCGATGGCCCGGTTGAGCCTGCCGTCGGACACTTCGCGGTAGATGCGCTCCAGCTCCGCGTCGATATGCGGACGGTCAAACGGAATCTTGGGGGGTTGGATATCAGACCAATCGCCATCTGATGGTTTGCCGGTTGGCGCATATTTGACAGGGCGGTTCAGTTGCTTGTCGGTGGCCGTGTTGGCCAGTGCGCTGCCCGGCCCTGCGGCACCCGCCGCTCCCAAAGCCAATGACAACGCAGTTGCACGCAGCAACTTGCGCCGTCGGTTGAGCAATTTTTTGAGATGGCCGGGTTTCATGGGTTTTTTTGTATGCCTTGCCTGTTCAGCTTGAAGACTTCTCACGCAGGATCATCCACCGGCTGCCAGCTTTTGCCAAGACCAAGGTCTTGATGCTGACGTTGGTGAAACGATCTGACACATATGTCTGCTTGAACTGCACGGTAGCCTGCCCGCCGTCATAAACGATGATGGGGCTCTCAACCTTGATTTCGATGCGGCCTTTGCCGTTGATGCGGCTGCGTCGTTCGCGTTCCCAACTGCTGCGCGATCCGCCGTTGGACGGCTCAAACTCGCCCGCATAAAAGGCCAGATAGTCTTCGACGTTCTGGTTGGACCATGCCTGTGCCCAGTCGCGGATGGTGCGCATGACTTCGGCATCGCTGGCTTTGGCGCCCCCCATGGATGCCATGACAGTCGACGAGTTGGCCGGTGCCGCAGAGGCCACCTGCACGGGCGCAGGTGCGGGTGCGGATGAGGCCGGCGTACTGGTGCTGATGGTGCCCACCGAAATATTGGGTGCCGATGAGGACTGAGCTGCAGCGGCGGCGCGCGCTGCGGCAGCCAGAGCGGCGGGCGATGGTGTTGGGGCTGGGGCCGGTGCCGGCGATGGTGTTTGTGCCATGGCAACCGCGGCAGGCGCAGGCGCTGGCAGGCTGGGGGCCGGTGTTGCAACCGGAGCCGGTGCTGGTGCGGGGGCCGTGCGGCGACCGCTGATCATTTCGCGCACCATCGACAGTTTCATTTCCGCAGCGCTGTTGCCGGTGTCCAGTTGCAAGGCTTTGTCGTAGGACTGGCTGGCCAGCTTGGAATAGACATCGCCCAGGTTTTCGTAGGCGGTGGCATATGACGGATGCGTACGGATGGCCGTTTCCAGTGACTGCCGTGCCTTCTCGAACTGGCCTTGGCCGGCATAGAGCACGGCGAGGTTGTTATAGTGCTCGGGCAGTTCGGGGTAGTCTTCTGTGAGCCGGGTGAACACACGGATGGCATCGGTGGCTTTGCCCTGCTCGGTGAGTACCAGACCCTTGAGGAAACGCATCTGCGGGTCGCGGGGCTTGCTGGCCAGAAATGCGTCCGCGCGGGCAAGCGCCTGGTCGAGTGAGCCGTTTTTCAGCAGGCGTGTGACCTCGGCTGATTCGTCCGCGTAGGCCGGTGAAAGGGCACCGATGGAGCCGCTGACGAGCAGGGCTGCCAGCAGTCGGGACAGGGCAGTTCGCGAAACCGGAAAGTGCATAGGGATCAAGGCTTAGGTAAAAGACCGCAATGTTATACTCTAACAGCATTGTAACAAGTGCCACCAAACCGTATCGGGTGTCACAACCCTCCAGCATTGTCTGTTTGGGTTAACTCTCTCGGCAAATATGCACTACGGACCCCAAAAAGCCGCACCGTCGCTGCCCGCGAAGGTTTGGGAGCTGTCTGCCATTGCCGACAAACCGTGAAACCAAGTGTTCCGCCACGATTGCAGCCCATGTCTTCCGATTTGCAGATTTACAACACCCTGACCCGATCCAAAGCCGCTTTCAGTCCGGTTCAGCCCGGCCATGTGCGCATGTATGTCTGCGGCATGACCGTCTATGACTATTGCCATCTGGGGCATGCGCGGGTGATGGTGGTGTTCGACCTGGTGCGCCGCTGGCTGCGTTTTTCAGGTTACCGGGTCACGTATGTCCGC